>Ga0066903_100000597_pt1 | contig 23408 bp, 19 predicted proteins | sample PanSoiMetaGPlot1_FD_67491 | JGI IMG/M metagenome (GOLD analysis project Ga0066903, IMG submission 67491) | Tropical forest soil microbial communities from Panama analyzed to predict greenhouse gas emissions - Panama Soil - Plot 1 (version 2) | ecosystem: Environmental > Terrestrial > Soil >... | reverse complement strand
CATTGCCGGGATTGTTCCGATGGTCGAACTCATTGCGATTCTCTTCAGCACACGGTTCGCGATGTGGTTTTTGACCCTCGTTGACGCCATTCTTCGCGTGTCCGCACCTGTGGTGGTCGCGTTGATCGGTGTGATCGCCGTCGCCGACATCGCCTTCGGTGTCGGCGCGCTGGTTGGAAACGCCTGGGCGTTCTGCGGAATGATTCTCCCTCAGTGATCGGCGTCCCGATTGCCCGCGCTGGCGTAAATCGTCGGGTTGCCGGTCAATCGATCCTGATATGGGCGTTGCTTCGAGAGCATTCGCGGTGCGGTTTAAGGCGGCAAGAGCGCCCCATCGGCACGCAGCAGTACGTTCACTCAACGGTTTGGGATACGCATGCGAGAATGCGCTGATAAAAAAACTGACCCTCCACGCGGTTACGCGCCAGGGACTGCGCCGCTCGAAAGTGCTGCGCGGCAACCTCCCGTCGCCCGCGCCTCAGTTCAAGTTCCCCTAATGCAGCCGCATAGAACGGATAACGCGCCAGCCGATCGCTGTCCGTGATCGCGTTGATCGCCTCGATACCTCGATCTGGACCCTGATCTTGAGCGACGGCGATCGCGCGATTGAGCGCCACAATAGGCGACGGGCGCATGGTCGTCAACTTGTCGTAGAACCTGACGATGCTGTTCCAGTCGGTGTCCTCTGTCCTCGTGGCGCGCGCATGCACCGCCGCGATGGCCGCTTCGAGATGGTACTCGGTCAGATCCGCTCCGGTCGCCGACAGAGCCAGGAATCTCAAGCCCTCGTCGATGAGCTGATGGTCCCACCGCGATCGGTTCTGTTCCAACAGCGAATGCAAGTGCCCCCCAGCATCCATACGTGCCGGCAGACGCGCGGCATCGAGGCACATCAACGCTGAGAGGGCGTAGGTCGCGGGCACGGCACCGGACGGATGTTCCAACAGCAAAGCGGAGAGCCGCATAGCCTCGTGGCACAACTCGGTTCGGATCGCGTGTTCGGCAGACGCCCCGTGATAGCCTTCGTTGAAGAGCAAGTACAGCGCGCGTTGAACGGCGGGCAACCGCGTCGAGAACTCGTGACTGTCGGCCACATTGAACAGCGTGGTCGATTTCTCGAACACCTTCTTTGACCGCGTCAAGCGTTTCTTGATCGCGTCGAAGCTGCTGACGAACGCATGCGCGATCTCGTTGACACCAAAGCCGCACAAGATGTGCAGCATCAGCGCCACCTGCGTCTCCTCAGGTAGACGCGGATGGCAGCAGGAGAACATCATGCGCAGCTCGTCATCCTTGATCGCGTCCGTGGAGAATAGGTCGTCCAATATGAGGGTGAGCGTCCCTTCACTCTCGAGCCACTTGCCTAGCTCCGGTGCGAACCTGCGCGCAGTCCGTTCGCGCCGGAGCACGTCCAGTGCTCGATTTTTTGCCGTGGCCATCAGCCAGGCGGCGGGATTCTCGGGCACGCCGCGGATCGGCCAGGTTTCCACTGCTCGACAGAAGGCGTCCTGGACGACGTCCTCAGCCAGCGCGAGGTTGTGAGCGCCGAAGATTCGGGTCAAGACGGACACCATCCGTCCCGCCTCGCGCCGAAACAGGTGCTCGTCGAGTTCCATTGACGAATTACGTCTCGTTCGGTCGCACCTCGACCGACCCACCGACTTCGAGAATCGGACACCCTTTCGAGAGTTCGACCGCCTGTGCCAGGTCGGCGGCCTCAATCACCACATAGCCACCCACGATGTCTTTCGCCTCGGCGTAGGGACCGTCATGGACAACCTTCTGCTTGCCCCTCACGACCTGGCCGACTCGCTCGAGCGGGTGCCCGCGCTCTTTGAGATGACCCTTCGCGTCGAGTTCCTGGAACCACGCCACCCACGCCCGGAAGTGCCGCTGCATGTCGTCTGGCGATCCCGACGCGAGTCGCCCGCGAAAGAGATACGTGAATTCGCTCATCAGTGTGTCCTCGTCTCGTGCTGCCTTCCAGTTAGTCGAGTGCCGCACCCGCGGTCGCGTTGACGACGGTTCCGGTCATCATGCGTGCCCGATCCGACGCCAGCAGCACAGCCGCGTTCGCGGTGTCCTGAACCGTCGCGAGGGTCCTCAGGAAGTTGGACTGTTCGAATTGTGCCTTCGCCTGATCCTCGCTGATGTGCAGTTGGCGAGCCAGAAAGCCCATCGTGTCCCGGATGGACCGGCTGTCGACATTGGCCAGTGTTCGGAGGCATACGACCCTGACGCCGAACGGGCTGACCTCGAACGCGAGGTTCTGCGTCAGGTTTTCCATGGCACTGAATGCGGCGCCGATCGCGGTCGCGCCTGGCACATGCGGCCGCGCTGGGCTCCCCGTCACCAGAATGATCACGCCCGCATGCAGCTTGATCATCTGGCGCGCGGCGGCACGAGCGGTGATGAACCGCGACCTGACCATCGCCTCGAGCGGCACCATGAACTCCTCGATGGCGAGATCAACGGCCATCTTGGTGTTGCCGTACTCTTGGGCCAGAGGACCAGCAGCGTCGAGCATGATGTCGATCTTCCCGGATTCATTCACGATGCTGTTGACGTAGCGGTTCACTGCAGCGTCATCGAGTGTGTCGACGACGGCTGTGTGCGCCCGGCCGCCGCTTGCCGTAATGTGCTCCGCGGCGGCTTCCACGTTGGATTTCGTGCGGCCAGACAAAAAGACCTCTGCACCTGCCGCCGCAAATTCACTGGCCACCGCCGCTCCGATAGTGCCGCCCGCGCCAAAGACGACCGCGTGCTTCCCGTTGAGGACTGGAATGCTATTCATAGCCCTTCCCTCCGTTTCTGACCTAACGACGTTTGAACCGGGCGGCAGGGGACACTGTGGCCAGCCTCATCCAAGAGCGACCTCGACGAGGTTTGGCGGGCTCAGTCTGAGCCGACAGCAGCGATGGCGGAACCGTCCTTCGTTGCCGAAGTGACGCTGGCGTCCATTGAGGATCGTGGGCCTTAAGCAGTTCAGAATATGAATAGTTTCAATGTCGAAACTGTATGCGTCTGGCCGTACCGTTGGCGCGCAGGTCGGAATTCTTATGCGACAGATGCATCGCTACGACGCGGGTCGCACACCGGCGGTTTTGCAGGGCTCCACGCTAACCACCAGTCAGCTTGCGGTCCTAGAACTGGCACGAGAGCCTCGGACACTGTCAGGTATGGCCACCGCGCTGGGTCTGTCGCATCCAGCGACCACCCAGATCGTGGGGAAGCTCGTGCACGGGCGTTTCGTCCGACGCCGAGCGGGCGCCCAGGATCGGCGAGAGGGGCAAACCGTGGCGCTGACGCCTAAAGGCCGGGCACTCCTCGATCGGACAGCGGTGTGTCCATGCGGTTCGGCTCGAAGCTGCTCTTCGAGGACGTGACCACGACCTTTTCCACCGGCCGGCGCTACGGGCTCACGGGGCCCAACGGTTCGGGCAAGTCCACGTTCATGAAGCTGCTGACGGGCGAACAGCCACCGCAGCGTGGATCGGTCACGTGTCCACCGAAGCTGGGCGTCCTGCGCCAGGACCATTACGCCTTCGACAAGTTCCGCGTCATTGACACGGCGATCATGGGCAACCAGCGTCTCTGGAAAGCGCTCGAGGAGCGGGACGTGCTCTACACCCGCACGGACCTGTCCAACGAAGACGGCATGCGCCTCGGTGAGCTCGAGGGGATCGTCGGCGAGGAAGACGGCTATACGGCGGAGAGCGACGCAGCGATCCTGCTGCAAGGCCTCGACATCCCGAACGCGCTGCATCGGAAGACGATGGCGGAGTTGCAGGGCGGACAGAAGGTGCGGGTGCTCCTGGCGCAGGCGCTCTTTGGCCACCCGGCGGCGCTGCTGCTCGACGAGCCGACGAACCACCTGGACCTCGACTCGATCCACTGGGTCGAGGAATTCCTCAACCGCTACGACGGCACGTTGATCGTCATCTCGCACGACCGCCATTTCCTGAACAACGTCTGCACCCACATCGCCGACATCGACTACGAGACGATCATCACGTATACGGGCGGCTACGACGACATGGTCATGGCGAAGACGCAGGTGCGAACGACCATCGAAGCCCAGAACGAGCAGCGCGAAAAGAAGATCGCGCAGCTCAACGACTTCATCGCCCGCTTCTCCGCCGGAACTCGGTCCAGCCAGGTGCAGTCGCGCCGCAAGGAAGTGGAGCGGCTGCAGACGACGGAGCTGGCGCGGTCCAACATCCAGCGCCCCTACATCAAGTTCGAGACGAAGCGGCCGTCCGGCAAGGTGCCGCTGGAGTTCGAGGGACTCTCTAAGGCCTTTGGCAAGCAGAAGGTGATCTCGAAGTTCAACGCGAACGTCAACCGCGGCGACCGGATCGTGCTCGTCGGACGCAACGGCGTGGGCAAGACGACGATGCTGAAGGCGCTGCTGGCGGATGCGCCAGGTATGCCTGCCTCACCGAGCGACATGGGCGCTGGGACGCTGAAGTGGGGACACGAGGTATCGATCGGCTACTTCCCGCAGGATGCGACGGGCGCCATCGAGAAGGGGCTGACGGCCGTGGAGTGGCTGCACCGCTTCGACCCGGACGCGTCGCGCCAGGAGATCCACGGCCTCCTCGGCCAGATGCTCTTCAGCGGCGAAGAGGGCCTTAAGCCGACCGATGCGCTCTCGGGCGGCGAAACGGCGCGGCTGCTGTTGTGCCGCATCATGCTCCAGAAGCCCAACGTGCTCCTGCTCGACAAGCCGACGAACCATCTGGACCTGGAATCGATCAACGCGCTGAACGTGGCGCTCCAGAAGTCCAAGGGGACCGTGCTGCTAGTGACCCACGACCAGGATCTGCTGGAAGAAGTCGGCACGAGCGTGTGGCACTTCGAAGACGGGCGCATCGTCGACTTCAAGGGTTCTTACGAGGCATTCACCTCACAGCTTGCGATCGCGTAGTTGCCACTCGTTACCCTTGATCACGTCTCGATAGCCTTCGACACATCCCGCTTCTCGACGAGCTGCGCGCGCTGACGATTCACGCACTTCACCCACGGGCGATTCCCGGTGTCGGAGCTTTCGCCTTCGGTTGGATCTGAAATCTGGCGCGATCACTCTTTCGCCGGACATCAGCGCCTCAGGGTGTGTGGACCATCGCCGGTGCGTCTTTTATCGGCGCGCCACCGACCGTGGCCGGCCCGCTTGTCGTGTCCGGCAGGGTGAGGACCTGCATCACGATCCCTGCCGATACCTCGAGCTGGGCGATCACCGTGGCCTTGTGCAGGCCGTCAACTTTGGGTCGACAGCCGCGCACCAACTGTGCGGCCCGAAGGCTGGCGAGGACGACGAATTGAAACGCGCCAACACCGGGCGGACGCTGAATCACTTGAAACCTCTCAACAGACGGAGTGCCAATCTGACAAGTCCCACGACGATGGCGATGACCAACGCGACGACGCGCAGCCCGCCGCACCGCCCTCTCGGGGCGCAGACTGCGAGCGGTAGCCTAGTGCTCCTCGAACGCGGGATCGGCCGTTCGCGCGATCGGCATCGACAACGGTTCGACCGGCACATCGTGCACGGTAGGTGAGGGAGACAACGCGACTGGCACGTGAACCCTCACAGCAAGGCTTTGGTGAGGGCTCGGGCCTGGCAGGCCTAAGAGCTCAGAAAAGCAGGACGCCCGAGTATAGCCGATGCTCGATCCGCCAGCGTACCGGAGACGTTCAAAGAGAGCGCTGACGATTCCCCAGGGCGATCCCTCATCGAGGCCGCTCTCGGCGCACCACGCGCAGCGCGCGCGCGCCGCTCACCGCGTCCTCGAGCAGCTCGAACGTTACGGCATCGCCGATCTGGAGGTCATTGAACGCAGTGCCCTCCTGCAGATCCGCGCGATGAAAATAGATCTCGCGCGCATTCGGCAGCCGGATGAACCCGTGGCATTGACCAATCCGGAGGTTCACAATCCGACCGGTCACGAGCGTGCCCCGCGGAACATTCGGCCGCGACAGTGTGCTCGACCGCTTTGGCGCGGCCCCGCTGGTCTTGGCGTAGAAATAATCAGCGCTCATGTGCGGACCGAACATCGAGGCAGGACATTGTCCTGCCTCGACATGCTACGACGTTTACCAGCGCGGCTCAGAGCGGCGACGACGTGAGTCACCGCCACCGAAGCGACCCGCGTGCTCGGGCTTCGGCCGCGCCTCGTTGACGGTGAGGCCTCGCCCGCCGATCTGATAAGCGTTCAACTCGGTGATGGCTTTTTGCGCCTCCTCGTCCGTGCTCATTTCCACGAACGCGAACCCGCGGGCCCGGCCCGTGGCCATATCACGCATCACTTTCACCGTTTCGACGGTTCCCGCGCGCGCGAACAACTCCTGGAGCTCGGTTTCTCCCGTTTCGTACGGGAGGTTTCCGACATACAACTTCCGACTCATGAACTCACTCCTCTGTCGCAAATGCGACAATCGCCACCGGTTGGCGGCGCACATGTCCCGACGGTCCCACACGGATCCGTGGGTGGATTTCGTCTCGAGCTAAGCAGGACGTCAGGAGAAAGCGAGTCAGGAAAGGCTCGTTACGCCTACAGGCGGCACAGCACGTGGCAAGATCCGACGCGCGATTGTATCACGTCGCTCGGTCGGATCCATGAATGTGTAACCGACCATCTACCCGCTCACCAACCGAGCCGGATCGCATACCAGAGCATGAATTCGATGACCGCACCCGTGGCGACCAACGACACCAGGCTGGTCGCAAGAATACGGATACACCATGAGCAGCAGCCCGGCAGCTATCTGCGGCCATCGATCTTGTTTCTTGCCGTACACGAACAGGACGAATCCGACGCCACCCGGGATGAGCGAAACGAACAGCCAGTCGGATCGAGAGACATGATTGTAGAACGATGATCCGGTGACGCCGCATATTCGGCGCCGCGCCGGTGGGCGCGGCGTATACTCGATCGCCGTCCCGCTTTCCTGAGCCCTGCGGCCATTTTGGCCTTCAGCCCTCACCAAAGCATTTCCTTGGAGGGCCCGTGAAAGACTTTACCTCCCGTACCAATCCGGGTGATACGTCCGCGCCACCTGTCCCGCGCACGGTCCTGTCGTGTCCCACATGCCGATCGTCGTCGATCGTCACCACCTCGAAGATCCCCGATGCCGATAGCTACTGGCGCTGCACGAGCTGCGGCGAGGTCTGGAATGATTCGCGGCGGATGACGCCGCAGTACGGGGCGCGCGGATGGCGTTGATTCGCACCGAGCTCATTCGTGAACTTCACGAACTCATTGCGGCGCTGGACCGCCGAGTCCCGCAGGTGGAGCGAGCGGGCGAGGCGTCGATTGCCCGCGATGCGGCGGCACTCAAGGTCAAGGCCTTGAAACGGATTGCGGAGCTCGAAGATCACGACTCCCTCAGCCAATCCGCCTCAGCGCCCGCGAAAAAGAAACCACCGGCGAGATGAACCGAGGCGAGGGCTGCTCTCCTCAGTCGCATTTATCGCGACTCTGCGAGCGCACGACGCATCTCACTCGCGGCGACGCGCAGCATCTTCCGTGTCTCCCCGCTTGGCAGCCGCGCAATGTTCGTCTCGAGGGCGTGCAACAGTGGCAAGAGGTCGGCACATGTGTCAATCGCGGTCCCCAAGGCCTCAACGTCCGCCCGAACCATGACCGCCGTGCGCTCTCGGTCCAGCCATCCGGCATATCGTTGCAGCCTGTCATACAGAGGCTTCAGCGCTTCGGCGCGTTCAGGGCTCATCTACGCGACCTTGACATGCTCGTTCATCGGCGCCATGACGATCTCCTTGGTACCCATCTGTAGAGGGACGCGCTCCGCAGGACGGCTGGTCGATGGCCTATCCGGAGTTCAGCTGTGCTGTGCAGGGCCCCGTTGAGGAATGACGCCGGCGATCTCCTGCTTCACCATGTTGACGGCGCCACCTTCGCCGAACGGGTTTGCGGTCGTATCCACCCCGTCCAGGCAATAGTTGAAGCGCCATTCCTTCGCAACGACCTGGTCCGCGTACTCTCGCAGATGAATAAAGCAGGCGAGGTAGTTGAACGTCTGGGGCAGGGCGCGAGGGACGCGTGTCAGCGTCCCGACGATCATCCGACAGAAGAACGCAACGCGTGACGGCCGCGCGAGATACCACTTCAAGATCAGGGCGAGCTGCACGATCAAGAACGGTCGCGTGCGTCCGAGCGGTTTCTGAGCCCAAGGCCGGCCCTCGACCGCGCGCCACTGCGAGACGTTCGCGAGCCACCGGTCTCCCATGGCCTCGAACGTATAGACTCGCGTGAAGAGATCGCGGTATCCATCGACGAGCTCGTCGTACCGCATGCACACGGGCTCGATGTTCGTGAACGACAACGTATTGTTGCCCTGCGCCGGCGATCGCAACCGGCCGGCTCGTTCGAGCCGTTCGTACAGCGGCGTGCGCGGAATGGCCTGCAGCAGCCCGAGCATCACGATCGGCACGCCCGACTCCTGCAGAAAGTCGTATTGATCCTCAAAAATCTGCCGATCGTCGCTGTCGAAGCCGACAATCATTCCGGCGGCGGTGACCATCCCGTAGCTTTGAATGGTCTTCACAGCGCGGACGAGATCGATGACGGCGTTCTGATGCTTGTGGGTTTCGCGGAGACCAGCCTTGCGCGGCGTTTCGATACCGAGGAACATTTCGGTGATGTTCGCGTGCCGGCACAGCTCGAGCAACTCGGGATCGCGGACGGCATCCACGGACATCTCCGCGTACAGGCTGACGGGAACGCGCCGCGCGCGGTTCCAGTCAGCGACGGCGGCGAGCATCCGCTTGCAGTACGCACGATCGCCTACCAGATTGTCGTCCGCGATCGTCACGAAGTCGAAGCCGGAGGCGGCCCACCGCTCGAGCTCGAACACAACCGCCTCAATAGGCTTCGCCCGCACCTTCCGGCCGTAGGTCACGATGATGTCGCAGAACTCACACTTGAACGGGCATCCGCGAGTCGTTTGAATGCAGCCGACACGATAGTGCTCGGTCTTGAGCAAGTCGAGCCGCGGCGGTGGGCTATCGCGCATATCGATCTTGTCCGTCTGCACGTAGTGAGCGTGATGCGCGCCGCGCTGCCAGTCCGACAGGAATTGCGGCCACGTGTACTCGCCTTCGCCTTCGAAGAGCACATCGCAGTGGGGGCGACACCGTTCGGGAAGCACGTTACAGATCGGTCCGCCCATGCAGACGAGTACACCTCGCCGCCGGAAGCCGTCCGCGATCTCGAAGAGCCGCGCTTCCTGGATCGCCATGGCGGAGAGCGCGACGAGGTCGCATGTCTGATCGAAATCGATGTCCTCGATGTTCTCGTCCACGATCTGGACGTCGAAGTCGGGCGGGGTCAAGGCGCCGAGAATCGCGAGCCCGAGTGGCGGCATAACCGCGCGAAAGCCACCAATGTGCCGAATGTAGCTGAAACTCCAAAACGAAGGCGGGAACCTCGGGTAAACGAGAAGGACCTTCGGACGCATGGACGACGGGGAGTGTAGCCCATGCTGGGTACACTGCGCGGATCCCAGCGAACGGCGACCGGGCCAACGACGAGACGTGCAGGCTCGAACCGATCGAGACCCTCCGCTCGGAATGAGCTGCTACCTATCCGGCCGGAAAAGGACGCCGAGAATTGTGGCGCGCCCGCCGTGACTCGAACACGGGACCCCCGGCTTAGAAGGCCGGTGCTCTATCCAACTGAGCTACGGGCGCACGCGACGCCAGCTATTGTCGCTCGGAACATGTCGGCTCCGAGCACACGTAGAATGAAGCGCGAGAAACCTGCCGTGTCGCGTGCTCATCGTTCGCACGGATCCCCAACGACTCGGCGTGGGCCGATCCTGGCCGTGCTGCTGATCGCGGCGGCGACCGGGATAGCCACGGACGCCGCCGCGCCTCGCCGACCGTCGCAGTCGGGACAGTCGCGTGCGTCGACCGAACTGGTCGCGGAGCTCCAGCCCTTCGCCTTTCTGCTCGGCGACTGGATCGCGGCTCCCGGTGCCGCGGGTGAAACCGGCGGGTTCACGTTCAAGAGCGAAGTCCAGGGCTACGTCATCGTTCGCACGAACTACGCGAACTATCCGGCTGCGGACGGACGTCCCGCGTCGCGGCACGACGACTTGATGGTGGTCAGCGAGGAGCGCGGCGCCGTGCATGCGGCTTACTACGACAACGAAGGCCACGTGATTCAGTACGTCGTGACAGCGCCGCGAACGGGAGAGGCGCTCTTCGAAAGCGAAGCGCACGCGTCCGAGCCGCGGTACCGGCTTCGCTATGTCGCCAGAGACGACGGCGTGTTGGCGGGGACGTTCGAGGTCGCGCCTCCGGACAGGCCGAACGCCTTCACTGCTTATCTGAGCTGGACCGCTCGCCGGACGCGCTGACCCGTTCACACGCGTACCCCCCGATGCGCTCTTTCGCATTGATCGCTCCCACCACCAGCCTGTACAGCCCGCCTCCGCACGCCGATAACGCAGGAAGCGATGAAGGTTCTGCTCATTGTCACCTTCAGCTTGCTCGCGGTCGTGCTCATGCCGCTCGAGGCCCGCGCCCAAGCCGTCGCGGCTTCGTTCGACCAGCTCCAGCAAGTACTCCGGCAAGGCGACACCCTCGACATCACCGATCGCCACGGCACACGCATCGAAGGACGCGTCGTTGATCTTTCCGACTCGGCCCTCGAGCTGCAGCTGAACCCGGGCGCCGACAGTCGTCAACCCGGCACCGTCAATCGGCGGCTGACGGAACAGGACGTCGCTGGGGTTCAGGTCGTGCATCGCGATTCGGTGCTGAACGGCACGATCATCGGCCTGGGCGCCGCCGCGTTTCCCGGCATCGTGCTGATCGAGTACGGACGGCAGGCGACCCGCGACGGCTATTCAACCGGAGCCGGCATCTCCACCGCGGGCGCGATTCTCATTGGGGCAGGCGCCGGGATCGGCGCTCTCGTCGACGCTGGTCTCCATCGCAGGACCACCGTGTTCCAGACGACCGAACCTCGGTCGCACGTGTCCGTTTTCCCGCTGCTCTCGCCGACGGCGGCAGGCGTCCGCGTCGCGATGGCGTTGAATCGGCAGACGTCGCAGCCGGCGTCGCCCGCCCTGAAGACGGCGGCGCCGCAACGGAGTTGGCCGGCCCGTCATCCCGTTCTTCTGGGCGCGCTCGCGGGCACGGGCGTCGGCCTCGGCATGCTGGCCGCCGAAGGCTGCAGCAGCAGCAGCGACTACTCCTGTGGCGGCCTCGCCATGTTTTTCGGCGGAACGGGCGCTGGAATCGGCGCGCTCGGCGGGGTTGCCGTCGGATTTGTGCTGCATTAGGAGTCCCTAACCGGAAGGCAACCAGCCGAGGCAGACAGAAGTCTCCGTTCTCGAAAAAATTCTTCCAGTCGCAGACGCATTTTCCCAGAAGAAGACGCGCGCCGGCCAACTCGACGGTTTATCCTTCCGCCGCTTGCTGAACCGTCCACGACACGCGCGTCTGCCGCGTGTGTCCATCGTGGCTGCGATCGCGCTGTTCGCCATCGCGCGCGGAGCCGCCGCTGATTCCACGCCTGTCAACATCGCGCGGGGACGTCCGTATACGCTGACGCCCGCGCCCAACTACGCGCTCACGACGGATGCGGACGACAGCCGGCAGCTGACCGATGGTTCCTACACGAGCGGCACGCTCTGGACGCGCACGTCCACGGTGGGCTGGAACTGGGTGAGCCACGTCACCATCGTCATCGATCTGCAGAGCGTGCAGGCGGTCGGAGGCCTGTCGTACAGCACAGCGGCCGGGTCGTCCGAAGTCATGTGGCCGCGCTCGATCTTCGCGCTCGTCAGCGACGACGGCGTGCAGTTCTATCCCGTGGGCGATCTCGCGACGCTGGAGCCCGGCACGAGCGGTCCGCCTGCGTCTGGCTACGCGACGTACCGGTACACGCGCGGTAGTCTCGGCGTCCACGGCCGCTACGTCGCGCTCGTGGTCGAGGGCGACGGGGCGTACACGTTCTGCGATGAAATCGAAGTGTGGAGCGGCGACGCGGCAACAGTCGGTGTGCCGCTGACCGGCACTGCTACCACGGATCTGCAGCGCTACTTCTTCGAGGCGCACGAGCGCACGGCTCTCGTGCGGCGGCTGACGATGGACGTGGCCGCGGCGCGCGCAGCGCTGGCGTCGACCACGCTCGACGACGTGCAGCGCGCGCAGCTGACGATCGAGCTCGACGCGCTGTCCGCAGCGATTCCTGCCGCGTCGACGCAGGCCCGCACCCCATCGGCCGTCCTGCCGCTCAACGACGTCCACACCCGGATTTTCGCGGTGCAGGGCGCGGTCGCCGCCGCGCATGGACTGTCGCCGCTCGCGATGTGGGCCATCGGACCGTGGGATTTCGCCACGCCGCTCGACAAGGCGCCGCCGACCGGCGGCCTCGACGGCGTCTCGCTCGCCGCCATGAGCGGCGAAGTGCGTTCGGGCGCCATTGCGATCGCCAACGCGACTGCTCGCCCGATGAGGGTCGGCCTTCGCGTCACGGGGCTGCCATTCGAGGCCTCGAGTGCGGAACTCCGTCTGTTCGAGGCTGTGTGGACCGACACCCGCGAGCTGACGCCGGTCGCCGACGCGCTGCTGCCGATTGCGGACACGGCGCCCTGGATCGATGTGCCCGCCGGCATGACGCGCCACATCTGGATTCGCGTGTCGCCGCGCAATCGCGCGTCTGGCCACTTGCGCGGCTTCGTGGAAGCTTCAACCGACGACAATCTGTCCGCGCACGTGCCGATCGACATCCGGATAGTGGACGGACGATTCCCGGATCGCCCGACGCTACATACCGGAGGCTGGGACTATACGAACGCGCCGACGTCTCTCGGTTTGACGCCGGACAACGTCGCGCCGCTCGTCTCGCAGTTGAGAGACGTCGGCGTCGACATGCCGTGGGCGACCAGCCTCGTCATGCCTGCCGGCGCGTTCGATACGGCCGGTCGTCTCACAACCGCGCCCGATACGGCGGCGTTCGACAGCTGGATTCGCCGATGGCCCGACGCGACGCGGTACGCGGTGTTTGTCTGCGTGCAGGATCGCATCGGCACTGTGAGCTCGGTCGAGGGCGCACGGTTCACGACCGCCGTCGGACAGTGGATGTCGTATTGGGTGGCGCACGCAAAAGCGATCGGCATCGATGCCGCGCAACTCGTCCTGCTGCTCGTCGACGAACCGCACTCCGACGCGCAGGACGCGCGCATCGTCGCCTGGGCGAGCGCCATCAGGGCCGCCGAGCCACGCGTGGTGATTTTCGAGGATCCGACATATCGCGATCCGGCGACGTCGCGGCCGGCGCTCGTCGACGTCAGCGACGTGCTCGCGCTGAAGCGCTCGCTGCTCATCGAGCAGGGGACGGCCTTTGCCGCCTACTACCGCGACCGGCACAGCCGGGGCCAGGCGCTGGCCGTGTACGGCGCGTCCGGGCCGGCGCGCCTGCTGGATCCGTACACGTACTACCGGCTCCAGCCGTGGGTGTGCGCGGATCTCGGCGCGACGAGCAGCCTCTTCTGGTCGTTTGCCGACGATGCCGCCGGTCATTCGTGGAACGAGTACGCGACGACCGATGCGCCGTACAGCCCGTTCTTTCTGTCGACACAGGCGGTCGCGGTGTCGAAGCACAGCGAAGCCATGCGCGAAGGCGTCGAAGACTACGAGTATCTGACGATGCTCGCGGCGCGCATGGCCGCGATGGCGCAGATCGAACCGACGCATGCGGGCATGCCCGAGTCGCTCGCCATGCTCGCGAGCGCTGTGCCGACCGTGCTGCAGACGCCCGGCGCCGCCGACCTGAAATGGGTGTCGAACAAGGATCGCTCGGCGGCCGAGCGTGTGCGCCTGGCCATCGCCGATCTGCTGGAGCGTCTGAACGCGAAAACGATCGTGGCGACGGCGACAACCGCCACGATCGGCGACGGCGCGATTGTGTTCGGTCAGCCGGTGACGCTGACGGCGCGCGTAACGGGCGCGACGGCGACGTCCGGCGAGCCGACCGGCCACGTCCGGTTCGAAACGGTTGGAGCCGCGCTCGGCGATGTCGTGCTCGTCAACGGGAGCGCCGCGCTCACGGTGACGTCGCTTCGCGGGGGCCCGCAGGCGATCGACGTGTCCTACGCGGGCGATGACACGCATCTGCCCAGCCGGGTGCAGGTCGTGCTGATCGTACAACCGGCGGCGCCGCGGCTGACCGTGTCGGACCTCCGCGTCACCTACGACGGCCGGTCGCACGCGGTGGTTGCCACGGTCACCGGGCTCGACGGCGGGGCCGTGAACGGTTCGCTGGCGTTCACCTATGCGCCTGGGGGAACGTCACCGCCAATCAACGCAGGCGCCTACGCGCTGACGGTGGACTTCACGAGCGCCGATGTGAGTTATGCCGGCGCCTCGGGACGGGCGTCTGTCACGATCGACCCGGCTCAACCGGTCGTAACCGTGGCGTCGGCGACATTCGTCGAGGACGGCGCGGCGCACACCGTGACGCCGATCGCGGTCGGTGTCGACAGTGTGGCGGTCGCGGGCAGTTTCTCGATCGTGTACTCGCCGGGCGATGGATCGGCGCCGATTCTTGCTCGCACCTATTCCGCGACCGCTCTCTTTACGAGCGCCGACACCAACTACACGAATGCAGCGGGCACCGGCTCGCTCGTCATCAATCCGCCCGTCGTCGTCGATCCGCCCCTCGACCCGGCTGCAGCCATGCTGACGCTGACCGCACAGGATCCTGAACGGGACTGGGTGCGCCGCAAGCCGCAGCGCGGCCACCGAGCGCGGGTCCGGCAAGGGTCGTGATGGCATGCCGCGCGAAAATACCGGTCGCGCGGCCTGCCGACGCGCGTACACTGACCAGCATTGGTGGTCTGCAGACGCTGCGGATCCTCGAATACGATTCGAGTTCAAATCCGCTGGTATCAGCGGCTGCGCGCAGCGCTGTCGAAGAAGCGTCCGTACCGCTGCAATTCCTGCCGCCGGCATCTCTGGGCGTTCCCCGCATCAAGGCATTAAGGCGGACCTGAAAGTCCTCCCTGCGTACCGTAAGGCGTAGACTGGCTCGATGCACGATCCGCTTGCATCCGCCAGTCATCTGATCGTTTCGTCCACGCGCGTGGTCGCGCTGACCGGCGCCGGCATTTCCACGGAGTCCGGCATTCCCGACTTCCGCGGCCCGAATGGCGTGTGGACGAAGAACCCGAAGGCCGAACGGCTGTCGAACATTCATCACTACATGGCGGATCCCGAAGTCCGCCGGCTCGCGTGGCAAAGCCGGCTGGAGCACCCGGCCTGGTCGGCTGAGCCGAACGCGGGACATCGCGCGCTGGTGGCGCTCGAGCGCGCCGGCCGCCTTCATGCGCTCGTCACGCAGAACATCGACGGCCTGCACCAGCGTGCCGGCAGCACACCGTCGAAAGTGATTGAGGTCCACGGCACCATCCACGACGTGATGTGCATGTCGTGCGCGTGGCGCGGGCCGATGCAGCTGGTTCTCGATCGCGTTCGGGCCGGCGACGAGGATCCCGCCTGCGAGCGTTGTGGCGGCATTCTGAAAAGCGCGACCGTCTCGTTCGGTCAGCCGCTCGTGCCGGCGGTCATCGATCGGGCGATGCGAGCGGCAGAGGAAGCGACACTGCTCATCGCCATCGGCACGAGTCTGCAGGTCTACCCGGTTGCCGGACTCGTCCCCGCCGCGCACGCGGTCGGCGCGCGCCTGATGATCGTCAATGCGGAGGAGACGCCGTTCGATGATCTGGCGGATGTGGTGGTGCGGACGCCCATCGGCGAAGCGCTGACGGCGATGGCTGCGGCGATGACCGCGTAGTTACATCGATCGGGTCGGGGGGCGAACGATTCGCCCTCGGAGATCGTCGAGCTGCTTTTCGACTTCGCGCCGCCTGGCCTCGTGCGCCCTCGCCATCTCGGCGGCCTCGTCGGCCGAAATCAGGCCCGACTTGACGGCAGCTTCGATGAGGTGCGCGCGCGCCTCTTCGATCGATTGCGCAAGCGCCGTGAACGTCCTGCGGTGGGCTTCCACTTCGACGGGCGTCATCTCGCTGGCCCGCAGGTACCCTTCGACGAAAGCCGTCTTGAACGAGTCGTCCACGTCCCCTCCCGACCGCACGGCCTGTGCCATCGGAATCGCACGAGAATCCGGCCCAATCGTGCCGGTAGTGCCCGGAAGTTCACCGCCAGGGGTGACAAATGAGCCGTGTCGCCGCCACACCGTCCGGGCGGCTGCGCGGGGCGCCGCGAGTAATCGCGATTGCAAATTGGTAACCTCCGCGAGGCACGGGGGCGGCCGATCGGCCGATTTCAGTTTGGTATTCGTCAGCACGGGCATTGCACCGTCGAAGACATGCGTTTTCGCCTGATTGCCACGGTGTGCGGGTTGTTGTTCGTCGGCGGCTGCACGGGATCGCCGGGGGCGCCTTCGGACGCAGGGCACGGCACGACTCACAGCGTCGAGGGGCAGGCGGTGAGCGCCGTCGACGGAGTGTCGGCTGCCGGTGTGTCGGTGCAAGTGGGCACTTCGAGCAGGGTCACGAGCGACGCGTCGGGCAACTTCGACACCGACATCGTCCCGGGGACCTACACCATCGTGGCGAGCAGCGGCGCCTTCGTGGAACGTCGCACGTCGATCAGCGCGCCGACGACCGGGCGCCAGCGTCTGTCGCTCATTCCCGCTTCGTTCGACCTCGGCGCCTTCGATCAGATGTTCCGCGCGGCAACCGGGAGCCTTCAGCGTTGGACGGTGCGGCCCTCCCTCGTTGTGCTCACCTCGACGATGCGTTACACGGACGCGTCGGACGATTTCACGGCCACGAGCGAACAGATGTCCGACGACGAGGTGTCGCAGCTGGTGGCACACGTGACCGAAGGGCTCGGCCTGTTGACGGGAGGCACCTACACGTCGTTCGGAGAGGTGACGGTGGAGCGGCCCTCTTCCGGGCAGCAGGTGTCGGCGGCGCGCGCGGGAAAGATCGTGGTCGGCCGTTACACGGGCATCACATCGTGGGACGGTACCATCGGGCTGGGCCGCTGGGCGGAAGCGAGCGACGGTTCGGTCGCTGCGGGCGCGATGTTCCTCGATCGCGACTTCGACAAGAACGATGGGCGGCGGCGACTGTTGCGCATCCACGAGCTCGGCCACGCGCTCGGCTATCTGCATGTCACCACGCGTGCGTCGATCATGTACCCGTCGATTGGGCCCGAGCCGAGCGAGTTCGATCGCACGGGCTCGATCATCGCGTTCCAGCGTCTTCCCGGTAACCAGTCGCCCGACACCGATCCGGCCCAGCGCGTCGGCTGGAGCTCGCTCGGGTCGCTTAAGTGGTCGAAGTACTTTCCTTAGGTTCTAGAGGTTCTAGAGGTTCTAGAGGTTCTAGAGGTTCTAGAGGTTCTAGAGGTTCGATAGAACCATTTGAACCGTTTAGAACCTCTCAGTACTCCCAGACCCTCTTAGAACCCTTAGAACTCTTAGAACCCTTAGAACCTCCTAGAACCCAGCCTCGATCGCATAGACTCAGCCCCGGAGCGATCGATGGCACACGCCCGTTTTCGTTCGATGACCCGCCGGGAGGCGATTGAGCTCATGGCGCTGAGCGCTGCCGCCGCCGCGCTGCCGGCGCCGGCCGCCGGGCAGGCCCCCGCCGCCTTCCCCAAAGGCGCCGTGATCCGGACACTCTTCAAGGACTACGCACCCGAAGAGCTGGCCGCCGGCGCGACGCTGTTCCACGAGCACCTCTCGCTCGCCACCGACTTCATGCCCCGGTTTTTCGCCGCGACGGCCGCGACGCGCGCCGCCAACGGTCTGCCGCCGGCCGGCGCGGGACGGGGCGGCGGCGCAGCCACGGCTGCTGGCGGCGGCCGCGCGGCAGGACCGCCGCCGGCGCCCGCGCCCGATCCGATGCGCGACGTCGATCTCATGGCCGAAGAGCTTCGCACCGCCCGGCGCGACGGCGTGGCCTGCATCGTCGACGCCGGCCATCCCGACATGGGCCGCGATTTGAGCTTCGTGCGCGCCGCCTCGATGAAGGCGGGCGTGCCCGTGGTCGCTTCCGCCGGGTTCTACAACCAGCCGTTCTATCCGAAGGAAATCTCCTCGATGAGCGAGGAGCAGGTGCTGCAGGCGATCCTCAAGCAAGTCGACGCCGACCCCATCGGCGCGTTCGGCGAGATCGGATCGTGGGACGAGATCACCGCGGACGAGCGAAAAGTGTTTCGCGCCATCGGCAAGGCGCACGTGGCCACGAACATTCCGATCTTCACGCACACCGGCATTCCAGGAAAATCAGCACTCGAGCAGCTCGACATCCTCGAGGATGCCGGCGTCAAACCCGATCGCGTCGTCATCGGGCATCTGGGCAACCTCGTGGATGCGAACGTCTACGTGCACAAGGCGATCTGCCGCCGCGGCGCGTTCGTGGGGTTCGATCGCCAGGGCGGCAACGGCGACGCGCAGCAGGTGCCCATGGTCATGGCGCTCATCGACGCCGGGTTCGCCAGCCACCTGATGTTCTCGGCTGACGCGTCGAGCGGTTACAGCAAGACGATGACCGTCTTTGTGCCGAAGCTGAAGGCGGCCGGCGCGAGCGACGACGTGCTGCACACGATCATGGTGGACAACCCGCGACGGTTTCTCGCGTTCGTGCCGAAGAAAGCGCGGAAGTAGCGCCGGTCGTTGAAACGCGCGTTCAGTCTCTCGCCGGCTGGGGCCCGGCTGGGGAATCGAGCGCGCCCCTGACTTTCGCCGCGAAGTCGGGAACCGAGAACGGCTTCTGCAGGAAGTGAATGCCGCCGGCGCCGCCCGGCTCGCTCAGAATCTGCTCCGACACGTAACCTGACAGCAGCAGGCACTTCAGATCCGGCGACAGGCTCCTCAGCTGCCGTACCAGTTCGTGCCCGTTCATTTCAGGCATGACCACGTCCGAGACGAGCAGCTGAATCTCGCGACTGTGGGTGTCGAAGCAGCGCAGCGCCTCGCGAGGCGTGCTCGCCGTGAACACCTGATACCCGAGCCGCTCGAGGATGGTCGCATTGAGCCGCATCACGGTGGGTTCGTCTTCCACCAGCAGCACGGTTTCGACACCGGTCTGTCGAGGCGCGGGAGGAGCCGCGTCCTCGCGTCCGGCATTGTCTGCCACGCGGGGCAGGCAGATCTGGACCGTCGTGCCTTTGCCGGGCGCGCTCGAAATCGAAATGAAGCCGTTGTTCTGCTTGACGATGCCGTAAACGGTGGCCAGGCCGAGCCCAGTACCCTTGCCGTACTCCTTCGTCGTGAAGAACGGCTCGTAGATGTGCGCCAGCGTCTCCGGATCGATGCCCACGCCGGTGTCTTCCACTTCGACCATCACGTAGCGGCCTTCGCGCGCGCCCGGGTGGGCGGCGCAGTACGCGCGATCGAAGGCCACGTGGCGCGTCCGGACCGTCACCCGGCCGACATCCGAGATGGCGTCGCGCGCGTTGGCGGCCAGGTTCGTCAGGATCTGATCGAGCTGTGACGGATCGAGCTGCACGGCGTCGAGCTCGCGATCGGGCTGCCAGACGAACTCGACCGATTCGCCGACGAGGCGCCGAAGCAGCGGCAGCGAATTCTCGATGTACTCGTTGAGGTTGATCGTGCGCGGCTGAATCGTCTGGCGGCGCGCGAACCCCAGAAGCTGGCGCGTCAGATCCGCCGATCGCCGGGCCGCGAACTGGGCTTCCGACAGATCGGTCTGAATCGGATCGTGCTCGCCCAAGTGGCTCATCGCCAGCTCGAGCCGGCCGAGAATGACGCCGAGCATGTTGTTGAAATCGTGGGCGACGCCGCCGGCCAGCCTTCCCACCAATTCCATCCGGTGGCTCTGCGCGAGCTGTGTTTCCAGCCGGGTCCGCTCCTCGTCCGCCGTCTTCTGCTCGGTGATATCGCGCACGGCCCCGATGGTTCGCACGGGCCGGCGCGCGTCGCCCTCGCCTTCGAAAAAGGTCTGCGCCCGCACGGCGATCCAGCGCAGCGTGCCGTCGCGCCTGATGATGCGGTACTCGACGTCGAAGAGGCCGTCGGGATTGTCGGCCGCATGCGCCCGCGCCCGCGCCTTGACGATGCGATCGCGATCGTCGGGGTGGATGAGCGTCAGATACTCCGGCGGGCGGCCGGCGACGCCGAAGAAGTAACCGACTTTCAGGGGCTCGTCGGGACCCCAGCCCCAGATCTCGCGCTGCCGCGGCGACCAGTAGATCTCGTCGTTGATGTGGTCGTGATAGAAGATGCCGAGGCTCGCCACCAGTACGGCCTGGCGCAGCAGTTCCTCGCTCTCGCGCAGCGCCTCTTCCGCGCGCTTGAGGCTCGTGATGTCGCGCACGACGGCCTGGGCCGCCACGATGCGCCCCTTGCTGTCGCGAACGGGCTGCACGATGGAGTTGTACCAGGACACCTGGCCCTCGATGACGACGCGGTCCTGGTTGTTCGTGCTCTCGCCCGACTCGATCACCCTGCGGACCCCGGCGCGGTACAGCTCGGCGACATCGGGTGGAAATAGCTCGTCGACGGTCTTGCCGACGACGTGCTCCGGCGTCGTGCCCAGCCTCGCCGCCGCGGCGGTGTTGACGTACAGGTAGCGGCCGTTGATATCCGAGCTGAAGATCGGATCCTGCGCGTTCTCGACGAGCGATCGGTACTGGGCTTCGCGCTCGCGCAGCGCCTGTTCGGCCTGTCGGTGCGCGCTGATGTCGACGATCGACGCCATCATGCCGACCGGAGCGCCGGCCTCGTCTTTGAGCAGCGTGCTCGAAATCATGACGTCGAAGCGTTCGCCGTTCTTCCTGACCCCGACCGCTTCGCCAACCCAGCCGCCCATGGTGGCGAGGATGCCGATGACCTCGGCGTACTGTTCGGGCGAGGCAGCGAAGTCCGATGCCTGGCGTCCCAGAGCCTCGTCCGGATCGTCGAATCCCCACATCCGAAGGAACGCCGGGTTGGCATAGGACAGCGTGCCCTGGACGTCGGTGATGGCGATGGCGTTGATCGACGCTTCGATCGCCTCGCGCCAGAAGCGGAAGGCATCCTTTCCCTCGGAAAGGTTGAGTTTTGCCATGTCTTATGTCTGGGGATGGATCGTGGAAGCGACGGTTCGGGGTACGATTCCGTGCGGACCGATTGGCGATCCGACAGAGAAGGCCATGGATTGGAAACGCGTGCGGGCATCATATCCGGGAGCGTCCGGAACACGAAGTGGTTTACTCGCCTGTCTGCCGCGCGGCACGTCAGCCGCGGCACTGGCTCTTGCCGTGCTGATCTCGGCGGGCGTCTCGCTGAGTGCGCAATGGCTCAACACGCCCAACCCGGGCGTGCCGCGAACCCCTGACGGAAAGCCCGACCTCGCGGCGCCCGCTCCTAAGGCCGCGGACGGCCACCCCGACCTCTCAGGGATCTGGATGCCCAACACGCGCACACTTCAGGATCTTGCCGCCGGGGTGACAGGCGAAGTGCCGTACCAGCCGTGGGCCGCGCAGCTCGTCAAGGATCGCGCGAATGGGGCGCGGGGCAAGGACGATCCCGCCGCCTACTGCGTGCCCGGCATGCCCAAGCTGATCGTCCTGCCGTATCCGTACAAGATTTATCAGATGCCTGGCGTGACGGTCATTCTCTACGAGGGCTTCACGACGTTCCGGCAGATCTTCACCGATGGCCGTCCGCTGCCGAAAGATCCGCAGCCCTCATGGCTCGGCTATTCGGTTGGCAAGTGGGAAGGCGACACCTTCGTGGTCGACACCATCGGCATCAACGACAAGACCTGGATGGACAACGCGGGGCGGCCTCACAGCGACGCGCTGCACACGATCGAGCGCTACCGCCGACGCGACATCGGCACGATGGAAGTGACGTTGACGATCGACGATCCCAAGGCCTACACACGTCCGTGGACAGTCAGCGCCACGCCGTCGCGCCTCATCGTCGGCCAGGATCTGCTCGAGTACGTGTGCACGGAAAACAACCGCGACGTCGACCATCTGTTCGGCGACGGCCAGAAGTAGTATCCTCGAGCCGTGAACGCGTTGCGTCTGTCGCTCGCACCGAGCACGACGACCACTACGACCCGCAGCGGCGGGCCGTCGAGGTCGAGCGTGTAGACTCACACGCACACATCGATTCGACATCGATTCCTTGGGCCCCGCCGGATTTGGTCGGGGCCCTTGTTGTGTACGGCCTCCTCCGTCCGGCTCTTTCACGATGGAGGATGGCATGGACGTCCACGACCACCGGGCGATCGGCAATCGCCTCGATCTGTTCCACCAGCAGGATGACGCACCGGGGATGGTGTTCTGGCACCCGCGCGGCGCCACGCTGTACCGCCTGCTCGAGTCCTACATCGGGGTGCGGATGAAGCGCGCCGGCTTCGAGGAGGTCCGCACGCCGCAGTTGCTGAACCTGGCGCTCTGGCGGCAGAGCGGTCATGCCGAGAAGTTCGGCGCCAGCATGTTCAGGCTCGACGACGGCCTGCGGGAACTGGCCATCAAGCCCATGAGCTGTCCGGGCCATGTGCAGATCTTCCGCAGGCGCGTCCGGTCGTATCGCGATCTGCCACTTCGCTTCTGCGAGCTCGGCGCCTGTCATCGCAACGAGCCGTCCGGCGCTCTCTCGGGTCTCGTCCGCACGCGCGCCTTCACGCAGGACGACGCGCACATCTTCTGCCGCGAGGATCACGTCGAGCAGGAGGTGGCCAGGTTCTGCGCGCTGCTGCGCGAGGTGTACGCGGACTTTGGATTCGATGCATTCACCGTCGGCTTCTCGACGCGGCCGCCCGTGCGGGCCGGCGACGACGCCGTGTGGGACCATGCCGAGGCGTCGCTCGAGGCCGCAGCGCGAGCGTCGTCACTGGCGTTCCGACGCCAGGACGGCGAGGGCGCCTTCTACGGGCCGAAGCTCGAGTTCCTGCTCCGCGACAGCCACGGACGCGAGTGGCAGTGCGGAACGATCCAGCTCGATTTCGTGCTGCCCGACCGACTGGACGCCGAGTACGTGGACGCGCGCGGCCGCCGGGTGCGGCCCGTGATGATCCACCATGCGGTCTTCGGCAGCCTCGAACGGTTCATCGCGATTCTCCTCGAGCACCACCGCGGCCAGTTGCCCCTGTGGCTGGCGCCGGAGCAGGTGATGGTGGCGGCCGTGAGCGAGCGCGAGTTGGAGTACGCACGGGCCGTCGCCGACGCGTTCGAGCGCGGAGCTCTGCGGGCGGTCGTGGACGAATCGTCGGAGCGTCTGTCGCGGCGCGTCGTGGCCGCGTTCGAGCGCGGGATACCGGCCTTCGTCGCCGTCGGCCCGCGCGATGTGCGCGATGGTACCGTCTCGCTGCGCCGGCGCGCAGGCGAGCCGGTGACCATGCCGCTGCAGGCGGCGGTCGACGCGCTGCGCGCCGAC
>Ga0066903_100000596_pt1 | contig 23420 bp, 25 predicted proteins | sample PanSoiMetaGPlot1_FD_67491 | JGI IMG/M metagenome (GOLD analysis project Ga0066903, IMG submission 67491) | Tropical forest soil microbial communities from Panama analyzed to predict greenhouse gas emissions - Panama Soil - Plot 1 (version 2) | ecosystem: Environmental > Terrestrial > Soil >... | reverse complement strand
CGCGGCGTGATGGACCGCTTCCTGGTCTCGCCGGTCTGGCGCGGCGCGCTCAACGCCGGCAGCGTGCTGCAGACGGTGATCAGCGTGGTGGTGCAGAGCGTGATCGTGATCCTGCTTGCCCTGCTGCTCGGTGCCCGCTTCGGCAACAGCGTGTTCGGGATGGGTGTGCTGCTGCTGGTCGCGGCGCTGCTGGCGGCCTCGTTCTCGTCGCTCAGCAACGGCCTGGCCGTGCTCACCCGCCAGCGTGAGACGCTGATCGGCGCCGTCAGCTTCATCGTGCTGCCGCTGACCTTCCTGTCGTCTGCGCTGATGCAGGCCAGCCTGATGCCGACGTGGGTGCAGTGGGCGTCACGCTTCAACCCGGTCAACTGGGCGGTCGTGGCCGGCCGCTCCGCCGCGGGCCATGACACCGACTGGTGGCTGGTCGCCTCACGGGTGGCGCCGCTGATCGTGCTGGCGATCGTCAGCGCCTCGTTCGCGACGTGGGCCTTTCGGTCGTATCAGCACTCCATCTGAGCCAGGAGCTCGATCAAGGTGTTGACGGTGCGCCAGTTCCGGGTGGTGGCGACGGCTTTGAGCTTGCGCTCGAAGTAGGCATTGCTGAGCTTGGTACGGCCGTAGCCGCCGACCATGTTGAGGTGGATCTCGCGTCCGACCACGCTGAACTCGTCGGGTGGCTGGGGGTCGACGGCCGCGATCGCCGCCTGGGTCGGCGCCGCCTTCAGGAACGTCACGTACAGCGCCTTGGGATCCTTCGCCTTGTGGGCAAAGGGGCTGTCGTCGACCACGCCCGCCAGCTCGGCGGCGCTGCGCACGAGCACCGGGATCTGCATGTCGAGCGTCGCGGCGATGCCGCGCTCGATCGCGGCCTCGAGTCGGGCGCTGTCGGTCTTGGGGCTCGTGAACACGACGTTGCCGCTCTGCACGTAGGTCTGCACCTGCTCCAGCTCGCAGCCGGTGCAGATCTCGCGCAGGTCGCTCATCGCCAGCCGTACGCCGCCCACGTTGACGCCCCGTAGCAGCCCCGCATATGCCTGCGGGCGCTTCCTCGCCGTCATCCCATGTCCCGTTCGATCGCGTCCAGCCCCTCCGGCTCCACGTCCCCGTCCGCGCCGAGGGCAAGCGTGCCCGCCCATAGCCGCTGGGCGATCGCGTGGCCGGTCGCGAGCTTGCCGTAGGGCCAGGGCGCGAGCCCGTCCACGGCTGCCTGCAGGGCGTCGACAGCGCCCTGCAGGTCGAAGCCCTGGTTGCGCGCCTCGATCTCGATCTGGCCGATCCGGGCCGTCGCGCCGTCCAGCCGGTAGGCGACACGGTCGACGGCCAGCTCTGCGAGAGGCACGCCACCGCCCGGCCGCAGCATGCGCAGCCCGCGCCGGGTCTCCCGCTGCTGGACGACGGTCAGGCCGAGCTGTGCGGGCTCGCCCCAGTCGCCGGGCAGCGGCACGCCGCGCCCCGCCAGCTCCGCGCCGACCCGTGACACCGCCGCCGGGGTCCAGGGCAGCTCCAGCTCGAGCCGGCTGCTGCCGCCCGCCTCCGCCCGCCGCTCGCCCTTCAGCGTCAGCAGCCGCTCGCCGTCCTGGTCGCGGATCCGCAGGGCAACGCCGCGGGCCGCCAGATCGCCGGCGGGCGTGTCGAGGTAGGTGTCGGCGATCCGCACGTCGGGCAGCGGGTCGAGGGTGTATGGGCCGAGCTGCGCGAGCCCTTCGACCCGGACGAGCACGCCCTCGCCGCCGCGGGCGATGAGCGCAGCCTCCAGCTCGCGCGGGATCGCGCTCATCGTGGCTGCCACCGGTGCTCGCGCATGGGTCGCAGCTTAGGCAGGAGGCAGCTTCTGCGGGTACACCGTTTCGCCGCGCGCGAGCATCTCGGTGAGCTGAGCGATCCGGCGCGCCCGCGTGTCGGCCCGCCTGGCCGTGGCGATCCGGTAGAGCACGGCGTAGCGGTTCTGGCTGTTGAGCTGGCCGAACACGCGCTTGGCGGCGGGGTCGGCGTCCAGAGCTGCCGTCAGGTCGTCAGGCACCTCGATGGTCGCCGGGCCTGCATATGCAGCCTCGAAGCGCCCGTCCGCCCGCGCACGGTCGATCTCGGCCTGTCCGGCCGGCCGCATGCGGCCCTCCTCGATCAGGCGCGCGGTGATGCCCACGTTGCGCCTGGACCAGGCGCTGCGCGTCCGCCGCGGGGTGAAGCGCTGCTGGTAGGTGCCCTCATCGCGGCGGCGGGTCTGGCCGTCGATCCAGCCGTAGCAGAGCGCCTCGTCCAGGGCCTGGTCGTAGCTGACGCTGGTCGGCTCCGTGGTGCCCTTCTTGGCCAGAATCAGCCACACCCCGCGGCCGTCCGCGTGGTGCGCATCGAGCCAGGCCCGCCATGCGGCGGCGTCGCGCACGATCAGCTCGGGGAGCTCCTCAGCCATTGACGGGAGTTTGCCAGGCCACACCGGAGGTTTCGATCCCTCTCTCAGGAGGAAGCAGAACCGGTGTGCAGGCATCAGCAGCGAGGTCCGACCTGAGCGAAAGCCGACACTTACGCTTCCCCATACGGCCGGAGAGCGTTCGTGCGGCCCGCACAGCGGTGCGCGAGTTCGGTGCCGAACAGGGCATCCGGGGCGAGCGGCTCGATGACATCATGCTGGCGGTGACCGAGGCCGTGGCAAACTCGGTGCGGCATGCCCATCCCGGGTACGAGCAGGGCTCGATCGAGGTGACCGTGGCCGTCGCCGGCGCGGATCTGGTGATTCGCACGCGCGACGATGGGGAGTGGGGCGGAGATGCCGGGCGCAGACAGGGGCTCGGCCTGGGGCTGTCCCTGATGCACACGCTGGCCGACGCCTGCCTGATCTCGTCGGGGGGCACCGGCACGCTGGTCGAGCTGCGCTTTCACATCGACCGCGCCTGACGTCCGAGTATCTTCATCCGGCTCAATGACGACGCGCTACGACACCGTGGTGGTGGGGCAGGGCCTGATCGGCCTGTCGACGACGCTGGCAGTCGCTCGCCGTGGCCTGCCGGTGATTGCGTTGGACGCGCTGGGCGCAGGACACCCGCTGACCTCGTCGACCGGGGCGTCGCGCTCGATCCGCACCGCCTACGCCGAGCCGGCCTACGTGCGGCTCGCGCTCGAGGCGATCGGGGCCTGGCGCCGGCTCGAAGCGGACACCGGTCGCGGCATCCTCCACCTCACCGGGCAGGTCGACCTCGGCCCTGAAGTCGTGCTCGCCCCGATCGCCGGGGCGATGGCCGCGGAGGGCGTCGCCGTGCGGCGGCTCGACCCCGACGGCGTGGCGGAGGTGTTCCCGGAGCTGCGGCTCGCGGCGGGCGAGGACGCCCTCTTTCACGAGAGCGCCGGCACCGTGCTGGCGGCCGAGGCGATCGCCGCGCTGGCCACGGCGGCCACAGAGGCGGGGGCCGAGCTGGCGGAGCCGGAGCCGGTCGAGCGGATCGACCTCGCCGCCGCGGAGGCTGTGGTGGCGACGTCAGCCCGGGAGTTGCACGCCGATCGCGTGGTGGTCGCGGCCGGCCCGTGGTCGGGCGGGCTGCTGGCCGAGCTGGGGGTCGTGCTGCCGCTCAGCCCCGCGGTCGCCCAGGTGACATACGTCGACGTGCCCGCGTTCGTGGGCCGGCCCGGGATCGCCGAGTGGTCGGTGGACGAGGCCGGTCGCGGCGTGTACGGGCACCCCGTGCCCGGCGTCGGCTACAAGTTCGCGTTCGACGCCGCCGGGGAGGATCCGTGGAGCCCGTCGGCGACCGCGTGGCCGCCCGATGCCGCCGAACAGTCCGACCTCGAGAACTGGATCGCCGGCCGTTTCCCGGAGACCGCGGCGCCGGTGATCGAGAGCCAGCGCCATCCCTGGACGATGACGCCGGACGCCGACTTCGTGATCGACGCCGATGGCCCGCTGGTCGTCGCCTGCGGTTGCTCCGGCCACGCCTTCAAGTTCGGCCCGGCGCTGGGCGAGGTCGTGGCCGACGTCGCCCTGGGCGAGGCGCTGCCCGATGCCGCGATGTTCTCGATGCGGCGAGCGGCGATGCACCAGGCGCCGGTCAGCGGCTCCACTCCGATCTCCCGCTGAGCCGTCGCGCGCTAGTAGCCGATCTCGAACCGCAGCGGGGTGATCACCGCTCGATCGGTGAATCCGACCCGTGCCCTGCACCGGGCTTCGACCTCGTACCGCCAGCTCACGATGTAGCCCTCAACCGCCGGCGGAAGCTCGCCCGGGATCGCGAACGCGAAGGGGTGCCAGTGCCGTCCGGCCTCGCACTCGACACGACTGGTCTCCTCCCAGAGCGTGGCTTCGCGCCAGAGCGGCGGGTGCCTGCGGTTGCGGAACTTGAGGTTGGTGCGCCAGGCCTCCTCGCAGCGGGCGGTCACCTCGACCGAGCGGGCGAGGTCGTCGTGGGCGTGGATGCGCCCCTCGATGCGGCCGCCGCCCTCCAGCAGGGCATCGGCCACCTCGAGGTGGAATCCGCGCGCCGGGAACGAGGCGATCAGGCGGTCGTGCAGGTGGGGCCCGTCGTGCACGCGCTGCTCGCCGCCGCAGATCGCGACCGGTGCGGCCACCTGCTCCTGTCGGCGGCCCCGCCGCTGCGTGCGCGCCCGCACGACGAACCCGAGCGCGCAGTGCTGACCGACGAAGCTGGGCGGCGTGTCGGGTGGTGGCACGAGCTCAAACCCTCCCTCGGTCTCCCCCGGAACAACCAGTTCCGAGGCGACCCGCTTCTGCACCGTCCCCGCGGGACACCGCTCGACGCGGAGCAGCGCGATCTCCATCGGCTCCCGCGACCCCGCCACCTGGCCGCCGATCGGCGACCCCGCCGCGACCGACGGAGTCGCAAGCTCGAGCTCGAATGTCTGAATCGCTGCCGCGTTACGGCGGAACACCGGAACCGGGGACCTCCACCTGACGCCGCCAGCCTAGCCGACGTTCTGGTGAGGCACCTGTGCCGCTTTCCACACTGCATACTGGGCGGGCATGCAGGCCGCACACGGCCGGTAGCCGGCCGCGCGGGCTGTCTGTTCGTCGAGGAAGAAGACCCGGTGGCGGACGTAGCCGCCGCGAGCGATCGCGCGCCGGGCTGCCGGGCAGTCCAGGCGGCCGTAGATCCGCGAGCGGCGGTGGCCGCCGAGCGTGCCCGGGATGTCGCTCCGGGACGGAGCGCCGTCTGCGCCGATCACCACAAAGCGGCCGCTCACAGCAGCGCGAGCTGCGCCTGGCCGTTCGGGTGGAGTCGCCCGGAACCGGCCTCGAGGTCGAGCAGCGCCCGCTTGCGTTGCAGGTCGCCGCGGTACCCGGTCAGCGAGCCATCGGCCGCGACGACGCGGTGGCACGGCACGACGATCGGCGTCGGAGTCGCAGCGACCGCCCAGCCGACCTTGCGGGCGGCCGGCGCGCCCGGGGAGTCGGCGACGTCGAGCTCGCGGGCGAGCCGGCCGTAGCTGGTCGTGTGGCCGTAGCCGATCTCCTGCAGCGCTCGCCAGACCCGCTGCCGAAACGCGCTGCCCGACAGGTCAAGCGCGAGCTCAAACGTCTGCCGGTCGCCGGCGAAGTACTCATCCAGCTGCCTCACCGCCTCGCGGAAGGCGTGTGGCCGGTGGCGGGCTGGGTCGAGGGTCCCGGCGCGGCCGGGAAAGCGCACGTGCTGAAGGCCCGCGGCGCCGCCGATCAGCGTCAGCCGGCCCATCGGGCTCTCGTAGAACGTCCAGGCGTGATGTGGGTCATTGATGTTCATGCCCTATGAACGCTCCCCCGCCGGCGTTCGTGAGATCGCCGCTCGGCTAGTCTCGGCATCGGTGAGAGCGGTCGTCTACAGCGAGGCCGGTGAGCCTGACGTCCTGCGTCTGGTGGAACGACCGGTGCCCGAGCCGGGGCCGGGCGAGGTGCGGGTGGCCGTGCACGTGTCCGGCGTGAACCCCACCGACTGGAAGTCACGCCGCGGGTCGAGCGTCGGAGGGGGCGGGCTGCCCTTCCCTGAGATCGTCCCCAACCAGGATGGTGCGGGCGTGGTCGATGCGATCGGCTCCGGCGTGCAGGGGCTCAGCGCCGGCGACCGGGTCTGGATCTGGGAGGCCGCGTGGCAGCGGCCCGACGGCACCGCGCAGGAGCACCTCGTGTTGCCGGCCCGGCAGGCGGTGCCGCTTCCCGGGGACGCGTCGTTCGACCTCGGTGCGAGTCTGGGGATTCCCGCGCTGACCGCCCATCGCTGCCTGACCGTCGGTCACGACGGGCCGCGCTCGCTCGAGCCGGGGGCCCTCGACGGCCGTACGGTGCTGGTCGCCGGCGGCGCCGGTGCAGTGGGCCACGCGGCGATCCAGCTCGCCCGCTGGGCCGGCGCACGGGTGCTGGCAACGGTCAGCGGTCCTGAGAAGTCCGAGCTGGCGTTCGCCGCCGGAGCGACGGAGACCGTGGACTATCGCAGCGAATCGGCAGCTGCGCAGATCCGCGCTGCCGCACCGGACGGCGTCGACGTCATCGCCGAGGTTGCCCCCGCGGCCAACGCCGCGCTTGATGCTGCGGTGGCCGCGGCGAACGCCACCATCGCCTGCTACGCGACCGAGCCCGGCACGCCGCTTGGGCTGTCACCGGGCGAGCTCATGGGCCGCAACATCCGCTACCAGTTCGTCCTGGTCTACACGGTGCCCAGCGGCGCGAAGGACCAGGCGATCGCGGACGTCAGCGCTGCCGTGCGCGACGGCGCGCTGCCGGTGGGACTCGATGCGGGGCTGCCGCTGCACCGCTTCCCGCTGGCAGCCACGGCAGATGCCCATCGCGCAGTCGAGGCAGGGGCGGTGGGGAAGGTTCTGATCGACGTCAGCTGAGCGCGACTCGGCGCAAGAACAGCAGCCCGGTGGGTGGTACAGTGGATCCAGAACTGGTCACGTTGTGCTCCAGGGGGAACGAATGGACGTGCCAAGGCTTCGGCGTTTGACGGTCGTGCCGCTTGCTCTCGCAGCGGTTGGGCTGGGCGGCATGGCGACCACGGCGACGGCGGCCGTGATCCCCCCGAACGTCGACGTCAGCGCAGCGCCCGCCAACGAGGCCGAGGATGCCGTCGCGGCGAACCCGACCGCGCCGGACAACGTCGTCACGATGTCGACGCTGCCCGATGTTCCCGCGGGCCTCTTCGAGGGCGTCTCGTTCGACGGCGGCCAGACCTGGACGCGGCAGCTGATCGGGACGGGCGCCCCGCTCGGCAAGATCTGCTGCGACGAGCAGCTCGCCTGGGACCGGTACGGGAACCTGTGGATGACCTACCTCGTGAACACCAGCGGCAAGGTGCTTGTTGCCGTGTCAACCGATGGCGGCCTGAGCTTCCGGAAGGTGGCTGCGATCACCCCCACGAAGCCGAGCGGCAAGCGCGCGCCGAGCGGCGCTGAGCCGAAGCGGCTGCGCGGCCCGAGCAAGGGGCCGGCCAGCGGCGATCAGCCATCGATCTCGACCGGGCCCGGGAGCGTCTGGGTGAGCTACACCACGTTCCGGTCGGTGCAGATCCAGGCGGTTGGGGCCCGGGTGACGGGCCTCGGTCAGTTCGGGCCGTTCTCCCGCCCCGAGACCGTGCCCACCGCCAACGGCCGTGGCGACTTCGGCGACACCGCCGTCGGCCCGGACGGGCAGGTGGCGGTGACCTACCAGGATCAGACCAACGGCCAGGGCGGGTCGCACATCTACACCGCGCTCGACCCTGACGGGCTGGGACCGGCAGGCTTCGGCGATCCGCGGCTCCTGGCCCGCAGCCGGGTGGGCGGGTTCGACTACATCCCCGCACAGCCCGACCGCTCGGTCGATGCCGAGGCCAACCTGGCATGGGATCGCAGCGGCGGTCCGCACAACGGCCGGCTCTACGCGATCTGGACGCAGGAGTCGAAGAACGAGAGCGACGACATGAACGTCATGCTCCAGTATTCCGACGACAGTGGCGCGAGCTGGTCGCCGGCGGTCAGGCTGAACGATGACCACACGGCGAACAGCCAGTTCAACCCGGCGATTGCGGTCGACCAGGCCACCGGCGGTGTGGCCGTGTCCTGGTACGACTGCCGAAACGACGCGGGCACGGGCGGGCCCGGCGACACGGACGCAATCCCCAACGACGACACCCAGATCTGGGCGACATCGTCGGCGGACGGCGGGGCGACCTTCGCGGCCAACTTCCGCGTCAGCGCGGGCACGTCGAACGCCACCGCCGCAGGCAGCGGCTTTGACTACGGCGACTACACCCACGCCGCATTCCAGTCACATCACTTCTACCCGGTGTGGTCCGACAACTCGGACAGCGCCGGCGCGAACCCCGACGGGAAGCTCGACCAGTTCGACCTGTACACGGCGCTGGTGCTGATCCCGTAGCGGCGCGTGGGCATGGGTCGGGGGACCCGCCCTCCTGACGGGCCCCCCGGGAGCGGATGTCACGCCGTGATGTGCGCCGCGAACACATCCGTGCGGTTCGCGCTGTTGCCGCTGTTGGTCTGAACGAAGAACGTCTTGAACTCGCTGCCGGTGTTGGCCAGCCCCTGGTAGTCACCCAGGAAGAGGCCGCGAGCGAACGGTGCGGTGTCCAGGTCGAACGAGGTCGGCGTGATCCGAACCTCTGGTGCCCAGGTGACCCCTCCGTTGTGCGAGTGCACGAAGAAGGCGTCGGTGGGCAGGTTGGCCGGATCGGGCGTGTTGTTGCGCATGTCGTAGTACGTCACGCCCACCGTGCCGTTTGCGAGCACGTCCACCATCGGCGTGAACGCGGTCACGCCCGCCGGCGACTGGTTCACGCGGAGCGGCGTCGACCAGGTCAGGCCGCCGTCGGTCGACCGCGAGAACGCGATGTCGTTGTGCGTGGTGTTGAAGCGGCTGTCCTCCCACACCAAGTACAGCGCACCGGTGGCGGGGTCGACGGCGATGTCAGGCAGACCGCCGCCGATGTCGGCACCCGTGCGCAGCGGCGTGCCGGTATCGGGGTCGACGTCGTTGGCGACCGGGTTGTTCGAGACGACGATCGGCTTCGACCAGGTCTGGCCGCCGTCGGTGGAGCGCATCACGCCGGTGAACGAGGCGTTGGGCGCGTCACGGCCGGAGCCCTTGCCGAAGTGCATCGCGTCCACCAGGGTGCCGTTCGGCAGCACCACGATCTGGTTCCCGATCGTGAACATGTTCTTGTTCTGCGGGTTGATGTCGCGCGGCGTCGACCAGGTCGCGCCGCCATCCGTGGTCATCGAGAAGTACGGGTCGCCGCGGAACGCGAAGGAGTGGATCGCGTTCGGGCCGGCATTGTCGCTCGGGTGCCGGCTGCGGTCCCACACGACGTACGCGGTGCCCGCGTGGAACGGATCGGCCGTCACGGACTCCTTGTCGTTGAACACGAAGCGGGTCGGCGAGTCGTCGCGCTGGATCGTCGCCGGCTCGCTCCAGGTGAGCCCGCCGTCGGTCGAGGTGCTGGCCAGGATCGCCGACACCGTCTGCGCGGCGTTCACCGACAGGCTGACCTGGTAGGCCCTGCCGTCGGGGCCGATGCTGACCCATGGATCCGACGAGCGGTCGTAGTCGCCGTGGTTGGCCGGCGTGCCCCCTGCGCAGGTGCTGAAGTGCGGGAACGTCGTGGCCCACGTCGCGCCGCCGTCCATCGAGGACGCGGTGACGAGCCCATGGGCGCCGCCGTTCGACCAGCGGTCTTGCTGGTAGACGCCGATCAGGTTGTTGGGGTTGGCCGGGTTGACGGCCACGAACGGCTCGACCTCGGCGTTCGGGTAGTTCGTGCCCGGTCCGCCCACGGTGCACGATGCGAATGGGCTGGGCCCGGACGCGACGGTGAGTGGCCCGACCGCAGCGGGGCCCGCCGCAGCGGGAGCTGCCCACACAAGTGCGAGCATCACTGCGAGGAGCCATGACGTCGAGAGCTTGGGATGATGCATGGTGAACCCCCTTTGTCGACGGCCACACGCTTCCCGGTCCCGACGATCACCAAACATGGATCGCCTCGCGTGCCCGGTGGGCGCGGGGCAACTGCGAACACGCTGACCGAGGAGGTCAGCGCCGGGCCGTGTCCGCACCCGGGGTGCTGGGAAGCGGGGAGATGCCGGTGCCGATGCCGAGCAGCAGGCTGTCGGCGGAGACCGCCGGGCTCGTGGTGACGAAGAGCACGACACCCTCCTTCGGGCTTTCGAACCGCTCCAGCTCGTCGCCGTGCAGGGTGGACACCGTGCCCAGCAGGGTACCCACCTGAACCAGCGCCCCGGCCGGGACGGCCGGCTCCCACCAGCCCTCGTGGGCCGAGCGCAGCGCGATCTCGCGCGCGATCAGGTACTGGGGCTCGTTCCCGCGGTCGTCGACCTCCCGCATCTCGAGGTGGCCGAGCACGCCGGCGATGCCGCGCAGGTGGGCGTCCACCGCCTCCTCTTCCAGCACGCCGTGGCCGCCCACCTCGGCGATCACGGCGGGAATCCCGATCCCGGCGGCTGCGGTGCTCGTCATGCCGGTGAGCTGCCCGTCGGCAGCCTCGGCGCGCATGACCCACGACAGCCCGAACGCCCGGGCCATGCCCAGCGAGCGCTGCTCGACCGGGGAGGCGTCGTACAGCGCGAACGGTTCCAGCGCCTCGACCATGTCACCGCCGTGCAGGTCGAGCAGCGCGTCGCTGCCCCGCACGAAGCTGCCGAACAGCAGGTCGGCCAGCGCCTCGCTGAAGGAGCCGTCCGGGTCGCCCGGGAAGCAGCGGTTGAGGTTCTTGCCGTCGGCGGGCGAGACGAAGGGCGTGCGGCTGCGAAACGATGCAGGGTTGGCGACCGGTACCGCGACCACCGACCCGGACAGCTCGCCGGGATCGAGATCCCGCATGAACCGGATGACGGCGGCGATGGACGAGTACTCGCAGCCATGGATGCCGGCCAGCAGGCACAGCCGCGGCCCCGGCCGGGCCCCCCGCGCGTCGAAGTAGGCCACCTCGAGGCCGTCCAGGACGCCCGCTCCGCGGGCGATGTCGCGTGTGATCCTGCTCACGGTTGCCTCACCTCTCTCGACGTCCCGAGCGATCGTAGAGCGCATCGGTAAGGGCCGCGAGATTCGTGGCATGATGTGGGGCAGTCGGTCTACCGCCGGAGCCGCGGGAGGCGGATGCGACGTGGTGTGGCAGGACGGGGTTGGGGACGAGCTCGTTAGGGGCAGCGACGGGAGCTCAAAGGGTTCTCGGTCGCTGATTCATGATGCCCAGGCGGCCGCGCCGAAGGTGGTTCCCGCCGCGACCGTGGGTCGGCTGCTTCGAAGTGCGCGTGAACGCCAGGGCCTGGGGCTCGATGAGGTCGAGGCGACGCTCCTCATCCGCACGGCCCAGCTGCGCGCGATCGAGGACGATCGGTTCGACGCGCTGCCGGCCGAGGCGTATGCGCGGGGGTTCGTTCGCACCTATGCCGAGTACCTCGGGCTGGATGGAGATCAGATGGTGCAGCTGTTCAACGAGCAGTGGAGCGCCACCCGCTTCAGGCCGGCCGAGGAGCATCCGCACGTCTCGACCCCGATCGCGACCGCGGACGAGTCCGCGCGGCGTCACGGACGCCGGCTGATGGTGTTCGCGGCGTGCGCCCTGGCTGCGTCACTCTCGATCTTCGTGTTCGCGAGGCTGGCGGGCTCGGGGCAGCCGGGCCACGAGCTTCGACTGGCGAGTCCACCGGGGAGCGCGCCACCTCGCATCGCCACGCCGCGGCCGGCCACGCAACCGCCTGGGGCCACGCCTTCCGAAGTGCGGGTCGTGATCACCGCTCCTGGCGGGCCCTGCTGGCTGCAGGCACGGGCCGGGTCAGCGACGGGGCGAGTCATGAGCGAGCGGACGCTGTACCCGGGCCAGGCCGACCACCTGCGTGGCTCGCGCATCTGGGTGCGCCTGGGCGACCCGACCAACATCCGGCTGCGAGTCGACCAGCACGACCGACCGCTGGAGGCGGGTGCCGAACCGATCAACCTCATGATCACGCCGGGCGCGGTGAAGCGCGTCTAGCGCGTGTCGCGGGGTCGAACCTAAGCGCTCGACTCTTTCCCGGCGGGCGGGAGAGCGCTCGGAAACGCCGGCGTGTGCGGCTTCTGGTTCGTCCAGCCCACATCCAGGATCAGTGTGTCTACGGTGGGCTCCGGGCCGTGGCCGATCGTCATCTGGTCGGCCAGGATGTGCGACGTCTGCGGGTCGATGATCAGCGTCCGTGTGATCTCGCCCGGCCGCGCCGCAACCGCGCCGCCGCCGGCGAGCACGAGCACGCCGTGCACGCCGGGCCGGATGCTGATCCCCAGGCCCGGGCGCCCGAGCTCGTCATGCGTGGGGCCGGTGCTCGTGACCCGGGGCATGCCCGCGAGCGCGCGGAAGGCGGCGGCGCGAACGCCGGGCGGCACCGGGGAATCCACGAGCAGGTCACAGAGCTCGCTCTCCACGTTCATGTTCACGACGGCGGTGCTCGCCGACCGGTCGAGGTCGTACCGGGCGATGCCGGCCAGCCAGGCCCGCAGCGCGCCGGCGTCCTGGGGCAGCCGCTGGAGCTGCCCGAACGTCAGGTTGTGCCCCTCCGTCACCTGGAACCGGTCCGGGCCGAAGCGCGTCACCGAGGCCGTCCCCGGCGCGACACGCAGGCAGATCGGCTGGGGCGGGTCCGTGTCCGTTTGGCCGCTGCACCATCGGGTCGGGGCGCCGTCGCGCTTCCACGCGGCCTCGTCCTGCGCGGTCTTCGGCCGTACCCATTCGCGGCGGCCCAGCAGGGTGCGGCCCGCGTGCGTGGTCCAGGTCTCGGTGACCGTCAATCGCTCGAGGGTGTAGTGGTTCTGACCGTGCCCGAACCTGTGCGGCAGCGTTGCCCGCGACAGCGACCGCACATGCCAGTAGGTGCCGCTCGTGCGAGCCGACTCGGCCCGCACCGCGGCGGCGAGCAGCACGCTCTGCGCCGACCCGTTGCCGACGAGCGGGCCCCCGCCGCCCGGCGAGGGCGTGCCCGTGCCCGAGACGAATGCCCACAGCACGAGCACGGCCGTGGCGACGGCGCCGGTGAGGCCGAAGGCAAGGACGCGGTGGACGCTCGCGCGCCGGGCAGGGGCGGGTGCGCCGAACAGTCGCGCCCGGCCCCTCGCCACGACCTCGGGCGAGGGCGGATCCTCATCCAGCAAGCGCTGGATCATCGACAGCTCATCCATAACAGGCCTCTCCGAGGTCGAGTGCGGGATCGATGTCACCCAACGCCGTGCGCAGCCCCCTGCGCGCCCGGTTCAACCTCGAGCCGACCGTCCCGTAGGGGATGTCGAGCGCGAGTGCGATCTCCTGATGGCTGAGCTCGCCGATCGCAACCAGCAGGAGCACGTCGCGGTCGCCCTGGCCGAGCTCGGCGACGGCGGTGGCCAGTCGGCGGCCGAGCCGCTCGGCCGCGACCGCGTCGTCGACCCGGTCGTCGTGGCTCTCGGCGGCGGCGGGCTGCCGGCCCCCGGCCCGCGCCAACGCGCGGTATCTGCGGGTCTCCTTGCGCCGGTGCTGGCCGACGAGGTTCGTGGCGATGCCGTACAGCCACGGCCGCACGCTGCCCCGCTGCGGGTCGAGGCGATCACGCTTGCGGAAGGCAACGAGGAACGTCTCGGCCGCGAGGTCGTCGGCGACGTCCCGGCCGAGCCGGCCGGCGATGTACCGGTAGATCTCGGCGATGTACTGCTCGTAGATCGCGGCAAACTGATCGGGGTCGTGCTCGTGCGTGATCTGCTCCAGGGCGTTGGATGCGTTCACCGTGTACTCCGCCGAAAGCCTCGATCGCTTTCACGGAGGCTGTCCATGCGGCATTGTCGCCGCTCGGAACCGGGGGCTAGGAGGGGAAGTGCCTCCAGTGCCCTTCGGAGATGACCTCGACGGCCTCGTCGGTGACCTTGATGGCCGTCTGGTCGTCGATCGCGTACGCGGGGCCCGCAATGTCGGCGGCCCAGCGCTCTGCATTGGCCATCGTGTTCCACTCCATGTCCTCATGGTTCAGGTGGGGGAAGATCGAAAAGTCGACGACCCCCAGGGTGCGGTCGTCCCCGCTGGGTGGCGTCCAGCTGACGAAGTCGTCTCCGATCCGTGGGGTCATCACCATGCTTCCGGCGCTCACCCCGACCCAGACGGTCTCGGGCAGCGACGGCAGCAGGTCGGCCAGCCCGGATTGCCGCATCCAGTGGCACAGGTAGGTCGCATCGCCGCCGTCCACGAGCAGGACGTCGGCCTCGCGCACCCAGGGAACCCAGCGCTCCTCGCCGATGCTGGGCAGGGCGGTGAGCTCGAGCAGGCCCACAGACTTCCAGCCCAGGTCGCACATGGGCGCCGGGGTCTGGCCCGAGACGAAGCGCCAGGCCGACGCCGGGGTGCACCAGGGGTGGCCGTACTCCGCCGTGGGGATGCACAGGGCGCCGGACTCGGCGATCGGCTTGCCCAGCAGGTCGGCGAGCGCGCCGCGGATGCTCGGGTTGTTGACGCCTCCGGATGTGAGAAGCAGCTTCACCGTGCTGCTACAACTCCACGACCTGGCCGGCATCGGCATCCGCGGCGGCATCCAGGACAGCCGCGGCAAAGGCGGCGTCGAGCGACCCCACGCCGAGGTTCACGCAGGCCACCCGGTCGTAGCGGGTGGTGTGGCGGAGCGCTTCGCCCACGGTCATGTCCGCGCTGCGCCAGTCACGAAAATGCCCCTGCGCGCGGTAGTACTCGAACTGGTCGACATCGTCCACGAGCAGCACGTCTGCCGCCTCGATCGCCTCCGCCGTCACATAGAAGTCGAAGTCGATGGGGGCGAGCAGGCAGCGGGCCGGAAGCCAGCCGTCGGTGATAGCGGGCGAGGGATCGTCGACGATCGGTCCGGCTGTCACGATGATGTCGGCATCGCGGACGGCATCGCGCGGGGTTGCCGCAACGGTGACGTGGCCCGGCAGGCCCGCCGCGCGACCCGGATCGATGTCGTAGGCGTGGATGACGCCGTCGGCGTTGAGCGCGCTGAGCACGGTCGCGTGGTATCGGCCCTGCTCGCCACAGCCGAGGATCGCGGCCCGTGACCAGTCTTGCGCCGCGAAGCGCCGGACGCACACGCCCGTGGCCGCGGCCGTGCGCGCCGCGGTGATCTCGGACGCGTCCATGATCCCACGCGGCAGCCCCGTCTCGGGATCATTCACGACGATCACGCCCGAGATGTAGGGCAGCCCGCGGGCGGGATTCGACGGGTACCCCGACACCCACTTCATCGCCGCGACGTCGCTGCTCCTGAGGTATGCCGGCATGGCATGGATGAAGCTGTCGGCGCGCGGATGGATGCCGGGTTTGGGTGGAAGCTCGACGTCCCCGGAGGCCATGGCGACGTACGTGTCCTCGACCAGGTCCAGCTGCTGCAGCACCGGCGGGAGCAGGCTCCTGACCAGCGCCCGTGAGAGAACCCGCACCTCGATCCCCATCGCCTCGTCCTCCGTCGTCCGTTCCAGGCGTGAGGCTACCGCGGCGGGCCGCTCCCCAGCGTGAAGCTCGTCTCCTGCGCCGTGCCGTACTGGTCGTAGTAGACGGCAGACACCGACGCACCGGGCTTCTGCGTCGCGATGACCGCGCTGAGGTCATTCGGGGAGGAGACGGTGTATCCGCCGACCGACGTGATCACGTCGCCGGGGACCATGCCGGCGGCCTCCGCGGGGCTGCCGGACACGACCTGTGTGACGACTGCTCCGGACGTGCCGTAGCTGCTGGTCTCGGCCAGGACGCCGAGGAAGGCAGTGCCGCCGACGTGCACCGTCGCCGAGTCGTTGCCGCTGGTGATCTGGTTGGCGATCGACAGGGCCTTGTCGATCGGAATCGCATAGCCCTGGCTGTTGCTCATCGAAACATCGCCCGGGTTCGACGCGGACGCCGCTGTGTCCATCCCGATCACCTCGCCCGACGAGTTCAGCAGCGGGCCGCCCGAATCGCCGGGGCGCACGGCGGCGTCCGTCTCGATCAGGCCGCTCAGGCTCTCGCTCCCGCCCTGGTCATCGACGGTGATTGCGCGATTGACGCGCGTCACGGTGCCCGACGCGGGAGTGAGCCGGCCGGTGCCGCCGGCGTTACCGAGCGCCAGCACGGAGTCCCCGATGCCGACGTCCCCGGAGTGCCCGAGCGAGACGGTCTGCAGATCCGAGGCGCCGCGCAGCTGCAGGACGGCCACGTCGTCCTTCACGTCGTAGCCGACCACCTCGGCGTTGTAGCTGCGGCCGGTGCTGGGCACCTCGACCTTGAGCTCGGTGGCGCCCTTGATCACGTGGTTGTTCGTCAGCACCTCGCCCGACGAGGTCAGCACCATCCCGGTGCCTGCCGCCTGCGCGCCCTGGTATGCGAGATTCGTCTCGATGAGGACGACGCCGGTGCCGATCGGCTTCGAGTGCGATCGCACGAGACCGGGGACGACAGCGGCCACCGCCACTGCGGCGACGGCCACGAGCGCTGCCAGGAACAAACGGGGATGCAAGCGGCGGCGCCGACGCGTGTCGCGCTGCTGCAGGGGGTCTTCGGGGTGCATTGCTACCTCTTCATGGCGTGGGGGCGTCGCCGACACACTTGCCGCGCGACCCCTGCACTAGACCACGCGTTCCTAGGAAAACCTTGAGAACCGTTGGGGCAGGGTTGGATGGGGGAGTGGCGGGGCGTGATGCGATGTCCTGGGGCGCGGAGTGTCCATTTGGGTCTCGCCCCCTTCGTCCCTCCACCAGGTGCAGGTGATCGACGAAAGGAGTGGAGATGTCTCTCCAGCAGAACTCAAAGGCGGCCAGGGCGGCTCGAGCCCACGTCGAGGCGTGGGGCAAGCGTGACTACGACGCGGCCCGCTCAGCGCTCGCAGACGATGTGTGGGTGACGGTGATTGCCGCAGATCCGACGTTTCCGAAGACCGACCTGAACGGTGTCGACGCGTACATGCAGGGGCTGATCCAGTTCGCGGACGGCGTCGTCCCGGGCAGCACGGAGGTTGTCGAGGCGGTCGGCGACGATACCCAGGCGTTGCTGAGGGTGAACACGCGGGTCAAGTTCGGCCCGGGTGCGCCGGAGACGGACGCGCCGGGGGCGCGGATGTACATGCTCGATGAGGACGGCAAGATCAAGATCGAGCACGTGATCTTCTTCCTCAGCTAGCGCGGGTCATCGAGCGGCGGAGCCACCGTCACGCGGCGTCGGCTCCGCCGCATCGGGCCGTCGCCTCACGGCCGTGAGACGATTGATTCGAACCCAAGGAGGTCGTCATGCGGTACGCCTTGTTTGTATGTGCAGATGAGACCGACGAACTCGGTGAAGAGGACGTGCAAGAGCGGTGGAAGGCGTTCATGCGCTTCCAGGCGGACATGGAGGACCGCGGCGCGCTGGTGTTGCTGCAACGGCTTCAACCGACGTCGACAGCGACGACGGTGCGCAAGCGGGGAGACGGCCTGGTCGTCGCCGACGGGCCGTTCGCGGAGACGCGCGAGCAGATCGCCGGCTTCTATGTGCTGGAGTGCGAGGACCTCGACGAGGCACTCGAGTTCGCCGCCAGGAACCCGGCCGCCGAGTTCGGCACCGTCGAGGTGAGACCGGTTTGGGTGGCCTGAGCGCCGAGCAGGCGGTCAGCGACGCGTTTCGCACGGAATGGGGGCGGGTCGTCGCGCATCTGATCCGTGTCACCGGCAACTGGGATCTGGCCGAGGAGTGCGCTCAGGACGCATTCACGAGGGCGCTCGAGCGCTGGCCACACGACGGGATCCCGGAGAACCCCGGCGGCTGGCTCAAGGTGACCGCGCGTAACCGGGCCTTCGATCGCCTCCGGCGCAGCCGCGTCGGCCAGGACAAGCTGCAAGAAATCGGCAAGACGATGAGCGAAGTCGACAAGGGACACGACGGCGAAGGTGGCGAAAGCGGGGTCGAGGATGACCGTCTGCGTCTGATCTTCACCTGTTGTCACCCGGCGCTTCCGATCGAAGGGCAGGTTGCCCTCACGCTGCGCACGCTGTGCGGGCTGACAACCGTGGAGATCGCCCGCGCGTTCATGGTCCCGACCGAGACGATGGCGAAGCGACTGGTCCGAACCAAGCACAAGATCCAGGACGCCGGCATCCCCTACCGCGTGCCCCCCGACCAGCAATTACCGGACCGGTTGCGTGCGGTGCTCGTGGTGGTGTACGCGCTGTTCAGCGAGGGCTACAGCGCCACCGCCGGGGCAGACCTGATTCGTCGCAACCTGTGCGCCGAGGCGATCCGCTTGGCGCGTCTGCTTGTCGAGCTGATGCCCGACGAGCCGGAGGCGCTTGGCCTTCTCAGCCTGATGCTCCTGCACGACGCGCGCCAGGCTGCTCGGCTCGATCCGGCCGGGGACCTGGTCACGCTCGAGGAGCAGGACAGAAGCTTCTGGGATCACGCAGCGATCGCAGACGCGTGTGCACTTCTCGATCGCGCGATGCGCTTGCGCCGGCCAGGCCCCTATCAGCTGCAGGCAGCGATCGCCGCGTGCCACGCGACTGCTGAGACCGCCGACAAGACCGACTGGGCCGAAATCGTCATCCTCTACGACCGGCTCGACCAGCTCGTGCCGACGCCGGTGGTCGCGCTGAACCGCGCGGTTGCGGTCGCGATGGCCTTCGGCCCGCAAGCCGGGCTCGACCTCGTCGACGAAATCGAGCGGCGAGACGAGCTCACCGACTACTACCTGCTTCCGGCCACGCGCGCCGATCTCCTGCGGCGGCTAGGACGTGACGCAGACGCGCGCAGCGCCTACGTGCGGGCGCTTCAACTCGTGCCCACCGACGCCGAGCGCCGCTTCCTCGAGAAACGCCTCGCGGGCACATCCTCGTAGCCGATGGCCCGGCTCCCAGTCGCCAGCGGAGAACGTTCGTGGCTCGAGGACGGCGAGCTGCGCGTCGGCCTTGGCTGCATGCGGCTTGCAGATGACACGCCGATCCAGGCCGCGCTGGCGGCCGGCATCACGATCTTCGACACCGCGCGCGCGTACGCCGGGAATGAGGAGCTCCTCGCGCGAGCCGTCCGCGGCCGCCCCGCGCGCGTCGTGACGAAGGGCGGGATGGCCGCGGGATGGATCCCCGATGGTCGGGCAAAGACGCTGCGCGCGGACTGCGAGGCGAGCCTCGCAGCGCTCGACGGCGTCGCCATCGACCTCTACCTCGTGCATGCGCCGGATCCGCGTGTGCCTTGGCGGACGACGGTCCGGGCTCTTGCGAAGCTCGCGGATGCAGGGCTTGTACGACGCGTCGGTGTCTGCAATGTGAACTCCTCACAGCTCGAGGAGGCGCTCGCTCTCGCGCCTGTTGCAGCTGTGCAGGTCGGCCTGAGCGCCCGCGATGAGCGGGCCTGGCGGAGTGGCCTGGTCGAGCGCTGCCTCGAGGCGGGCGCAACGCTGATCGCCCATTCGCCGCTGGGTGGTCCGCGCCGGGCGCGGCGGCTCTCCGAGCACGAGGCCGAGGCGGAACTCGCGCGCCTGCTGGCGATCGCGCCCAATGTCGTCGTCATTCCGGGGGCGACTCGGCCGGCGACCGCGCGCTCGGCGGCGCGGGCCGCTGCCATTCGCGTCGAACGGCCGCGGCTGCGTCCCCGTACCCGATCGTCGAGCGGCGCCGAGGTTGTGCTCGTCATGGGCATCCCCGGCGCGGGCAAGAGCCGCCTCGCGGTCGGTTACCTCGCGCGCGACTATCAACGGCTCAACCGGGACGAGCGAGGCGGAACCTTGCAGGCGATCGCGCACGAGCTTGACGTCCGCCTCGCGGCGGGCGTGCGGCGCATCGTCGTCGACAACACCTACCTCACCAGGACCTCGCGAAGCTACGTCGTCGATGCGGCACGACGACACGGTGCCTCGGTGCGCTGCGTCTGGCTCGACACGCCGCTCGCGCAGGCTCAGGTGAACCTCGTCGAACGCCTGCTCGATCGAGTCGGGAAGCTGCCCTCGCCCGAGGCGTTGCGCGCGCTTGCGCGCCGCGAGCCCGGTCTGCTGTTGCCCACTTCACAGATGCGCGCCGTGCGCGAGTTCGAGCAGCCGTCGCTCGACGAGGGGTTCGCTCAGCTGGAGAGGGTCGGCTTCGTCCGTGCGCCGCGCGAGGGCCGGCCCGGCGTGTTCGTTGCCGCCGCTGCGCTGGGCACGCCCAGCCCGGACCCCACAGCGCCGCACCTCGTCTTCGACTGGCGGCCCGACGGCACACCGCTCGACGTACCGCCTGGCGGGAGCGGCATCGTCGAGAAGGCGATCTGCCCGCATCCAGCCGGGCCTCCGAGCTGCTGGTGCCGTCCCCCCTTGCCCGGCCTACCGCTCGCGTTCGCCCGCCGTCACCAGGTCGACCCCGCTCGCTCGATCGTCATCGGATGCCGTCCTGCGCACCGTACGCTCGCGGCAGTGCTGGGCGCTCGGTACGTCGACGGTCGCACCGACCAACCCTGACGCCGGTGTGAGCAAACCGAGGGTTCGGACTGTCGTTCGCGCGGACTCCAACTCGCCGAGATGTCCATCCGGGGCTGGTGGCGTTCGTCCCTTCCAGGAACGCGGATGTACTACCCGGGCTCATGGTCATGGCCTTCGGGCTTGGTGCCATCTTCGTCGGCGTCCAGACCGCCGCAAACGCGGGAGTCTCGCCCGACAAGGCCGGGCTCGCGGCCGCACTCGGTACCGCCTCTGCCCAACTGGGAAGCGCGCTCGGCCTGGCCATCTTCTCGGCCATCGCCACCAGCCACACCAACCATCTTCTGGCCACAGGTGCTTCCCGGGCCGAGGCGCTGACCGCCGGCTTTGGCCGCGCGCTCATCGCCGCCAGCGTCTTCCTCGTGATCGCAGGTGCGATCGCCTCGCGCGCAGCCAACACTCGCGGACAGGCGGCTCGCACCACCGAGCTTGGCCCGCAACCAGTCGCACTCAACGAGGCAGCCTGAGCGAGACGGCTCGCCGCGAGCGCCGCACAGGCTGTCCTCTCACCGAGCCCTGCAATCACCGCGGTTGCAGGGCTCGAGCGGCGGCGCTGGAATCTGTGCCCAGCTGACCGACTGTGAACCGGGGGCCGGCAGGCCTTCAGCTCGAGCAGCTGACTTGGGCTCTGAGTGACGGGTCGGGGCCGCTACGCGAGCCGCGAGTGTTCATGGCGGGGCGTGCGGTGGGATGTTGTGGTTGTAGCGAAACAGGTTGTCGGGGTCGTAGCGATGCTTGATGGCGCGTAATCGCTGGTACTTGGTTTCGCCGAACGCGGCGCGGACGCGATCTGCCGACTCGTCCGGTGCGCCGTAGTTGAGATACCCGCCTCCGTCCTGCGAGTGGGCGGCAACCCGCGTGGCTCCCGCGCGCACCCAGGCGATCTCCGCGTTGTCGATCGCGGGATCCCGCCAGTGCCCTAGCACGCTCACGTTGTATCCGGGGGCTCGCCGGTTCCAGGCGGTGTCTTCGAGTGGCACTCGCTGCGCCTGGCCGTGCAGTGGTTCGATCAAGATCGAGCTTGGATCCCCGGCTGCGCGTCCGATGTAGTGCTCGACGATGTCCTCGATCAGCGCGTCGGACAGGGCGTCGACAAAGTGGCTCTTCCAGTAGTGACGGATCCCAAACGGCGTGTCGCCCTGCATTACCTGGATCTGCAGGTAACTGTTCAGCCCCAAGCCGTCCTCCGCCACCGGCAGCGTCTCGCGCAGCCGGCGTACCTGATCGGCCCAGTGCTGCCGATCGCCGACGGCGCACACCGTGACGTGCAGGATGTCGTAGGAGAGGTACGCCATCAGGGTCAGCTCGTCCGGGGCGGAGTCCATTACGTCGCGAAAGAGGCGGATGCCATCGGCGAACTGTGCGGGCCCGAACGTGATCAGGCCGCCAAATACCGGTGGCAGCGGTGCCAGTGCGAACTCGAACTCGGTGACGACGCCGAAGTTGCCACCGCCGCCGCGAAGCGCCCAGAACAGTTCCGGCTCGTTCGCCGCCGAGGCGACCACCACATCGCCACTGGCGAGCACGACCTGTGCCGACACCAGCCGGTCGAGCGTCAGCCCCTGCACCCCCATCAAGTGCCCGAGCCCACCACCCAGCGTCAACCCGGCCACCCCGGTCGTGTCGAACGTGCCACCCGGCATCGTCAGTCCGTGCGCGACCAGCGGCGCGTCGACGTCGCGCCACATTGCGCCACCACCCACCGAGGTCCGGCGCCGGTCGGGGTCGACCGAGACCCCGCGCAGCAACCGCAGATCGACGACGATGTCGCCGTCGCACATCGAGTGCCCCGCCACGCTGTGCCCGCCACCACGGATAGCGGCTGCAAGACCCTGCTCCTGCGCAAACGCCACGGCCGCGACCACGTCCTCGACGCACGCAGCCCGCGCAATGATCGCCGGACGGCGGTCAAGCAGCGCGTTGAACGACGTGCGAGCCGTGTCATAACCGGGGTCGGCCTCATCCAGCACCGGGCCGCGGTGCGTCAGCTGGAGCTCGCGGATCCTCGGAGCCGCACGCATCCGCTGACACTACAAGACACGGTGAAACCAGACCGCTGTCGTTCACGAATGCGTTGCTCCAATGCGGGCCCTGAGGCACCCAGCAGCAGCCACAAGCGGCTGCCATGGCGCCGATGAAGACCAGGACCTGAGTGTGCGCGGCCCGGCTGAACTCCAGCTAAGGAACGGCTTGCAGTCGTTCCCGCGACTACTGCATCACGATGAGGTTGTCACCGGTGACGTGCTTGTTGAAGTTGACCCCTCGGGCGTTAACCTTGACGCCTTCGCTGGTGCCAGCCGGTGTGCGACCGCCAGGATTGTGGATCTGGCAGTTGACCTCCAGCAGTCCGCTGCCCTGTTCGCCGTTGTCGGCCACGGCATGGACTGCGAAGATCGCCCGGCCACCGCAGAAGTTGGGGGGCAGCGAGATGTCGTCGACCTGTCCGCAGCCGTAGAACTGGAAGGTGACCAGCCGTGTGAGGGTGAAGGTTCCGCTCTCGAGCACGGTATTGCCGCTCTTGATGGCGAAGGAGCCGTCGCCGCTGGCGGTCTTGGAGGCTACGTCAAACGACCCGTCCATCTCGGTCTGGATGACCAGGCCGTTGCTGGCGGAGGTGATCGTGGGTTCGACAAATACCTGAAATGCCGATTTCGACGTTGCCGATTGTGCGGATCCCGCCGTCATGAGCGCCATCGAAACGCCGAGAGCCAAGGTCATGAGGACGCGGAGCATGATTCCCCCTTCCAACGACGATGCTCCCGAACTTTACCCTATTCGTAACACTTGTTACAAACCGGCGCGTCAAGTGGCCTCTGACACGGCCTGCAGCGGCGGGGATGTCGTCGGCAAGAGGGGGTCGGGTACCCGGTTTCCGAGTCGAAGGAAGCCAGCGCCGATCAGTGCCAGCACGAAGGCGCCGCCCCACCAGATGGTGTCGGGTGACGTTCCGAGCAGCACGCCGCCGACCGCGGGGCCGAGAGCCACGCCGACCATGAAGCTGAGCTGGTAGAGCGACATGTAGCGGCCGA
>Ga0066903_100000595_pt1 | contig 23431 bp, 32 predicted proteins | sample PanSoiMetaGPlot1_FD_67491 | JGI IMG/M metagenome (GOLD analysis project Ga0066903, IMG submission 67491) | Tropical forest soil microbial communities from Panama analyzed to predict greenhouse gas emissions - Panama Soil - Plot 1 (version 2) | ecosystem: Environmental > Terrestrial > Soil >... | reverse complement strand
CAGACCTAGTTGCCGCGCCTTGAGGATAATCAGCATGAGCGACATCCCTTCGTCCTGCATCTCCGCCAGGATCGAGAGGAAAATCTGCTGCGACACCCACGGCTCCATCCGCACCACCTTGTCCTCTTCGGACTTGATCCAGGCGTAGCGCGAGACGAAGTAGTTGAAATCGGCGCGGCAGAGGATCATCTCGTTGCGGATCAGCCGGATTTCATCCGGCTCCAGGGTCTCGCGCCAGTCCTTATCCGGGGCGCGCTGGTTGACCAGCACGCCGTGTTCATCGCGTTCGATGAGAGCGTTGAAGTGCGCGGCGATGCGCTCGGCTTCGAGCACGCTGTGATATTCGGGCTCGAAGTTGGCCGGCTTGGAGGCCCAGCGGCCCAGCGTGGCTTCAATGATCCTGTGGTGGAACATCGTTCAACCCTTACTCAGCACCTTAGTCAACATCCTCCGACTCCTTCAGCAGAAACGGCGTCTCCAGATCGCGGCTCATCTCGATGATTTCCTGATCGAAGCTCCGCAGCTTGCTCTTGCCCGCCGCCAAATCCGGGATCGCCTCGCCCATCTGGCCGGCGGCGGTGTTGAAGATATTGATGGACGCGCCCTTTTTGTCGGGCAGGCTACCGGTCATCTTGAAGAACAGCTCCCGGTCCTTGAAGTTCTTTTCTTTTTGGGCGAAGTGGATGGTGTTGAGGAGCAGCTCCGGATGAGCGATGGAAGAGACCATCGACGACTCCGCCGCCTTGGATTCCCAGATCGCGCGGCAGACCGCGCCGACTAGTTCGGCGGGCGTGACGTTGGCCAGGTCGCAGATCTGCTCCGGCCAGGCGTTGGCGCGTTCGCGCGGCGCGAGCGTCTGATAGCACTCGCGGTAGCGCGTCATGGCGCTGTCTCCGCGGCGGGCGGCCAGGTCCACGTACTGGATGTAATTGCGCCAGGTCGGCCGCACATGCCGGAAGGCGACCGAGAGCGGGCTGCGACTAGCCAGCGCTAGTCCGGGACGCTTAACCTGGCGTACGTTGACCGGCGGGGGCGGCAGCTTCGGCAGGTTCTCAAACGGCTCCGGGGACTCCCGCACGCGCGGCCGCGAGGATTGTCCGCCAGTCGTCGGGCGCTTGCCATTCTTCGCCATAGACGCTCCTTTGTTCGGCTTCCCAGTCGCGCAGCGCCTCCATCATGGCCGGAGAGCCGGGCGTCACGCGGTAGCGTTCGGCGAACGCCGCCTGCTCCGCTACTATGCGCGCCTGATCCTCCGGCGTAAACACATGCAGATCGTCGAGCGTGGCCTGGTGAACCTGCACGTCCGCCGGCGCGGACGGGAAGACTAGTTTTTCGAGTAGAAATACGATGCGCTCTAAGGCATCGGCCAGACGGCTGACATCGGCATGGAATTCAACGAGCGTCATCGGCGGCGGGAAGATATTTCGGTTCGTAATCCGGCGGCCTCCAGCCGGGCTTGATGGCGGCCAGCTGCTTTTCGAGCTCGACCAGACGCCGGTGGATGGCCTCGGGGTTGAAGGCGACCTCGACGCTCTGGGGCCGGACGGAATTCATCAATACCGGCGAACCCTGGAAGTGCAGCGCATAGAGCTGCAGGCTGCCGTCGGGCCACTGCCCGATCACCACCGCCGGGATTACCCGCTGCTCCCCGTCCGACTCGCGCGAACCCGGCGCCAGGATGCGTACGATCGATCCGACTTGTACGTCCGTCATTTCTTGCTCCCAAAATGCCAAGCGTCCCGGTTCATCTGCCCGGCGCGCAGGCCGGCCGGACCCTGATCGATCTTGGCCACGGTGGCGTTAGTCGACGTGGGCATGCCGTCGATCTGGCCGTTTCCGGTGCGGCTGATTTTGAGGCCGGGAAGATCTTCCACCTCGCGCCCGTCGAGCGAAATTGGCCGGTCGCTGATGGCCACTTGGCCGCCGGCGTCGCGCGGCCCGCGCTCGGGTCGGGCGATCGGCAGGCCGTGCATGGCGCGAATGCGGTCCGGCGGATAGCCGCCCTCGATGGGCGCGGAACTATCGACCGATTCCGCGGTGATGATCTCGGTGGGCCGGTCGCGCTCGACCACCACATCGAAGCGGTCGCTCAGGGAAATCGCCTCGGGCGCGGGCTGGTCCGCCCAGATCTCTAGTTTGATCTGGAGCGTGATGCGCACCCGCGGCAGGGTCAAATGCCGCTGAAAGTAGGGCATTTCCTGGATGAAGTCGTTGAAGCGGTTGGAGAGCACATGCGCGACTTCGCTGCCATCCAGCTCGTTGTACGTAACCATCGCCGGTAGCGGCATTACGTGTTTACCTCCACGTGGAGCTTACTTGCGGCCTCGGCGAACACCTGCATCATGCCCTGCGGGGTGCCGGTGCCGGGGTAAGAAGCGCGGTAACGGCGCTCTTCCCCCATGGGCGTGAGGATGGCCCCGTAGTTGGTGCAGCTCAGCGGTTCGTCGCCCATGATCTGTCCGATGAAGACCGGCACGGAATTGCCGGGGTCCGCCGAAATCCGGAACTCCACGCTGGTTCCGGGGCAGTGCGGATTGATCTGCTGATGGATCAGCTCGAGCACGCCGACCGCTTTCCCGGCGGGGACGGTGATGGTCCCGGCCAGATACGGAATCGGAACGCTCGGTTGCGGCGGGAACATATCGCTATCCTCTCACCAATCGCAAGGTGATGGTCGCAACGCAGCCCTTGGCGCCCGTCGCGCACGGCGGCGGACCCAGACCGTTGCCGGCGACACACGGCTGTCCCGCCACGAAGCGCAGGCCTCCGGGACCGTCGGGGACGAGGACCAGATTATCGGCGGCGAAGGGCGGCAACATCACCGAGTGGGGATCGTTGACCGCGGGATCAGCGTCGGCGCGATAGTACACCGTGCAGGGGCCTAGGTTGAGGATGTTGTAGTAGTAGGGGCCGCAGAAAGGCGTGACTACCGTGTAGACGTTGCCGTCGGACAGCGTGATGGTATTGAAGGTGGTGAGGGTGATGGTTTCGGCGACCTTGGGGCTCATTACATTTGCAGGTCCGACACTGCCTGCACCGCCGCCTGCAGGTTCAGGTCGGTGACATCCGGCCCCGCCTGCTGCACGTTGACGTTCATCACCACCGCCGGCACCAGCTGTATAGCGGCTTGGTCGGGCGACTGGATCGTGCGTTGCGCCCAGCTCGCCCGCGAATTCGAGTTGGCGGACTGCAGTTGGATGTATTGGGCGTACTGCAGTGCGGCCACCTTGACGCGATTGCGGAAATCGATGTTGATCATCAAATTGGCGGACTCAAGTAGAGTCATTGCATATTCTCCTTATTGGCGGTTGTGGCCATTGGTTTCCTTCAGCTCGGGCATCTGGGCCAGCAGCGGTTCCAGCCAGCGGCGCATCGGCCCCGGCTGCAGACGCCCGCCGCTGAGGGCCCGTTCGATCTGCTGCAGCTCGCCGTCGGTGAGATCGTATTCGCGCGCGGGCAGCGTCCTGGCGTGGTTCCAGCTGAAGATTTCGGCTCCATTGATGTTCTGGACCTGAAGCTCGATGGTCCGGCTTTCTCCATCGTCGAGCGCCAACCGGTCCATCAGCCGCCAGGCGGCGCGGGTTTCGTTTACATTGCGGCATTCGAGCATGCCCAATAGAACAGCCAGGTTCAGCCGTTGGTAGTGATCCAGAGTGAGAGTCATATTCAAGTCACCGCCGCTTCTTTGATTCCATTGCCGTAAGGCGGGCGTCGAGCTGCTGTACGGCGCGCAGCATATGGAAAATCAATTCATGCAGGTTGACGCCCAGGACGTCGGTCTCTTGCTTGTCTTCCGGGTTGAGTTTGCGCCGCACGCTGGTCACGACCTGAGGACAGATCTCGCGTAGCTTTTCGGGATCGAAGGAGACCACACGCATACCATCCGGCGTTCCCGCGCGTCCGTTGTACTCGGCGACAATCGGATCCAGCTTGCGGACGACCTCTATATCCCCCTCAAACTTGTGAATATGACGTTTGGTCCGGACATCGGAGATGATCTCCCAAGTGGATGTGGCGGGCTTGGCGGCGTCGTCAAACCCCAGCTCTAAAAGATGCGCTGGACTAGTCGTGCCAACGCCAAAGAATCCACCTGCAGCTGTATTCGCAACAACTAGCCGATTGACGACAGTATCAGCGACCATCATATCGATGCGATGATCGGTAAACACCCGTACTGAAGTTCTCTGTCCCCCGTATACATTCGCGGACAGCGACATTTCTTTCACGCTATCGGGATTGAATCCCGGCCATTCCTCTGGCGGAGGTTGCTCTGGATCGAGAGGGATAGATCCTTGAATCACTCCGATATCGCCTCCGCCTTGTCCTGCGTTCAGAGACACACAACGGGCCGCATTCAGGTTGAACGCCCGGAGATATCCTTCCGCTGCATCTCTGGAATGCAGTTGAAGCCTGCCATTTGAGAAATAGGATTGGACGAAACCGTTGTACTCCTCAATAAATCCGGATGGTAATCCGTTGAACCGGTGAATATTGAAAATCTCTCTTGCGGTTGGATCGACATGCAGACTACCAATAATCCCGAATCCATTCAGGCAATAGCCCCTGAACTGGGTGACGTTTACCGGAGGCGCTGGCGGATTATCCCAAGAAACGTTCGCAGAACCAAATATGTCCAAGGAAACATCGGGAGCTACGTTACCCTGTGGATCCAGGTCATGAGAGACGGGCGTCCTGCGGATGCCGACTCGTTGATCGGGAGTGATCTGCAGGACTTCCGCAGCGTCGATGCGAAACGTAATGGGCAGGGCCGGCCCCAGTGCGCCGGTATAGCTCGAAATGGAGGCCACGCGTCCGGAAGTCGACCCGCCGATGGCTACCTGCAATGATTGCCCGAGGTCGTTTCCGAAATTGGCTCCGGGAACGCCATTCGGATTGGAATCCTTCTGGACGAAGCCAGTCTGGCCATCGCCAGTAAACATCTCCAATGTAGTGGAAGGAGCCGACGTGCCAATTCCCAATCGCACATGGGCGGAGTCGAAAACGAAGTTCGAGGAAGCCCCGAAGGCCCCGCCATTGTTGATCTGGATTTGACCGCTAGCACCTGCTGGTAATCCGATGGGAACTCCATTGATGCGATAGGTGTTTCCTGAACTCAAATTGCAGTTCCCGTTTATATCCAGACGGTATTGCGGCGAGGGGTTGTCGACGCCTACATTGCCGGTCTGACGGATGAACGACAGACACCGGCCGAGAACCGTATTGAAGGTATCGGCGAAACGAATGAGATACAGGTTGGTTCCGGAGTTGCTCCCTAATTCCTCATCCTGTTCGATGAATTGCCAACGGAGGGTATCACCCGTCAGCCACTGGATGTTGTCTGGAAATAGGAGGAGTCGATTCCGAGTAGGCCCGCCTCCCGCATCGACGCCCATCGCAGTGGTAGCCGTGACCGATGCCGTAGTCAAAGCAACCGAAGAACCAGACGGGCTAGCCCAAATCACACCGTTGGTTCTGTAATTCCCGGTGACATTGCAATCACCTACCACGTCGAGCCTAAATTGTGGAACTCTCCCAACCCCCAGGCTGGCGTTTCCGCGAGCGGGGTCGCCAACAACAACGTTGGAAGCGCTCAGATATAAACCAAGCCACGTCCCTGTGGGGTAGTTATGCGCGCCGATCTCCATCGCACCAGTAAACGGAGTCTCAGTAGTGTTGAAAAAAATCGCGCGTCCGTTTACATTACCCATCAAAAAAGCGCCCGACACGCGGAGACTAGCGCCAACTAAGGAAGGATGGATGTTGGCCCCAATCGTCAACATCTGGGCGGTTTCATCCCAGATCATAGCGGCTGAACCCGCCAACGCCCCGTTATTGTTCCACTGTAGAGAATTGAGCGGCGGCCCAGGATTTCCCCCTCCTCCTCCGCCGCCGCCGGGAGGTTCACCATTAATCGTGGAGATTTTAGTTAAGGCGACGCCGCCGCCGCCGTCGCTGCACGCGAAAGCCGCGCCCCCGATGCGATAGCAGCCGCTGATATTGCAATCGCCGGCGACGTCCAGCCTGTAGCCGGGATTGTACACCCCGACGCCCACGTTGCCGCCGATGGGATTGAGGATCAGGGGAAAGGAAAACGCCTCCTGGTTCACGTCGAGCGCCTGGAGCCAGACCGGATAAAACGGATGGGGGCCGAGGCCAGAGCAGCCGATATCGAGCGCGTTAGCGGTGCCGCCCATGATTCGTACCGTAGCGGTAATATTCTGGCCGCTGACGGGCGGTTCGCCATTTTGCCCGAAAATTACGGTTCGGACGCCCGCCATAGGCCTGCCGATGTTGATATTGCCGCCGATGGGATTAAGCGCTAGCGTGGCCCCCACCGCCGCCCCCGTATTGCGGTCCGGGTAGGCCTGAATCATGGCTCCGCTGTAGAAGACGTCGGTTTCAAATCCAGTCTCTAGGGATGCAGAAGTTCCTAACCCCAGGACGCCGCCGACATTGCCAGAGAAAACGGCGGCGATACCCTCAGCATTCTCGGCGACGTCCAAACGTTTGGTCGGGCTGCTGGTCCCAATCCCTACCCTGCCGGCGCTATGCAGCCAATAATTCGCGCCATCGATATTCTGTCGCCACGGGGTCTGAATGCAGGGCACATTGGCGTTGATGGTGATGGTCTCGGGCGGACCAGTCATCCGCACGATGTTGATACATTCGCCCGCCAGAATATTACTGAGATCAGCGCCGCCGCCGCCGCCAGAACCAGGAGGGCCTTGCGGACCTTGCGGGCCTTCCGGACCTTCAGGACCGGGCGGACCAGCAGGACCGGGCGCGCCATCTGCGCCGGGCGCACCAGGGGCGCCGTTCGCGCCAGGCGGGCCTTGGGGGCCTTGCGGACCCAGCGAGCCCCCCGGCCCTTGCGGGCCTTGAGGACCGGGCGGGCCGGACGGGCCCTGCGGGCCTTCTGCGCCGGCCGGGCCGGGAAAGCCGCGCAGACCCTGCTCGCCGCGTGGACCGCGCGGGCCTTCCGGACCCTGTGGACCGCGCGGGCCGGGCGGGCCGACGATGTGTCCGGCGTTGATGAAGGTGGTCCCGTCCCAGACCCACAGGTCGCCAGTGTCGGTGGTGATCCAGGCGTCGCCGGGTTCATGCGGGCCGGGCGGCAGAGCGGCGTGATTCGGCACCTCGCCCCGAATCCGGATGCCGATTCCGGGAACGCCCTGCGGGCCGTGAGGACCTTCCGGACCCAGCTCTCCCTGCGGTCCGCGCGGGCCTTCCGCACCTTCGGGACCAGGCACGCCCTCGGGCCCTTGGGCGCCGCGCGGGCCTTCCGCCCCCGTCGGTCCCGGCGGTCCCGGAGGGCCTTGGATGTGTCCGACATTCACCCACTGCTGGCCGTCCCACACCCACATCTCGCCGGTATCGGTAGTGATGTAAGCGTCGCAGAGACGCACGCAGGCGGTCGGCAGATCGGCCGCGGAAGCCACCGTGCCGCGGAGGCAGACTCCAGCGCCGGCTGGTCCGGGCGGACCTACCGGACCTTCCACGCCAGCGATGCCCTGCGGGCCGCGCACGCCTTCGACGCCCTCGGGTCCGCGATTGCCCTGGATGCCGCGGGGACCTTCGGCGCCCTCGGGGCCGCGTACGCCCTGCGGTCCCTGGATGATAGGGCCGGTGTCGGCCCACTGGGCCCCCGTCCACACCCACATGTGCCCGTCGGCGATTACCAGAAAGGCGTCGCCCTGATGATTGCCCTGAAGCGGCAGAGCGCCGGTATTGGGTACGCTGCCGCGAAACGCCACGCCGGTTCCGGCGGGTCCGACGGGCCCTTCCAGACCCGCCGGACCCTGGACGCCGCGTCCGCCTTCGACGCCCACCGGACCTTGACTTCCCGTCGCCCCTTCGGGGCCCTGTACGCCCTGCAAACCCGGCGGTCCTTGGGGGCCGCGAACCGGACCCAGATCGACCCAGACGCAGCCGTTCCACATCCACAAGTCGCCGGTATCGGCGGTGATCCAGGCGTCGCCCACGGCATTGCAGCCCATGGGCAGATCCGCACTGGTCGGAACCGTGCCCTTGAGACAAACGCCGACGCCGGGCGGGCCGCACTCGCCGCGCGGACCCTGCGCGCCGGTCGTTCCCTGCGAGCCTTGGATTCCCGGCGGACCCTGCGGGCCTTCTAGCCCTTCTCCCTGAAGACCGGTCTGGCCCTCAGGTCCCTGTGGACCCGGCGCGCCGACGGGACCGCGCATCGGACCGCCGTCGATCCAGCTCCCGTCCCAAAACCAGACGTGACCATCCTCGGAGGTGACCCAGGCGTCGCCGCGCTGGTTGCCGCTGGGGGGCAGATCGTCCGCGTCGACCCGCACGCCTTTGATCTGAATCCCGATCCCCGGTTCGCCCTCCGGTCCTTCCGGGCCGATCGGACCAGCCGGGCCGGGATGGCCGTCCAGGCCGCGCGGTCCGAGAAAACCGCGCGGACCCTGCGCACCGGAAGGACCGGGCGGACCTGCTGGACCGCGCGGACCCGCGCCGCCGCAACCGCAGCCGCAGCCGCTCCCCCCGGAACAGCTCGACCCGGCCGGCAGCATACCCGGAACGAATCCGCCACCGCCCAGCATTTAGGTTGACTTTACCGCAGTCCGCTAGTTATCTCTAGTCGTAAATGTTGGATTGGACGGCCCGCATCGACGCTCTGGCGCACCAACTCGCCGCCGCCCATAGCGTCGACGACCGCCCCGCGCTCGAAATTCTGCTGGCTGCATTAATCAACTGTCCGCGCACGCCGAGCTCGTGGCTCACGCTCGAAACCAACTGGTATGCGCGCGAATGCATGGACGCCTGGTTCAGCTTCGGCGAAACCTGGACGCCGTGCTCATTCGCGCGTCTGCGCGCCCGCTCGCCCTGGCGGGCGATCGAAGCCGAGATGAAGGAGATGATGGAAAGCCCCTCCGACGAGCACCTGTTCGTGGAGCCCGACTTTGAGCGCTATCCCTACTGGAATCACAGCACGCAGGCCCACTATCTGTTGCAGCGCTGTTTGCGTTTGCGCCTGGTGACGACCCGCACCGCCGATCCTTTGCGCGGGCTCGACAAATACAACCAGGAGCGGCGCTCCGACGAACTCTACGCGCTCACCCGCGACGTCCTCGAAGACCGCACCGGGGCGCGATCCAGTGATCCGCCACGCTTTTTAGAGCCCAGGGATTTTCTCTACTATTGCGAACTAGTGCAAAAACTAGCGCCCTGGTATCGCGACTGGACGGAACTAGTGCAAGCTTTCGCCGTGGTCGCGGTGCGCCGCGCGTACTTGCTCGGGCGCTCCGAAACCGACGCCAGCGACGACCGCGCCATGGCGCGGGTGGGGCGCGATTCGGTCCCGCCCTGGATCGCCAAAGCGCTGGCGATTTTGCTGGATGGGCCGTCGCAGCTGCCGACGCTCGAAAAATACATGCGGCTCGAAGACAAGACCAGACGCTCGGGGTACGGCTCGCGACACGAAATCGTGCGCCTGGCCCGCAACGGCGCCATCTGGTGGAACAAGCAGAACAAGCACTGGGCCGTCGTCGAGCGGCATCGCGACGGCATCCGCGCGCTCCTGGAGGGCCGCGCCTTCGGCGTCGAGCGCGCCGCTACCGCCTAGTTTTGGTTTTTTTAAGGTTTTGAACCAGGGCGGATAAGGCCTCGGCTTCAGGAATCACGATCATCGTGCCCAGGATGCCGATGAAGATTCCCCGCGGCGTAAACTGCGGCGTCGCATGCTCCACCACCCACTCATATCCCGCTCCCGCGCGGCGAAACCGGTAACGGAGGACAAAGGGCTGGCGACGGGAATACACCTTACGGAGGGAGAGATAATTCTCCAGATCCTCGGGATGAACGAATTCCTGCCAACGGGAACTCCCTTGGAGCTCTTCCTGGGTCACTCCCATGTAATGGAGCAGGGGCGGATTGCAGTATATGGTCTTTTGGCCAGCGTCACCGAGCCACTTCATATTCGGCGACTGGTCCATGAAAGCCCGCAGGCGCTTGAGCCCAGCCTCGATCGCGCGCTCACGCGCCGTGCGCGGGGATTTCCCCGACGTCTGAGCGGAGAGACGGCGCTGCTCCCGTTCCGCCCTTTCGATCAGGTGGGAGAGCCGGACGCCAAAAATCCGCGCCATCCGCGACAGCACGGACAACGTCACATTGCGCTCGCCCCTTTCCAGTTCGCTCCAGTAACTACGATCGATGCCCACCTCCTGGGCCAACGCCGCCTGCGACGCTCCGTTGCGCCGCACGTTACGCAAATCCCGCAACACCAGGCCGAGCGCCTGCTGCAGATCCCGCTGCCGTTTACTATTTTCTTCATCCAAAGTCTTTCGAGCATGAACCCTCCAAGGGGCTCCAAACAATACCCGTAAAGAAAGAAATACTAGGCTGCGGACTATAGGCAGCAGCCCGCTGTTTTTGTCAGAAGCGATGGACAAACATCGTACAGGGGAAACCCGTAGTTCCAATCTAGTACCATAATAGCGTTATCTTGGATCTATTATAGTTCCACAAATGTTAGATTCTAAAAGACAATCACTATTGACACGGCACTTCTGCAGGAGTACCCTGCAAAAAGTGACTCTAGTCGAACGGGCTTAGTTCGAGTTAGCGCCAAAGTAGGACTTTTTCCCCCTGCCAATCAGGGGTCTGTATGCGTACCGGATACGCGACTGTAAGAAGGTAATCATGATGGGCACTAAGCCGCCGTCATCGGCAAACGGTAAGCTTCCTCGTCTCGGCGGACCATACCTCCGAGCCGGCGGACGGGAACTCTTGGACCAGCTACTGGTAGAAACGGCCGCCATGGACGGCGTCCCCCGTCTCAGTGTCGGCATCATCCTGGAGCGCCTCCTGCGCTGCTGGGACCATGGATTCGGCATAGACCAAGCCAGCGTCAACGAATACTGCCGGACACATCCAAAGCGGCAACGGCAGACTCCCGCGCGCAACTAACCCTTTTTCGAAAATTCAATGGCCCAAACGGGCTAGGAGGGATAAGTGTGTGACTAATCGAAGGGTAGAAGTGTATGTCTCCCAGTAACGAACTCAGCCTCCCATCGGCCGCCTCCCTGAGCGACCGCTTGAGCCGCGACAAGCAGCCTCCGCTCTCGCGCGACGAGGTGCAGCTTCTCAAAGACACGGTCTGCCGCGGCGCGACCGATCTAGAGCTGAAGCTGTTCGTTGAGGTCTGCAACAGTAAACGACTGAATCCGTTCTCGAAGCAGATCCACCCGGTCAAGCGCTGGGACAAGGACCTGAAGCGTGAGGTCATGAGCTTCCAAACCGGCATCGACGGGTTTCGCCTGATCGCCCAACGCTCCGGCCTCTACGAAGGCCAGGACGGGCCGTACTGGTGCGGACCCGATGGTAAGTGGCTGGACGTCTGGCTGGATCGCAAACCACCGATGGCGGCCAAAGTGGGCGTCTACCGCCGCGGATTCCAGAAGCCGCTCTACGCGGTCGCGCTGTACACGGAATACGTCCAGCTGACCAAGGAGGGCAACGTCAACTCCATGTGGGCCCGAATGCCGGCCGGCCAAACTAGTAAATGCGCCGAGGCTTTGGCGTTGCGCAAGGCCTTCCCCGAAGAGCTGAGCGGGCTGTGCACCAGCGATGAGATGGGCCAGGCGGACAACCCGCCAGAAGCGCCGGAACCGCCGTCCGCGCTGCGCCGCAACGCCGACCCGATTCCGGAGGTGACCACGGTCCCCGAGGAGGTGCAAATGATGTGGAGCAATTTCGGCAATATTAAGGGCGTGTGCGATGTGTTCGCCAAGTTGAAGCAGTGGCTCAAAGAGGCCTTGGGAGACGAAGCCGGCGAGGCTGAATATTACCGCGTCTTGGCCGAGCACGGCGTCGCCCACGCCAACCAGCTCAAAAATCGCGGGGCCGCCAAGAAGGCCAGCTGGCAGCTATGGGAGTTGCTCCAGAAGGCGGAGATGCTCGCCGCCGAAGAACCGCCCAAAATCGATGCGGAGTAGTCCCATGTCGAACCTCACCCTTTATGAAATCTCCGAAAACCTGACGGCCCTGATCGATTCGCTGGATCTGTGCGAGACCGAGGAGCTGCGCGCCCAGTGCGAGCGCGACATCGAGCAGGCGGTCGCCCTCCAGGTTAAGAAAGTCGACGACTTCTGCCGCTTCTGCGCCCATCTGGATTCGCAAGTGGAGCTGGCGGAGCATGAAATCGAGCGGCTCAAAGCCCGCAAGGAAACGCTCACCCACGCCGCCCAGCGTCTGGAGGGATATGCGATCCGGGTGATGCAGGCGCAGAACGTCACCCGCCTGGAAGGCGAGACCTCGAAGATGTATCTGCGCAAGAACGCGCCCGCGGTCGAGATCGTCGACCAGGACGCGGTTCCGGCCGAGTTTAAAACCATCGTGCAGAAAATCAATATCGACAAGCGCGCCATCAAACGCGCCCTCGACGGCGGCGGCGACGTACCGGGCGTCGACCTGCGCTACGGCTCGGTGTCGCTGATCCGCAAATAGGAGCGCCTGCATTGGACCCGTACCTGCGAACTCCGGCCTTTGAAGCGCTATTGAGCGAGTGCGGCGAACTCCGCCGGCGCATCGACGCGCTCTTGAAGGCCGCGGGCGAAGCCGACGCCTGCAATTGCGGCGCGGCCATCTTCTGGATCAACCAGGTCCGTTACGATCCCGACGGGCGGACCCACGATCTGACCTGTCCTTTGGCTCATCTACGGAGGGAAAAATGAACGCATCCCTGCATCTCATCCTCCTCATTCTGGCGCTGCTCTGCTTTCTACTAGCGGCGCTGGACGTGGTGGTGCGGCGCATCAACCTGATCGCGGCCGGCCTGTTTTTGTGGCTGATTTCCACGCTCGTGGGAGGCGTGCGGTGACCGACCGCGAGGTCCGCGACCGGATTGACGCAGAAATCGAGTGGACCTGGGAGCGATTTGGCTCCTCGCCCAGTTGGCGGCGGGACGAGATCGGCCGCAGCGTGGGCCGCATCCTGCTTACCGAACACGATGTGGAATGCCTGCTGGCGGTCTATGAGGGCTATTGGCGGCCGGGGATCTTTACCCAGGACAGTTGGCAGCGGGGCGAACGGCCCGATCCCCGTGAAATCGAGTTCATCGACTATGGCGGCCACCACCGGCAACGCTGGTGGCTGTGGCGCGATCTGGTCGCTCCCACCCGGCGAGTCCGCGCTCTCGCCCGCCCGGACCGCCGCGCCCGGCGCCACTGCGCCATTTGCGGCAAACGCGCGGAACGCCCCTATGGGTGGCATTGCCAATTCACCGGCGACCAGGAACTGCGGAGGATCGTCATGCGGAAACACTTTACGATCCCCGGCTGGGAGACCGCCGACCTCGAAAGCGAGCACGACTGGCGCGACGAGTTCTTCTGGCTGGAGAAGTATGCCAAGGCGTATACCCGATGGGAGCGCGGAGAACCCAACGACGCGGTTTCCCCCGGCGGGATCTGCAGCGCCGAATGCGAGGCCGTCCGCTTCAGCCGGTGGTATGGGCATGTCTTATGGAACCAACAACAGCAACGCAAGCTACGCGGTAAGGAAAGGCAGGAATGGGAATGGATAAAGCAAGGAAAGAAAGCTCTAAAACAAGTGCAGGTGTACTTGAGCCAAAGAGCTTAAAAATCGCCGACAAAGGCATCCACACCGGCATTGACTTCGCCCAATTCATGAGCGCGCTGATGACGGACCTGATCGAAGGACGGGTCTCGCCCGGCATCGGCAACGCGGCCTGTAACGCCGGGGGCAAGCTGCTCAAAGTGGTCGAGCTGCAGCATCGCTACGGCACGCCGGGACCGGGACGCAACCAGAAGGTCTTGGATCTGACCATGAACAATGAACCGGAACTGGGTCAGATTCCGGCCAAGACGAATTGAAGGAATAACCGATGGACGACAAGGCTTTTGAGAGGCATTACACGGTCACCGAACTGGCCAAGCTGTGGAACATCGGAGTCGAGAGTGTGCGCCGGATGGTGATGAACGACGACGATGTGTTCCGCTTGAGCGGACCCAGCGGCAAAACCAGCTACCGGGTGCCGGAGTCCGTGGCGCGGCGCCTGCATACGCAGATGACCGCGCCGCGGAAACGGCCCCAACTGGTCAAGACGCGATGAGATCAGCCGCGCATCGCCACCACTTTGGCGCCCGCAGGCTTGTCCGCGAAGGCCTGCTGCAGCGCCGCCCGCATCTCATCCTGACGCTCCGGCACCCAGCGCGAATAGGCCAGGCGCACCACCTCCTCGGTGTCGCCCAGCAGTTCCGCCACGCGGGTTACCTTGACGCCCCTTTGCAGCAGGATGCGCACGAAGGTGTGGCGGAAACGGTGATGGCCGGGCGGCTCCGGCCAGGCCCCGTATTTCTCCGCGACCAGGCCCCAGATCTTGAGCAGGCGCATGCGCCAGGGGTTGGTGAGCACCACCGGGAGCTTGCTTTTTTTCTCGCCGAATATGTACGGCCCGTACTTGGCGGCGCGCTCGCGGATGCGCTGTTGCAGCCACGGTGGAATCCAGGTGTGCACGGCTTTGCCGTTTTTGATGGCGCGAAAGAAAATATCGCCGTTGTCGCTGAGCCGCGAGATGTGGAAGGTGGCCATATCGGAAATGCGCAGCCCGGTGTACACGGAGATCAGAATGAAGTCCTTGAGATCCTCGCCGCACCAGTAGGTGCGGATCCAGTGAGCGCGCGGATAGCGCCGATCGTATTCGTCGCAAGCCTCCAACATGCGCTGAATCTCGATATCGGTGTAAGGCGACTTTTCGTTGCGCTGGTTGGCGATGGCGCGGGCGCGGTTGCGGGGTCGGCGAAACTTGGCCGGATTGGATGGAATCCACTGATTACTGACGCAGAATTCGAAGAAGCTCTTGAGGTAGCCGAGGTTGTTGTTCTGAGTGCGGGTGGAGCATCCCGTCCACCACGCCAGCCACTCGCGCACGTCCTCCGGGGTCCACTGGTCCAGATAGACGTAAGCGCGCATCTCGGCGGAAAACGCCTCCGCCTTTTTGACCACCTGGCGGTATTTGCGCACCGTGGTCACCGCACTCCGGTTCTGCAAATACTCCTTGATCAAGTCGCGGCCGGCTTCGGCGATGGTCTTGCGCGGCTTGACCGGCGGCGGCGGAACGGGATCATCCGGTGCGGAGGGCGCAGGCCCCGGCGGCGGGGCGTCGACCCCGTGACGCTCCCAATCCTCGGCCACAGCGCGGGCCTCGCTCCACAGCACCCGGCGGGTATTGCGGCGGAACTTGGGATTGCCGCCCAGCTTGCCGGAGGCATAGATGGGGCAGGCGCATTTCTTCCATTTGGGGCGGAGCTCATCGGTTTCGTAGGACTGCGAATCGGCGTCATGTCCGGCCGGGCAACCGGAACGCAGGTGCCGACGGTAGAGGTTCAGGGGCATGCGTCGATTATACATGTATTCCCCACCATTCCCCACGGAAATCGAAATATAGCTGGCTATGGCTGGCAACTAGATCATTTAAAAGAGGTTATTGCTTTGCTTATGGTGTGTAATCTCTTCGGTGAAAACCCTAGAAAACACAACAGGTTACCGTGTTTAGTTCACTTTCATAGCTCCTGGTTCCCACGGTCATTACGGTCTACTCCCCACTATTCCCCACGGTGGAGGCGGCCATGAGCGAGCCCGACATTCTGCGCTGCACGGTCTGCGATTCCGACAACCTCGAAAGCGTCGAAGGCGCTTACGCGACCGGCGTCTGCGCTCCCGACGGCGGCGCGGAATACGCGCATTACCACGGTTATCGTTGCCGCGACTGCGGCGTGATGGAGGAATTCATGGGATGACCGATCTCGAAAATCTGCTGGCGGAGTTAGTAAGTCCCGACCGCTCCAAACGTCTGAACGCGATCCGCCGCGTCACCCACGTGCACCAACGGGCGGACCTGGGAGGCCGAGACCCGCGCCCAAGTCGAAAAAGAATTCTCCTGGGAGAAAGAGAAGCAACGGTTCGAACGGGAACAGGCCGAGATGAACAAGCTGCTGGACCTGCTCTCATGCCGCACCCACGGCCTGGTCACCGGCAGAAACGGAGACAATACCTGTCACAACCTGGACCAGATCCTGGCGATGAGCGGGCGCGACTGGCCGGGATTCGGAGCGGTGAGCTTCAGCGAGCTGATCGTGGCGCTGGTTCGGATCGGCGTGCCGCTGGCCCAGATCGAGCAGTCCGAGCTGTGGAAGACGGCCGGCTACAACTGGCGCGAGCGGGCGCGCAATCAACTGCCCGACGCTTCGGCTCCTGACAAGGAGATCCAGCCATGATCTGCACCAAATGCAAACAGTACTTCAAAGAAGGCATGCTTCAGTGCCCGGTGTGCTGGGCGCGGAAGTCGCACGAAATTTACGTCGAATTCCAAAAACAATTCCTGCCGCCCATCCTGGCGGGCAAGGCCAAGATCACACGGGTGCGGACCCTGGGCAACCAGTGGCATATCGCGCTCATCGGCGATCGCAATCACGGCTGGTGCGGGATCGAGTTCAAGCCGCGGCTGGGCGAGGCCAGCTTCGATCCCGAGAGACTCGACGTCGTCTGCCCCGACTGCCGCAAGACCTTCGAAGACCTGGTCCAAGAGGCGGAGGGGGCGGCCTGATGCGCGCGCTCTCCCAACGTCAGGCCTCGCACTGCGAGAGCGCGCTCGGCAAAACCTGCCGCTGCCGCTGTAAGGGCGCGCTCCACGGCGCGGCGCGCAACTTCATCGAAGCGGGCCGGGAGACGGACCCGGCCTTCTACGAAACCCTGCCTGAGGACGATCCGCATCACGTGCGCGGGGTCGAGGAGAAGAAGCGGCGGGCGCGCGCGCGCCGCCGCCAAACACGCCGCCCTCTGGCGGGCGAGCAGGGCCGGTTCTGGCCCGAGGAGAAGTCATGACCGAGACCACCAGCATGCCCCAGTTCATCCGGCAGGTTCTGAAAAGCGAGGTGTTCGAAGCCGCCTGGAAAGAATGCGACGGCGTCGGCGCCGGGACGCGCTCCAATCTGGAGCGGATCTACCGCCGGCTCTGGGCCTCGGAATTTCATCGCGAGCGCATCGACCACGCCTGCCGGAACATCCTGCGCGGGACCGATCCCTTGCTGCGCCCCGACATCACCAAAGAGGACGTCCAGCCGGTTTACGAGCAGACCCTGAGCGAAGTCCTCGCGGCCTGCTCCGCCTACACCATCACCGGCCTCCTGGTGGGCCTGGTCTGGTCGTTCCTCCTGCGCGACGAGAAGCTGGTCTTCGACGAAGAGGAGAGCGAGACGTGAAGGGCCGCTTCCGCCTGACCGCGCCCAAACTCAAGCTCAGCGAAAACGACGTCGAGAAGGCCGTCGTCCAGCTGCTGCGCTACCGCCGCCTATATCCGCTGCGGCTGCAGTCCGGCGTGCTGGTTTCTCCCGAAAGACTCTGTGCGGAATGCCGGCGCACCGTCAGCCGGCTCCGCGTCGGCGAACCCGGTATTCCCGACTACTGCGTCCCCCGTTTTTTCGTCGAGACCAAAGCGCCCGGCAAGAAGTTGTCGCCGATCCAGCAGCAGAAAATCACCGAGCTGCGCGACTTCTGGGATCTGGAAACCGCGGTCGTCGACGATCTGGACGAGCTCCTCCGCTGGCTCGCTCAGCACCCGCAACTGTAACCATCCACCTCCTCGGGTATGAGCCATGAAAGCAACTCCCGCAGCCGTTCCGCTGACGGAATTGGAAATCCGCGGCTATTATGCGGCCCGCGTCAAAGGGCTGCACGCAGTCGGAGGCAAATGGCGTGCGCCGTGTCCGTTGCACCACGGCCAGCGCGACTCGTTCGCGGTCGATCCGGACACGGGCGCCTGGTTTTGCCACAGCCAGTGCAACACCGGCGGCGGCATTTACGATTTCGAGATCGCGCTCACCGGAGCCAGCCTGCCAGCCGCGCGCGAAGCGGTGCTGCGGGCCGTGGGCCGGGCGACGCCCGAGATCGTCGCCACCTACGACTACACCGACGAAGCCGGCAAGCTGCTCTATCAGACCGTCCGTTACCGGCCCAAGGATTTCAAGCAGCGCCAGCCCGACGGCCGCGGCGGCTGGATCTGGAACCTCAAAGGCGTGCGCCGGGTCCTCTACCGCCTGCCGGAGGTGATCGAAGCCCAGGTGGTGTGGGTGTGCGAAGGCGAGAAAGACTGCGACGCACTGGCCAGTCTGGGACTGGTTGCGACCACCAATCCGCTGGGCGCGGGCAAGTGGCGCCCGGAGTACAGCCGCCAGCTGGCGGGCAAGCAGGTCAACCTGTCGCCCGACGGCGACGACGCCGGCCGCGCCCACGTGGACAAGATTCTGCGCTCGCTCAACGGCGGCAGCGCGCGCATCGTGGAGCTGCCCGGCGCCAAGGACGCGGCCGAGTGGATCGCCAAAGGCGGCACGCGCGCAGAGCTCGACGAACTAGCGGCCCGAGCGGCGCCGCCAACTAGCAAGCTAGCCGCGCCGGCGTCCGCGGGGCGCACCGACTGGATGGCGGAGCTGGCGGTCACCGAGAAGGGCAAGATCCAGCCCACGCTCGAAAACGCCCAGATCGCGCTCTCAGCCGCGCCCGAGTGGCAGGGCGTGCTGGCCTGGAACGCCTTCGCCCTGCGCATGGAGAGCCGGGCGGCGTCGCCCTGGTCCGCGCCGGGCGCGCTGTGGCGCGACGTGGACGATCTCTACACCTGCGTGTGGCTGCAGCAGCACGGCGTAATCGTGGGCGACTACATCGCCGGCAAGGCCGCCTACGGCGTGGCCCACCAACATCCGTTCCATCCGGTGCGGCGATATCTCGACGGTCTGCGGTGGGACGGCGTAGCGCGCATCGACGGCTGGCTGGAGACCTACCTCGGGGCCAGGATCGACGAGGACGAGGATGAAGGCGACGCCGACGAGGACGCCGCCGGCCAGCTCGCGTATATGCGGGCGGTGGCGGCGCGCTGGCTGATCAGCGCGGTGGCGCGCATCTACCAGCCCGGCTGCCAGGTCGACCACACCCTCATCCTCGAAGGCCCGCAGGGCGACGGCAAATCGAGCGCGTTCCAGGTGCTGGCGGGCGAGGAGTTCTTCACCGACGACATGCCCGACCTGAGCTCCAAGGACGCCGCTCTGGCCTGCGCCGGCAAGTGGATCCTCGAGCTGAGCGAGCTGGACGCGTTGAGCAAGGCCGAGATCAGCCGCATCAAGGGCTTCCTCTCGCGCCGCGTCGACCGCTACCGTCCGCCCTACGGCCGCCACCTGATCGAAGCTTCCCGGCAGTGCGTGTTCGCGGGCACGGTGAACTCCGCCCGCTATCTCAAAGACGAAAGCGGCGGGCGCCGCTTCTGGCCGGTGGCCTGCGGTCGGATCGAACTCGCGGCTCTGGCCCGCGACCGCGACCAGCTCTGGGCGGAGGCGCGCTCCCGCTACCAGCGCGGGGAAAAGTGGTGGCTCGACACCCGTTCCCTGGTCAAAACCGCGGAGCGGGAGCAGGACGCGCGCTTCCAGGCCCACCCGTGGGAGTCGCTGATCGAGGAGTGGCTGGGGAAGCGGCCGCCGCACCTATCGGAATTCACCACCGCCGACGTGCTCACGCTCGCGGTCCACAAAGACACCGGGTGCTGGGACCGCGGCGACGAGAGCAAAGTCGGCGCGATCCTGCAAAAACTAGGCTGGAAGTCCAAACGCGGGTCTTCCGCGACCCGCCGGCGGGTTTACGTCCGGGCCCGCCCGGAGCCATGAGCCGCTACTTCATGCCGTTCGGGCGATACCGGGACCTGGACTTCGACGAAATCCCCGACATCTACCTGCTCTGGCTGCGCACCCAGGACTGGGTCTACCCGGAGCTGAAGCAAGACATTCTCGACTACTTCCGCGGCCAGGCCGAAAACTAGGGGCCGCCATGCCGCGCCGCTCGAAAAAGCCCGGCCTGGCCGAAATCAACGGCGTCAACCTGGAAGCGGTCAAGATCATCCTCGCCGACGTGGAAAAGCACGGCGGCGAAGGCAGCCTGGCGGTGCAATGGGCGCGGCTGTGGATGCAAAACCACGACGCCGCCGCCGTAGCCAAAGCCTGGCAGCCGCCCAAAGAACCCACGGTCGAAGACTTTCACAAAGCCGAGACCGAAGAGGCCGACGACAAGGCCGAGCGCAAGCGCCTCAAGGCGATCGACCAGAGACGGCAGTGGTGGGAAAAGATCGAGTGGAAACGCAGCTGGCGCGGCAACCTGTGGATCAAGCTGCCCAAACGCAAAGGCGGCTGGGTGATCGTGGTGTTCTGCAACTCACGCCAGACCTGGATGGTCCGCATCCTCAGCCCCTGGCCCGACCGCATCGCCAAGCTGTTCGAGCTGGAACGCGTGACCAGCGAGAGAGAAGCCTGCCGCGACGCCTTCGACAAGCTGCTGATCGTCGAAGCCAGCATCACCGGCGATCCCCGCCTCCTGAACCGCCCGCGCGACTACAGCGAGTGAGTGAGGAAAACCCCCAAAAACCTGTCCAATCTCCCCCTTTTGGCCGATGTCCAACCAGGTTCGAAAAACTTCCTGGAAAATTCCTTATGTCGCTATACCCCCTTATTCTTATTTTTTATGAATGATCAGTCTTTACTAAACTAATTGGACAGATTGGACAGATTGGACAGAGATAGTAGAATCAATCGATTACATGTGTCCAATGTGTCCAATGTGTCCAATGTTCTCGGCAGTTGAGTGTACCGGAAAACCCATGTCGCGATTGATGGACATAAGCGCGCGCGTACCCTGCGCGCGGGACGGGCGAGCGCGCCTCCTGCCGGTGGTCCGCATGGTCCATTTAACGGAGCTATTGCGAGGGGCTAATTTAAAATAGCCCTTTCGAGTAAAGCGACGGGATTTATTGAGTAAACTAGCGGTTGTACGAAAGCAAACTTTGCAGGGGCCGATTTTCGGACGATCTCCCCAGCCCGAAAAAAAATTAGACCCCCGAAAATTTTGATGCAGGGATGAAGTTAAGCGGGCGCGGCGGCCGCCGGCCCCTCGGACAATCCCGGCGCATCTCGCGCGCACATGCACTAGTCGCCTGCTAGTTTCCTAGCATGGTCGCGACTAGTTGCAAGTGTCCTAGTCTCAATGGGTTGCCGTGGTGGTTCGAACCCGTCCTAGCTTGTGGTATTGACGGTTACCGCGTTCCAGCCGCATAGCAAGCAAGCGAGCGCAACCCGCACAATGCGCACTAGCAAGCTAGCGCTACCACGCACAGTAGCTAGTTTCCGCTTGTCTCTATCTCGTTGATCTGTCGGGGTTTACTTCCTCTCCTCATCTGCTGCTTTTGCAGCATCATCTTCCTGACGCCCCACAAGTACACAGCGCCCTACCGCCCTCCGCCATGTTAGCCAACCCCCAGCTAGCGCCCGTCCGCAACCTAACGTACTCGCGCTAGCTATATATAATTTACAACGTAATATCTACACTCAATGTAAGAAATACTAACGTACTACCGCTAGCTCGTTAGTGTTTCCTTCACCCGTCCTTGCTCATCCCTCATGGAATCTAACGTGCTACCGCTAGTACGTAGATGAAAATCATCGTGCGCAAGGCGTTTCTGAAGGAGATAACGGCGATTGAAATGAGCTTACTCGCTTAGCGATTTCACCTAGACGCTGCTTCCGGTGAGTAGCGTCGAATGAAGCCGCTAAGCTTCGCGCGGGATTGAGCGGTATTGGCAGTACCGCCCAATCCCTGATTCCAAAACGTGAGAGGAACGTTCATGAAATCTACCGTCAGTGTATCCAAGCGTCGTTCGATTCGACGCTACAAAGTCCCCGGAACGACCGTTGCGCTCCTAACCCAAACGTCGAAAATGCCGGGTCCGTCATGGTCGATACCCGCGCATCGCGCTTGCCCGCGAGCAAACGGCGATATCTGCAAAGATTGCTACGCCGGCAAAAACTGCTATCAGTTCGCAACCACGCAGCACGCCCAGGAAGTTCGCTTCGTTTGGACGCGCGATTGTATGCGCACGGCGGACGGCCGCGAACTGTGGGTTCGCACCCTGGCGGCTGCGATCGCCGGCGAATCCTACTTTCGTTGGTTTGATTCGGGCGACGCCTTTTCTCCCGCATCGATCGAATGCATCTACCAGGTATGCGCGCTGCTGCCGAACACCAAATTCTGGATTCCCTCCCGCGCGTGGCAGCAGCCGTCTGGACCATTGCCGGTGTTCGACCCCATTCTCAACACCCTGCGAAAACTCGCTGCACTCCCGAACGTAACCGTGCGTCCCAGCGCGCTGAATTTCGGCGATGCTGCTCCCGTGGTGAGCGGACTCCACGCGGGCAGCGCGTCCGAATACGCGAACGCTCACCAGTGCCCGGCTCCGATGCAGGACGGCAATTGCGGAGACTGCCGCCATTGCTGGGACGCGAAGGACTCCCCCGTATCGTACGCGCGCCACTAACTCCCCTGATGATGCCCACAGGGGTGTGGGCGAAACGTCGTGAGACGTTGGGAGAAACCCAAAACGATGATCGATACCATCAACCGCAACACCCTGCGTTACCACGTCTCACACGCGCTGTTCTGTCCGCTCTGCAACACCGTCTTGGACGTCCGTTCCGCGGTTAGCGTCGACCTGATGAAAAACGGCGAACTCAAAAAAACCAGCATCATGTGCGCACGCTGCTACGATGCGCGCGCCGAACGTCTGAACACCCTGGCCGGCCAATTCGGCGCCACGATCGAAACCCTTGACGGACGCACGCTGTACCCACGGAAGAAGCGATAACCCATGGCGACGCCCGAAACCGCACCACCCGACGCCCGCGAAGCTTTTCCGTACTTCGAACCCTGCCGCGTGTGCGGCTACGATCCGTGCCTCTGTGAGAACCCGTGGGAAGAAGCCGGATTTTGGGATGAGCCGGAGGACGATTTGGAGTAAGCTGAGAACCGGCAAGCACTCACTAAGCAGGCAAGACAGCCCAAACCCCGGAGGCTCCCAACCCCGTGAGACCTCCGGGTTTTTTGTCGGGGCTGAGCCCAACCCCAAAAATCAACCGCGGTTGATCCCGCAAAAACTAGTCCCGCGCTAGTCCCGCCCGGCCTGGCGCAAAAAAACCCTCCGCTCACATGTCAGAAGCGGAGGGTTTACCGAAGTAAGGAGCGTTTTGTGATAGACGAACCCGAACCAGGCGGGGCGGTCAGCTCCGCCCGGAACGTCCCCTACGATAGCGCACAAAATCCCCGGCCCGCACAACCCGCAACAAAGCCCGCACAAATCCGCACAATCTTTCACTTGCAGCCCCAAAATAATCTTGACATCTAACGGACAATCGCTTACGATACGTTTAGTAACGTGCTAACGATAGCACAAGGCAGCACAAAGGACGGACAGCACAATGACCAAAACCAAAACCAAGCCCCGTTTCCCATTGGGCGATATCGTGACCACGCGCGGCGCAACCGATGCGTTCGCCGACGCCGCACAAATCGAGGGCGAAAGCCG
>Ga0066903_100000594_pt1 | contig 23439 bp, 46 predicted proteins | sample PanSoiMetaGPlot1_FD_67491 | JGI IMG/M metagenome (GOLD analysis project Ga0066903, IMG submission 67491) | Tropical forest soil microbial communities from Panama analyzed to predict greenhouse gas emissions - Panama Soil - Plot 1 (version 2) | ecosystem: Environmental > Terrestrial > Soil >... | reverse complement strand
TGCTCTCCGCGCCCTCACCTTGTCACTATGGCGAAAGGACCCGCGACGGGGGCATCATGAGTGCGCCACAGGAGGCCCACAGCGAGCGTAGGATCGCGTTCTTGGCGTCGGGCGCAGGAACTGGCATCATCGTCTGCGGACTTTGCGTCTGAAGCCGCCTGTGGCCTTGTAAGCGCGGATTTGCTTGATTGTCCACAGTTTGCCCGATGGGGAGCGGTAAAGCCGCTGGCCGCGTCTGTTTTTACGGCCTGTGCGTTTCCATGGCATAAAAGACGATGGCTACGACGCCGTGCCGTAGCCATCGCTCCACTTTCATTGTTTTTGCCTTAACCTTCGTAGTGGGAGACGATAGGCCACTCCTTGTGGCTATGTCAAGTAACTGTCGCCAGCGACTGCACGCGATAGTCCTCGGCCTTGCGCACGAGAGCGAGTGCGCGATCGCGATCGATCTCGATGGACGCGCTGCGCAGGTTAAGGAGCGCAGCTGCATCCATGACCGTGCCCGAGCCAGCGAACGGATCGCACACCAGCATGCGCGGTTTCGCGTATAGCTGCAAGAGCGGCACTATGAGCGTCAATGGCAATGCCTGCACCATGCCATGTGCGTTGGCCTTGAAATCGTCATCGGCGCGTATGACGTCCTTGTAGCGAAACGGGCTATCGTTGTTGGCCATGATGTTGCCCTTGTGAAAAGCCCATGCTGCCTGTGCTGCATAGCGGCGGCAATGGTAATCGCGTTCACTGGCCAGCCATGTGAACTGGCGGAACACGTGCCAGCCCATCTCTTGCGCGACGTAGGCGCTTACTATGGATTTTTGGAATGGATGTCCTTTGCCATCGCGCGATAGCAGGAACAGCGCGCAATTACGATGGCGCATGCGTTCCATGGCCTCGAATGTCTCGATGAAGAAATCGCGTGTTTCCGCGAACGAGGTATCGGGCGACAGGCCCGGAGGATCAGTGAAAAACAGCTGGACGTCGCGCAGAGGTGCCGAATGCATTGGTCCGTGGATGACCGTGTGATCGCCGCACTCTCGCGCTGTAGATTTGCCCGACCACGCGCTTGCGCTACGGATGGTGCCATCCATGAGAAAAAATCCGCTGGCAACGACTCATCGCCGCTACCAGCGGATCGGGACCTATCTGTGCTATCGACGTTTGTGTGCGGACGCGGATGGCGTGGGCACTTCCGTGGTGTCCTTGGGCACGATGACGACGAACCATCCTGTGGTTTCAGTCCAGCCGATCTTAGCTTCCCATCCAACGATTGGTAGCGGTTTTTCTTCGCCTTCGGGTGGCAATGGATGGCCTGCCACTGGCGGATATCCGCTGCCGGGCGGGAGTTCGATGCCGGGCGGTCCCCATATCGGGAACGTGGGCGCACCGGGAATGCCGGGCTGTGGCGGTTGATCGGGCGGAATGATTGGGCCTCCGCCGATCTCCAAGCCTGCGAAGCCTAGGACGCCGTTGATGGTGACTTGTTTGACTACTGGACTAGCCGATGGATCGCTGTCATCGGTGATGGTGCCTTTAAGGATTACGGGTATAGCTGCCATATGTGTTTCCTTTCGTGTTGATGTTGTAACTAACGTGAGCGCACACGTTGGAGCTATGACATTGTGGCTGTCAAGCCCGAATTTTTGCGCCCGTAGCGGCCTGTAGCTGGCCGAACGATCGTGCGCCTTGGCGTTTACGCAGTGCGGGGATGTTATTCGCGAGGATGCCCACATTGTGCGGGCTGTAGAGCGCGAACAGATCGCTCGCCTCCTGTGTCGGAAAGCCCGCTCTCGTCGCCGTAGGCTTGTCCGGGAACACGTCCGCGTAGCGGTCTCGCGCACGGTCAACGAGCCAGTCCTGCGAGCCGCCTAGCGAGTAAATCCACTGAAAATTGGATGGCGACGATGGCTCCACGATGCGCTTGAAACGCGCGATCTCCTTCGTGTATGCGTAGAACGTGGCCCATGGACTGGCGCGTATCACGCGCAGCCACGCATGGAGATAGTCGTCGCTAAAGAAATCGCCTGCGTCATGGATGCGGATATGGCGGGCGCGATAGCGCTTGTCGCGTAGCTCCAGCGTCATCCATCGCTCCCACGTTGACAGATGGTCGAGCACTAGCCGCAAATTGCGCTCGTGCGCGGCGAGGACGTTGGGCATGACATAGCGTCCACTGCGGGCGTAGCAGAGACGCGCACACACGCCTGCATGAGGGCACGTGTTAAACGCGCGACCATCGCGCAGGCGCACCACGAATGCTGGCAGCGTCCAGTTGTAAACGCCATCGGCTTTTAGCTCGCTGTTTTGTGTGAGCAGCCATCTACGCGGGACAGTGGACATTTGAGGCCCACTTTGCACTATGGAGTCTCATGAGGCGAGGACAGATTTTAAGGCCCGGTGGGTCAAAAACGGGTTTTGATTACGGGCAGAGTTGTCGTTTTCCGGCACGAGGATGCCGCAGACGGCATTTTTGGGTCACAGGCTGGACGAACGGTCAGCCCGCACTATGGAGCAAAAATTAGGATGCCGAGACGGCGATCCTCGTGCCTTTTCACTATCATTTTGCCTCCTTTCTATGTTTGCGGTCGATGGTAATGAGCATGCCATGTGTGCGCGTTGCTGCATCGCGGGCGCGCACGGCCTCGGCCAAGTCATGCACAGCTTGTTCACGGACATCGTCGTAGATTCGCTGGAGCGCGGCACGAGGCGTAGCTCCAGCCTGCGGGTCATCGGGTGCCCATTCGCGCACCAAGTTATCCACAGATGAAAAGAACTCGTCAAATTTCATAGCGTGATGAACCATAGGAACGCGCACATGACGCCAGCGCCAGCGAGCGCGAATAATAGGAGGAACGCGCATCCATCGCGCATTCGACGGTCGTTGCGCCACCAGTGATCGCCACAGTAATGCACGCTGCGATGGCCTTCTATGTCCTCGCAGCGCACCTTCTCGCCGTGGTGATAATCAGTAGCTTTACATCGTCCGTTCATAGCACTCCTTTCAACACCAGCACGTCTTGTAGCTTGTCGGCCTCGCGTGTGCAAGCCTCCGCATAATCTGGATCCTTTTGCGCCCATGCTTCCGCCAGAGCGCGTTTGGTGAGGTAGCGCTCGTATTGCATGGCTGTGCGCGTTTTACGTCGCGCGGAGACATCAGGTGTGCTATGTCTTCCCATCGCGCGCCTCCTCTACACGATGCACGGTCACGCCAGTGCCGACCTGCAACTCGCGCTTGCTTCCGGGTGTGCGGGTGAACGGGCGATTGTATTGCGCCTCCGCTTGCTCGAGTGCGGTGCCGCGATCGCTGGCGTAGATCGCGCCCATCTTCACGCTGCGCGTGATTACAAGTAGCGTTACATCGTATTTCTTCAACGTGCGCGTGCCTTTGGGTGGCGTGCACACATGGACGGGGAAGCGATAGGCGATGAGCCTGCCACATAATGGGCACGGTCCGCCTAGGCCTTTCAATCTGGTCTGCTTGTGTTTCTTTTTCATAGTGTGAATCAGTTATATTGAATTCAAGATAACTGTCCTGCCCGGCCTAAAGCCAGCAAAAATGCGGTTTAAGCACGGGCAGAACAGGCCTTTGCAGGCACGAGGATTGCCGGGAGCACGCTTTTGGGCCGCTGGCTGACTGATCGTCCACCAACGGCCACAAAATGCGTCCTACGGCATTTACAGCACTTCTTTTTTGAGCCGGGTGATTTCTCTCATGATCGCCACTAACGCAGACTTGGCGTAGGGCAGTTCACGGCGCATCTTGACCTGTCGGCGTTTAGTCGTCAGTTCATCTGGCGCGGGCTTCACATGTTTCAGGTGTCGCTCGCGCAAGTCGATGCGATCGCGCAATGCCTGTCGCGTCTGCTCTAGCTCCTTGTGTGTCAGTTCCATATGGTTTTCGGGAGCTCCATGATGCGACCGCCAATGCGCTGTAGCTCGACCGAACGGTCGTAGCTCTCGGCATCAGTGGCTGTGCGGGTTACCGCGTTGATGAGCCCGAACAGCGACAGGTCGCCGCCTTCGATGAGGTGATTCAATACATCGTCCTTCTCATTGGCATTGAGATCGAAACGCTGTGTGACTTCCTCCACTGCATCGCTGCCCTTGATCTTCTGATCGGCGGTGGCCTCGAAAGCCTCCACCATCGTGTTGAAACGCGCTGGATCGAACAGGCCTTCGCACACGTCGCTGACCTTGGCCCAGAACGCCCGGTCATCCATCTCCTTCGTCTTGTCGCTGTAGTATTCGGCAGCGCTATCGAGCTCGTATAGCGGGTCGTTGCGCTTGCCGATGTGATAGCGCGACATGACGCGCGGCATGACCATGCCGTTGAGACAACGCAGGTAGTAGAGCAACGGATCCATGGCGAGTGCGCCCATGCCCACCTCGCTATTGCTGATCACGATGCCCGCCCGGACTACGTCGCCCACCAGCTTAGCCTCGATCTTGGGCGTGGCCGCTTGGATGTAGAGGCGCGTCTCGGTGATTTCACAGCTGAGGACTTCACAGTCCAAAGCCGCCAGTTTAGGCAGTATGACTGCCGCTAGGTCGCTGTTTTCCAGTGGCCTGTATATTGAGCTAAGGAACGCCCGCGCACGGTGACTCCCGTTGAGGAGCGTGCGCAGCATGCGTTTCTCGGGCTGGTGCTTCCACCAGTAGTTGATGTTGTCGGCCAGCAACTTGCCATGGCCTTCCATCATGCGATCGGCATACTTCGATGGGATGCCGCTACGCTCGCATATCTGGCGCATGCAATGTCGCGTAGGCGTGGCCGCGTAATCCACGGTGCGCCCGTTTGACTTTGCATCAAACACTATGACGCCATCGCTATCATAGCGCAGTTTGTTTGTTGGCGTGATGAAGTCCCGTCGTTCATCACTATCCCGTTTTATCTGGCTGGCCAACTCTGCCAGTGTTTTACCTGCTTTCACTATGTAACCTCCTTTGTTACTTGTTTGCTTGTTGTTGTAGTTCCCGGACACGCGCCAGCGTTGTTCCATCGTCGCCCACGGAGGCAGGCGTCTAGGCCGTCCGACTTGACGCGTGCCGGGAAAGCTGTTACATCCACTGCTCATATGAACAGCGTTGTTAAATCTAGTGTTGGTCCATCCTAAGGGCCGGACACATGCTCGATGAGAGAGTGATGTCCGGCCCGTCCTCTATCTAACGACTGCATACACCTTTTCCAGTAGCGGTTTCGACAGGTCGCCTTTGAGGAACGGCTCGATCCAGATGACCTTGTGCGCCTGCTCGCTCGGCATCCATTGCGCGCGGTAGTGCGCGCTGACCCACCAGTGGTGCTTCCACTCGACGCCCGATGGCTGAGCGCCGGGTTTGGGCGGTGACTTGAATTTCAGTCGGCGCAACGCTATGACGTGACATTCCTCCTCGTTGCACGCCTCGCGTGGCACGCCATGGTCGCGCTCCAACTGGCGACGCGCCGTGTGCGTCATGCGTCGGCTATCGGTCACTACGAATGGCGAGTTGAGGAACGCGCATCGCTTGAGGATGATGGCGAGCTCGTTGGAGTTGTCATAGTCGTTGGGCCAGACGCCACCGTATTTCATATGGCTAATGGCCAGCTTGGTGATCTGCGTATCGTGGTAGCTGAGGTCGCTCAATATGAACACTTGTTCGGTGTGATGGATGAGACATATCCAGTTGTTTGCGGCCTCGCGCCCGAATGCATCGGGGAACACGTAGCGCGTTTCCCGCGACCAGAACATGAGCGGCATGGGCAACAGGGTGCGGCTGGTGGTATGCGGCGGTAGCGGTGCAGCGTCGGCCAGCTTCTCCATCTTGTCCGTCCACAGATAGACCATTGCGCGGGCCATCATGATCGCTACGCCCATGGCGGTGCGCCTGTAAAAGATGTCGGTCGCCTCGTCGCCTTTGAGGTCGCGATACTGTGGCGCGAGGATTTCAACGTCGCCACGCGCAGCCAGACAACACGTGAGCATGGCGTATAGGCGCTCGCCTATGGCGTGCTCGGGCAACGTGTTCTGCGAATGGCTGCCCTTGATGTGCGCGATGTAACGCAACAGGATCGGGTTGACGTGTAGCTTGTCCATGAGGCGTTCACTGGCCTCCTTCAACTGCTCTGGGGTCTGTGCCGGGCCATCGTGGCCTCGTTGAGCATTGTAAAATGCATCTAAATCATCGAATAAACTCATAGCTTGTTATCTCCTTGTTGTTTCCATAGTGGTTTCAGTTGTTCTAACAGTTTCATGGGCCAATCATCGGGCATGGCAGAGCGCAAGCCCTCGTCCATTTCCTCGATGTGATCGCGCCCGTTGTAAACGATCGTGCCATCGTCGGCACGCACCACCAGCGCACGTGGATCGACGATGTTATACTCGCCTTTGGTGTTGACTATCGAAGGTGCCATGACGCACCCGCCTTTCTCATCGGGCAATCGTTTCACGCCAGCCCAAAAGCCCTCCAGCTTGAACCGTTGGCCGCTACTGTAAAAGACTAGGAACACGCTAGGCGCTAGCATCTTGCTTTTGCCCGGTTTGTTTTCCCCGCTTCGACCGTAGATGCCCGCCATGACGCGCAACTCGCCGCGCATGGCCTTTAGCAATCGCTCCTCGATGTTGCCGTAACCTTGCATGTCATCGCCCGCGCAATGCTCGCAAAGCGCGTAGATGACCGAGCGACGCTTGCCCGCAGGCGTGTGTAGCTCCTTCGCTAACTCGCCATCCGTCTCGGGTATGCACACGCCCACGAACGCGATCTGCTCGCGTCCGCACAGGTTGCACGACTCCATGCCATAGGCACGCGGGTTTTCGACCACCTTGTTTAATTGCTCTGCAAATTCATCCATGTTCATGACAAATCCAATAGTTGACGAACGTGCTTGTGCATGCCGTCGAGTAGGGTTTCAGTTTCAGCTTGAGTGCCCATGCGCTGACACAAGGTTGCGGTGAGTAATTCCACCACCTGAACCTGCTGGACGGCTTTCAGATCGTCCAGTAGCTCAAGTGCTTGTTCTGCGACTGCGATTTGGCTGGGCGTCCATCGGCTGGGCCAGCTTACGTGATTTGTATTCATGCTTATATTGAATTCAATATAACTGTCGGTTTCATTCTGCGTTCATGTAGCGGATCATCTGCTCGAGCGTCCGAATCCGCTGCGTGAGGTGCCTGATCTCATTCTGATTGCCATCTGGATTCAGACGGCCTAGGCGCGAGTGCAACCGGGCTATCTCTGCTCGATGCTTACGGATGCGCTCTAGCCTGCGTTTCTGTTCTTCGCGCTGGCGCGCCCACTTGCGCGCTGCATTGGTCGATGTGTGTTTTCTCATTCCACTATCTCGTGCAGATGGAAGCAGTTGGGATGGACATTGACATACTCCCGCTCTGGCGGCAGTAGCATCGCCATCGTCACGTCTCGCGCGTCGGCGGGCTTGAGCGCATACCACGCGTCGCGTATCTCGTCCCATACGGGATAGCGCTTAGCGGTGCTGATGCTCATGTGCCAGCGCAGGCCTTCCGGGTAAATCTCGCGGCTAAGCCAGATGCGCAGATCGCCCTTCATGTAAGCCTTGTTGTAAACGACCTTGCGGATGCCGCCTACGACGATCTCGGGTGCTGCAATCTCGGTGTAGCCCTTGCTCACAACAGCCATTCCATGACCTTGCGCCAGTCGGCGGGTATCATGTCCTCCGGTTTCATAGGCGGTGTCACCTTGATCGCCTCTGGCATCACAAGGACGGTGCCGTCCTTGGTGCGCCCATATTTCCAGTGGCCAGTGATGCACTTCTTGATCACCCATAACGGGTTACGCGTGGATGAGAACGTGTCATCGGCGCGCACTGTAGCGTCCGGGTGTTTCGCGGCCACCTTCTGCACGTCCGCGTGTTCCATCTTGCCCACTATGAAGGGGCACACTTGCATGGCGTAGATGAGGCAGTCCAGATGGCACGCAGGCTCAAAGTAGGCATTAGCCTTAGCCGCCTCTGTGCCGCCAGTGAAGAAGCACCATTTGCCCAGTGGATCGCCGCACAACTGGCACCAACAATTCACTATGACCGACTTGCGCTTCTCATGGTCGGTCACTCGGAAGTCGGGCTTCCCGTCCGCGCCCGTAAACGCGACGTAGGGAATCGGGAGCCCGCGCCACTGTGGACGCTGGCGCAGGCGTTTGGGCGGTTGGATGCCACTCATGGCTCACCTGCTTTCTGTATGTCGTGCCATAGCCTGGCGCGAGCGTGCGCTAGGCGATGGTGTTCCTCGATCTCGCCGTTGAGCTTTTCAAGGTCAGCCATGCCCGCTCCTATTGAGGCCCGCATTGAAGCAGCGAGACAGCGATTGTAGGCGCTCAGAGCGCCACCGTAGAACGCGTCCTTCAACTGCTCATACTGCGGGGTGCCTTTTTGCAGGCCTTTCCACGCGCTCGCTATCATGCCCTCAAAGTCGAGCTCCAGTGTCTCTTTCAATGCGGCCTCCTTCCCGATAGCTCGGGCACGAGCGCCAGCACCTCGGGTGTTACCCATGTGGCCAGCCAGTTTTTGACCTGCCACTCTGCATCGTTAGGCGTCATGCCTCGCTTGCCGTTCATCATCATGGTGCCGCCATGCAGCGACGGCCCGCGCCTCAGCCTATCGAGGAGCGTCCGGGCTCGCATCGCGCGTGTCGCGTTGGCCATATTGCACCTCCCTGCTTTCGTTGATGATCCTCACGAATGTTCTCCATCCTGCATTGGACAAGCCAAGCAGATGGCCGATGTGTGCCTGTAAGATCGCGCCAATAGTGTCGTGATCCTCGATAGTAATCGCGTCAGCGGCAACTAGGCTGCGCAGCTGGCGAATATGTCTATTGATCGTCTCCGCGACGATGATTTCATGTGCTTTGTCTGTGTCTGCCATAGTAAGTTTCCTGCTTATATTGAAAACGATATAACTGCCTCAGTAACTAAACGGTTTATAGTGTTGTGCCATGGGCAGCGTGTTACGCAATGCCTGATAGGTTGCGTCCTCCTGCATGGTTGCCAGCCACTGGCTGCGGGGCATGGCAGTCCACTGCGACATGTGAGTGTCGAAGAACGCGCAGCCCGCAGGCGCTGCCTCGTGTATCTCGCAGCGCTCGTTGGCGTCGAGGAACACGCATCTGCCCTTGCGGTAGCGCGGTGTGATGGTGCCTATGCGATAGGTGCGCCCGGTGGCCATCTCTTTCACCAGTGCGCCGGGCGACGCGCACAATCGACTGCGAACGAATGCTACCGCGTCGTCGTGGGTCATCTGTTGCGTGCGCTCGACAAACGCTACGATTGCCTCGTAGTCGCCGGGACGCAGGCTCCCCGGTTGGCGTTTGCAACACGCCCGACAGCCTTCACAGGCGCACACAGTGCGCTCAAATGGCGCGTCACTCGAAGTCGATGGCTCCATCGCTCACCTCCATGTCTGTTGGCAATGGCTTGGGCATCGGTTTGCCTGCCGCTTTCATGTCGGCTTTCACTCCGCGCCAGAACTCGCGCTGAAGATCGAGCGTGGCCGCCAGCGACACGAATGTCTCGCGCTCAGGCCTGCCTAGAGCCACCCACGCGTTATACTCGTCGCGATAGGGCTGCGCGTTCCAAGCGTGCAGCGCGTGAATGCCATAGGTGCGCCGTGTGAAACGCCCGGAGTCTTTACGCGCCCACACGCGCTCGGCGTCCGGGTGTCCGCCTATCGCTGCCCCTGATAGCTCGTCTATGCCCGTGGGATTCCACCACTCGCAGAAGTCATCGGGCGGTGACTCCAGCTTGCTTTGTTGTTGTTTGCGTTTGCTCATAGTTTATGTAGCTCGGCCGATATGCGCGCCAGTTCGCGATCGCGCTGTGGCGAGCGCGGCTGGCGCATTAGGTCGGCCTTGTGTCGGTTGAGTTTGTTGATTTTGTCCTGTCGTTCTCGCCATGTTGTTTTCACTGGCTGATGGCGGTCGCGCTTGAACGCGTGACGCATCCTGCGCCACGTGCGAACGGTCGCTTTCCAGTCCACCATCGCTACCCTGCCCACCATCCAGCCGTTGCTGTCGTAGTGGTCGAGGAACTCCTGTGCATCGAACTCCTTGAAGCCTATCTCCTCGGCATAGTCTTCCAGTTGTTGCTTGTTCGGTTTTCTCATCGGATTCCCAATGACCTTTCTAAGTCATAATGAATCTGCCAGACGTCCCATCGGGACTGGTGCAGCCCAATACGCGTTTGACCACGGACGCCTTTACATGGAGCGCCACGTTTGGCTTTACACGTAGGGCAAGGCACAGTCTTGATGGCTGCTTCTCTTCTGCCTGCCATGTGTATTTGCATTGTTGTTTCCTTCCTTCGTTATGCGCGCGAGCGCGAGTGCGCGCAGTGTGTAATCTATCCCTAATCTCTCCGATCCGATCTGTCTTTTCTGTCTTCATTACTAAAAACAAACACTCCTATCCCCACATCCCCTTGTTTTACCTATGGACGAATCGGCCTTTTACCTATGAGCCTGCGCGGTTTCTCATAGCGCAAGCCCAATTGTGTCTGTAGTGTCCTGACCGCATGCCGCGACGTATCGCTCAGCAACCGCTCCGTGAGACTGTCGCGCCGCAGCGTCTGCACCTTCTCGCGGTGCAGCTTGCCATCGAGCCGTTTTTGGCCCGTGAGCTTCAAGCCCCATGACCATATCTCAATCTCCATATGGTAAGCCAGCAAGTGCGCGGCCACGCTCGCCATGATCTTGGCGCGATGGCCCGCATGATGACTGTCGTCGCTGCACTGGATAGCGAGCACGTGCGTCTCGTTGACCGCCAGCACGTCGATGAAGCCGAACAGGTCTTGCCGTCGCTTGGCAAAGTGATTCCAGTGTTCGGTTTTAGTGGCTTCATAGCCGTGCTTGCGCAGCCATTCCAATGTCCGTTGTAGTGGACTCATTAAAAACCTCCTTTCCGGGTTAAAAGTGCCGTTTGATCACGGGCAGAACAGGCCCGTCTTGACGCGAGGATGCCGGAGAACGCGTGTTTGGGGTCGTGACAATGTCAACGGTCACGAATGCCCGCAAAATGCTTTCTCGGCAATCCTCGCGCGTTTTACGCCCGCTCCCCTATGAAATGTCGAATAGATCGCCAGCCGCCTTCGATGGTCGGTCAGTTATATTGAATTCAGTATAACTGCGCCGGGCCACTCGTCTGCCCCTCTGGCGTTTCTGTGCGTTGACTGCCTTGTCCCGATGGCTCATCGGGCACAGCGCGTAGAGCGCGTCGTGTCCGTCGCCCAGCGTGTAGCCGCAGGCGCACTGCCAGCGGTCCGCCCGCTTGTCGTAGATGAGCGCGTGCGTGAGCTTGCGCTGAGGACGATCGCTGCCCAGTGGCAACACTGCATCCACGAGCTCGCGCTTCTCCGCTTGCGTCCACTCTCGCGTCTTCACCTGCACGCGACGTGGCGACGCATCGGCGTCGATGAGGCCGGGCTCTTTCAGGCGCAGGCCCGTGACCACCGCGCCCACCACCAGCACGTCGTCCCACGCGCCATAGTTGCGCATGCCCTTGCACACGTAGGTCTTGGCAGGCTTGCCATCGTCGTCCTCCAGCCAGATGAGCGTGTAATAGATGCCGTCAGTGCCTTTTTGTGCGCCGACGATCTTTGTCACTGTCCAGTTCATTGAGTAGCTCCTCCACTTTGGCCTCCAGCCGCTCGCGCATGTATGAGCACGCCAGCTGGTAGGGGATATGTTGTTTCACTGCCTCCACTGCCGACTTGATAGCGGTCCGCTGGCATTGGGTCACCTCCTTCCGCTGTAGGCTGTTCGCCGCCAATATGTCGTGCTCGATCATCATGGCCTCGATCTGGTCGCCTGCCAATGCGCGCACGAATGCATACTCGAACGTGTGCATCACGTTGTTCACCAGCACCTTCCCAAAGTCACGCTGTGTCAGTCGTTTCTTCTTTTTCATAGGTGATAACAGGGTTGTCCAACGCTACACCACAAAGCCCGCAGTGTTGAGCGCAATCGGCCTCGCCACCGCCGTCGGGGTATGGCCCTTTGGGGTAGTCGTCGCTGTCATAGCTGCTCTCATCCTTCGGGTCTGCGGGTGCCTCGCGCATGATCGTTTTCCACAGGCGCACGTTCTCGCCGCATGGCTCGCATAGGAGCTCGGCCATATAGACGTAGGCATTCACATTGACCGTGCCTCCTCCAGATAATATTTCGATCGGTTGAACCGCAGCACTGGCCCTAGCACGCGCTCCACTGCCGCCTTAGCTTCCTTGCGCGTGCCGCGTTTGGCTAGCTGCTCCTCCAGCGCCGTGATACTGAACTTGAGGCATTCGGCCAACAGGTCTGCGCCATAGCTGTCGCCCACCAGCTTGATCGCTCGCGCCTCGTTAGTAACCGCTCGCGTGAGCTTGCGCGTCAGACGCCAGCCGTCTATCGAGCTTTCATCCCGCTCCATTAGTTCCGTGTATTGTTGCAGGATCAACTCGATGTTCTTCACCTTGGCCTTCAGCTGGCGCACGTGCTCGCCACGCTCCTCCTTCGATCGTCGGTTGATAGCGGTGAAGCCTAGGTCTTGCACTTCATCCGCTATGGCCTGATCCAGTGCAGCGTCTGCCGCTATGAATTCCGGGCATACCCGCTTGGCCATGCACCACTGGCACTGAATGCCGCCCACTATGCGCCGCTGGCCGGGTTGCTGAATCATTTTTACACCATGGCGGACTATAGCCAGGAGATCGGTCAACGACTCCCGCGTATAGACGTGCGCCTCCCATAGCGAGTCCGGGTGATGCGGGTGTATCAGCGCTACGACTGCTTCCTGCGCGTCGTAGTCCTCGGCCAATAGCGCCGCCTCAGACCGCACCTGCCAGTTGCTGGTAACGGGTGGAGGCACCGTCCAGCCTGTCTTATCGTCAATGACCAGCAATCGCCGCTGATCGGGTTGCCAGTCGTGGCGATCGACCTTCGCGCTCCATGTGTGCTCCAAGCCTTCGGTGTCCCATATGCGCTGCTCAAACTCGATGGTCGCGCCCTCAAAACCGTAGTGGTGCACGATCTGGCCCTCGCCATACGCGATGCGGTGCGCCAGCTGCGCGTCCGTCTCGCATAGCGTGCTGAAATCGCCCGCCTCCAACGCTGCGTGGATGCGTGTCCCGCGTTCGGCTGCGGCTGTGTCCGCCTCCTTGGGCAGGCGTTTGCATAGCTCGCGCTTGCCGGGACAGCGAAACTCCTCATCGAAGCCGCTGGCGCTGGGCAGGCCTTCGGCCTCTATGTCATGCTTGGTGGGTTTGAATGTTCGTCGTTTTGCCATCTTGTCGCTCCGTTATCATGATGTAGTGACAGCCTTTGCCGTGATCCACTTCTAGCTCCTCAATCGTGTTATACACGAGTAGGCAGCCCGCCGACAGTCCACAGCCGCCCACTTGTTGGGGCGCTGGTGTGAGTGCGTGTAGCTCCGGCCACAGCTGGAGCTTCATTGCCACGTATCGTTTACTCATCGTGTTTCCTCCATTTCTTCGACTGCGGGCAAGTTACGAAGTGCGACGTGTAGAGTAGCTCGCCCTTGAGTAGCTCTAGCGCCTGCTTGGTCTGCACCAGCGCGACAGGTGGCCGCTCGTGCCTTAGACCTAGGATGATGTTACCCTCAGTCGTTGGCTCCAAGTCCACTGGCATCCGTTTGCCCGATGTAGTCTCCGTCCATACCACGTCCGCGCCGCAGCTTCGACACTTGTCCTTCATTCTAGTCGCCTCCTCCTAGCTCCGCCGATGCCAGGCATAGTGCAGCATCGAGCACCATATCCTTTTCGTCCCATGTGCCGCGATAGGGTTTCGGTTTCCAGCCCATCCAATACTTCAACGACTTCTGAGGCAGTTTGCCCAGCACCTTGCCCTTGTCCTTGCCGAAGTGGATTTCGACTTCGCGCCAGTTGTCGTAGCCCTCCTGCTCCAATAGCTCCTCGGGCACCAGCGTATCGTCGGTCATGGTGCGAACGCCGTTGCCGTTGCTCTGATCGCCTTCTCGCGTGCGCACCTCGTTACGTGGACGTTCATCCACGCGACTGCCTGCGGACGTGCTAGCGGGCTCCTCCGTGCCGGGGATGGTGTCGTCTGCGGCCTGTTGAGCCGCCCACGCCTTGATCAGGTTGGCCTTGGTCTTCTCATCCAGACACCTGCGCAAGACGCCGGGCTTGATTTGCGCCACCGTCTTCACGTGGCCGTCTGTGAGCTTTTTGTCCTGCAACAGCCTCAACAGGAAGCCATCGGGGATTTTCTGCTCGGTGAGGAATGCCTTCAACTCCAGCAGGTCAGTGTTTACCCGCTGGTCGCCGTCGCCTGTTTCCTCCTCGTAGCGCTTGGTGCGACTGTGGCCTTTCGCGCCTGCGGGTTTATCGCCCTTGGGCGCGTGCTCGCTGGCCTCGGGGTCTTGCATGTCGCTCACCATGAAATTCTTGATGAGCGCATACTTGGTCGCGCCAGTGATCGCCTTATACACGCCTTTGTCGCCCGTGTCCCAGCCCATGCCAGCGCCTTTGACCTCGATGCGCTCGCCGCTGGCGCTGTCCACGAACGAGTGGATGGTCGTGACCTCCACGAACACGCCTGCCTTGCCATCTGCATACTTGGCGCTCATGCTGTCCACACTCGTGAACAGGAACACGCCACGTGACGCCAGCCGCCCGCGCAGTTCGCCCATGATCTGTTGCTCAGTGAGATAGTCATAGCCAAAGTGCGTGTTGCGGCCTTCGGGTTTTATAGGGCCGAGCTCCTCCATGACCTCGACCAGTTTCGCTACTAACGATGTTGATTTGCTTTTTTCTGCCATAGTGATTTACCTTCTAGTTGCTTGTTGTTTCCTGCGTGCTAGCCGGGCCGGGTGCGGGCACTCACCCGCATAGGCCCGGCTAGTCATTTCACTGCGTTGTCTGTGCCGTGCTACCGGGTAGCACTGCTACCAAGTCCTTCAGCCTTACATAGTAGCGAGCGCCTTTCTTGCTGCTACTACGAATGCACGGCACTTGCCCATCGAGAACGGCTTGCCTGATGCTCCAGCTAGGCATCCACGGATACTTAGCCTTTAGCACTTTTAGCGCCCTGCTTAGTGGCAGGATGGCGTTCTCGTCGGGCTGTGGCTTTGGTGGCTTTGCTGTCGTTGTTGCCATGTGTGTCCTTCCCTCCTTCCTTCGTTGTTACCGCCGATGGGATAACCTTGATGGTCAACCCACCCGCGATGCGCTGCCCGCACAGATAGACGCGCCTAGCGTCCGCCTCGCTGAGGCCCGCTAGGCACTCGTCCATGCGACCGCGCGTTTTCTCGTGCTTATGCAGCCGGGCGAATTTCTTGGCCCGATCTATCACCTCATCGTCGGTCAATGGCGCTTTCACTCGCCTAGCCCTCCGAAGATTGTGTCCAGCGTAGTATCGCTGTAGCCTCTCCGATCGCGCATATCCTCGCGCATTATGCGCAAGCCTGCGCGCTCGTGCATCTTCGCCACGGCGTGATGCACCAGCGACTGGACACGCCGCACTAGCATGAGCCTGCGCTCTGCCGGGATGTGGTGCATGCCGGGCATCTTGCGCTCGCCTGCCATGTGACGCAGGATGGCGCACGCGTCGTGCGGGTAGATGGACTCGATTGGGTAGCTGTTGATCCGTCCATCGCGATACACAGCGTTGCGGGAAAGTTGCCCGCGCTCGATTACGTTGTCTTTCATATGTTGTTTCCTGCTTATATTGAATTCAATATAACTGACTGCCGCCTAGGTGTGAGCATAGCCATCGCGCTCGATGCCTATGAACATGCCATTGATCGGCGTGGTGTTCATGATGTAGCCTTCGCTCGCGATCGGTATGTGCCACTGGTCGGGCCGGAACTGGACGTGCTGCTGCTCGCATACGCGCTGGCAGGACACCCACTGGGCTGCCGACCAGTCGCTCGGCACTACGACGGTGATCGTGGAGCCGTAGCGACTGCCCCTGACGGGGACTTCCGCTTCTATTGCCATTGTTGTCTCCTTGTTGTTTTTAACACACGCATCTGTCTGTGATTTCCCACATCCAGCTGACCCACCAGTGTTCCTGCTCGTCTGGCGGGAGCCTGCGAAATTGCGCTCGCGTGTAGAGCGCCTTGGGGAACACATACACATTGAAGCCGCCTAGGAAGTATTTGTCCTTCTTAGTGGCTGGCATCACTACTATGCGCTGGCGCTCACGCCTAGCGTCACTGTAGTAACGCTGCATGGAACACCAGTTACACGGGGTGAGTTCACTCATATGTATTTCACTTGTTGGCCTCGAAATGGCCGGGTGCGCGCAGCCATCGTCGCTTGCCTTTGCCGCGACGCCGGAACTTACCGCGCATCGACCACTTCCTGCTTACCTGTTCGCGTCGGCCAACCTGTGGCGCGAACCATTGTTTTCTGCGTTCTTCCTCTGTCATATTGCTAGCACTCCATCTAAGCCGTCGTCGTTGAACACGCTCATCCGCTGTAGGCGTTCGCGGCCTCGCTCGCACACCTTCTCCTCCACCGTGCCTGCGGCCCATATGACTTTCTGGATGGAGTAGGCTCCACCAGCGCGGTGCGCCCGGCCCAGCGCCTGCTTCAAGTCGATGCCGCTATGGGTCGGGCTGATCAGAACTAGGCGTGGCTTGCCTTCGCGGGTGCCATGCAAGTCGATGCCTAGACCGCCAGCCTTGATGTTAAGGACGACCAAGTCCTCATCGTCGGCGTTGAATCTATCTATCAGCCGCTGCCTGTGATCCATCTTGTCCGCGCCTGTGATGGTGTTGACCGTCCGTAGCTTCTTCGCTATGGCGTCCACCGTCGCTTGGAAGTTCACTATGATCACCACAGCGCTGCCTTCCTCCAGCCCGTCGTTCGCCATCTGCACGAACGTGGGCACCTTCAGGAGCTCGACCTCCTGTCGCGCCCGCAAGATGGCAGTCAGGATGTTCGCGCCTTTGTCGCGCGACTTGCTCTCCTCGAGCTTCGCTAGCTCCTCGTGCATCTCGCGATAGACACGCTGGATGGCCTCAGCCGTTTCATCGCCCATCTCGTAGGCCTCACTGATGATGCGGGTCTGCGGGAACATCGCGCCCAAGTCCGCTATGCGGATGCGCGTGCCGCGCGCCGGGAAGATTTGCCTGTGAATCCTCGACAGGATGGCGCGACCGCCTACGAACTCCAATCCCCATCGGCCTTTCTTCACTCCATTCTGGCCCATCCAGCCGTAGAAATGCGATGGATGCTGGATGAGGCCCGTGAGCAGGCCCACGAACTTCATGTGCATGGGGTTGTCAGCCGCCGTAGCGCTTAGCCCTAGCACCTTGAAGCCCTGATCGATGGCCGCTATACCCATGGCGCAGTTGAGCGTCTTGTAGTCTTTCAGCCGATGGCATTCATCGAACACCATGAGCACACTCTCGGGGTCGAGCGTGTTGCCGAACTGGAAGCGCCGATAGGTCCGTCCTGTGCGCGAGTTGCGCTCCTTGCGCCACCGTCCGAAGTGAGTGTTGCCAGTGCGCAGCATTTCATAGTTGATCACTCTAATGCGGATGCCGAATCGCCGGGCCATGCGTTTCCATGGCGCGATGATGTTCTTGGGGCAGATGACAAACAGGTCGCGCCCTAGCACCTTCGCCACCGCACACGCCACAGGCGTTTTGCCCGCGCCCGTGTCGCTACAGTCCACGCCGCCATCGAATCCATCCAGCGCCACCACTAGCCGCTTGATGGACGGTAGCTGATAGCGATAGCTGTTGCCTGTCTCGCGCTCGATCTCGTGGTATATCTCACACACGCGCAGAAACGCGGGCATGAGATCGCTCGGGAGGTCGGGGTCGCGCTCCTCCACGCGCCTTTGGATACCGTTGCGCTCGACTGCTCGCTCGTTCGCGTCGTCGTTCTCGGGCGTGGTCGAGCCATCGGGCATGCGCCACTCTGTGACCTGCCACTCCTCGTTCCATTTGCGCAACGTGTAGCCGCGATCACGCAGGTTGGTGTTGCGCCACACCTGCCAGAACGGGTGCTCCTTCGATGGCGGAGTCCAATCGCGGACGCGCCTTAGCCCGTTGCGCGTCTCGATGATGCGTGGCTCGCCCCATGGAATGTCATTTACGGAAAACGTGCTCATACTGAGCCCACCTCCTTTGCCAGTGGGAAGCATCTTTCAACGCCTCCATGTAGTCCGCTGCTTCGGCTTTCAACACGCCATAGCTAGGCAGACGATCTTGCTGCCGCATCCAGTTGAGGAACGGCCACACGTCCGCGTCCACGCTGCGATTGATGCGCTGATTGAAGTCCTCATCGCTGATCATCGACTGCTTGAACTTCGCCATCTCGCTCTCCTCTGGCGCATACTCGATATTGATGCGCGAGTCGAGCGCCATCGCTATCTGTCCGTTGACTTCATCCTCATTCCAGCACTCGATGGAATCCTGCGGCACCACGCCTAGCGACAGCTTGCGAAGTGGCCGCAGATACTTGTGACTGATGTAGTTGCTGGTGTCGCGCCATATGTCGTAAAACGCGCAGTCGAACGTGGGACAGCGCCCACTACGCGTTTCCATCTGCTTGCGCAGGTAGTCGAACAGGTCGGCTTTCACTATGAACAGCTTGCCCTGCGCCGGGATATACGGGCGCACGAGCTCGATCACGTCCGCGTTGTTGTCCACGACTATGACACCGCGCACCTTGGGATTTTGACTCAAGATGATAGGCGCGAGCCCGAGGCCGAGCCCGCCCACCAGCACGTGTCCATGGAAACGCGCCAGCTGGCGTGTGTGTTGCTCGATCTCCTGCGGCATGCTCGTCATCCACGTGCCCACGTCGCCCTCCTCGTCCATTTCGGTGAGCCGATGGACGATCACGTCGCGGTCGAGTATCACGCTGGTCGGGCGCAGGCCCATGAACAGCGCGTTACGCATCGAGATTACGCACACCTTCTCGCCCTTGCGATGCAGGTCGCGCTCGATGCGCGCGGTTTCCCGCTTGCCTGCGGGCAGGTGATAGGGCAGCGTGGTGAACTCGCCATCTGGCCCTTCATAAACGTCTAAGTGATTCATTTGCTATCTTCCTCCTATGTTTAACGGAGCATTCCCCGCTCCGATGGGTATTCGCTGGTCATCAGCGAAAGGAAACGCCGCAATGGACGGAACACTACGGCGCTCACCTTTCGATGATCGCCCCATAGGGGGCGACAGTTATACTGAATTCAATATAACTGCCTGTGCCCCTCTGGATGCCGCTCTTACTTGCCCTTGGCTTTGGCGGGTGCGGGCTTCTTCGCCTTCTCGGCCTCGACCGAAGGCGCTGGAGCGTCGAACGGACGCCGATCACTGATGAACGACTGAACGTGTTTGATCACGTCCCGGTGCTGTGTCTGCGGCCAGTTTTTGAGGAAACGGCTCCATCGCCCCCATACCTCGTCCTCGAACGTCTTGCCCGCTCGTGGACGCGCCTTGCCGCTGCCAGCCTTTTTAGCCGCCTGCTTCAGCGTCATCTTCTTCTGGATGACGTCGTCGATGAGACCTGCTTTGCGGGCCTTCTCAGCCTGTTGCGCCTTGTGGCCCGTGGTCTTGGCCTCTTTGGCCAGTTGCGCCACTGTAGTCTCGCCCTTCTCGCCCTTGCCCTTGAACGAGCCCGCTTTCCCACTGGCGACCTTCGCGCCTTCGGCTTGGCGCGATTTGGCCTCTTTCTCCAGTATGGGACCGCGCACTTTCACGATGGCCGCTGTGCGCTGGTCATCGGTCAGGTGGCGGCGGAACACGTTGAGGCGCAGGATTTCCGATGGAATCTCATCGTCTGTGCCTTGAAACATATCGTAGGGAACATCCGTCTGGATGCCCAACTCGGTCGCGATCGCCCAACGATTGCGCCCGTCGATGATGGTGTCCCGTTTCTTGTTGACGAGGATCGGCACCACTACGCCGTTGGCCTCGATGTCCTTGCGCAGGTCGTCCATCTCCTTGCCCTCAAGGATGTCGAACGTCCGTGCGAATGGATGAACCTTCATCGTCTTCGACAATGGAGGCACAGCATCACCCGATGCTGATTTCTCTGCTGCTGTTGTGGCTTCTTTAGCCATATGTTGCTCCTATGTTACTGGTGCGCATTACCCGCGCCCATGGGTCTGCCACGTGTTGCGACAGAACGCAGCGCCCGCCCCCACATAGAACGGACGCTGGTGCTCTATCGCCCTCCGCCGTAGGCCACGAGCCGTCCGCGCCGGATCATCTCGCGCCGCGCACTCTCGTATAGCCTGTGCCGAGGGGACTTCACAGGTCGTGTGGCGTCATACAGCATTTCTACCTGCTTGTCGCCCATTGCCGCAAGGATATTCGCCACCTCACGCTCGTTGCGTGCATCGTGCGCCTCCATCAGCTGCTCCTCGATGTTCATCTGCCATTGATCTCCTTTCTATAGTCGTTTGTGCCGTAAACGTGCGAGGATTGCCGTCTCGGCATTTTGTGGTGTTGTCCGGGGTCATGAGTCATTCGGCTCGGAAAAACGCGCTCGGCGGTATCCTCGTTGCCGCGCGGGCTTGTTCTGCGCGGGTGCTGACCCCTGTTTTTGCTGTTCACGGGCCGCACGGCGCGATTTGTCTATGGCGTCCAGAGCTCGGCGGATTGCGTCCGCGCGAGCCCTTCGCGCCTTGTCCTCGCTCACGTCTTGACCTGCTTGCCCTCGATGACCGTCACTCGCCAGCCGAAGCTGTTCCATCGGCCAACCGTGGGCGCGTGAGCGTTGTGCGTCTCCAGCTGCACGCTGTAGCGTCGCAGGAGCGCGGGATGATTCTGGATGCTGTCGGCATCCACCGAGTTAGCTGGCCACGAGTCATCGTAGCGCAGCATGTCCACCGGGAAATGGCCCGCGCCTTCGACCGTGTATGTGCGACGCCTCATTCGCCACCTCCATCGTCATCTGTCACGAGGTCGATGATCGCTTGCCCGGCCTCGATCGCTGTGTCGGGATCATCCGCCGCTATGTCGCGCAGGAATCGCGCCTTGTCCTCGTCGGACGTGGGCTGCATATCCTCCGCGTTCCACGCTGGCGTGGGCGATGGTGCGGGCTGGTCTGCCATCGCGGATGCGGCCATGAATGCCATAGCCAGGACTATGAGGATGCGTTTCATCGTGTCACCCCCACTACGTGGTCGCGCTCATACCATACGCGTGTTCCATCGCGCTGCCGATAGCCATCTATCTCGCGCTTGCCCACGAGTATTCGATCCGTGGGCGGACCCTCGACCATGTATGCGCTCTGGCGCTCAAGGATCCAGTTGTGTGTGCGTGTATCTCGCTCGCGTCTATCGCGGTCGTCTGCCAGCGCGCACCTAACGCCTAGCAGGATTACGATGATGATCAGTATGGCCATCATTACTTTTTCTCTGCGTGTTTTCATTGGTGTTACCTCCGTGTTTGAGTTTATCTATAGTGGCTTTGCTAGGTTTGCGTAGTCGCCGCCACACTGAGCGCACTACGGCCATGTTATGTTGTTTCACTGCCTTACCTCCTATCGTTACAGCCAGCATTACCCGCTGACCGTGCTCATAAGAGCGCCCACTAGGCAAAAGCAGTTATATTGAATTCAATATAAGCACTCCGCCTAGTGACCGCTGCTATGCGCGCTTTTTCGACCACTCGAATGCGCCCACCAAGCCCAGCTTGCGCAGCACAGCCGTGAGTCGCCTCACATCGGTGCGCACGAAACTGGCCTGCGTGCGGACGAATGTCTTCGGGTTAGTCCCGTTGAACACGTCCGATGCCGCTAATTGGCGGGCTCGCCGCTCAATGTCGCGCAGATAATGAATCATCGCTTGTTGATTTTTCATATGTGCGTTACTCCTCCTTTCAATATGTTTCCTTGGGGTTGTCGCCTGTGAAGATCAGTCGTGGTGACTGCTTGAACAGGCTGTGTGTTGTTGTCAGTCCCGCTAGGCGCAGCTTAGCGCCGTTGGGCCATGTTGGTGCATGGTCGCGGGCGTCCCAGCCCGTGGGCTCGATCTCGGTGCCTTCGTCGCCGATGCCTTCGTAGATGAGCAATTGCCTAGGCTTAGACCGGGCCGGGACCTCGTCTTGGGCTAGGCGGATGGCCACCGCAGGTATGCGATGGACACCGTAGCCCCACTCGCTCACCGCCACGTAATACGTGGACGGGCGATACCAGATGATCTCCTTCTCCGCTGGCATGGCCACCGCTAGCTCTGCCTGTCGCTCCGCTCTGCGCTTCATCTCGCGCAGCGCCTGCAATGATGCGGTCGCTCTCATCGCGCACCTCCATTCACCCGCAGGTGCGCCAGCGCCTTCGCTGCGCTACCACGCGCAGCTATGAGCAGCTTGGCCTCATCCATCGGCAGTGGCTTGCGCATCTGCAACTCCACGTGCGCGATGATCGCTTGTGCGTCCACGCCGTGATCGACATACTCCGCGACTGCATACGCGAAGTCGAGCAGCGTGCGCTTGCCCTTGGCCCGATTGCATCGGTCGCAGGCTGTTGCCAGATTGGTAGCCTTGTTGCCGCCTCCATTGCGCGCCGGGCGCACGTGGTCGAGCGTCAGCTGTGCGCCTTGCTCGCAGCTATGGCCGCAGTAGCAGCAGGCCAATCCGTCTCTCAGATAGATCGCCAGTCGCTTGATCTGGCTGATCCAGTTCATCCCGTTATAGCCGGGCTTCCTATACTTACCGTTGATAACTCGCTTGTGTTTCACTGCTTTTTCCTCCGTGTTGAAAATGCCGCTTGCTGTTGAACGAGACAGGCCCGCGCGGCAACGAGGATGCCCGTCTCGGCGTTTTAACGTCTGCGCCTGACTGATCGTCCACCGACCTGTTCCCCGGTTGCTACGATTTGATCGTCGGCAATCGGCGGCAGGTTATAGACTGAGCGGCAGTAGTGCTGCCAGTGGCTAACGCTACATTCCCACCGGGCGCTCACAGGGTAGCCCGTGGTCACGTCCAAGATGGGGATGGCATCGTTCGTGCGATACACGTCCTTGCCATCCGTGAAGTAGGTGAAGCCGTTGCTTTGACCGATGTAGCCTTTGAGTCTCATTCGATCTCCTTTGCTAGCGACTCCATGGTCGCCTTGATGTTGCTTAGCTGCACGATGTTGCGGGCGAGGCGCACCCGCACCTTACCGATGCGCTCGGCACGCCTATTGCGCTCGCCCACTACACCGCTCAGATGCGTCCGTGCGTGGACACTCCCGATGAGAGTAGCCGCATAGCTGAGATTGCTCTCAGCGGTCGCGATCGCTGCCAGTATCTCGTTCATCGTGGTGCCAGCCATAGTGGTTCGATCTGCTTGAAGCCACACGGCATTACCTCCCATCGTTTGCCATCGTAGCGGACGACGTCGCCGCAGCTGACGCTGCATCGGCGCGGCACTGGCTCAAAGTCGTTTTGACCCCAGTAGAACACGCGCTCTAGGTCGTGCATCGGCTCGCCTGTTAGCTCGCTCGCTGGCACGCGCACCTCGCGTATCACGCCCGCTTGGAACGCTC
>Ga0066903_100000593_pt1 | contig 23441 bp, 12 predicted proteins | sample PanSoiMetaGPlot1_FD_67491 | JGI IMG/M metagenome (GOLD analysis project Ga0066903, IMG submission 67491) | Tropical forest soil microbial communities from Panama analyzed to predict greenhouse gas emissions - Panama Soil - Plot 1 (version 2) | ecosystem: Environmental > Terrestrial > Soil >... | reverse complement strand
CGCTCGCGAATGGCGGCAGAAGTTTCCTCTGCGCGCTCGCTGGCCACGTCGCGATATTCGACCGCCGGGACTTCAATGTGCAGATCGATGCGATCGAGCAACGGCCCGGAGATGCGTTGCCGATACCGCTGCACCTGAAGTGGACCGCAGCGGCATTCGCGTTTGAGATCGCCAAAATAGCCGCACGGACACGGATTCATCGCCGCGACGAGCATGAACTCCGACGGAAAAGTCACGCTCCCCGCCGCGCGCGACACGGTGACCTTCCCGTCTTCGAGAGGTTGACGCATTACTTCCAATGCCGATCTCTTAAACTCGGGTAACTCGTCTAGAAACAGAACGCCGTTGTGAGCGATGCTTACTTCACCCGGATTCGGAAACGTGCCGCCGCCGAGCAGGCCGATGTCGCTGATGGTGTGATGTGGATCACGAAATGGTCGCGTGGAAACGAAAGATTTTTCGGAATCGAGTAATCCGGCGATGCTATGAATCTTCGTTGTCTCAATCGCTTCATCGAGCGAGAGCGGTGGAATAATAGTGGGAATGCGCTTCGCCAACATCGATTTGCCCGAGCCAGGCGGGCCAATCATCAGCACGTTGTGACCGCCAGCCACCGCGACTTCGATCGCGCGTTTTACGTGGCCTTGGCCTTTTACGTCGCTGAAATCGACCTCGTAACTTTGATGCGCCGCGAAGAATTTGCTCAGATCGGCCCGGGTCGGTAAGAGCGCAATTTCGCCGCGCAAGAAGGCGAATGTCTGCCGCAGATTTTGCACGCCGTAAATGTCGATCTTATCAACCATGGCGGCTTCGAGAGCGTTGGCTTCAGGAACAAACAGCGCGCGCTTTCCCCGTTTGCGCGCCTCCAAAGCGACAGGCAGTACGCCTTTCACGGCACGGACGGAACCGTCCAAAGCCAGTTCCCCGACGAAGCTAAAATTTTCAAACGGCGAACTGTCCAGGTTTTCGGTGACCGCAATCATTCCAAGAGCGATCGGCAAGTCGAAGCTTGGTCCCTCCTTTTTGATGTCTGCCGGGGCGAGATTGATCGTTGTGCGACCGCGTGGCCAATAGTAGCCGCTGTTTGCGATCGCGGTGGTGACGCGGTCTCGACTTTCCTTCACCGCCGTATCCGGCAAGCCAACGATCACAATATTTGGATCGCCGCCAGCTCCGTTCACTTCGATCTCCACTTCGTACGCGTCCACGCCGTAAACGGCAGCTGAATAAATTTTTGCCAGCATAGCGACACCAGAGTCTCAGAAAACGAGGCTGGCGAAAAGCGTCAAATACCCTGAAAGGCCGATAGTACTGAGCGCCTCGCTTTTTCGTGCTTTCCCTTCCGTCGCTTTGTTGTTAATAGGATTGCCGAGGTATGGAGCAGCTCCCCCACGTTGTTTGGCCGCTGGCATCAGCTGCGCTGGCGATAGCAGCGATTGCGACTGCAGTTGTTCAGCTCTTGAAAGATCTGCTCCCGATCCGCAGGAGATTTCAACGGCGATTTCTCGCGTCATGGTTTTCGAAACGACTCTCCGCACGAAAGGCTACCGGACAGCGACAGCTTCTCGAAGCCGAGACCGATTTAATCCGTCTGGCGACCGGCGGAGACAGGAGCGCATTCTACGATCTCGAGCCTCCGCAGCTCTGCGGCCAGATAAATTCTGCCGCACAACTCGCTCTCGCTTATCCGGACCGCCATCCCGGGCTTCTCCGGTTTCTCGCACCCGAGGCTGAGGAGACAGATATTCAGACCATCGTTCAACACGCTCAACTAACCCCAGAACAAAAACAGAGCGCGAGCGTCGATCCTGTACTCGACGCACGCAACCGAGTAACGTACCACCTGCAACGAAGCATTGATGCACTTCAAATAGCAATGACTTTCCGATGGAAGTTTTGTTTGCAGATCGTGATCTACGCTATTTGCTTTGTTCTCGCCTTCGTCTGCTTGTTCGCGGTGAAGCGTGGCCCATATACCGTTGCAGAGGCGATAGCGGTGGCCGTTGTCGCTGGATTCCTGTCGCCTGTAATCAGCGACTTTGCCTCCACCGTTAATCGCTGGCGCAAACCATAGCTGCTGTGCAATTCATCTCTGCTCGCGTCAATGACGCAGGTGGCCCCGTCAGCAACACAATCAGTCCTACAAACTTTTCGCCGCGCGCACCGCGACTCATAATCCTGATCCACGGGTATAATGTGGACCGCCCTAACGGTGAGGCGAGTTTTAATGCGTTCGGTCGACTCCTTCAAAATCACAACGTACCAGAACTGTCTGTGCTCGGTCAGGTAATCGGTTTTCTCTGGCCGGGTGACGTCGATATCAAATTTATCGCGGGGCTTTTCTATCCAGTGAAAATGCAGGCTGCGAGGGACTCGGCTGCCCGACTCGCGGAGTTTTTACTTGCATTGCGAGGTCCAAACGGATCTCCGATGCAAGTCGTTCTAGTTGCTCATTCTCTGGGCAATCGCCTCTCGCTCGAGATGATTACTGATCTACTGGCTCAGCCGAATCGAACGTGGGGAAGAATTGAAGGTTTCGTTTTGATGGCCGCAGCCGTCATTGTTAGAGATGTCGATACACAAGGCCGCCTTTCCCCTGCGGCTAAGAGTCTCCGCACAAGAACATTGTTTTCAGAGGCCGATAACGTACTCCATTGGGCATTCCCGCCCGGTGAAACCGCTGCACTAGAAGGGTTTTTTCCTCAGGCTGTGGGCAGATTCGGTAACCCGTACCCGACGTGGACTGACAGATTTGATCTCCAGCCATACGATCATGGGAACTATTTTCCCGGATTGATGACAGCTGGGAGATTGGACGATCGATCAGCTCAGTACGTCGCCCAGTTTATCGGAGCTTCGGTAGCGACAACGCTGGCGGGGAATCAAATTTTGGTAAATACGCTGGTTCCGTCTAACGAGATCGGCACTCGGACAATCGGTCAGTAGTATCGTGGCCCGGCCGCTGATTATTGTAGCGATGACTCTTTACTTTTCGGCACTCGGGGCCGGCGTTGTTTTCGGCTCCGCTGCCTCGAATCGCCTAGCGTGGTTCGTAACATTTTGACCGGTTTGTAAAAAACCAGTGTCCCGACGACATCTGACACGAAAACCAGATGTCCGGCGAAGGTGCAGCGGCATTGCTACAATCTCACACTCTGCGGTGTTGCTCCTCCGCCGAGCACCCACTCATAAACGGACCGCATCTGCTCGCCAACTCGCGGCCATGAAAATTTTGTCGCCACCAAAGTGCGGCCACGATCGCCCATTGCTTTCCGATCATTATCAGTCATTTCGGTCAGTTGTTTCAAACCAGCGGCGATTTCCTTCTGACTGGTGCCAATTTGTAATGCTGCGTCGGCAGCATAGCCTTCGGGCAGATTGCACTCAGGGGTCATCAGCACCGGCTTCGCATAGGCCCATGCTTCCAACACCGTCATCGGTAGACCTTCACTCAATGAGGGCAAGGTGAATGCATCGCACCCGCGATATGCCGCATCTTTGTCCTGGCCAAACAAAGGACCCAGAAATCGAACGCTCTCGATTAATCCAGCCTCACTAGTGAGTTTCTTCAGTTCGCGCTCGTGGCCAGCTTGATCCCAACCAGCAATCGCAAGCACCCACTCCCCGCGGCTTTGAGAGTCGAGGATCTTTTTCCAGGCGCGAATCAGATTCGCCAAATTTTTCTTCGGATGAAGCCTGCCTAGGTAGAGCAAGACTTTTCTACGTCGTGCAACACGCATTAGATCTGAACCCTCAACCCCGAATCCTGAGTCCTGGAAACTCCCCGGCAAATCAACGCCGTTAGGAATTACGCAGACGGGGTTGCGAATTCCATAGGCACGGATCGATTGCGCTTCGGCTTCGCATAGTGCGCGCAGGCATGCTGCCCCGCGCAGATGTTGATTTTCATAAAGCACTGCGGCGATGCGTTTTTTCCACCCCGCGTTTTGCAATGCCCATGACTCCAACATTCCATGCGGATGAACGATGTATGGCCGGCCTTTCCGGCGATGCCAGCGTTGCGAGGCGAGGGAGCAATACTTCCATAAACCGTGGATGGACAAAATGTCGAGATCGGCCGCAAGCAATGCCGGTAGCAGTTGATTCGAGTAGCCCCATACACGGAACTGCGATTCAAACGTACGAACAGGAAGAGGCTGCCAGTTGAGCGAATCCAGCGTCGTGTTTGGATCGCTAATGCCAAACGCACTGACGTTTACACGCTCGGAAATCACTGCTTTGGCGAGTCCACGAACACTTTGAAATAACCCGCCTGCTTCGCGCGAAACGCTGCTGACCAAAAAACCGACTTTCATTCAGCTGCAAGAAGATAAATCGCATCCGCTCCATACCGGCCCGCCCATTTTTGCAGGCGGGCTTCCAGTTGGAAGTTCGCCCGCGGCCAAAGCCGGTCTCCAAATGGAATGCCCAGACTGTGCCGACGCGTTTGCAAAATCCGCAGGCCGGCACCATGGCACGCGTCGGCGATATCCCGTTGCGAAAACCAGGAGATGCGGTACCCGCGCTGCGCCAACTCGCGCCGCTCGCTCAGTGCCCGCACGATCCGCGTCCCAACGTGATCAGTAAGTGTTGTCTGCAAAATGATGCGGCCGCCCGGAGTCAGCAGCGATTTCAAATGAGGCAGTAAGGTGTCTAGCCGTCCAACATGGGCAATCAATCCGAGGCAGAGAACGAGATCAAAACCCGAATTGGACGGCTTGAAGTTGAACGCGTCCGAATGGACAAACTTAACCTCCGCGTTGGTAATTTGGGAGGTCAGAAGTTCTTTCGCGCTCTGCAACATCGCCGGTGAAATATCGACTACGGTCGCATGAGAAAACCTTCCGGACTCTAGCAATGCGCAGGTTATTTCGCCGGTGCCCGCCGCGCAATCGAGCAATCGTCCCGCCGACGCGCCAGCCAATTCGCATGCCAGTGTCAGGCGCTTCTGAAAATTGAAGCTCGCGCCGGATGCCCTTTGCACGAACTGACGCTTGTGAGTCTGCGGGAGTTTGTCGAAATAAGCAGCGACCGGATCGTTCATGTCATCGTCCATATCGCGCCGCTGCTAGTAACAGCGCCCGATCCATTGCTCCAAATTTTTTTGGCATGAGCTTCATTGCCACCGTAACGGCCTGCTCCAATCCTTGGCCGAAACGCTCCGGTGCAAAATTCGCTGAAATTGTGTAGCTGGCTTCGCCGAGGATTCTTCGTTCGTCATTGGATAACGAAGCCATCTTCAAAAGTCGCTCCGCCAACTGCCGTTCATCGAATGGATCAAAAGTAAATCCGTTGCCATTCACGAGCTCAGGCACACATCCGCACCGATCGGACACGATCACTGGTAATCCCGATGCGACGGCCTCGTTCACAACCAATCCCCACTGCTCGGTCGTGCTCGCATGAACGAACGCATTCGCAAGCGCGTAGTAAACCGGCAACTCGTCGTAAGGCTTGAAACCGGGGAGATGCACGTGAGCATGTAAATTGAGAGTTGAGAGTTGAGAGTTGAGAGCTTCCCGCAGTGGCCCGTCGCCCAGCAGTACAAGATCCCACAGCGCGTTTCCTCCGGCTTCCGTGTCCGCCGTAGTCTTGGCGGAGGCAAATGAGCGCTGCCGGTATTCCGCGTAAGCTCGGATGAGTGCCGCAAGATTTTTCTTGTCGATGAATCGCGCCGACGCAAGGAAGTAATTCTCCGGCAGCGCATACTTTTTTTGAATTTCGAGTTTCGAATTTCGAATTTCGAGCGCGCGTCGCGTAAAGTAAGCGTTATCGACTACATCATATCCAGTAAAGATGCGCTCGGCGGGCATCCCGAGTTCTACGAGATACTCAACGTGACGTTGACCGCCTACGAGCGCAGCAGAGTAAAGATCGACAATCCGCCCCTTAATCATTTCCTTCCACCAACTGCGAGCTTCATCCTGGCGAGCGCTCTCCGACATTACGACCATGAGTATTCCGCGGCGCACGCAGCAATTCGCAGCAGCCAACGATCCGAAATTATTCCAGCCGTTAACGGCCACTACGTCGGGCTTCGCCTGCTCCAGTACCCAGCGAAATGCTTCCCGACGTTGGCGGCGGCCTGGGTAATGGTCCGCTGCGTCCGAAAATAGTGAGACTTTGCTGTACCGGTCAGGAGCTTCCCCTGCACCCCATGAGTAATAGGCTTTGGCCGACCACTCGATACCGGTCACCGATAATTTCCCAGCGGCTGCATTAAGCCGGGCATGGTGATAAGGACCAATATGATGAAAAACAACAGCAACAGCCGGCTTGCGCTCCATTCCTTGGCGAGACGTTAACTCCCAGAGTCCCGCTCAACCACTCGAATGTTTGGCGGAGATGCCGCCGGCGCGCCGAATTTGGCTGCCGACGTCTGGAAGAAATCAGCGGATCAAACCGAAGTCCGACGGCAGGTTCGCGCTAGCATTGGAACCGCCGACGTCAAGCAGCCCGCCATTGGCGGCAATTTTTGCTGGTGGCGGCGATATTGGCTGCTGGCCCTTCGACTTGAGCGATTCGTTCAATGCCGGCAGGTCTTGCGCAAGCAATTGGTCGAATTCCTTTGTCACGTCAGCGAGTTCGCGTTTGAGGGCATCAATGTACGCAATTTGGTATCCGCCAGGTTTTCCTTCGTAACTGAGGATCGCGCCGTAAAGCTGGTCGGTGTGCTCGCGTAATCGTTCCTCGCCCGTGATCGCTCCGCCCTCGGTTGTAGCGACGATTTTCTTGCGTACTCCGTCAACTTTCCCGTCGAAGTCGGAGATGTTTTTGCGAAGCGGATCACCTTCAGGCAAACCGGCGCCAGTTTGGGTCAACGCCTTCCGCAGCGCGAGAATCCGATCCATGAGGGCGCTTTCTTCTCCGAACAACGCATGAACTCGCATCGCAGCATCGAACTGCGCTTTGCGGTCTGCTTCGCTAAATTTCGCGCGGTGATCAAGACCGACCGTAAGCTTTGTCTCAGAGACTTTGCCGCCCTTCGTGAGACGCACCGTGTACACGCCGGGCACCAGCCGTGGGCCGCGTGTTCCTGCGAAGGAAACCTGCGCCCCCGGCGGCACGCGCGGCGGCTTTGCCCGCATTGTCCATGTCACCCGATTAAGGCCGGGACGTTTGCTGGCCGGTAATTCATCAATGACGCGGCCGGAGGAATCCAAAACTTCCAGTTTCATTTTTCCAAACAGATGCCGCTCGCGTTGGTAGTAATTGATTACTGCTGCGTCAGGAGGATTGTCACCAACGAAAACCGCGTCGCCATTGGCCCAGCCGCCCTGGCCTTCAATCCGCTGTTGCACCGGGCGCGCTGAAACAAACGCGACGTCCTGCTTCAACAAATCGGGCGTTAAGGCCCGTAGCGGGCTAATGTCGTCGATGATCCAGATGCCGCGGCCATGCGTCGCGAGAACAAGATCGTTGTCGCGCGGGTGCACCGCCAGATCACGCACGGCAGCCGCGGGAAAGTGGTTGCCTTTGAACTGTGCCCAGCTTTTTCCGCCATCGATTGAAACCCAAAGTCCAAACTCGGTTCCAAGAAAAAGCAGATCAGGCTTGATCAAATCTTCCTTAATGACGTGAGCGTATCCACGAACGCCTTTCGGATCCTGCGCGGTTACCAGCGGTGCCCAGGTTTTGCCGTAATCAGTAGTTTTGAAAACGTACGGGGCCATGTCGCCAAACGTGTGTCGATCGAAAGCGGCATAAGCGGTTCCGGCGTTGAAGTTGCTTGCCTGGACCCAATTGACCCAGGAATTTTTTGGCAAACCGGGAACGTTACCGGCGACATTCGTCCACGTTTTACCGCCGTCGCGCGTGATCTGAAGGTTGCCGTCATCCGTCCCGACCCAGATCAACCCCTTCTGCTTGGGTGATTCGCTGATGGAGTAAATCGTCGTGTGCATTTCCGCCGACGAATTGTCCACGGTGACGCCACCGGATTGTTCCTGCTTCTGCTTTTGCGGATCGTTCGTGGTCAGGTCTGGCGAAATGCGTTCCCAATTCTGGCCGTGATCGCGTGAGCGGAAAAGAAACTGCGCGCCGACATAAATCGTCCCCTTCTCATTCGGCGAGAGCGCAATCGGCGTATTCCAGTTAAACCGGAGCTTCTCTTTGTAATTGGGTCGCGGCTTGATGTTGCGAGCTTCGTGCGTGTAGCGATTTACCCGTCCGATCTCGCCTCCCTGGTATTCGGCATAGATGTAGTTGGGATCAGCGGGATCCGGAAACATCCAAAACCCATCGCCGTTGTACATGTTTTCCCACCGCGAATTAGTGATGCCACCGGGATACTGCGAGTCTCCCACCCACGAACTGTTGTCCTGCAAACCGCCGTAAACGCGGTACGGATCGTTGTCGTCGACGCTGACATGGTAAAACTGCGAGACGGGCAGGTTTTCGCCCTTCCACCATTTGCTGCCGCCGTTGTAAGAGTACCACATTCCGCCGTCGTCTCCCACAAACACGACTTGCGTGTTGGTAGGATCGATCCACACATCGTGCGCGTCGCCGTGCGCTCCTTGAAAACCGCCGACCACCGCGAAGCTTTTCCCGCCGTCCTCGCTGACGATGAGTGATCCATCCGGCTTGAAGACCCGGTCCGGATTTTTGGGATCGACAATGAGATTTGCGAAATAGAACGGGCGCCAGACCATCCACTGGCTCTTATCGCGCCTGTCCCAAGTCATTCCGCCGTCGTCGGAAACGAACAACGCGCTCTCTGGCGATTCGACAAAAACATAAACGCGTTGCGGGTTTGACGGCGCGATCGCTAGCGCGAGACGGCCATACGGTTTCTTAGGGAAACCTTTGTTGGCCTCGGGCGTGATCTCGGTCCAAGTGTTTCCACCGTCGGTAGAACGAAACAATCCGCTCGCTGAAGGCGCGGTGTGATTTTCCCCGCCAGAGCGGTACTCCCAGCCTTTGCGCCGGAAATCCCACATCGCGGCGAACATGATGTCGGGATTGGTGGGGTCGATTGCCAGGTCTGTGCAACCGGTCGAAAGATTCGGCCCCTTGAGAACTTGCTGCCACGTCTTTCCGCCATCGGTCGTTTTGTACAGACCTCGGTCTGGCGAATCGCTCCACAAGGGGCCAGGAACCGCAGCGAATACCGTATCGCTGCTTGTCGGGCTAACTTTGATCTTGGCAATACGCTCGGATTTCTCTAAGCCAGAGTGGGTCCACGTTTCGCCGCCATCGGTTGACTTATAGATCCCGTCGCCAATCGAAACGCTGTTGCGCGTCCACGATTCCCCGGTGCCGACCCAAACGTTTTTCGAGTTCTTTGGGTCGAGCGCGATAGCGCCGATTGATTGCACGGGCTGTTCATCAAAGACAGCGCGAAATCGAGTGCCGCTATCGTCAGATTTCCAAACGCCGCCGCTGGCCGCGCCAACAAAAAGCGTGATTTTACCCGACGGCTCTCGTGTACCCGCGATGGCTGAAATCCGCCCGCTCATTGCCGCGGAACCGATGTTGCGCGCGCCCAAGCCGGAGATTGTCGCGGAAGTGAAAGACGTTTCCTGGGCATAGACAGGAGCGGCGCAAAGAAAAAGCGATGCGAGGACGCATCGCGCTCCAACTCCGAAAGCGTTCGCGAGTCCAGGACTGCGTGCGAAATCAAAAAAGGTTCCGATTCGGTTTTGCGAAAGCTTTGGGAGTGCGCGTGCGTCCTCGCATCGCTTTTCGTGATTCACTATGCTCATCTATCGATCAGCGCTGTGGTTGGGGGAGACTTATTTGGCCGGGGAAATGAAATATCGTCTCATCGACCGGCACGTTGGCTTCGACCTTATCAATGATGATGCGTTGCTTGTCTGGCGCTCCCTTACGTCCGGCCTCGATTGATGTTGGAACGAATACGCCGCCCGCTTTTTCGTAGTCCCCCAGATCTGTCTCCACTTCTTCGTGCGCGCCGTGTCTCACACGCTCCGTCAACACACGAATCTCCAGGAAGTGATCAGGATCCAGATAAACAAAACTCACGTCGCCATTCTTCCGCACGACTTTTAACTTGTGCGCCGGCGTTCCATCGACGTCCTCGCTTCCCAGATACTCCACCATGCTGCCTTTTGTTTGCCAGTCGACCAACGGGCCATCGAACTCCGCATCTTCCACCAGTGCTTTGACATCGTCAGCCGACATTCGCTCGGGGTCTTTGCGTCCAAAGAACGGCGAGACTTTCCATCCTTCCTTTCCGTCGTACGCCTCGATCTGTGTCATACCCTGAAGCGAAGCCTCGGTGCGCACATCGTCAGGCCGCTTCTTAATTTGCAGATAGCCGAGTTCGATCTGCCCATCGCGCACCAACATCTTGCCCGTCAGGCGCAGTGATTGGAGATTATGTAGCGCAGTTGCGCCCCCCTTGGCTGCGATATTCTTTGCGACCAACTCATCAACGGTCGGCTGATTTTTGTCCTGCGCGAAAAGTGCCGACGCGAAAAAAGCCGCGGATATGAAAGAAATTGTAAAGCGAAGACGCATGTGAATTTGGGGACGAATAGGAGACACCAGAACGGTCTTGATGTTCAAAGCAGATAATGATGGAACCGTTGCTAAATTCCCGATGGGAAGCGCGAAAGTATCACTCCATGAGTAGCAAACAAGAGGATCGACACTTGCGGCGCAGCCGGAACCCAGGCGATTTGCGTAGCCAGCGAAGCGAAAGCCTGAGATCGTTCATGTCATTCGACGCGTAGCGCTTCAATTGGATCAACATGTGCGGCGCGTCGCGCGGGGAGCAAACACGCAATTAATGCGATGGCCGCGAGCAAGACTGTTGAAGCGGCAAGCAGCACGGGATTCTGCGCTGAAACCTCATAAAGCTGAGATCTGATCAAACGGCCGACTGCGAACGCAGACGTAATGCCAATCGCCAGCCCGATCACGACGGGTCGCATTCCCTGCGTCAGAATCAGGCGTAAGACATCGCGCGTTTGCGCGCCTAGTGCCATGCGCACGCCGATCTCTCCCGTGCGTTGCTCGACGCTGTACGCCACTGCTCCGTAAATTCCGATGCTTGCGAGCAACAACGCGACTCCTGCAAAAATTCCCAGGAGCCACATCATCAAACGCGCTTGTCCGCGCGCTTGCGCCACGACCGTGTCCATCATCTGCGGGATCGCAATCGCGACGCCCGGATCCACTTTCGTGACGGCGGACTGCACCAGTTTCGTGATCGCATCGAGTTTCAAGGTGCTCCGAACAGCAATGTTGAGGAATGGAAAATTCTCCTGCGCCCAAGGGCGATAAAATTCCATGTCCGGCGGTTCGACGAGGCGTTGCGAACGCACGTCTCCGACGATGCCCACAATTTCCACGGGCGTGCTGTTGCTGGTGACGAGCAGCGTTTTGCCGATGGGATTTTCGTTCGGAAAGACTTTTTTCGCCCCTGCCTGACTAATGAGACAGACGTTCCGGCCTTCGGCGATGTCGTGTTCATCAAACTCGCGCCCGGCGATGAGCGGGATTCCCCAGATCTTGAAGTAGCCCGGTACAACATCGTGACTCGGCGCATTCGCTCGGTTTTCCGTCGGCGGCAGATCGCGGTCCGCGCGCGCCCAAAGTGTACGACCTCCGAGTGTTACTGGAATATCGCCGCTGATGGTGGCGCTCTCGATGCCCGGTGTGTTGCGCAATGCGGCGAGTGTTTGCTCAACCAAACGCTCACGCGACGCCTCGTCCGGATAGCGCGAAAGCGGCAGGTTAATCGCGCCGACCCAGAGATTATGAGACTGGAACCCGAGTTTCTGCTGGTTGAGGCGAATGAAACTGGTGATAAGCAACGCCGCGCCGGCAAGTAACGTCACCGAAAGCGCAACTTGTGCACCAACAAGAATCTTTCGGAATCGTTGTTGTCGAACGCCTCCACTCGTTCCTCTTCCGCCCTCTTTCAAACCGCCGACCAAATCCGCGTTTGTAGCCTGAAGCGCCGGATAAATTCCCATCAACAGTCCAGTCAGAACGGAGAGTCCGATCGTGAAGGCCAGCACTGCGAGCGACACACTGCTCGCAGTGTTTCCCTCGAGCGGGAGAAAATTGGACGCGATTTTCGGGATGACCGGCACAAGTTGCCACGCGACGAATGCGGCGAGTGCGCCGGCAAAGACGCTAATGAGCAAACTTTCCCAAACGAACAATCTTACAATTCCGCTGCGCGATGCGCCGATCGCCATTCGCAGCGCGATCTCCCGGCGCCGGCCGCTGAAGCGAACCAGCAAAAGATTCGCGACGTTGCTGCACGCGATCAGCAAGACAAAACAAACCGCAGCAAAGAGCGTCGCGAAACCGGCGCGAATATTTTCAGTCACGTCCTGCGGAAGCGTTTTGACCGCCAGCTTCACCGTGACGTCAATCTTATTCGGGTAGTGCGCACGATAATCTTCCTCGAGCGATGGCAATGCAGCACGCACTTGTTCGACATTGATGCCCGGCTTTATTCGCCCGATCACGCGCAAAAAACCCGTTCCGCGCATCATCCGCTCATATGAAAATCCCGGAAGCTGGAATGGCTTCGTGGTCCAGACTTCGCCGACGAACGGGTTTGGTCCAAACCAGAGCGCCGGCAGGTTCGGCAACACGCCGACGATGGTGTGCCGTGTACCGTCCAGCGTAATGCTGCGTCCGATTACATTCGGGTCTCCACCGAGTCGCTTCTGCCAGAAAGTCTTCGTGATCAGCGTGACGTCGGCGCCCTCTTCTTCTTCAGTTCGAAAATTCCGGCCGAGGATCGGACGAACGCCAAGCACATCGAAGTAGTTCGACGTCACTCTCCCGCCGAAAACCTGCACGGGATCGCCCACACCCGTGAGTGTGAAAGCGAACAGGTTCTCCGCGGCGAATCCGTCAAATAGCGTTTGCCCCTCACGGTAATGTTCGAACCGGGGCGCGGAAAGTGGGATATCGACAAGGTTGCGCGATTTGTCACCGGCGACCATGTGCACCACACGCGACGGCTCCTTGAACGGCAACCCGCGCAGGAACAAATCATTGATCAAACTGAAGATCGCCGTGTTCAGCCCAATCCCGAGCGCGAGCGTTAGGACAGCAATCAAAGTGAACCCTGGCGATTTCCGGAGTTGGCGTAAGGCGAATTCTAAATCGTTCATATTGTCACAAGCGAATCATTCGTACCGCAGAGCGACCATGGGATCGACGTGGCAAGCTCTCAAAGCCGGAAGCAGACATGCGCAAATTGAAACACCTGCGAGCAGACCCGCAGCTGCAGCGAAGCTGAACGGATCTATCGGGCTGACCTCAAAAAGAAGTTTCGAAAACGCAGCGGTGACAAAGAGTGCAGCACCAACGCCTGCTGCCGAACCGATCGCTGTCAGAAGCAATCCCTGTCGCAGCACATGAGAAACCACCCGGCCACGGGTCGCTCCGAGTGCAATGCGAACGCCAAACTCGCGCGTCCGCTGCGCGGTGGTATACGAGATTACGCCGTAAACGCCGATCGCTACGAGCAGCAAGCCGAGGCACCCAAACGCTCCGACAAGAAGCAGCGTGTAACGTCTTCGCTGCAGCGAATCCGCCATTATGTCTTCCAGCGTACGGATATTCTGGACAGGCTGGTCCGGGCGTATGGAGTGGATTCTTGTCCGCAAAGACTCGGCCAGATTCATTGGCTTGCCGTCAGTCCGCACCAAGAGGCTCATCGACGCCATGTCGTGGTTCGTCTCGTCCTGCAAATACGGCATGTACACAGCCGGCGCGGTCGGCATATCCAGCGGCCCGTGTTTGATTGAGCCGACAACGCCAACTATTTCACGCATTCGCAGCGCCGAGCCGCTCGTCCGGCCCGGGCCGGTGTAGTTCACGCCAATGCGGCGTCCTATTGGGTTCTGTCCCGGCCAGTATTGCCGCGCCGCCTCGTCGTTAACGATTACGACAGGCGGTGCATTCGCCTCATCGTGCTCGTTGAAATGGCGACCAGCGACAAGCGGCGTGCCGACCGTGCGGAAAAAGTCGCCACTGATCCACGACCCATCGACTGCGGGCAAATGATTTGGATCGTTCGTTCTGTCATCGAAAAACACATTGGCTATTGCAGCGCCCTTGCCAGGCCGCCAATCAGAAACCGCTGCGGCGCGCACGCCCAGCAACGCTGAAGCTTCCGTGAGCACACTCTTCCAAAAACCGTGTCCCTCGGCGCCGTAATAATTCGTGCGCAAATAAACCCTGAGCACGGACGCCGCGCGGAAGCCTGGATCCACATGGACGACCCGCCAATAGCTGTGCACCAACAGACCGACTGTTATCGTGAGAACGATTGAGCAAGCTATCTCGGTGATCACCAGCCACGCGAAAGAACGACGATGGCGAGCACCGAGTTCCGCTCCTCTCGTCTGCAATGTCGAAGAGAGATCGAGCTGCGAAAAACGGATCGAAGGGATCCATCCAAAGAACAACGTGCTGCCAATCGAAATCGCGGCCGTCGCGGCCAGCACCGGCAGGTTGAGATCAATGCTCTCCATTCGTGGAAGCTGCAGACCCGGCAATTGAACAATCAAGTGAAGGCCGATCCAGCCGAGGAACAGCGCGAGAGGAAAACTCAATGCGCTCAGCAGCATCGCCTCGGCGAGAAGTTGTCGAGTGATACGCCATTGAGATGCGCCCAAACTCAAGCGCAGCGCCATCTCTGTTTGACGTTTGACCGCCCTTGCGAGCAGCAAGGCAGCGACATTGATGCACGTGACTAGCAGCAGAACCCAAACTGCTGCAAGAGTGACCTGCAGTGGCAGTCGTACGCTTCCAACCAAGTCATCTTTCAGCGGAACCAACTGAACGCGAACGTCGCGAGGTTCCCCGGGGGCGCGACGTAAAATACTGGTCAAATCCTGTTCAGCTACCTTGGGATTAATCCCCGCTCGCAATCCGCCAATGACGGAGAGAAATTTGTTCTCGCGCCACTGCATATACTTCCAGCTGGGACTCGTAGTAAGTTTCGGCCACACATCGGTGTCGGGGAACAACTCCGAAAGCACAGGCGGCAAAACGCCGACGATTGTTTGTGACTCGTCTTCGAAATGAACGACGCGACCGATCACGTGCGGATCGCTTCCAAGCTGGTTCCTCCAAAAGCGATAAGACACAAGGATCGTGTCGTTCTGTAGATACTTGTATTCCCGCGGCTCGTACAAGCGTCCGAGAAACGGACGAATTCCCAGCATCGGGAACAATTCCTCGGACGCGGCCGTGCAATTCACGATCTTGGGCTCGCCGTCGCCTGCCCATGTAAAAGTGAAACGCGAGATGAATTCGGCAATGCGCGTAAACGACCGATTCTGTTCGCGGTAATCAAGAAAATCAGGTCCCGAGGCGGCGACGCGAGAAGATCCGCTGGCATCCGATCTCGCCCAGACCGCGTAAAGGCGCTCCGAATTCGGAAAAGGCAACGGCTCGATCAGGATGTGATGCACGACGCTGAAAATCGCGGTGTTCGCCCCAATGCCGAGCGCGAGCGTCAGGACTGCAATCAAAGTGAACCCCGGCGATTTGCGCAGCTGGCGAAAAGCGAGTTTTAAATCATTCATGTCACTCGGTGCGCAGAGCCTGAATTACATCAACGCGCGCGGCGCGCGCCGCGGGCACCATCGCCGCGACCACCGCGACCGTCAGCAGCACAAACGCTGAGGCGGCGACCGGAAATATCCCAGGCATTGTTACATCGGCAAAATAGCTGCGTGCGACACCCGTCAGGACGAAGCCGAATGCTGCGCCTGCCACAATACCCGCGGCGGCCATTGCGGCGCCTTCCCCGATAACATCTTTGAAAAGACGTCGCGGCTCCGATCCGAGCGCCAGCCGGATCCCGAACTCCCGCGTGCGCGCGCTGACGGAAAATGCCAGCACGCCTGCGACGCCGACCACGGCAATGGCCAATGCGACTGCGGCGAACACGCCAAACACTACCGAGTTCAAACGGTGCGGAGTGAGTACTTCAGCCCGGGCGTCTTCGAGAGTAGCGGCCCGCTCAATGGGTTGATCCGCGCGCATGTCGCGGATAATGCGCGTGACCGGTGTGACGAGTGAATATGGATTTACGCTTGTGTGGATGAAAAGGCGGCCGCGATATAACGGGCCTCGTTCGAAAGTGTGATAGATTGTGACGGTCCGTTCCGGAACGACGTGCACATCGTCGATATCTGCAACGACGCCGATGATGCGTTGCGGCCGCGGCGGATCCGACCGCGTGACCTTCAAGACTGGATCGGTCCAGAAGACGTGCCGATTGATCGGGTCCTGATTGGGGAACATTCGCTGCGCGAGTGTTTGGCTGATGATGGCGAGTGGCTCTTCGCTTTTCACATCGAGCTCATTGAAATCGCGGCCGGCAAGGATGGGAACGCCGAGCGCTGCAAAGAATCCGGGAGAGATCACACGAAACTGTGCGCGCGGATCCTCTACGCTCGAGGCATGGCCATCGGCACTGAATTGCAGGGTCGGACCGGAGCCGGCGTCGCGCCAGGGAGCAATCATCCCGTAAGCGGTCCTATTGACACCTGGAAGCGCATCAATGCGACGTATGACTTCCTTGTAGAAATCGACAACTTGCTGACGTGTCTTTCCGTAAAAGACAGCGGGAACGTTGATGGCAAGGACATGGCGCGAGTCCATGCCGGTCTGCGTCCTTTGCAGTGCAAGGAGCGTAGTTACGACCGCACTTGCCCCGGCCAGCAGCACGAACGATGCGCCGATTTGCGTTACAACGAACATACGCTGACGGCTATTGCTGGCGGTTGTCCCGACACTCCCGCCCGCGAGGTGCAGTGGACCCGACGTGTCGGCGGGCAAGCGAGGGACAACGGCCAAAACCACCGCAGCGACAATGGCGAGCGCCACGCCCACCCACAACAGGCTGGAATCGACGGTAAGATCGAGGGCGCGAACCGAGAAACGCGACGTGTAGCGAGCCAGCACTTCAACCATTGGGTCTGCGCTAAACACGCCGAGCGTCGCACCGGCGCCGCAGAGCAGAAGGCTTTCGGCCAACAACATGCGGCGGAGCGCGCCTCTGCTTGCGCCGAGTGCGGTCCGCACCGCCAACTCGCCTTCGCGGCGAACGGTGCGCGCCAGGATGAGATTCGCGACATTGGAACACGCGACGACGAACACCAGTGCAGACGCTGCGAGTAAAACAAGCAGCACGGTCCGCGCGCCCGAGGTGATCTGGTCGCGAAGAAGCTTGGCCGAGATCTGAAAGTCTCCGCGTTTCGAGTAAGCCTCAGGGTGATCTTTCTTCATCGCCGCGTAAACGGATCGCAATTCGGCGCGAGCCTGGTCGAGAGTGGTTCCCGGAGCGAGCCGCGCAAACAGTTCAGTCATTCGATGGACACGCTCTGTGACCATGGTTGCCGAGAGATGATGAGGACTGCTGGCTACATTCGCGATGATTTCGGTCTCTTGCGGATACGGGACGCAAGGCTCCAGCACGCCGATGATCGTGGCGGAGCGATCGCCTTCGACGCCGCCAAGATTAACTGCTTTACCAATAACGGAAGGATCTCGCTTGAGGGCTTCCGACCAGAAACGATAGGTGAGGACAACGACTGGAGCGGCCTTGGGGCCGTCATCTTGTGGACCGACGAGGCGCCCCAGCACGGGACGGAGGCCCATCACCTCGAAAAATGACCCGTTGACTACGCCGCCGTTGAGTTCGCGAGGATCGCCGAGACCAATCATGGTAAAGGCAATGCTGGAGAAGTCGCCGAACTTACTTAGCGTTTTGATGCGCGCCTTTAAGTCCTGAATTTCCGGAATCGACCAGGTGCTGTTTTCCTGGCCGATGCTCAGCGCGCTTTGCCGGACATAAATCAGCCGCTCTTCGTCGCGGTTGACCAGAGGCTTAATGAGCACGCCGCGAACCAGCGTGAAAATGGCGGCGTTGGCGCCAATGCCAAGCGCAAGCGTGATGATAACGACAAACGTGAATCCCGGCGATTTGCGGAGCTGGCGGAAAGCGAACCGGAGATCGTTCATTAGAAGTTTGATGCTCGATGTTTGTTATCTGATTTCATTCGGCTCGCATTGCCTCGACCGGATTGATTCGTGCCGCTCGGCGCGCCGGAAGGAAACAGGCAAGCAGCGCGGCGGAGGCCAGGGTCACACTCGAAGCGAGAAGGGCGACGGGATCGCTTGGACTAACTTCGTACAAGATCTGTGCAAGAATGCGACCAGCAGCTAATGCGAGTACAAGACCGATAACAACAGCCAGCGCGGTTTGCATTGCGCCTTGTCGCATAATCAACGCAAAGACATCGCGGCGATGCGCGCCGAGCGCCATGCGGATTCCGATCTCACGCGTGCGACAAGCGACGGCGTACGCTTTGACGCCATACACGCCCACGACCGCGAGGAGCAACGCGATTGCGCCAAAAACGCCGAATAGTTCCGCGCCGAGTCGCACAACCCAAAGGTCGAAACTCTTCTCCAGTAAATCGCTGAATGGCGCGATACTGAGTATTGGCAGAGCGGAATCAATGTTCCGGAGCGTCTGGCGCAGCGTCGGAATTAGCCCGACGAGTGCATGTCGATCTTTTGTGGCGAAACGGACATGCAGGTAAACATTGCCGCTATAACCCTGTGCGAGCGGCACGAACAATCGGCGGTTTAGCGTGTTGGTGTCGGTTCGCACGTTTTGGCGATGAGACTTTACAACCCCGACGACTTCCATGTCGTTAGGTGAACCGTCTTTGGGCGGTTGTGTATAGCGAATGTGTTGTCCGATCGCTTCTGCATGAGGGAACAGCTTTTTCGCCATCTCGTCGTCGATGATCGCGACGCGTGGCATATTCTTGTTTTCCGCTTCGGCCTGAGTGAAGTCGCGGCCACGCAGAATCTTGACCCCTATCGCGTCGAAGTAGCCGGGCGTCGTGGCCGTGTAAACTGCGCCCGCGCCCGGGTCGGGCGCCTTTGGGTCGGTGGGCAATGCTTCGCGTGCTGACATTATGCGGCGTTCGGTGGTGATGATGCCGTATGGCAACAGCGTTCCCAGCGCCGCAGTCTGGACGCCAGGCAAGTCGCGCGCACTCTGCGTGAGCGCGAACATCAAACGCCTCGCTTCCACGGGATCGTTTCTGACAAGTGAGAAGTCAAATTCCGTTACTAGATCGCCCACGGGTTCAAAACCGGGGTTCAGCCCGCTCGCCTTCAATGCGCCGCGAAAAAATAGTCCGGCGCTAAATAGCAGCATGAAAGAGAGCGCAATCTGCGCCATGATCGATACGTGACGCGGCGCGAAGAAGCGACTAAAACGTCCTGTCCGCGTGGGTTCGCCCACCTGCTGTTTGAGATCGTGAACGAGATCAGCTTTGCTGGTTTTAAGCGCAGGTCCGAGGCTGAAGACCAAGGTCGCTAGGAGGCAAAATAAAAAGGTCGCGGCGAGCACCATCGCGTCGGGGTGCAGATTCACCACCAGCGAAAAATTTAACGAGCCGACCAATTGCGCGAGCGAATGCAGTAGCAGATCGTTAAACCAGACGCTGACAACCAGCCCGACTGCGCCGCCGCAAATTGCAAGCAGCAAACCTTCGCAAAGTAATTGGCGTATGATCCGCCAGCGCGAAGCGCCGAGCGCGAGCCGGACTGCGATTTCCTTCGCGCGAGCCGTGCTTCGAGCGAGCAACATGTTCGCGAGGTTGAGGCTGGCAATGATCAGCACGGCGCCGGCCATGCACATAAACAATGTACCGATCAGAGTGATCGGCCCGTCATCCACGGGCGAAGTGCCGAGGCTAAATCGCGACGGAGTCTGAATTTGCAGATCGCGCGCTCCTTCGGCGTCCGATGGTTGGATCGCATTAAAACGTTTTGCCAGGACGGAGAGCCGCGCTTTTGCCGTTTCAATATTCAAACCCGGTCGCAAACGCGCCGTTAGATTCAGCGCATGATTTTTTGGCTGCGCCAGGTCATTTAGAGTCTCGGAGTCGCTAAACGCCGACCCAAGCCGCGAATGAACGCCAAGCGGCAGCCAGACATCGGGGGCAACCAATGCGTTCACGCCACTGAACCTTTCCGGCGTGATGCCGATCACTGTGTAGGACTGCCCGTTGATCTGAAGATTGCTGCCAACAAAATCTTGCCGGCCACCCGTGCGTTTCCAAAACGCGTAGCTAGCGACCACAACAGGGGCGTTCGCATCTGGCCGGCATTCATCTGCGTTGTAAAAACGGCCGATGAGCGGGTGAACGCCCATGAGGGAGAAAAAATTTTCTGACGTCAGGAACGCAAAACTTCGGTGAATATCTTGATACTGACCGATTCCGGCGACCGCGAACTCTAGCGCAGCGACGTCGGCAAAAATATCACCGCCGTTCGCGCGTAGCTCACGATACTCAGTGTGCGAGAACGGGCGATAATCGTGGCTAGCGTTCTGACGCGCAGTAAAAACGTTCACCACCTCGTGCGGCCGCAACGGAATCGGGGAATGCAGCAGAAGGCCGTTGATCAGTGCGAAAATGGCCGAGTTAACGCCGATGCCGAGCGCTAGCGTGACGATCGCGAGGGACGTGAACCCGGGCGATTTGCGTAGCTGGCGAAAGGCGAACTTTAAATCGTTCATATCATTCTGTGCGGAGGGCAATGATCGGATCGACTCGCGATGCCCGGCGGGCGGGGATCCAGGAAGCAAAGAAGGTGGCCGTAAACAAAAGCGCGCCGACGCCGAGATAAATTCTCGGATCGATTCCTTTGACTTCGAATAGGACAGTTTGCAGTGCGCGTGACAATGCAATGGTTGCGACCAGACCGATCACTGAGCCAATAAAAAGCAATTGCATCCCGTGAGAAAGAATGAGCGTGCGGATTTGGGCCGGGCGCGCGCCAAGCGCGAGTCGAATACCGATTTCAGGGACGCGTTTGAGCGTGGTATAAGCGAGCAGTCCGTAGAGACCGATAGTCGCCAGGACCAGCGCGAACCCGGCAAAAACAGAAAAGAGAAAACTTAACAGACGTTGCGCGCCCCAGGTCTCGCGGACGCGATCGCTCATCGGCCGTGCGTCGAAAACCGGCAGCGAAGAATCAATTGAAATCACGGCATCACGAATCGAATGCCCCAGCGCGGCAGACCCCATTGTCGATCTTGCGAAAAGGGTAAGGCTGGTTCGCTGGGCCTGGCCTAACGAACTATAAATCACCGGCAAGGGCGCCATTTCATCGACCGCATGAAATCGCATCCGGCCGACGACGCCGATGATTTCCGACATGACGTAACCTTCGTTATCATTGCCGACATCAACGCCGATGCGTTTGCCGACCGGATTTTCGCCAGGGAAATATTGTTCGGCCATCGCCTGATCGATAACGACGACGCGAGGCGAGTCTTTCGTATCCCGTTCGTTAAACGTGCGACCGCGTAACAACGGCACCTTCAATGTGGAAAAATAATCGCCGCCGACTACTTCGAGATCGCTGTTCAACATATCCGACGGCTGCGGTCGCGGATTCTCTTCGCGCCAAAATCCGGTCTGCCACCCTCCCATGAGCGGCCCATTCGAGCTTACGGCAGCGTTTTGCACACCGGACAACGCGCGGACTTTGTCGAGCAGTGCTTTCGCGAAGATGTCGATCTTGTCTCGGTCGTTGTATTTTCGCCAAGGCAATTCGAGACGGGCAGTGAAAAGCGCGCGCGGTTCGTATCCCAACGAGAGCGATTGTAGGCGCGAAAAACTTTTCAGAACCAGCCCGGCCGCGACCAACAAGGTGAGGGTGAGCGCAATTTCGCTAATCACCAGCCAATCCCGCGCGCGTTTGGCCGATGGTGGATCGCCGCTCCCAGCCGAGCCGGTTTTCAATGCAAGTTGCACGTTCGCGTGGGAGGCCTGCCACGCCGGCCACAAACCGAAAAGCACCGTGGTCAGGGATGCTATAAAAAATGTGAAACCCAGAACCGGAAGATCGAAGGAAATTTGTTGGAATCGAGACATGTCTCCCGGACTGAGCGCGATTAAACCGCCCCGGACCCAAACCGCCATGAAGAAACCGAGCGTGCCGCCGAGGAGCGCAATGACGAAACTTTCGATTAGCAGTTTCTTAATGATCTGACCGCGGGTTGCGCCGACCGCCGCGTGAACTGCGAATTCCCTCGTTCGGGCAGCGCTTCGCGCCGCAAACAGATTGGCCAGGTTCGAGCACGCGATCAGCAAGACCAAACCGACCGCCGCGAGCAGCAATCCGAGATTGGTCCGATACTTGCCGACGAGATTTTCGATCAACGGCGTGACGACGGCGGTCTCTTTTCCATTTGTTTCCGGATAAGCTTGTTCCAATCGCGCCGCGATCGTCTTCATTTCGGCGCGCGCTTGTTCCACAGTCACTCCGGGCTTGAGCTTGCCCCAGACATAAATCATTGGGTGAATGAAACGTTGCATCCAAACTTGATTGTTGCTGCGCCGCATCATTGACAACCAGACATCGCTATCCTGCGGTGAGGTCACTTGGGGCCGCATGACGCCGATCACCGTGTAGCTCTGATCGTGCAAAGTGATGGAGCGCCCGAGCACGCTGGGATCGGCATTGAAGGCGCGTCGCCACAATCGGTCGCTGATTACCACGACTGGTGGCGCGCCGACTTTGTCTTCATCTTCGCTAAATGTGCGACCGATCTCCGGCGGCAATCCGACAATGTTGAAAAAATTTCGGGTGACCGACGCGCACGAAACACGTTCCGGTTCGCGCCCCCGAATGCCGCTCAAGTTGCGCGATTCCTTGTGCGTCGCAGCGAGATGTTCGAAAACAGTGTTGTCGTTCTGCCAATCGAAATAATCGGGCAGCGCGACGGAATAATCCTGACCCGGTCCGGACGATTCGTTCAGCACCATGATCCGGTCCGCATCCGGATACGGCAGCGGCCGCAACAAGACCGCGTTGACAATGCTGAAGATCGCGGTGTTCGCACCGATGCCGAGAGCAAGTGTGATGATCGCGACTGCTGAGAACGCCGGATTTTTAATCAGCTGCCGGAGTGCGAGGCGAAAATGATTCACGCGTGAAAATTTATTCGGTCCTCAACGCGACAATTGGATCGACGCGCGTTGCACGGCGAGCTGGCACGCAGCAGGCGATCAGTGCGACGAGCACCAGTGAAGACACGGCGATGATGACAGCGCCAGCATCGATCGCGCCGACGTTGTAAAGCAACGACGTCAACGCGCGGCCGGCAGCAACCGCGCCAATCAGCCCGATTCCAATGCCGATTGCGATCAACGACATGCCGTGGGCGAGCACGAGCTTGAAAATGTTTGTGCGCTCCGCGCCGAGCGCCATGCGAATGCCAAGCTCGCGCGTGCGTTGCGTGACAGTCAGCGCCATCACGCCATAAAGGCCAACGCTCGCGAGCACCAGCGCGAGCACCGCAAACGCTGCTAACAAGACCATTGTTAGCCGGCGCGCCGCCAGGCTCGAAGCAACGGCTTCATCCATGGTCGTGATCTGGCCGATTG
>Ga0066903_100000592_pt1 | contig 23448 bp, 16 predicted proteins | sample PanSoiMetaGPlot1_FD_67491 | JGI IMG/M metagenome (GOLD analysis project Ga0066903, IMG submission 67491) | Tropical forest soil microbial communities from Panama analyzed to predict greenhouse gas emissions - Panama Soil - Plot 1 (version 2) | ecosystem: Environmental > Terrestrial > Soil >... | reverse complement strand
GATCCGTCGTGCAGGACGACGCCGGCGTGCTGGACGCGGCCGTTGGCGAAGAGCAGTTTGGCGCCGACGCACCCGACGCCCGGTCGTCCGGCCTGCTGCAGCAGCTCTTCGATCCAGCCGGGCGCGAGCACCTGCGTGTCGTTGTTGAGAAAGACGACGAATTCGCCGCGCGCGGCGCGCGCCCCTTCGTTGTTGATGTGGGAGAAGTTGAAGGCCCCGGGCACGTTCACCACCCGGTGGCGTGTCGCCGCGAAATACGCGAGCGTCTCGGGTTCGCTGCTGTCGTTGTCGACGATGACGATCTCGTACGCGCCGTAGGTGGATCGCTGCTCGATGCTGTCGACGCACTGCCGCAGCAGCGAGAGCCGGTCGCGCGTCGCGATGACGATGCTCACGAGCGGCTGGCCGTCGATCGGCCAGACGACGCGCAGGCGCGAGGGGCCGTTGTCGGGCACGACGCGCGCGGCTTCGCCGGCCGCCGCGAAGTGTTCGACGAGCGCCGCCCGGCGCGCCTCGACGGCGGCGTCGGTGACGAGGGCGACGCGTCCCGGCGTCGCGCGCTTGCAGACGATCTGTCCGAGGCGCCGGACGCGCATCCCCGCGCGCAGGGCGGCGAGCAGCAGGCGGTAGTCGTCGGCCGCGAGCGTCGCGTCGGACCACCCGCCGAGGCGCGCGACGGCGTCGCGCGCGAACGCGCAGACGCGTCCCGTGTAGGGAAACGCGAGGAGCAGATCGGGCGACCAGTCGGGCTTCGAGTAGTCGATCTCGTCGCCGTACACGATATCGGCCTGGAGCTGCGCGGCGCGGCGGCCGATCGTGCGGACGGCGTCCGGCAGGAGCAGATCGCCGGGGGCGAGCATCGCGACGAAGAGTCCTGCGGCGGCTGCGGCCGCGGCGTTGAGGCGCGCGGCGGCGCCGTCCGGCGCGGTCCACGCCTCGACGCGCGCGTCGCGCGTCACCGCGTCGCGGATTGCGACGGCGCGATCGCCCACCAGCACGAGCTGCCAGCGTCGATCGATCTGCGCGAGCACTGAATCGAGCGTCGCCTCGATCGCGGCTCGCTGCCGCTCGTCGGACGGATCGAGATCGTCGACGCGAAGCAGGAAGGTCACCCGCGCCGGACCCCAGAGGACGCCTCCGCGAATGCGACGCCAGACGGTACGAAGGAGCGTGTGTCGGCGCGATCCGGCCGGCGCGAGCCGCGGTTGAAGGGCCTTCAGCCGGGCGCGAAGCATGACGGGCAAATCGAGCGGCTAGTCTACCACGAGAAAACGGTACAATTCGGGACGTTGGCCCGTTCACGTGCACTGCTGCCCGCAGGGTTCTCGCGGCTCTTCCGGCATTCGACGACGATCGATCCCTACCTCGACGAGAGCGGTCCTTCCGCGCAGCGTCTCGGCTATCTCGCGCTCGACGGCGTGTCGTACGACGCAATCGACATGTCGTCGGCGACGGCGCTCACGTGCGAGGTCCGCACGTCCGCCCGCGCGGTGCTGCGCGTGCCGTGCGCCGCAATCGATCCCGCCGGCGGCCGCGTGACGTTCGACGTCGCCGTCACGGCGCCCGGCGCCGCCGAACGGCGGCGGCGCGTGGAGATTTCCGGCGAGGCGTTCGGCTCGTGGCACGTGCTCGCGCTCCGCGTCCCGCAGGGATCGGTCGCGCTCAGCGTGCGCGCCACGGGCGACGGGCGGGCGGCGGCGCCCGGCGCCGTCTGCGGCGTGCCGTCGCTGACGTGGCGCAAGTCGCCGCGCGCCGTGTCGCGCTCGATCGCGTTCGCCGTGCGCACGCTGGGTCTCAAGGGCACCGTGCGGTACCTGCGCACGAAGGTGGACGCGGACGCCGCCGCGCAATACCAGCAGTGGCGCGCCTGCCACGAACCGTCACCGGCGGCGATCGACGCCGCCCGTGCGGGGGCGGTGCTGCTGGCCGCGCGTCCGCGGTTCGCGCTCTTCGTCGAGACACCCGTCGGAGCCGATCCCGCCGCCGTGCAGGCAACGCTGGCCTCGATCGAGGGGCAGGCGTACGACGCATGGGAGGTGCATCACGCCGATACGGCTGAGCTGCGTAACGCCGCGATGGCGGCATCGCGCGCCGACTTCGTCGGTGCGATCCGCGCCGGCGATCGCCTGTCGCCCGTCGCGCTGCTGCGCGCGGCCGAAGCGGCCGCAGCCGGCGACGACGTGGACGTGCTCTACACCGACGAGGACATCCGGCTGCCCGGCCAGGACCCCGCGCGTCCGCGCTTCAAACCGGACTGGTCGCCCGAGCTGCTCCAGGCCTGCATGTACATGGGCCGCCTGCTGCTCGTCCGCCGCACGCTCGCGATCGCGGCCGGCGGCTACCGCGCCCCGATGGACGGCGCGCTCGACTACGATCTCGCGCTGCGCGCCGCGCCGCAGGCGCGCCGGATCGCGCACGTGTCCGACGTGCTGTATCACCGCGGGTCGGCGGACGCCGGGCATCCCGACAGCGCGAGTCCCGCGGCCGCCGCCGCCCTGGCCGACGCGTCGGGGCGGGCGGGTCATCCGGCCGACGTGGCGCCGGGCGCGATGGCGGGGCTCTGGCGGGCACGCGTCACGGTGACCGAGCCGCCCCGGATCGCCATCGTGATCCCGACCGACGGCCGCGGTCCCGGCGCGGGCGCGCCCGCCTTCGTCTCCGCCTGCGTGCGCAGCCTGCTGCAGCGTACGCGCTATCCGCACTACGACCTGCTGGTCTGCGACAACGGCAACCTGACGGCGGAGACGCGCGCGTTCCTCGACTCCGTCCCGCACCGGCGCGTCACGTACCGCTGGGAAGGGGCGTTCAACTTTCCGCGGAAGATCAATTTTGCGGTGGGGCAGACCGACGCGCCGTTCGTCCTGCTGCTCAACGACGACGTCGAGCCGATCAACGACGACTGGCTGGACGCGATGCTAGAATACGCGCACCAGCCGCAGATCGGGGCGGTCGGCGCGAAGCTGTTCTACCCCGACGGCCGACTGCAGCACGTCGGCGTCGCGGTCGGCGTCTGCGGCGTCGCCGCGCACCTCCTCCACCAGCACCCGGGCGGCACGCAGGGATGTGGCGGGATCGCCGTGAGCGTGCGGAACTGCTCCGCCGTGACCGGCGCCTGCCTGCTCACGCGGCGGCAGGTGTACGACGGGATCGGCGGCTTCGACGAGGCGCTGGCGCTCGATTTCAACGACGTGGATTTCTGCCTGCGCGTGCGGCGGGCGGGCTTCCGGATCGTGTTCACGCCGCACGCGCGGCTGTTTCACCACGAGTCGGCCAGCTTCGGCGCGCGCCGTCAGCGCGCCGAGGAGGTCGCCGTGATGTGGGAGAGGTGGGGCCCGGTGCTCGAGCGCGATCCGTACTACAACGTGAACCTGACCCGCGACTTTCCCGACTGCCGGATCCGCGCATGCAAGTGATGATTCTCTGCGGCGGCATGGGCACGCGCCTCCGGGAGGAGACCGAGGTGCGCCCCAAGCCGATGGTCGAGATCGGCGGCCGTCCGATCCTCTGGCACATCATGAAGACCTACGCGGTGCACGGCTTCACCGACTTCGTGATCTGCCTCGGCTACAAGGGGGAGCGGATCAAGGAGTACTTCCTCAACTACGAGGCGATGAACAACGATTTCACGGTGGAGCTCGGCCGCCGCGAGTCGATCCGGTTCCACGAGGGGCACCGCGAGCACGGCTGGCGCGTCACGCTCGTCGACACCGGCTACACCACGGCGACCGGCGGCCGCATCAAGCGCGCGTCGGCGTACCTCACGGGCGACCGCTTCATGCTCACCTACGGCGACGGCGTGTGCGACGTCGATCTCAAGCGGCTGGTGGCGTTCCACGAGGCGCAGCAGACGCTCGCGACCGTGACGGGCGTGCATCCCGCGTCGCGCTTCGGCGAGCTGCTCGTCACCGGCGAGCGCGTCCGGCAGTTCTCCGAGAAGCCGCAGACGCACGAGGGGCTCGTCAACGGCGGCTACTTCGTCCTCGAGCGCGGCGCGCTCGACTACCTCACCGACGATCCGGGCTGCGTGCTCGAGCGCGAGCCGCTGGAGCGGCTCGCCGCCGACGGCCAGCTCTCGGTCTTCCGCCACGACGGCTTCTGGCAGTGCATGGACACGTATCGCGACTACCAGCTGCTCAACCAGCTCTGGGAATCGGGGGACGCGGCATGGAAGCAGTGGTGAGCGGCGCCGCGTTCTGGCGCGACCGGCGCACGTTCGTCACCGGCGGCACGGGGCTCGTCGGCGGCTGGCTCGTCAAGCGGCTGCTGGATCTCGGCGCCGACGTCGTCTGCCTCGTACGCGACTGGGTGCCGTCGAGCGAGCTGCTCGCGGATCACCGAGCGCGCGAGAGCGATCACCGCGCGCGCAATACCGTCACGATCGTCCGCGGCGACGTCCGCCGCCAGGCCACGCTGGAGCGCATCCTCGGCGAGTACGAGATCGACACCGTGATCCATCTCGCGGCGCAGACGATCGTCGGCATCGCGAACCGCAATCCCGTCTCGACGTTCGACACCAACGTCCGCGGCACGTGGGCGCTCCTCGAGGCGTGCCGGCGCAGCCCGGCGGTCCGCCAGATCGTCGTCGCCTCGTCGGACAAGGCGTACGGCGAGTGCCTCGAGCTCCCGTACAACGAGACGACGCCGCTGCGCGGCACGCACCCCTACGACGTCAGCAAGTCGTGCGCGGACCTGATCGCGCACACCTACGCGAACACCTACGGGACGCCGGTCGCGATCACGCGCTGCGGCAACTTCTACGGCGGCGGCGATCTGAACTGGAACCGCATCGTCCCCGGCACGATTCGATCGGTGCTGCGCGGCGAGCGGCCGATCATCCGGTCGGACGGGCAGTTCGTCCGCGACTACTTCTACGTCGAGGACGGCGCGGCGGCCTATACGCTGCTCGCGGAGCGCCTCGCGGCGGACCGCGCGCTGGCCGGCCAGGCCTTCAACTTCTCGAACGAGATCCAGGTCACGGTCGCCGACCTCACGCGGAAGATCCTCGCGCACATGGGGTCGACGCTCGAGCCCGACATCCAGAACCGCGCGACGCACGAAATCCGGCATCAGTACCTGAGCGCGGAGAAGGCGCGCACGGACCTGCAGTGGAAGCCGCTGTTCACGCTCGACGAAGGGCTCGAGCGGACGGTGGCGTGGTATCGCGCGTTCCTCGGGGCGTCTCCCGGTAAGGGAGCATGACCGTCTTCCGCTGCCGCGCGTGCGGCGGCACGCGCGTGCCCGTGATCCTGTCGCTGGGCCGGATGCCGCTCGCCAACGCCATCGTCACGCCGGGGTTCCCCGAACAGGCGGAGCCCGCGTACCCGCTGCAGCTCGTGTTCTGCGAGACCTGTACGCTCGTGCAGATCGACGAGACGGTGCCGCCCGAGCTGATGTTCTCGGACTACGCCTATTTCTCGTCGTACTCGGACACGATGCTGGCGCACGCGCGCGGGATCGTCGAGCGCGTGGTCGACGAGCAGCGGCTGACCCCCGACTGCCTCGCGGCCGAGATCGCCAGCAACGACGGCTACCTGCTGCAGTACTACGTGCAGGCGGGCGTGCCCGTGCTCGGCGTGGAGCCGGCCGCCAACATCGCGAAGGTCGCCGATGCGAAGGGCATCCGGACGATCGTGGACTTCTTCGGCGAGGCGCTCGCGTTGAAGCTGCGCGCCGAGGGCGTCCGGGCCGACGTGATCCACGCCAACAACGTGCTGGCGCACGTGCCCGATCTGCCGGGGTTCTGCCGCGGGCTCGCGGCGCTCCTGAGCGACGAGGGGCGCGCGATCGTGGAGGTCCCGTACGTCAAGGAACTGATCGACGACCGCGAGTTCGACACCATCTACCACGAACATCTGAGCTATTTCTCCGTGACGGCGCTCGATCGGCTGTTCGCGGCGCACGGCCTGTCGGTGGTGGACGTCGAGCGGCTGACGATTCACGGCGGTTCGTTGCGCGTGACGGTCGCGCACGCGCGCGCCGACGTGCCGCGTTCGCGCGTGGTCGAGGCGTTGCTCGAGGAAGAGCAGGGTCTCGGGCTGACGCGCCTGCCGTACTACGCCCGGTTCGCCAGGGCCGTCGAGGATCTGCGCGAGCAGCTCACGGGACTCCTTCGCGATCTGCGCGGACGCGGCCACCGGCTCGCCGCGTACGGCGCGGCCGCCAAGGGGGCGACGCTGCTGAACTACTGCGGGATCGACTGCCGCATGATCGGGTTCGTGGCCGACCGCAATCCGCACAAGCAGGGCAAGCTGATGCCCGGCGTCCACATCCCGATCGTCCCGCCGCAGTTCCTGATGGCCACGCGTCCCGACTACGTCCTGCTCCTCACCTGGAATTTCGCCGACGAGATCCTCGCGCAGCAGGCCGAGTTCCGCGACGCCGGCGGGCGCTTCATCATCCCGATTCCCGACGTGCAGATTGTTTGACATGATCGGCCGCGCATGATCTTCAGCGAGACGCCGCTTCCGGGGGCGTACGTCATCGACGCCGAGCCGATCGGCGACGAACGCGGCTTCTTCGCGCGGTTCTGGAGCGCGGAGGTGTTCGCCGCGCGGCAGCTCGTCACGCGGTTCGATCACGTCAGCGTGTCGTTCAACACGAAGGCGGGCACGCTCCGCGGCATGCACTACCAGGCGCCGCCGTTCGCCGAGACGAAGCTGATTCGCTGCATCCGCGGGGCGATCTACGACGTGGCCGTCGATCTGCGGCCGCACTCGCCGGCGTACCGCAAGTGGACGTCCGTCGAGCTGACGGCCGACAACCGCCGCGCGTTCTACATTCCCGCAGGCTGCGCGCACGGGTTTCAGACGCTGACGCCCGACGCCGAGGTCCTCTACATGATCGACGCGCCCTACAGCGCGTCTCACGGCCGCGGCGTGCGCTGGAACGATCCAGCGTTCGGCATCACCTGGCCCGACAGCGCCGAGCGGGTCATGAACGATCGCGACGCCGGGTATCCGGATTTCTCCGGCTCCTGACCATGCAAAGGCGGGTGCTGCTGACGGGCGCGAACGGCTTCATCGGCCGCGCGTGCATCGGCCCGCTCGCCGCGCGCGGCTTCGAGATCCACGCGGTTGGCCGCACGGTGCCGGCCGTGCACGACGCGGGCGTGATCTGGCATCGTCACGACCTGCTCGTGCCGGGCGAGCCCGCGCGCATCGTCGAGGCCGTCCGCCCCACGCACGTGCTCCACATGGCGTGGTACACCGTGCCGGGCAAGTACTGGACGGCGCCGGAGAATGCCGAGTGGGTCGCGGCCAGCGTTGCGCTCGCGCGCGCGTTCGAGCGCGCCGGCGGCGCGCGCTTCGTCGGCGCCGGCTCGTGCTCCGAGTACGCGCCGTCCGAGCGCGACTGCGACGAGCGTGCGACGCCGCTCGCGCCGGCCACGGTCTACGGCACGTCGAAGCACGCCGTCCGTCGCGAGATCGCCGCGATCGCCGAGGGACGCTTGTCGTTTGCGTGGGGACGGATCTTTTTTCTCTACGGACCGCACGAGGATCCCTCGCGCCTCGTTTCCGGCGTGATCCGATCGTTGCAGGACGGCCGAGAGGCGCTGTGCACGGCCGGCACGCAGGTCCGCGACTTCATGCACGTCGACGATGTGGGCGACGCGTTCGCGGCGCTGACGGACAGCGACGTGGACGGCGCGGTCAACATCGCGTCCGGCCGTCCAGTCCGGATCGCCGAGATCGTCCTGTCGATCGCGCGTCAGATGGACGCCGAGCGTCTGGTGCGCCTCGGCGCGCGGCCAACCCCGGATGGAGAGCTGCCGGCCATCACTGCCTCAATCGCGCGGCTGCGAGACGAGGTTCGCTGGCCGGGTGGCCGAGACTTGCCGCTAGGGCTGTCGGAGACGATTGCGTGGTGGAGGACGGCGTTGCGGGAGCCGCGGCGATGACCGTGCGGCGCCCCGCGCTCTTCCTGCTGCTCGCGCTGCTCGCGGTGCAGGCGGACGTCGTCTTCCTGGGCTCGACGCTGATCCCGATGACGCAGCCGGGCATGCTGAGCACCGGACCCTACGGCTACGACGGATTCCTGCCGGACATCCCAACCGCCATCGATCCCACCGGCGCCTTCGACGCCGAACTTGCGTGGGCCGGTTATTTCGCGCGCGTCGTCAGGGCCGGCTCGTTCCCGTTCTGGAATCCGTATCAGGGTCTCGGCCAGCCGCAGCTCGCCAACTACGTCTCGGGCGTGCTCTATCCGATCAACTGGCTGAACCTGGTGCTGCCGCGAGCGTGGTGGGACCTGGTCTTCCTGGCCGACTGGTTCCTGGTCGCCTGGTCCACGTATCTGTTCGCGCGTGTGCTGCGGCTCGATCGCGCGAGCGCGATGACGGGAGGGCTGGCGGTCTTCGCGACGGGGTTCTTTCCGGGCTTTCTGATCGTGCGGTCGATCATCGGCACGGTCGCCTGGTTTCCGTTCCTGCTCTACGCGATCGAACGGTCGCTGCGCGAGCCTGCGTGGCGCTGGAAGGCGCCGGCGCTCGCGTGCGGCACGGCTTGCCTGGCCGTGGCCGGCCATCCCGAGCCGGCGTTCGTCGGGCTGGTGCTGACCGTCATCTATCTCGGCGCGCGTGTCGCGGCATCGCCGCGCCTGTGGCGTGAGTCCGCCTTCCACATCCTGCCGGCCATGCTGTTCGGCGGGTTGCTCGCCGCACCGCACTGGCTGCCCTTCGCCGACTATGTGTTCAGCGATGCGATGTCGGTGCACAAGGGCGAGATGGGGATCCTGCACTTTCCGGCCGCGACGCTCGCGTTGTGGGTCTTCCCGTTCCTCTACGGCCCGATCAACCTGGACATCTGGCAAGGCACGTACGCCTCGATCGCATGGGTGCCGAGCAGCGTCACCTTCCTCGCGATCACCGGTGCGGTGGCGACGCTGCACCGGCCGCGCGCCGGCGCGGTCGCGATGCTCGCCATCGTCGCGCTCGCGGCGGCGAAGATCTTCGGCCTCCCGATCGTCAACGACATCGGGCGGTTCTGGCTCCTCAAAGATTTCTGGTTCGTGTACACCAACGGTTTCGTCGCCGCCGGTCTGTGCGTGTTCGCGGCGCTGGGATTTGCCGCGCTGCGACGCGAGCCCCTCGCGTGGTGGATCCGGCCGGGCGCGGCCTGGGGAGGCTTCGCCCTGGCGATGCTGACGATGGGGATCGTCACGCTTCGGCAGCACGCGGCGATGCTGGCGGCCGACTCGTGGCGGCCCAAGTTCATGGCCCTCGCGATCGCCGCAGGACTCTTCTGGGCCGCCGCGTACCCGGTGGCGCTGCTGCTCGCGCGCCGGAGGGACCCCGGCGGCAGGGCCCTCTTCCTCGTCGCGACGGCCGGCCTGCTGCTTCAGGCGGTCGCGTGCTTTCCGAGCGGATCGCTCCATGCCTGCGCACTGTTCAACGCGGCCGCCGCTGCCGCCTTCGTCGCGGTGGCGGCCGTCGCGATCGCGGCGCCGCGGCGGATGCGCGGCGTCGTTCCCGCGGCGATCGCGCTGGGCGTGACCGCCGCGGCCGTGGCGGCGTGCGCACTGGTGAGCCCCCGTCTGGCGCGGCGCCACGATGTCTTCAAGCCGGCGCCGTTCGTGTCGATGCTGACCGGCCTGTCGAACGCGCCGAGAATCTATCCCCTCGAAGGGATCCTCTTCCCGGACTTCGCCGCGCCGTACGGTCTGACGAGCGTCACGAATCTCGAGAACCTGGTGCCGCGCTGGAGCGCGGAGTTCTTCTCACGCTTTCTCGATCGCGGCGCGCCGCTGTCGCGCTTTTATGGCGTCGACGGCGCCCGCACGCCGGGGGCGCCGGACCCCACGGTGGAATTCTGGAGCCGCAAGCGCTATTGGGATCTGATCGGTGTCCGCTACCTGCTCACCGTCGGCCGCGATCTGAACATGCGGATCGTCGCCGGGCCTGCGCGCGACGCACCCGCGCCGGTCCCGCTCGTCGCGCCCCGGCTCGCGCCGGTGAGCTGCGCCGGCGGCGCGTTCGACTCGGTCGCCGTCCCGTTGAGCACGTACGGGGCGACCCAGAACGGCGACGTGCGTCTCGAGGTGCTCGACGAGCACGGCGCCGTGATGACCGCGGCCGTGCCTGTCGATGCGGCGACGCTCGTCAACCATGCCCAGCAGGCCTTTGCGTTCCCGACGCGCGTCTGCGCCGACGGAGCGCGCCAGGTGACGCTGCGTCTGCAGTTCACGCCTTCGGCTCCCGGCGCGGCCATCGCGGCCTGGCACTACCCGGGCTCGCGGGAGGCGGAGTTCTTCTACACAGCACTGGCCCCGCCGACCGCGGACACCGGACGGCTGCGTCTCGCCTTCAAGGACGAGAAGATGGGCGTTCAGATCTGGGAGAACCCGGCGGCCGCCGAGCGCGCGTTGCTCCTCCCGGTGGTCGAAGTCGTCTCGGGCCCCGAGGCCGCGTTGACCCGGCTCGCCGACGCGTCATTGGATCTGCAGCGCACCGCGTTCGTCGAACGGGCGGGATGCGCCGGCGATCCCACCTTCCCCGCGGACGCCTCGCCGGGGCGTCTCGTTCAGCTGACCGTCGGTCCCAACCACGTGGACGTCGAGTACGACGCACGGACACGCGGGATGCTGATGCTCTCCGACGCGTACAGCAATGGCTGGCGCGCGCGCATCGACGGGCGGGACGTGCCGGTGTGGCGCGTCGACGCGGCGTTTCGCGGTGTGTGTTTCGACCAGGCCGGCCGTCACCGCGTGACGTTTCACTACCGGCCCCCGCGCTGGAACTCCGCCCTCATGCTGGCAAGCGCCAGCGCACTCGGTCTCGCCGGTCTGGTGATCGCAGGACGCCGGCGTCAGCCCCGTCCGCTACGGGAACGTCGGGAGCGGCGCGTATCCTGATCCGCCCCAGGCCTTGTTCAACGTCGTGGTGTAGTTCGAGGACGACAGCAGAATGAACCAGGTGGCCGACGAGCCCTGATAGAGCGCGAGGTCCTGCTTGCCGTCGCCGTCGAAGTCGCCGCGGATCGGCGTATAGCTCGGGCCGCCCCAGCTGACCGACAGCGTGGTCGTGTAGTTGGCGCCCGACAGCAGCGCGTACCACAGCCCCGTCGTCGGATTGTAGACGCCGAAGTCGGTCTTGCCGTCGCCGTCGTAATCGCTCTGCGCGGCGACGTACGCGTTCCCGGAGCCGACGCTCTTCTGCATCGACGTCGAATAGTTCGACGACGAGAGCAGCACGGTCCAGAGGCCGCTCGACGGCACGTACAGGCCCAGGTCCGTCTTGCCGTCGCCGTCGAAGTCGCCCGGCACGGAGGTGTAGCCCGTGCCGCCCCAGGTGATCGACAGCGTGGTCGTGTAGTTGCTGCCGGACTTCAGCGCGTACCAGAGGCCCGACGTCTTGTTGTAGACGGCGAAATCGGTTCTTCCGTCGCCGTCGTAGTCGCCCGGCACGGCGACCCAGCCCGGACCGCCGGCGGCCTTCGAGATGGACGTCGTGAAGCCCGAGCCCGACAGCAGCACGTACCAATTGCCCGTCGATTCCTGGTAGACGCCGAGATCCGCCTTGCCGTCGCCATCGTAGTCACCGGGCGCCAGCGTATACCCCGCGCCGCCCCAGGCGACGTTCTGCGACGTGGTGTAGGTGCCCGTCGACTTCAGCGTGTACCAGGTGGCGTTCGCCTGCTGGAAGACCGTGATGTCGGCCTTGCCGTCGGCGTCGAAGTCGGTCGCGCGCATCGTGTCGTTCGTGGCCGTCACGATCGCGCTGCTCAGCGGCGCGTCGGTCGACGCGCCGAAGCCGCCGACCACGAACGAGGTCGAGAAGCCCGACGACGACTGCAGGACGAGCCAGTTGCCCGTGCTCCGCTGGAACACGGCCATGTCGGTCAAGCCGTCGCCGTCGTAGTCGGCCGGCACCGGCACATAGCCGGGACCGCCCCAGGTGGCGCTGAGCGACGTGGAGTAATTGGTCGACGACTTCAGCACGAACCAGCCGGCGGTCGACTGCTGATAGACGGCGAAGTCGGCCCTGCCGTCGCCATCGTAGTCGCCGGGCACCAGCGTGTAGCCGGGGCCGCCCCAGGCGCCGCTGAGCACCGCGGTGTAACTGGTGCTCGACTTGAGGATGCTCCACGTGCCCGTGGCCGGCTGATAGACGCCGATGTCGGATCGGCCGTCGCCGTCGAAGTCCTGCCCGCCGATCGGCACGTAACCCGCACCGCCCCACGTCGCCGAGATCGTCGCGGTGTAGCCGCTGCTCGACGTCAGGATCGACCACACGCCCGTCCCGGGCCGGTAGACGGCCGCGTCGGTCTTGCCGTCGCCGTCGTAGTCGCCCGGCATCGGCTTGTAGTTGGGGCCGCCCCAGTTGATCGTGAGCGTCGTCGTGTAGTTGCTCGACGACTTCAGGATCGACCACACGCCCGTCGATTCGCGATAGACGGCGATGTCCTGCTTCCCATCGCCGTCGTAGTCGCCGGGCACCGGCGTGTAGTCCGGTCCACCCCACGATTTGGCGATCGACGAGGTGTAGTTGCTGCCGGACGTCTTGATCGTCCAGTCGCCGTTCGCCTTGTAGATGCCGATGTCGGCGCGCGTGTCGCCGTCGAAGTCGCCGCCCGAGACCGGCAGCGGCGCGGGCACCACCTTGACCGGGCCCGTCGAATAGCGGCCGAGCGAATTGCGGCCGTCATTGGCGACCGCGTAGATGTAGTAGGTGCCGGCCGGCACGGTCATGCCCGGCCGCCACACGTACTGCCCGGCCGATAGCGGGACACCCGCCGCGATCTGCACGAGGCCGGATGACGGATCCTGATCTGTGTCGCGGTACAGCGTCAGCGTCGTCGCATCCCCCTCGGGGTCGCTGCCCGTGAAGCGAATCGTGAATTTCCCCTGCGTGGTGGCGTCGTCGGCCGCCAGCTTGACGTTGGCGAGATGGAAGTTGACCACCTCGGCGAACTCGAACGGATCGATCCGGAAGTGCCGGACCGGTAATTGATTTCCGTTCCAGGTGACCGCGTTCGTTGGTTCGAGTCCGCCGTTCGCGGTCGTCAACTGCGCGAGGTCGAGCGTATACGTGTTCGTTCCCGGCCAGACCTGGATGTCCTTGCTGGTCGTCACGTTGTACGGTGTGCCGCCGCCGGTCGACGAACTGTCGAATCCCCAGAAGACGCGCGCCACCGATCCGGTCGTGAGGTTGTACGGATGGTCCACCGTCAGCGTGTAGGTGAGGCGGTGGTACTTGTTGTGGTCGATGGTCGGACCATCGGTCGGTTTCTGCTTTGACAACAAGTAGAGCTGCGCGTCGCCGATCGGCACGCCTTGCGGCGTCGCGGCGGTTGCCTGGCCGTCGCTCGTCCCCGTGAATCCATTCGCGTTCGTCGTGTGCTGCGTCAGGTGATCGACGATGTTGACGTTCACGAAGTAGTCGTTGGGGTCGGTCATGTCCCACGGATTGCCGAGCACCGTGGTCGCGAAGTCTTCGCCGCCGGTTTCGTCGGGATCGGTGATCTGGACGATCGGCGGCCCGTTGACCGTGAAATCTCGGGTCGCCGCGCCGACGTGGAGCGTGTAGACGCCCGGCGGCAGCACGCCGTAGTTCCAGTTGAACGAACAGGTCCCGGACGGATTGGGAACAGTGAACGTCGTGTTGCTGCTCTTTTCCGTGACGGAAATAGCCGACGAGCAGGCGCCGCCCGTCCACGCGATGTTCATCGTCTTCGTTTCGGATCGCGCGTCACCGGTCGTCAGGCGTACCCAGTCGACGGACACCGTACTCGAGACGTTGCTGTGATTGGGGTAGAAAGCCAGGCCTTTCACCTGGGGAAACGCATTCCAGGCCGGCGGTCCCGGTTGCGCGTTCGCCGGGACGTTGACCAGGTCGACCACGTAGATGCTCGTGCCCGCCGGCGCCGGGAGATTGTTCTCGGGAAGGAGCCGCGTGCCGCCGCCGGGATCGGTGGAATCGCCGATTTCCTTGTGCCACCAGTAGAACCGCGGGAATTGAGTGCCTAGGTTCGTCGTGAACTTGATCGCGAGCTTCGAGTACTTCGCGGTGTCGATCGGAAAATTGTGACCGTTGTGTCCCGGGTTGTTGATCATGAACCAGGGACGATGCAGGATGCCGATGCTGTTGTTGCCGTTTGCCGCGGCGGTCACGCCGCTGACGACGCCGTTGGCCACCGTCGGACCGCTGAGCCAGTTGAGATGTTGCGTCGGCTCCGACGCGATGTCCTGGACGTTGCTGAAGTCCCACGGATCGCCGAGGACTTCAGTCGCATAGTCGGGGCCGGCCGCCAGCACCGTGTTCGCGGAGGGAGACGTGATCGTGATGCCGCCCTGCGCCGTCACGGGACGGTTGCCGACCGCCCAGAGACCGGCGATCAGGAGAAACGCCGCTGCCAGGCGCGTTCCCGCGGCTGAGTTTGCCTTCATATACCTGCGTTGGAAAGGCAAGGGCAGTGCCAGCGGAGCCACCGGGGAAACACTCCGGCCGCGGCCCGGTGTGGCTCAAAAACCGACTGTCTCTTACCATTTCTGCACGCGCTGACAGGTTTCGTAGGCGTGGCGAGCTCATCAGACGCGCGTGAACACCGCCATCTGCTGGCCGTCGGCGATGCTGCCGTCGATGCGGTCCACGCGACCGCCCGCCGAACGGGACATCACTTCGAGCTGCTCGAACCGGATGCGCCTGCCGTCGTAGCCCGCGTAGAAGCGTCCGTCGGGCGCGAGGGCCCGCACGATCGACACGATGTTGGGTCCCATCAGCTCCGGCGGTACACCGGTGAACGCCGCGTCCGCCGTCGCGACGTTGATCGGCGGAAGGCCGTGCAGATCGATCGCGGTGTGCGGCGTGCAGACGAACAGGCGTCCGGGCTCGACGAACGTGCGAAGCGTGTTCGTCGGCTGGCCGCAGCGAAGCTCCAGCACGTAGTGGTGGCTCGCGAGCCCGTGCGTCCGCAGGAAGTCCAGCCGCCGCAGCGCGGCTTCCTCTTCCTGGTCCGCCGCGGTCGCCGGCATCTCGAACCCGCTCGACGTGGACGACGTGAGCTGCAGCTGCCGGTACGCCGCGAGCCCCTCCTCGACGGGACCGTCGTACAGGAGCTGGCCGTGCTCCAGCATGCAGACGCGCTGGCAGACCTCGCGAACCGTGTAGGACGAGTGCGACACGAAGAGGATCGTCTTGCCCTCGGACAGGAACTGCTCCATCGTCCGGCGGCACTGCTTCTGGAACTCTTCGTCGCCGACGGCGAAGATTTCGTCCAGCAGCATCACGTCGGGCCTGAGATTCGCCGCCACGGCGAACGCCAGCCGCATGTGCATGCCCGACGAGTAGTTCTTGAGCTGCACGTCCATGAAATCGCGCAGCCCCGAGTACTCGACGACGCCGGGGTAGATCTGATCGATCTCCGCCGCCGACAGGCCGTGAATGGCGGCGTTGAGGCGGACGTTCTCGCGGCCGCTCAGCTCGAGGTGGAACCCGATCCCCAGCTCGATCAGGGTGCCGATCTGAATGCCGCGCGAGACGAGGACCTCGCCGCTCGTCGGCCGGTGGATGCCGGCGATCAGCTTCAGCAGCGTGCTCTTGCCCGATCCGTTGCGCCCGATGATGCCGACCGACTCGCCGCGGCCGACGGTGAACGACACGCCGCGGAGCGCCCACAGCTCTTCGTGGATCTCGCGCTTGTCCTTGTGGAACAGCGCGAGCGCGCGCGACTTCAGGTCGCCCGATCGGTTCTTGCGGAGCCAGTAGCGCTTCGCGACGTTGCGGAGGTCGATGAGCGGCGCCATGTCAGATCTGCTCGACGAATTCGTGCTGCAGCCGCGTGAACAGGACGAACCCGCCGGCGAGCGCGACGACCGCGTACGTCACCGCCACGATCCAGACACTGAGGTCGGGCACGCGGCCGTGATAGCAGATCTGCTGATACGCCACCACGAACGGCGTCATCGGGCTGAACAGCACCCGCTGCCGCCACTGCTCGGGAATCGTCTGGTAGTCGTAGATGATCGGCGTCGTCCAGAACAGCACCATGAGCGCGATCTCGAGCAGGTGCCGGATGTCGCGGAAGAACGTCACGCCCGCCGCGAGCGCCATCGCCACGCCCATCGTCATCATCAGCTGCAGCGCGATGAACACCGGGAAGAGCAGCAGCGTCGGCGTGGGCGCGATCTGGTAAATCGTCAGCATCAGCGGCAGAAATACCAGGATCGTCAGGAGGAACTGCGCGAAATTGAAGAGCACCGACGAGATCGGCAGCACGGCGCGCGGGAAGTGCACGGTCTTGAGGAGCCCGCCGTTGTCGACGATGGAGCCCGCGCCCATCGACGACGACGAGGCGAAGAAGGTCCACGACAGGATGCCGAGCAGCAGCTGGAACACGAAGTCGCTGCCGCGGATCGTCATGATGTACTTGAAGACGACCGTGTAGACCAGCATCATCACCAGCGGGTTCAGCAGCGACCAGAGGAAACCGAACACCGAGCCGCGGTATTTCAGCTTCAGATCCTTCGACACCAGGTTGCGAATCAGCTCGCGATAGCGGAGCAGCGCGGCGAATGAGGCGATCGGACCGGGATGACCGCCGGCGGCGTCGACGAGCGGCGCGTCTGAATGCGCGAGCGACACGGAATGGGGCACGGAAGAGGACACGATTTTACGATACTCCGGGCATCAGCGGGGCCGATCCGGCAGCCGCGCGATCCGCCACGACGCGCGCGCCGCGAGCGCGGCCCGCGCCATCCAGCGCATCGGGTTCCACGGCGACGGCACCACATGGGAGGCGTAATAGCGATACGCGCTCCGGTGGAACGCGCGGATCGCGAGCGGTGAATCGGATTTCGCGCTGGCGCCGCCCGCGTGCGTCACGCGTGCGCGGGGGACGTAGCGCGTCGAGCATCCCCGCTGCCACAGCCGGCGGCAGAGATCGGCGTCCTCCCAGTACAGGAAATAATCCTCGTCGAAGCCGCCGACCGCGTCGAACATCTCACGGCGGATCAGCATGGCGGCGCCCATCACCCAGTCGACCGGCGCGCTCTCGACGCCGGATTCGACCAGGTCGCGCGCAGGCAGATTTCTCCGCGCGACGGCCGCCGACGGAAAGATCCGGCTGAGGAGCGAGTGCCGCCCGAACAACCCCGTCCACGCGGTCGGATTGCCGCGGGCGCTCGCCTGCACGCTGCCGTCCGCGTTCAGCAACTGCGGCGCGGCGATCGCGCAGTCGGCATGCGCCTCCAGCGTCGCGTGCAACGCCTCGAACGCACCGGCGTGGACCTGACAGTCGGGATTGAGCAGCCAGAGCAGCGGCGCATCCGACCGCGCCACGGCCTGGTTGACCGCGGAGCCGAAGCCCGCGTTCCGCGGGTTGACGACGATGGTGGTGCGCGGCAGCAGCTCGAGCGCGGCGACCGCGCCGTCCGTCGACGCGTTGTCGACCACGATCGCGTGCCACTCCCGTGAGCCGAGATCGGCGGCGGCCGTGTCCACGCAGCGCGGCACGAGCGCGCTGGTGTTGAAGTTGACCACGATGACGGCGACGGCCGGACGCGCGCTCATCGCCGTCCCTCCGCGGCGCACTGCCGCAGCACCGCGAGCGTCTCTCCGGCGGTCCGGGCCCACGAGAAGCGCGCCGCCTGTGCGAGGCCGGCGTCGCGCAGCCGCGCCCGCGTCGCGGCGTCGTGCGACACCGCGGCGATCGCATCGCGCCACGCGCGCGCGTCGAGCGGATCGAGCAGCAGGCCGCCGTCGCCCGTGACCTCCGGGAGCGACGCGGCGTTGGCGGCCGCGACCGGCACGCCGCACTGCATCGCCTCGAGCACGGGAAGGCCGAAGCCCTCGTACATCGATGGATACACGAGCATCAACGCGCCGCGATACAGGTTGAGCAAGGCGTCTTCCCCCACCGGGCCCGTCAGCACGAGCGCATCAGGATCCGCGGCCGCCGCCGCTCGCAGCTCGGCGCCGATCCCGCGATCGACGCCGGCGCAGATGAGCCGTAGCGCCACACCGTCGCGCGCCCGGAGATCGATGACCGCGTCGATCGCCGTCCGCAGGTTCCGGCGCACGTGCAGGTCGCCGACATGCAGGACGTAGGGCGCCGTCACACCGGCCGGTGCGCGCCCGGCGTCGAACGGCCCCGGCGCGAACACCGCGGACGCCGCGAGCGGGACGACGGCGATCCGCTCGGCGGGCAGGCCGTACGCGGCGACGATCTCGTCCCGCGAGAATGCCGAGTCGGTGATCACGCGATCCGCGGCGAGGGCCGAACGCCGGTAGAACGCGCGCCGGAACCGATCGTTGCGGTACGCGTTCCACTCGGGCCGGCGCTCGTAGCTGACGTCGTGAATCGTGAGCGCCTGCGGATGCACGCCCCAGAGCGGCGCCGTATAGGCCGGCGCGTGGAAGACGTCGAGCGCCGCGCCTCGGACGGCGAGCGGCAGCGACGCCGCCATCCAGCCCAGATTCGTGGGGAATGCCGTCGCCGCGCGCACGTGCGTGTTCGGCGGAAGCGCCGCGCCCTCGGGCGCGCCGATCGCGATCACCTCGACCGCGTCGGCCGCGCGGGCGATCGCGCCGTACAGCTCGGACACATACCGGCGGACGCCGCCTGCGGGCGAGGCGAACGCGCGGCCGTCCACGCCGATCCGGAACCGGGTCGGACTCACCGGATCTCGTAGAAGAGGCGCGACACCGTCACACCCTTCGCGGCGCACGCCGCACGCACGGCGGCCTCGGCCTCGGGACCGATGGCGGGCGTGCTGATCAACAGCTCGTCGATGCGATACTTCGCGAGCAGCGCATCGAGCTCGCGCGCCGTCCCGCGCACCGCGACCCCCATGACGCGGCGCGACTGCTTGGCCTCGTCGTCGTCGATGAAGACGACCGGGATTCGATCCGACTCCTCGTTGGCGAGCAGCTCGCGCGCGAGCAGCTGGCCGCGGCGGCCCGCGCCGTAGATCGCGACCCGCCGCCGCACGCCGGTGCGGGCCGCCATGCGGCCGAACACCCGGAACGACGAGCGCGTCGCGACGATCGCCGCCGTCAGCAGGACCGCGTAGATCACGAAGACGCTGCGGGAGAACGCCTCGAACTTGAACAGATAGGTGGCCGCCAGCACCGACAGGATGACGCCGCTGCCGACGGCCCGGATGACGGTTGCGAGATCGTGGAGGCCGAACGTCCGCCACATCCGCGTGTACAGGCCGGAGACGTAGAGCGCGGCGAGCTGCGTGCCGAGGATCGCCGGGAGCGATTTCGCAAACGTCCCCATGAACACCGGCAGGCTCGGGTCTCCCTCGAAGCGGATCCGGTAGGCGGCGTAGTAGGACGCCGAGATCAACACGATGTCGAGCAGCACCTCGCCCGCGTGCCAGCGGAACGTCAGGTCCGTGATGAGCGGCGCGAACGGCGCGTTCTGAAACGCCCGGAAGTCCTGGCCCGCATACGCCGGCACGCGCGCGAGCCACAGGCCGAACATCAGCGTGCCGACGCCGAGGGCAGCCGCGAGCGGCGCGGCGCTGCCCGCGTGCCGGTGCACGAACGCACCCGCCGCCGCGCCGCCGATCCCGAGCGCGTAGAGGAGCCACACCGCCGTGCGATCGCTGAAGCCCGCCGACACCAGGCGATGCGACGTGTGGTCGATGTTGCCGCGCGTGGTGCTGCGCCCCGCCAGACGCCGCAGCAGGATGACGAACGAGCTGTCGAAGACCGGCACGATGACGATGAGGAGCGCGGCCGCGGCGGCGCGCGCGCTCCCGGATCGCGCGACGGCGATCACCGCGGACGCGGCGATCACGCCGCCGATCGCGAGGCTGCCGCAGTTGCCCATGAACATGCGCGCGGGATAGTGGTTCCACCCGAGAAAACCGAGGAGCGCGCCCGCCAGGGCCACCAGGACCGTGACGATGGCCGGCCCCAGCTCGGCGCCGAACGTGACCGCGAGGCCGAGCGCCGCGATCGCGGTGACGCCCGCCGCCAGCCCGTCCATGTTGTCGAGCAGGTTGATCGCGTTGTCGAGGCCGCCGAAACACAGAATCGCCAGCACCGTCAGCGCCGCGTGCATCGGCGTCGTCATGGAGGTGGAGACGATCATCAGCACGAAAAACGCGGCGACGGCCAGCGAGGCGACCATCTTCGCGAGCGCCGACATCTGGACGAGATCGTCGAACCAGCCGATCGCGAACAGCACGCCGGCGGTGACCAGCACGGGCCACGCCGAGGGATCGAATCCGCCCGCGATCGCGCTGCCCGCGAGCACGCCCGCGAACACGCCGATCCCTCCGTAGGTCGGCGTCGGCACCTGGTGCCATCGATCCGGCCGCGGCGCGACGACAATCCCGCGGGCCAGCGCGGCGCGCCGCACGACGCCGGCCCCTGAGAAGCTGACGGCCGCCGCGACCGCGGCAGCGAGCAGATCCATCGACAACAAGGTCATTTAGCAGGCCGCTGAAGGCCGCGGCCTGAATGCCGAATGTCGCATGCCCAATGCCATTTGTTCTCGCAAGTCAGCCGACAAGGGTACAGCAGGCGCGCGGGTCTGCGCTACACTCCTGAAAGCTGCGGATGCCTTCCGGCGCCAGTGTCATCATCCTCACTTACAACGGCCGTCGGTGGCTGCCCGCCTGCCTCGACGCGCTCGCGGCGCAGCGCGGTGCGCCGCCGTTCGACGTCATCGTCGTCGACAACGGATCGACCGACGGCTCGGCCGCGTTCGTCCGCGAGCGATGGCCCGCCGTGCGCGTCGTCGAGACGGGCGCCAACCTCGGATTCGCGGCCGGCAACAATGCGGGCGCGCGGGAGGCGCGCGGCGACTGGCTCGTCTTCCTCAACAACGACACCGCACCCGAGCCCGACTGGCTGGCGCGCCTGTACGCGGAAGCTGCGGGCCGCCCGGAATTCGATCTCCTCACGTCGCGCATCGTGTTCATGGACGATCCGTCGATCCTCGACAGCGCGGGCGACGGCTACGTCCTCGCCGGCGGCGCCTTCAAGCACGGATACGGCGCGCCGGCCGGCGACTTCACGGCGTCGCGCGAAGTGTTCGGCGCCTGCGGCGCGGCGTTCATGATCCGCCGGCTCGCGTTCGAGCGGCTCGGCGGGTTCGACGCGCGGTTCTTCATGAACTTCGAGGACGTCGATCTCTCGTATCGCGCGCGGCTCGCGGGCATGCACGTGTGGTATGCGGCGTCGGCCGTCGTGCGGCACGCGGGGAGCGGATCGCTTGGCGCGGTGAGCGACGCGGCCGTGTTCTACGGCCAGCGCAATCTCGAGTGGGCGTGGATCAAGAACACGCCGGGTTCGCTGCTGTGGCGCACGGCCCCGGCGCACGTGCTCTACTCGCTGGCCGGCGTCGCGCACTACGTGCGGGCCGGCCGCGGCTGGGCCGCCGTGCGCGGCAAGCTGGCCGCGCTCGCCGCGCTGCCAGGCGTCCTGCGCGATCGCGGACGCGTGCAGGCCCTGCGAACGGCGCCGTCCGGCGCGCTGTCGGGCCTCATGGAGCGCCACTGGCTCGAGGCGAAACGGCGCGAGAAAGCGTTTGCGGCTGCGCGTACAGTACGCAGCTGACTACAATGGACAACGTGAACGGCGTCGAACAGGGTCTGGAGCTCGAGCGCGAGTACGAACGCCGCTTCGCGTCCCGTCAGGACTACCGCTGGCGCGTCTGGACGCTCCTGACGCGCCGCGTCTTCCAGCGCTACGTGTCCGAAACGGGATCGGTCCTGGAGCTCGGATGCGGCTGGGGAGAATTCATCAACCAGATCCGCGCGGGCAGCAAGTTCGGGATGGATCTCAATCCCTCGTCGCCGTCGCGGCTCGACGTCGGCATTCAATTCCTGCATCAGGACTGCTCGCAGCCATGGCCGCTGCCGGGCGACAGCCTCGACCTCGTGTTCACGAGCAACTTCTTCGAGCACCTGCCCGACAAGGCGGCGCTCGGGCGGACGCTGCGCGAGGCGAACCGCTGCCTGAAGCGCGGCGGACGGATCGCCTGCCTGGGGCCCAACGTCCGCGCGCTTCCGGGCGCCTACTGGGACTTCTGGGATCATTACCTGCCGCTGACCGAGCGATCGCTGGCCGAAGGCCTCGAGCTGAACGGGTTCGCGATCGCGGAGTCGCGCGCGCGCTTCCTCCCCTACACGATGGCGCGCGATCGCAACCCGCCGCTCTGGATGGTGTCGCTGTATCTGAGTCTGCCGCCGCTCTGGCGCGTGCTGGGCCGTCAGTTCCTGGTCGTCGGGGTCAAGCCCTGACCTGCGCCGGCGGGCCGCCGCCGGTAGTCCCCCTTGGCGAGGTGCTTCTCGAGCCACACGTACAGGACGATGAACAGATAGCGGCTGCCCATCTCCTGCAGGCGCAGCTTCGAGACGCCCTCGGTGCGGTTGCGCCAGCCGATCGGAATCACGCTGAACGTGTAGCCCCGCACGATCGCCTTGAGCGGCAGTTCCACCGTGAGATTGAAGTGGTGCGACAGCAGCGGGCGCAGGCCGTCGATCGTTTCGCGGCGGTACACCTTGAACGCGTTCGTCGTGTCGTTCAGCGGGATCCGGAAGAGCAGCTTGATGAAGAGGTTCGCGAGGCGGTTGATCGCGAGCTTGAAGCGCGGATAGTCGACGACCCGGCTGCCCGCCATGAAGCGCGATCCGAACACGCAGTCGTACCCCTTGGCGATCTCCTGGTAGCACCGGACGACGTCCTCGGGCGGATCCGATCCGTCCGCCATCACGACGGCGACGACGTCGCCCATGAACGCGTCGAGCCCGGCGCGCACGGCGAGCCCGAAGCCGCCCGCGCCTTCGTTGTCCACGCAGCGGACCGCGGGGAATTCGCGCGACACCTCCGCCACCGCCTCGCGCGTCGCGTCCTGGCTGTGGTCGTTGACGACGACGATCTCGTAGGGGATGGCGGCGCTCGCGAGCGCCTGGGAGAGCGTGCGCAGCACGGGACGGATCGAGTCCTCTTCGTTGTGCGCCGGGATGACGATCGAGTACTTCATCCGAGCGCCGCGCGGAGCGCGGCCTCGTTGGCCTTCGCCCACGCATAGAGATCGTTGGCGATGTCGGTGACGCGCCGGGCGGGCCGCCACCCGAACCGCTCCTCGACGCGCCGGTTGTCGGTGACGTAGATCGGCACGTCGCCGGGCCGCGTCTCGGGCGTGGACGTGATGTCGAGGCGCGTGCCGGTGAGCGATTCGCACAGCCGGCTGAACTCGAGCAGCGACACGGCGTTGTCCGCTCCGCCGCCGGCGTTCATCGGCTCGCCGGTCCAGCCGTCGGCTCGCTGGAGCTGCAGATCGATGAGCGCCGCCAGATCGTCGGCGTGCAGCACGTCGCGCACCTGGCGCCCGTGGCCGCCGAACCCGATGTAGGCGAGCGGACGGCGGAAGAGGTGCGCCAGCATCCAGTGCGCGAACACGCCCTGCTCGCTGTGCCCCATCTGCCACGGTCCCGACACGACGCCGCAGCGGTTGACGACGGCGCGGAGGCCGAACAGGTCCACGTACT
>Ga0066903_100000591_pt1 | contig 23456 bp, 20 predicted proteins | sample PanSoiMetaGPlot1_FD_67491 | JGI IMG/M metagenome (GOLD analysis project Ga0066903, IMG submission 67491) | Tropical forest soil microbial communities from Panama analyzed to predict greenhouse gas emissions - Panama Soil - Plot 1 (version 2) | ecosystem: Environmental > Terrestrial > Soil >... | reverse complement strand
CTTGTAGATGTCGCACGGTCCCATCACGGTGCCGGAGCCCGCGGTGCCACCCGTGCCCGTCGTGCCGCTCGAGCCGGCGCTGCCGCCGGTGCCGGCCGTGCCGCCGGTGCCGCCGGTTCCCGTCGAGCCGCCGCGGCCCGACGACCCACCTTGTCCCGCGGTTCCGGTCGTGCCGCCGCGGCCCGACGAGCCGCCCTGTCCGCCGCCGGTTCCACCCGCGCCCGTGACGCCGCCGGTGCCTGCTGTGCCGCCGGCGCCGGTCGTGCCGCCGCCACCGGAGCCGCTCGTGCCGCCCGCGGAGGAGCCGCCGCTGCCGCCGGAGGACCCGCCGCTGCCGCCCGTCCCCGGGCCGCCGTTCTTCTGGAGGACGATCGTGCCGCTCACGTTCGGCATCGTGACCTGCGGGGTCAGGGTCAGCGTGCTCCCCGAGACGCAATATCCGTACGGCACGTCGCCGCCGTCGTTGGAGATCGTGATGACGTTGCCGGCGCGCGTGTAGTTGCTGTTCGTCGACGCCGCCACGGAGAGCACGCCGATGCCGCCGGTCTGGTTGACGGTGCCCGCGCAGTCGCACCCGCCCCCGGTCGTCGGCGTGCACGTCAGCGTGGCGTAGCCGAGGTTCTTGATGAAGCCGGCCGCGCCGTCGCAGGTGACCGGCGTCGAAGAGATGGTCAGGCATGAAGGCCCGAGCGCGAAGTGCTCGCTGCCTGCCGTGGTCGTGCCGTCGACGTAGGTCCCGTTCGCGTTTGCCGTGAACGTCCCGGTCACCTGCAGGGATCCCGTGACTGCCGCCGTCGGGCAGCCGGCGCCCACCAGCCCCAGGTCCAGCGGGCCGCTCACGGTCAGACACGACGACGTCACGTTCCAGGTGCCGACGACGTCGCCGCCGCAGGCCGTGCCGTCGGGGCAGGCGGCGCCGCCACCGCCGGCGTTGCCCGTTGCGCCGCCCGCTCCGCTTCCGCCCGCGCCGCCGCCGGACGCGCCGCCGCAGCCGTTGGCCGCCGCCATCGCGGCGAGAATCAGCGCGCTAACAAATCCGACCAGTCCGCTCCGCATGGGGCCTCTCGACCGTATTGTCGAAGGGGGTCCGTCCTTGTCACTCAATCGAGTGGGCCAATGATTCCGTGCGGCCGGCGGTTTGGCTCGCGGGCGCGGGCCGGGTTAAGGTTCTCGCCGGCGCGAGCCTCCTGGCGCAGCGCCGCTTCCACTCGGGATAGCCGTCGTGATCCCCTTTGTGCTCTCTTCGCTCCTGACGCTGTCGATCGAGCCGATCGTCGCGGTGGACGGCGACACCGCCTGTCCGACGGCCCAGGAGGTTTCCGCGCGCGTCGCGGCGCTCATGCCGGCGACGGGGCCGAACGCATCCCCCGACCTCGCGCGCGTCGAAGAGACGGAGACAACGATGCGGGTGAGCTTGCGGCGCCCGGACGGCGCGCTCATCGGCTCCCGCGAGCTGTCACGGACGTTCTCCTGCTCGGAGCTCGCCGCGGCCGCCGCCGTCGTGCTCGCGACCTGGGAGAGCGACGTCCACCCGGAGTTCTGGTCGTCGATGCCGCCGTCGCCCGAAAGCCGGCCGGCGGCGTCATCGGTCGTGGCCGCGGTCCAGGCGCCGAAGCCGCCGGGCTCGCGGGTCGTGCTCGACGCCGGGCTCGGGGTGTCCGGATCCGTCGCGCCGGGGGGCGGCAGCGTCGGGACAGCCGCGGGCGGATTGCTCGTCGTGGGCGGCGCGTGGCCCGGTCGGCGGCTCGGGGCGCGTCTGGCCCTGGCCGCGGGGACCGAGCGAGAGCTCCCGCTCGGGACGGCCCGCGTCCGCTGGCGGCGCCTGGTGGGCGCGCTGGGTCCAGACGTGCGCCTCCACCCGGCGTCCGCGTCGCTCACACTGGAGTTGCACGGCGAGGCGCTCCTGGCCTCGGTCTCGGCAACCGGCGAGGGGTTCTCCATGGACTTGAACGGCGGGGGGATCGACCCCGGAATCGGCGCGGGCGCGCGGTTGCTGATCGGTGGCCATGCCATCGTCCCGTGGGTCGACTTGTCGGTCGGAGAGTGGTTGCGCGCCGAGCGCGCGTTTTCGCAGCCGGATCAGGCCTCGATCACCCTCCCCAGAACCGAAGCCGCCCTGGCTCTGGGGGTGAGCCTGTTCATCGGCCGATGAGCCGGGAGACGCACCGGCGGAAAGTTGTAAGGTCCGCCGCCGGCGGACCACTGAAGAGATCGAAGGACACGTATGTCTCTCCTGCGACTACATGGGCGAGCTTCCGCTGACCGCCCTCGGCCGATGGCGGGCGCTCGCCCGGCGCCCAGGAATCGGGGCGAGGGAGCGATCGCGGAAGGACCGCTCGACGTTGAAACGATCTACTGCGAGCGCGCGGACGACGTCGCACGTTGGGCGCGCCGTCTCGGCGGCCCGGAGATCGACGTCGAAGACATCGTGCACGAGGTGTTCTTGGTCGTACAGCGGCGCCTCAACGAGTGGCGCGGCGACGCCCAGATCTCGACGTGGCTCTACGAGATCACATTTCGCGTCGTCCAGGAACGGCGCCGGCGCTGGCGCTGGAACCGATGGTCGCCGGACGCCGTGCATGGATCGCGGGCATTGGACCGTCTCGAGATCGCGACCGATCAACCCGATGCGCTCGACCTTCTTCAGAGACGGGAGGCGACCGCGCTGCTTTACCGGATCCTCGACGGGATCGGCGAAAAATACCGCACCGTCATCATCTTGTTCGAGCTCGAAGGTCTGAACGGAGAGGAGATCGCGGCGCTGACGGGAACCTCGCTCGCGAATGTCTGGGTCCGGTTGTTCCGGGCCCGGCAGAAAGTGATGAAGCGTTTCTTGGCCTGGGAGAAAACACGATGACGCCGAAGCGAGCGGGAGATCGCGGGCAGTTCACGGCGAGCGCTCAACGATGGGTGTCGCGGCCCGTGGGCCACGACGAGGCGGAGGATCGCCTGGCGTCGCTGTTTCGCGCGGTCGAGCCGCCACGCGAGCTCGGTGCGGGGGCCCGGTCGCGGGTCTGGGCGCGCCTGCGCCATGCCGCGCGGCCGCGGCCGAAACGATCGCTCGGGGCGCTGCGCTGGGCCGTCGCGGGCGTCGTGCTGCTGACCAGCGGCGTGGTGATCGGCGCCATGTCGGCCCACAGATGGTGGCCGCGTGCGCCTGTCACCCACCGATCCCCGCCGGCAACCGCGGCGCGGTCGGCGGCGGGCGCCGAGCGACGAGGCGGCGCGCGTCCCGGTCGCCCGGACGCGCCGCTCGCCGATTCGCCGCCTGGGTTCGCGTTTGAACCGCCTCAGCCCCATGAAAATCCAGTCATGCTCGCCGATCCACCGGCCCCGTCCGGGGCTGCGCTGGCAGCGCGACCGGCGAGAGCGTTGCGGCCGGAGCGAACGAACGCCGCGGCGCGCGCCGCGGTCACCGCCGGCCGCGAGGCGCCGCCCCTGGAGAGTGCGCAGGCGTCCAACCCGTCGGACCCGGAGACGCTCAGGCTCGAATCGAGCGCGCTGGCCGGCGAGACGCCGCTGCTGGGCGAGGCGCTCACGCGGCTGCGTCAGCAGCGCGACGCGTCCGGTGCACTCAAGGTGCTCGACATCTACCGGGCGCGTTACCCGGATGGCACGTTGAAACGCGAGGCGGAGGGGGCGCGCATAGACGCGCTCCTTTTGCTGGGGCGGCGCGGTGACGCGCTCACGGAGCTCCGCCACCTCGAGCTCGCGCCGCAGGGCCGCGATCAGGAACTGCGTCTCATTCGCGCCGAGCTCGCCGCGGCGAACGACTGCGCCGGTGCGATGACCGACTTCGATCGGGTGCTGGCGGAGCAAGTTTCTGACCGGCTCGCCGAACGTGCCCTTCATGGCCGCGCCGTTTGTCGCTCCCGGCTCGGAGACGCGTTCGGGGCCAAGCACGACCTCGGCGAGTACCTGCGTCGTTTCCCTGAGGGACGCTTTGCGCCCGACGCCCACCGCGCGCTCACGGGCGCTCGCGACGATTTGTAAGCATCGGTGGCCGTTCGACACGAAGAGGGCATCATGATCAAACGCTCCCCGATCCTGGCGGTCGCCGTCATGACCATCGTCGCGATGGGCTGCGACAATCACTTGCTCGTGGGACAGAACGCCGATGCGGCCGGGGGCGCCGGCACCATGGGCTCGCCGGGGATCGCGGGAGCCGCGGGCACGATGAGCTCGTCCGGCGCCGCCGGAGGGGCGGGGACGATGGTTGCCGGGATGGGCACCGGCGGGACCGGCGCGGCGGACGCCGGCACGACCACGCGGGTCGTGACCCCGCTGCCGATCTCCGCCGACGAGGCGCTGACCCGCATCGCGGCCGTGCTCTGGAACGCACCGCCAGACGCAGATCTCCTTTCGCAGGCGGCGCTTGGACACATCACGACGGTCGAGGATCTCTACGGCGTGATACGGCAGATGCTCGTCGACCAGCGCGCCGCGACGGGCGTGGGCGCGTTCTACCGCTGGTGGCTGAACCTCCCCGCGCTGGCCACGCTGTCGAAGGACGCGGCGGTGTTTCCCGCGTACACCTCCGCGCTGCAGGCCGACATGGCCAGCGAGACCGAGACCTACGGGGTCAACGTGACGCTGGCGATGAACGGGTCTTACCAGACACTATTGACGGGGAACTTCAGCTTCCTCGACGCTCGCCTCGCCGACATCTACGGCGTCTCCGGCGTTGCCGGCGACAGCCTCCAGCTGGTCATGCTGCCACCCGGCCAGCGCGCGGGCCTGCTGACCCAGCCTGCGCTGCAGGCGCTGGGCTCGCTCGCGACGCGCAACTCGCCGGCCCGGCGCGGCGCCTACGTCGAGGGGCGCTTCCTCTGTTTCCCGCCCCCGCCCCCACCGGTGTCGCCCACGGCGGGGCCGCCCGACACGTCGACACCGGGGGTCACGCTGCGGCAGGCGATGGAGACCGAAGAGGAGCAGGCCATGGTGTGCACCGCATGCCACCAGACCTTCGACCCCTCGGGTTTCGCCTTCGAGGGCTTCGACGCCATCGGGCGCGTGCGGACGACGGACAATGGCGCGCCGGTCGACGTTTCGAACCTGAGCATCTACGTGCCGATGGCGGGGAGCCCGGTCGTCAACGGTCCCATCGAGCTCGCGAACATGCTGGCGAGCAATCCGGTCGCGGAGGATTGCATGACGCGAAAGTGGCTGTCCTTCGCGCTCGGACGAGACTTGCAATCCTCCGACGACGCGTGGGTCACCAGGATCGATCAGACCTTCGCAAGCGCCGACTACAACCTCAAGGAGCTCATCGCCGCCGTGCTGATGAGCGGCCCCTTCCTGGCCCCCTGAGTCGGCGCTATTGCGCGATGTCGAGGGGTGGGCCGTAGAGGCTGTCGCGGAATTCGACGTAGCCGAACGAGCCGGCTCCCATCACCTGCAGGACGACGGTGTCGTTCGCGTCGACCTCCTCCATGAGCCGGGAGGTCGAGTACGTGATGATCGTGTTCCCGTTCGAGAGGCGCTGGACATCGCCGAAGTTCGTGGCGCCGCCCTGGCTGCTGAACGCCTTGATCAGGTGGCCGTCCAGGCCGTATTCGATCGCCTGCGACCGGTTGCCGCCCGCGGTGCCGTTGTTCGCGAACAGAATGATGCTGCTGTCGAGCAGCTGGTGCCCGTGCTGCGCGCCGCCCCAGGCGGCGTTCCCGCCGCTCACCTTCTGCGTCAGCTTCCACTGCAGGACGCCCATCCGGTTGACGACGGCCAGCTCGTGCTGCCAGTCCGAATACGTGTAGAAGTCTTCCTTCTTCGAATAGCGGACGGCGTTGCCGTGACAGTTCGACATCCCGGTGCCCATGCTGGTGACGTTCGTCGGCTCGAAGACCTCCTTGGTCGTGCCGGCGTTGTTGATCTCGAAGATGCTGTTGCAGTCGGGCTCGCCGTAGTCGAGGTACGCCATCGTGTCGCCGCTGACGGCCGCGATGTCGTGTGACGCCTTGGTGTTCGCGTACGACTGGGTCGTCAGCGCGTCCATGGTGACGCGCCGGAGCACGTTGCCCGACAGCGATTCGTTCACCAGCCAGATGCTCTGACTGTCGGCGGACATCCGGGCGCGCGAGATGCCGTCCGTCGATTCGCTCGATGCCGCCGTGTACCACCAGACGATGTCGCCGTCGGTGTCGAAGATGAAGGGCACGTTCGACCCGGTCCCCTGCCAGAACGACGTGATGAAGAATCCCCTGGGCACGGCCGCCGCGTTCTTGACCGAGAAGCTGGTGATCGGCGTCGAGCTCAGCTTCGCGCCCGTCGTCACCGTCTGGTCGTTGCTCATGTACGTGTTCGCGCCGGCGGTCGCCACGATCCGGAAGTGGTAGGTCTTCGCCGGCTTCATGCCCAGCAGCAGCGTTCGATAGTTGGTCGCGGTCAGATCGACCGGCGCGGTCATGCCGTAGGTCGTGTCGAGGCCGAAGTCGATGTGCGCGGCGGTGACGCCGGAAACGGAGATCGACCAGGTGACGATGCCGACCGTCGTCGGCGCGGTCGACTTCATCGCGCTCGCGAGCTGCACCGTGATCGTGAAGAGGTTGCTTCCGCCGCTGCCGGCCGTGCCGGACGCACCGCCCGTGCCGCCGGCTCCACCCCGGGCGCCGCCCGTGCCGGTTCCGGCCGTCCCGCCGGTTCCCGCGCCGCCGGCCCCGGTCGCGCCGCCGCGGCCGGCCACACCGGTGGCGCTGCCGCCGGTCCCGGTCGTGCCCGCTGATCCGGTCGTGCCGCTGCTGCCCGCCGCACCCGTGGTCCCGCCGCTGCCGACCGCGCCGGCTGCGCCCGTGGTGCCGGCGGCGCCGGTTCCCGATCCGGCGGCGCCCGCGCTGCCCGTCGTTCCGGATGAGCCGGTGGTGCCCGCCCCGCCCGCACCGGTGCCCGGGTTCTCGGACGCGGCACATCCCGCGATCGCGATCAGGCTGATCGTCAGAAAACAGCTACGCAGACGAGGCATGCACAGTTCTCCGCGCTGGGGTCCGGGGCGGGGACGGAAAAACAGTAGCTCGATGTGAGGAGAAGAGCGCAGCCGTTTTCGTCAAAACGACAACGCGCAAGGAAACCACCGGCGCCCGACGAATTCGTGAGCCGTTTTCGATTCGGCCGATTCCCCTCGTCGGCGTCGCTTGGCACGCCGCCCCGCATCGGAGATACTCGCCGCAATGATCGGGCGGCCGTCGCGTGCGCGCGTCGCCGCGATTCTGGGTTACGGCGGTGCGGCGCTCGCCGCCTGCGTCGAGGCCGTCCTGGCGATGCGGCTCTGGCGGGCCGACCTGCGCGTCCCGTTCAGCTACCGGGGCGACTCCGTCTTCTTCTCGATGATGGTCAAGTCGGTCGTCGACAACGGCTGGTACCTGACGAACCCCCAGCTCGGCGCGCCGGGCGTGCTCGCGCTCCACGATTTTCCGCAGGCCGACGCGATCCACCTTCTCATCATCAAGGCGCTCTCCGCCTTCAGCTCGAACTGGGCGCTTCTCTTCAACGTCTATTTCCTGCTCGGCTTTCCGCTCATCACGCTGTCCGCCCTGGCGGTGCTGCGGCATTTTCGGGTCGCGCCGGCGCCGGCCTTCGCCGTCAGCCTGCTGTACGCGTTTCTGCCCAGCCGCCTCCAGATCGGCGAGCTGCACTTCTACCTGTCCGTCTTCTTTCAGGTGCCGCTCGCGATCCTGCTGGCGCTGTGGGTGGCCGGCGATGATCCGCCCCTCTTCGATGCGGGCGAGCGGCCGTGGCCGCCCAGGTTCGCGCTCCGGCGCCGCCGCAGCGTGGTCGCGATCGCGATCGCGCTGCTCGTCTCCGGGACCGGCGTCTACTACGCGTTCTTCGCGGGTGCGCTGATCCTGGCCGCGGCCGCCTGGAGCGCGCTCGAGCGCCGTTCGTCCCGTCACGCGTTCGCGGGCGTCGCGCTGACCGCGGTGATCCTCTTGGGACTCGCGGTGCAGAGCATCCCGACCGTGCTCTACCGGCGCGCGATGGGACCGAACCCGAGGGTGGCCGTCCGTCCCGTCGGCGAGGCGGAGACGTACGCGCTCAAGGTCGCGCCGCTGTTGCTGCCGGCCGCCGAGCATCGCATCCGCGCGCTCGCGGAGCTCGGCGCCCGCTATGAGCGCGCCACCGGCACGGTCGCGGAGGTGACGGCGACCAGCCTCGGCTTCGTGGGCGGGGCCGGCTTCCTCATCTTGATCGGGCTGCTCTTCCGGCGCCGGCAACCGGCCGACGGCCCATCGGACGAGCGGCGGCCGCTATTTTCAGCCCTGGCGCGGCTCAACCTGGCGGCGCTGCTCCTCGCCACGACGGGCGGTTTCGGCGCGCTCTTCGCGCTGCTCGTCTCGCCGCAGATCCGGACCTACGCGCGCATGCACGTCTACATCGCCTTCCTGGCGCTGTTCTGCGTGGCGTTGCTGCTCGATCGGCTCTGGCAGACGCGGCGCCGAGTGGCTGCCCTGGCCACCGCGGCGGTCGCCTTCCTCGGGTTGGCCGATCAGATCACGCCGCGCGCGGTGCCGCCCTACGCGCGGCGCGCCAGCGAGTTTCGTGCCGACGCCGCGTTCGTCCATGGCCTCGAAGCGCGGCTGCCGCCCGGCGCGCAGATCTTCCAGCTGCCGTACCTGCTCTTCCCGGAGGCCGGCGGGCTGCCCGGCACGAAGCTGATGGACTACGATCCGCTGCGCCCCTACCTGCACTCCCATTCGCTTCGCTGGAGTTACCCGGCGATGTTCGGCCGGGTCGGCGACGCCTGGACCAGCGCCGTCGCAGACCAGCCGGCCCCGGAGCTGATTCGCACCCTGTCGGACGCGGGATTCGCTGGCATCCTCGTCGATCGCAACGGCTATCCCGACGACGGCGCTGCGATCGTCGCGTCGCTCGGAGCGGCGCTCGACGGCGCGGCGCCGATAGCGTCGGGCCGGCTCGTCTTCTTCGATTTCGGCGACACGAACGCTCAGGCGCTGGCGGGCCGGCCCGCCGCCGAACGCGAGCGGCGGCGACGGGAAGCCCTCGACCGGCCGGTGGTCCTCTGGGTCGACGGATTCTTCCCACCCGAGCACAGCCCGGAGGGTCCATTCCGCTGGTGCTCCGGCGACTGCTGGCTGGAGCTCGTCAATCCCGCCGGCCACGAGGCGCGCGTCAGCCTGTCGATGCGGCTGTCGACCCCCCAACCCCCGGCGTCGCTGCGGGTCCGGAGCGACGTCTGGACCGAGGCGATCACCATCGGGCAGGGCGGCACCGAGGTCACGCGGACGCTCAACGTCGCGCCGGGACGCCACCCGATCCACTTCCAGTGCGACGGCGCGCCTGCGATCTCGCCCAAAGATCCCCGCCACCTCGTCATTCGCGTCGACGACGCCAACCTGCGTCCAGCCGACGATTCGCCCTGACGGCTCCGCTCAGTCCGCGAGGGGCGGGAGCTCGGCGAGGGCGTTGCGATCGCCGGCGTGGTGTTCGACGGTGCCGCCGTGACGGGCGATGAGGGCGGCGAAGCTGTCGATGTCGAAACGCTGCAGGTGCCCGTTGCGATCGCCGGTGCCGGGATCGGTCAGCGCGGCCGCCAGACGTCCGAGCGCGGGCAGCTGCGACAGGTTGCGCACCGGTTCGGAGATCAGGACGGCGCGCCGTGCCGCGCGGCGCAGTCGCGTCACGATCTCGTCGGCGCGAACGGCGAAGTGGTAGAGGCTGGAGCAGATGACGACGTAGTCGGCGGACGGGATCGGGTCGGTCAAGAGGTTGAACCAGCGGACGTCGGCGGCGCGCCTGCGCGCGTGCATCACGAAGTCGCCGTTGAAATCGAGCCCCAGGTAGCTGCAGCCGCGCGCGCGAAGGAAATCCCGATAGAGCTGGGCGGTTCCGCAACAGACGTCGACGACGCTGGCGCCGTCCGCGATGCGTCTGGCGACCGCCGCGGCGGTCCGCTCGTATTCGGCGCCGTAAAGCAGCTGCATCGTCAGGTTGTAGCCGTGGCCGGTCCAGTAGATGGGCGACTTGGTCCGGCGCGACAGGCCGATCACGCCCCGGAAATCGTGCAGCGCGCGCAGGTAGTGCCACGAATCGCGCCAGAACCGGACCGTGCTGCTCTTGTCCGCGCGCCGCAGGAATTGCACCGGCACCTCCTTGATGCGTAGGCCGGCCAGGCGGGCGCGCGCCATCACCTCCGTGTCCCAGAACCACCCGTCGTTCGCGCTCGCGAGCACGACGGGCCCCGCGGTGTCGCGGCGGAAGAACTTGCAGCCCGTCTCGCTGTCTTCGAGGTCGAGCGACAGCAGGAAGTTCGACAGGCGGCGATACCCCCACGACGCCGCCGCGCGGTGCAGCCCGCCGGTCTGCCGCAGCCGATAATGGCGCCGACCGGTCGCGACGTCGGCCCCGTGGCGGTCGATCTCCGCGACCAGGCTCGGGATGTAGCGCGCGTGCACCTCGAGGTCGATGTCGAGGAAGCCGGTGACGCGTCCGGCGCTGGCGGCGAATCCCGTCTTGAACGCGGCGCCACGGCCCCGGTTGCGATCGTGGAACAGGTAGCGAAAGCGGCGATCGGACGCGCAGATCTCGCGGATCAGCGCGCGTGTGTCGTCCCCGCTGCAGTCGTCGACAAAGACCACCTCCCAGCGCAAGGGTGTCGCCTCCAGGACCTCGACGACGCTGCGGACGCTGGCGCGAAGGTGGCGCGCCTCGTTGTAGCAGGGGACGACCAGCGAGAGGTCGGGCGGGGCCGCCGTCGGGACGCGGTCGACCGCGGTCATGAAAAGACGAGACGCAAGGCGCGCGCGACGTCCGCGACGTCGCCGTCGGTCATGCCGGCCGTCAGCGGCAGCGAGAACGTCCGGGCGCTGACCCATTCGGCGCCCGGCAGCGTCCCGGTCCGCTCGCCGAAGGTGCGCCGGTACCAGGGATGAAGGTGCACGGCCCGGTAGTGGACGCCCGCGCCGATCTTCAGCGCGCGCAGGCGGGCGAGCACCTCGTCGCGCCCGATCGACGTCCGCGCATCGTCGACCTGACAGGTGAACAGGTGGAAGGCGTGGCGCGTCCCCTCAGCCGGGGGCGGCGGCAGGTGCAAGGGAAGGTCGGCCAGCAATTCTTCGTAGCGCGCCCAGATCGCCTTCCGCCGCCGCCAGCGCTCTTCGACGCCGGCGAGCTGGTGCACCCCGACCGCCGCGGCGAGATCGGTCAGGTTGTACTTGAAGCCCGGTTCGAGGACCTCGTAGTGCGCGAACTCGTCGTCGCCGGCGCGGCGCCAGGCGTCGGCGCTCATGCCGTGCAGTGTGAGCCGCCGCAGCCGGTCGACGAGCCGCGCGTCACGCGCGACCAGCAGCCCGCCGTCCGCGGTCGTGACGCTCTTCGTGACATAGAAACTGAAGCAGCCGAAATCGCCGAACGTGCCGCAGTGCCCTCCGTCGACCGTCGCCTCCAGCGCGTGCGCCGCGTCCTCGACCAGCGCGAGATCGTGCTCGCGCGCCAGCGACGCCAGGGCGGCCACGTCGCAGGGGCGCCCCGCGAAGTGGACGGGAAGGATCGCCCGGGTGCGCGGCGTGATCTTGCGGCGCACGTCGGCGACGTCGACGTTCATCGTTCGCGGATCGCAGTCGGCGAACACCGGCTCGCAGCCCGCGTGCACGATCGCGTTCGCGGTCGCGCAGAACGTCATGCTGCTGGTGATCACCTCGGACCCGCGGGGCAGATCCAGGACCGTCAGCGCGAGGTGCAGCGCCGCCGAGCAGGAGCTGACGGCGACGGCGGCGGGCGCGTCCAAGTACGCCCGGAGGCGCCGCTCCAGCTCGGCGACACGCGGCCCGGTGCCCAGCCAGCCGGATTCGAGGCAGGCGAGCACCTCGTCGCGCTCGGCGTCGCCGATGGTCGGCGCGCCGAAGATGAGAGGGCGCTCGCGCCACGCGCGCTTCTTGTCATCGTTTCCGTGGTCGCTCACGATTCCTCCGGGCGGCGCAGGCGGCAGACCAGGCTGGCGCCCGCGGGCAGCGACACGCGCTCGTCGCCGACCAGGCGCGCCTCCGCGGTCGTGACGGCGCGCAGGACGCCGCCCAGCCAGCGCGGGTGCGCGTCGAGGTTGCTCTGCGTGCGCCAGCGATTCGAAACCAGCCGCCGCCCCCAGACGACCGCGGCCACGCCCGGCAGCACGCTGGCGAGGAAGTAGCTGGCGAACAGCACCTCGAATCCGGCCGCGCGCGCCGCGCGCAGCAGGCTGTCCCGCGTGTAGCGGCGGCGGTGCGCGCTGATGACGTCCTCGCCGCTCCAGAGCCAGTCGTAGGCCGGCACGGTCACGACCAGCTGACCGCCGGGCGACAGCAGGCCGGCAATCGTGCGCAGCCCGTCGACGTCGTCGTCCAGGTGCTCGAGCACGTCCAGGCAGGTGACGATCTGGAAGCGGCCGCGAAGCGCGGGCAGGTCGTCCGGAACGCGGTGGATCGGAAACGCCCCGTCCCCGGCGGACGGGTCGCGTCCGGCCAGCGCCGCGATCTCTCCAGCGTCGACGACGTCCGCGCCGTGGGCGGCGCCGAAGCGGGCCAGGTACGTCAGGTCGAAGCCGGCCGCGCAGCCGTAGTCGAGCAGGGAGAGCCGCCTCTCCGGATATCCGAGCGCGCGCGCCGCGCGTTCCACCTGTCGGAGCCAGAGCTCGCGCCGAGAGCGGTACCACCAGTGCACCGCCTGGTGCTCGAGCGTGACCCGGTAGCCCTGGGCCTGCATCCCGGGCCGCAGCCTACACCCGGCGGCGCGTGACCTGGATAACAACTGCGCGAGCCGCCCGCGGGCCGGCGGGAATTGATGGCTTCCGGGCCGCCGCCACCACACAATGACCGGGGACCAGCGGTGACCAACTTGCGACGAGCGGTCGGGGTCGTGGCCGCGCTCTACCTGCTGGCGGTCTGGCTGGACGCCGTCCGGGTGACGGCGGTGGAGCGAGTCCTCCCGCCGCCCGCGCGACAGTTCGTCCAGGTGGCGGAGCTGTTCCCGACGGCGGCGCCGTTCGTCATCGACTGGCGCGCGCGCGGCTGGTCCTGCGCCACCCACCAGTTCGCCGAGATCGACCTGCGGCCGCTGTTCCCGATCCGCCCGAACGACAAGGAGAGCCGGTTCGCCCGCGCGATGTTCTTCTATCGGCGCGAGCGTCCGGTCCTCGAGGCGCTGGACGATTTCGTCACGCGCGCGCACAACCGCCTGGAGCCGGACAATCCGATCGGCGGCGTGCTGCTGCTCAGCCTCCGGATTCCGATCCCACCGCCGGGATCCGCGGTGGAACGCTACCAGCGGCGGCCGATCGAGGAATATCCGGCGACCGTCGAGCGCCACGTCTGGTACACGACGTCGCCCGCCGAGCGGCAGGCGCGCTGCACGGAGGGGCCGTGAAGGGGCGGGCGCTCGCCGCGCTGGGCCGCTGGGTCGACGCTCCGCAACCGATCGAGCGGCTCGCCTTCCTGCGCATCGTCATTCCGCTCGCCACGCTTGGGTTCCTGTCGTCCCGTCTGATTCACGCCCCCGACTGGCTGGGCACGCGCGCGTTCCACGTCCCCTGCCTGGGCCACGAGGATTGGCGGCAGGCGGCGTGCCTGCCCGCGCTGCCGGACGCCCTCGCCTGGGCGATCGCGATCGCGACGGTGATCGCCGGTGTCGCCCTCGCGATCGGCTTCTTGACGCGGGCGGCGGCGCTCGCCTTCGCGTCGCTGGTCATCTATCTGGTGCTGTCCGATCGGCTGGAGGCGTTCACGGTCACCAAGATCGCGCCCGCGCTGTCGCTCGCGCTCGCGGCCAGCGCGTGCGGCGCCCGCTATGGCGTCGACGCCTGGCGCGCCCGCCGCAAGGCCGGCGCCGGCGCCCAGCCGACGCACGCGCGCGGCGGCGTCATCCGTTTCTTTCAGGTGTTCTTGATCGTCATGTACTCGGGCTCCGGCCTGGCCAAGCTCCGCGGGGGCTGGCTGTCGAGCGACGTTCTCTGGAGCCACGTGCACGACGACTATCAAAGCTGGGTGGCGTGGACGCTGGTCAGGATCCTCCCCGGGGCCGGCTGGCAGGCGCTTCAGTATCTGACCCTAGCGTTCGAGGTCGGCGCGCCGCTCTGGTTCGCCTACCGTCGCACGCGCCTGCCCGCGCTGTTCGTCGGCCTCGGGATGCACGCGATGATCGGTCTCATGTTCGGACCGGTGGTCTGGTTCGCGCTGCTGATGGCGGGCTTGCTCGTCGGCAGCTACGCGCCCGAGGCCTGGCTGCTGCGTCTGTTTCGCGCGCGCGCGGCGGCGTAGCGACGCGCGAAGGCGTGGGCCGCGTCACGCCGTGAGCTCAGGCGTGCGAGCTCGGACACAGATTTCGTGATGCATTCAGTCGGCCGTCCGCATTCAGCAGGGATGCTGCGTCTTCGTTCGGTCGCGTCGCTGCTGCTGCTCGCTGCGCCCCTTCTCGGCGCCGGTTGTGGCGGCAGCAACAGCAGCCCGTATGGTGGTGGTACGGCGGGGACGACGGGAAGCGCCGGCACCACGGGGACCGCCGGCACGACGGGCGCCGCCGGCACGACGGGCACCGCCGGGACGACGGGCACCGGCGGGACGACGGGCGCCGCCGGCACGATGGGCGCAGCCGGCGGCGGCAGCGGGGGCAGCGCTGGAACGACCGGCACGGGCGGCACGACAGGAACCGGGGGCGGCGGCGGCACGGCGTGCGGAGCGGGCGATCCGAACCTGCCCGCCGAGCCGACCATCCCGCCCGCCTGCACGACGCTGCAGGCCTCCTTCGCGATCGGGTCCGCGCTGCCTGACGAATCCAGCCTCGACACGTCGCGGATCCAGACCGCGCTCAGCGCCTGCGGCTCGGGCAAGTCGGTCCAGCTGACGGCCAGCGGCGCCAACAACGGCTTCATCACCGGACCGCTCACGGTCCCGGCGGGCGTCACGCTGTGGGTCGACGCCGGCGTCACGCTGTTCGGTACGCGCGATCCGAACGTCTACGGCTCGGCGGCCGCGCTGATCCGGGTCACCGGCGCGGGCGCCGGGATCGCCGGCGACGGCACGATAGACGGGCAGGGCGGCGAGCCGAAGATCGGCGGCACGCAATCCTGGTGGGACGCCAACGGCGGCGGCGGATCCAGCCCGGCCCTCATCCAGGTGACCGGCGCGACGAACTTCACGATGTATCGGATCACGCTCCACAACGCGCCGATGTTCCACGTCAAGCTGTCCGCCAACGGGTTCGTCGTCTGGGGCGTGACGATCAAGACGCCGTCGAAAGCGACCAACAGCGCCGGGACCGCGCTCAGCTATTCCGGCGCGCACAACACCGACGGCATCGACCCGGGCGAATCGGCCAGCAACGGCTACATCGTCTGCAGCCGGATCAGCGACGGCGACGACCACATCGCGATCAAGGGCTCCAGCTCGACGGGGGTGAAGAACCTGACCATCGCCCACAACCATTTCGAGGCCGGGCACGGCATGTCGATCGGCAGCGAGTTCACGGGCGGCGTGTCGGACATCAACGTCTACGACCTTTCGATCGACGGCACGGGCACCAACACCAGCGGCGGCAGCTCGAACGGGATCCGGATCAAATCGGATTCCAGCCGCGGCGGCCTGGTCAACAACGTCACCTACAGCGACATCTGCATGCGGGATCTGTCGAACCCGATCTTCCTGACGCCCAAATATTCGACGATGACCGGCACCGCGATCCCGCAGTACACCAACATCAAGCTGCAGAACGTGCACGTGGTCAGCGGCGGATCGAACGCCCCGAAGATCACGCTCGACGGCTACGACGCCACCCACCTCAACAGCGTCACGCTGGACAACGTCGTCGTCGACGGCGTCTCGGCGGCCAACGTGACCGCTTCGTACACGAACGTCACGCTCGGCCCCGGCGCCGTCAACTTCATGCCTTCGGGGACCGGCGTCACCGTGACGAACAACGTCTCCGGGACCAGCACGCCGAATCCGTGCACGGACAAATGGGTCACCTTCTGAGCGGTCAGAACGCCACGCCGTAGACCAGCGCGACGTCTTTCGCCGGCGGCGCGAGGGCGCCGGCCCGGTACGCCCGCAGGTCATCGATGGTCGAGGTCGGCTGGGTCAGGATGATCGCCTCACCGATCGCGGAGCCGAAGACAGCGTTGAACACGCCCGCGGCCCAGTGATGGTAGCCGAGGGCGAGGAACAGACCGACGCCGGTGTTGAGCACCACGTTGCCGACGTGCAGCCACCAGCGCTGCCCGTCGGCCTGGTTCTTGGCGTCGCGCACCAGCCGGGCCTCGGCGTCCGCGAGCAGGACGCAGACGTCGTCGCTCGGGCTGCGCGCCGCCAGCCGCGCGCGCAGCGCCCGCGAGTCCTCGACGACGTCGAGCGGCGCGATCAGCAGCGGCACGACGCCGATGACCGTGGTCGCCGCGCCGACGTACCAGTCGATGCGATCTTCGGGCTGCACGAAGGCCAGCGGCACCAGGTTGCCGACCGTGGCGACGCCGATCCCGATCCCCCAGCCCCAGGTCCAGACCTGGGCGCGGTGCGCGGTGCGGCCCAGGCGCTCGTCGATGAAGCGCAGGCGCAGCTCGGGATCGATCTCGGCCAGGGTCGAGCCGCCGCCTGCGCCGGCGGGGCAGAGGTCCGAGCCGCGCGCGACCGACGCCAGCGGCCCGACCAGCAAGAGGCCGAGCACGGCCACGCTTCCGAGGCGATGCACGCGGGTTCCAGTATATCGGTAACTGAGCCGCACCTTGACAATCGGCCTCCGCTCGCGCAATCTCTCTGCCGACATTGACGATTGTCCTGCCTTCGCGCCCAGCGCGAAGCGCGCCAGGGACCGGTTGGCGGCGCTGCTGTCCGAGCGGGTTCACGCGGACAGCCACCCCAAAAAACCGAGCGAACAGCATCAGGCTCCCGTCACGACGACGGAGGGCGCAAGGCCCGAAAGCTGCTTCGCGATTCAGCGAAAAGGATCCCGTTTCTTCATGACCGCAACTGCATTTTCGAACCCCCTCCCGTCCCCGACTTCCTCACCGTCCGGCTTCTCACACCTCAACCTGGCCCCGGCGCTCGAGCGCGCCGTGGCCGACGCCGGCTACACGGTGCCGACGCCGATCCAGGCCCAGGCGATCCCCCACCTGCTCGCGGGCCGCGACGTGCTGGGCTGCGCGCAGACCGGCACCGGCAAGACCGCGGCGTTCGCGCTCCCGATTCTCGACCGCCTGTCGCGCCGGGCGCGCACGGCCGGCGCCCGCGGTCCGCGCGCGCTGATCCTCGCCCCGACGCGCGAGCTGGCGCTACAGATCGCCGACGGCTTTCGCGACTACGGACGCCATCTTCCCCTGCGTGGGGCGGTGATCTTCGGTGGCGTCGGCCAGGGGCCGCAGGTCGACGCCCTCCGGCGCAACGCCGACATCATCGTCGCCACGCCCGGACGCCTGCTGGACCTGATGTCGCAGGGCCACGCCCGGTTCGAGGCGCTCGAGGTCCTCGTCCTGGACGAGGCCGATCGGATGCTGGACATGGGCTTCATCGATCCGATCCGGCGCATCATCGCGGCGCTTCCGCGCAGGCGGCAGAACCTTATGTTCTCGGCCACGATGCCGCCGGAGATCCGCAAGCTCGCCGGTTCGATCCTCGTTAATCCGACCGAGGTCGCCGTCGCCCCGGTCGCCAGCACCGCCGACCGCGTTTCGCAGTGGGTCTTGCACGTCGCCAACAACGACAAGCGATCCTTGCTGCGCGAGGTGCTTCGCGATCCCGCCATGACGCGCGTGCTGGTTTTCACCCGCACCAAGCGGGGCGCCAACCGGGTCGCCGAGCAGCTGGATCGCGGCGGCGTACGCGCCGAGGCCATCCACGGCAACAAATCCCAGAACGCCCGCCAGCGCGCGCTGGACGCCTTCAAGGGCGGCCGGACGCGCGTGCTGGTGGCGACCGACATCGCGGCGCGCGGCATCGACGTCGACGGCATCAGCCACGTCGTCAACTTCGAGATCCCGAACGAGCCGGAGACCTACGTGCACCGCATCGGCCGCACGGCACGCGCCGGCGCCGCGGGGGTCGCGCTGTCGTTCTGCGCCGCCGAGGAGCGCGGCGCGCTCCGCGACATCGAGCGTTTGATTCGCAAGTCGGTGCGGGTGGTCGATGACCACCCGTTCGTTTCCAACAGGGGAGACAGCCATGGGAAAAGCGGAAGACAAGCGGGCGGAGATCGTGGCCAAGCAGGCGGCGCGCGAGGCGGCGGAGCGAGAGGCGCGCAAGCTCGCGGGCCCTCCCACGCCCCCGCGCAAGCCGCGCACCCCGTGGGGCGGTGGTCCGCGCCGCGGCCGGCCCCCCACCCGACCGCCTGAATGAAAGCCTGACTCCGCGCGGGACGGCGCCGACGGGCGGGCGGATCGCCCGCGCCTGATCAACAATCCCCGCATGGACGACGCCCGTGCCGCCGAAGCCGCGACGGTCGCCGCCCTGCGCCGGGGCGACGGCGCGGCGTTCACCGCGCTGGTGAAGCAGCACCAGGCGAGCTTCCAGCGTATCGCGCGGGTCTGGGTGCGCGACGCGGCGGCGGCGGCAGAGGTCGTGCAGGCCTCGTGGCTGGCCGCGCTGGAGTCGATCGACCGGTTCGAGGCACGCTCGTCGCTGCGCACCTGGCTGTACGGCATCGTCGTCAACGTCGCGCGGGCCCACGCGCGCGCTGAACGCCGCGAGGTCCCGATGTCGGCGCTGGCGGTCGACGAGACCGCGGACCGCCGCCCGTCCGTCGAGCCGGACCGCTTCTTCCCCGAGGGCGATCAGTGGGCCGGGCACTGGTCGGGCATGCCGGCGGCGTTCCCGGGACCGGACCAGGTGGTCGAGCGCCAGGAGCTGCGCGTCGCGCTCGAGGCGGCGATCGGGGCGTTACCCGTGCTCCAGCAACAGATCATGGTGCTGTGCGACGTCGAGGGCCTGACCGGCGAGGAGGCCTGTAACATTCTGGGCGTGACCGGCACGCATCAGCGGGTGCTGCTGCATCGGGCACGCTCGAGGGTCCGCGCTCGACTGGAGCAGCACCTCACAGAGGCGGAGAGGACCTGATGGAATCCAACCTGGTCGAGCTGGTCTGTCGCGAGGTCGTCGAGCTGGTGACCGAATATCTGGGCGGCACGCTGGCGGCCGCGGATCGGGCGCGCTTCGACCAGCATCTCTCCAGCTGCCCGCCCTGCACCGCATACCTGGCCCAGGTCAGGACCACGCTTTCGCTCGCGGCGGAGGTGGGATCGACCGCCGAGCCGACCGATGGCGACGTCGCCCGGAAGCTGGGCGAGATGTTCCGCAACTGGCACGACCGGCGAAAGTCCTAGCGTCGGCCTGTAACATCCGCGGTACTCGGCGCACCAACCGGCATGAGGATCGCCGCTGCCGAACCGCCGAAGGCCACGCGCCGCGAATGGCTGGGGCTCGCGGTGATCGCGCTGCCGTGCCTGGTCTACGCGATGGATCTGACCGTCCTCGAGCTGGCGCTGCCGCGGATCAGCGCGGAGCTCGCGCCGTCGAGCGCGAAGCAGCTCTGGATCGTCGACATCTACGGGTTCTTCGTGGCCGGGCTGCTGATCACGATGGGGAACCTCGGCGATCGGATCGGGCGGCGACGCCTCCTGCTGATCGGCGGCGCCGCGTTCGGTGTCGCGTCCGTCGTGGCGGCGCTGTCGCGCAGCGCCGAGACGCTGATCGTGGCGCGGGCGCTGCTGGGCGTGGCGGGCGCGACGCTCGCGCCGTCCACGCTGTCGCTCATCCGGAACATGTTTCTGCAACCGCGCCAGCGCACGCTGGCGATCGGCTTCTGGACCGCCAGCTACTCGATCGGCGGCGCGATCGGTCCGCTGCTGGGGGGCGTGATGCTCCGGTACTTCCACTGGGGCGCCGTCTTCCTGCTGGCGGTTCCGGTGATGGTGCTGCTGCTCGCGGCCGGGCCGTTCCTGCTGCCGGAGTATCGCGATCCGTCGGCGAAGCGGCTGGACGTCGGGAGCGCCGCGTTGTCGATCGTCGCCGTGCTGTCGGTCATCTACGGACTGAAAATGTTCGCGCAGGGCGGTTTCGGCTGGTGGCCGTCTCTCTGCGTCGCCTCGGGCGCCATCCTGGGCGCCGCGTTCGTGCGCCGCCAGCGACGGTTGGCCGATCCCTTGATCGATCTCGACCTCCTGCGATCGCGCGTCTTCTCCGCCGCGCTGGCGACGTACATGCTCGCGACGCTGGTGACGTTCGGTTCGTACTTCGTGGTCGCGCAGTACCTGCAGCTCGTGGCGGGCCTGTCTCCGCTGGCGGCGGGTTTGTGGATGCTCCCCTGGTCGGCGAGCTACGTCGTTGGCTCATTCCTCGCGCCCGCGCTCGCACGCCGCGTCCAGCCTGCGTTCGTGATGGCCGGCGGTCTTCTGATCGCGGCGATCGGCTTCTTGACGGTCTCGCTCGTGGCCGGGCTCGGCGTCGGGGCCATCATCATCGGGTCGACCGTGTATTCGCTCGGGATGTCGCCCGTGTTCACGCTCGGCATCGACATGATCGTCGCGGCGGCGCCAGCCCGGCGCGCGGGGGCCGCCTCGGGGATCTCGGAGACCAGCTCGGAGCTGGGCGGCGCGCTCGGCATCGCGGTCCTGGGGAGCATCGGGACCGCGATCTATCGCGCGCACCTCGGCGACGCCGCACTGACGGGCGTTTCGTGGGACATCCGGCGGGCCGCGATGGACACGCTCGGCGGCGCGGTGGGCGCGGCGGCCCAGCTGTCGTCGGACGGCGCGCGCATGCTGCTGCTCGATGCGGCCCGGGCGGCCTTCACGCACACCATGCAGGCGACGCTGGTGCTGTGCGCGGCCGTTTCGGTCGCTGCCGCAATTATGGTGTTCGTCGCCCTGCGCCGGCGCGCCGATCGGGCGATCGAGGCGAGACCTCTGCCGTCGTCCCGGAGAATGAATATGATTTGCGAGTGAACGACGCCGTCCGGCGCCACCATCTGATCGTGCGGATCACCCACTGGGTGAACGCGGTCGCGCTGACGATCATGATCGGCAGCGGGCTGCGCATCTTCAACGCGTACCCGGCGTTCGCGCGCAAGGGCGAGACGTTCTGCTGCTACCCGTTCGAGGGAGATCGGATTCCGTCCTGGCTGACGTTCGGCGGCTGGCTGGCGGGCGCGCGCAACTGGCACTTCGCGATGATGTGGGTGCTGGTCGTCAACGGGCTCGTCTACCTCGGCTTCATCTATCTACACGGCGAGTGGCGCGATCTGGTCCCGCGCCGCGGGCTTTTGCCGGACGCCTGGCAGATGACGAAGTTCTATCTCGCGCTCCGCCGGGACCATCCGCGCCAGGGCAAGCACAACGTCATCCAGCGGCTGGTCTACTTCTCGATGCCGATCGTCGCGGCCGTCGCGGTCGTCTCGGGCCTGGCGATCTGGAAGCCGGTGCAGCTGGCGCCGCTCGCCTGGCTGATGGGCGGTTTCGTCTGGGCGCGCTACTGGCACTTCCTGGCGATGCTGGCGCTGGTCGCGCTGTCCGTCGGGCACGTGTTCATGGTGTTCGCCGTCGATCCCTACGCGCTGCGCGCGATCGTGACGGGGCGATACAACCCGGCGCGATCGCCCGAAGCCCGGAACGCGCGCCCGTTCGTCAACCTGCGCGGGCCGCGGGAGGAAAAGCCGTGAGCCGAATCTGGCTTCCGCGCCGGCACGCCGCCGAGATCCTCGGCGTCGACCGGCGCGTGTTCATCGCGGCGGGCCTGGCCGCCGGGGCGGGCGGCCTGATGGCGCTCGCCGGCTGCGACTCGAAGGGCCCGAAGAGCGCCGCGGGCGTGCTGCGCGCCGCCGAGCGCTGGAACGAGCGGCTGGAGCGCAGGCTCTTCCGCCACAAGGCGATGAACGTCGCGCCCGCCCGCGCGACCGCCGCGGGCGAGCAATTCCCCGCATACTTCATCTCCAACCGGGTTCCGGTTTGGGACGAGGCGGCGCGCGGCGTCTGGCGCCTCGAGGTGGGCGGGACGGTCCGGCGGCCGCTGCGCCTGACCCTCGACCAGCTGAAAGCGCTGCCGCGCACCGAGCTTCGGCTCGAGCACTTCTGCGTCGAGGGCTGGTCGGCCGTCGCCGTCCGGACCGGCGTGCGCCTGAGCGAGCTCGCCCGCCTCGCCGAGATCGGCCCGGACGCCCGCTACGTCGACTTCCAGTCGTTCGACGAGGACTATCACGAGAGCTGGGACATCGACAGCGCGCTGCACCCGCAGACGCTGATCGTCTACGGCCAGGACGGCCAGCTCCTCGATCCGGCTTACGGCGCGCCCGCGCGCGTCTACTCTCCGGTCAAGCTCGGCTACAAGAACACGAAGTACCTGACCCGCGTCCTGTTTCTGCCCGAGCGCAACGGCGGCTTCTGGAGCGACCAGGGCTACGAGTGGTACGCGGGCGTCTGAGGCGTCATTTCGGAGCCGGGGCCGGGGCCGGGGCCAGCACCGGCTTGGCCGCGCAGTGCTTGGCGTAGGTCCGCGCCATCGCCGCCGCGTCCGCGTCGGCCTTCTCGACGAACGCGGCGTAGCGCTCGTAGATCGGGGCGGCGTCGCCGCAGCGGCCGGCCTTGTTGAGCACGTCAGCCTGGCCCCAGATCGCGACCGACTTGCCCCACGTGTCCTCGATCGGCCACCTTCGCTCCGCTTCGCGGAACGCCGCGACGCCATCGTCGATCCGGCCCGCGCGCGCCATCGCGTCGGCCCTGTCGTAGTAAGCCCAAGGGTCCTTCGGGTCAGTCTTGATCGCCTCCTCCGCGAGGGCGAGCGCCTTCCCATGATCCCCCGACATTTCGGCGCTCGCGGAGTCGCTCGTCAGCTTCGCCGCCGGTCCGGGCGCCGCGGTCTGCTTCGGCACCGGCATCTCGGCGCTCGCGCCGACTGCCCACACCGTCACGATCGCGATGCAGCAGCCCGCCTTTGCCGTGAATGATGGTCGCGACATCTTCATCCTCCTCCTGGTCGAAGATACTAGCCCGGTCAGCGCTGCTGGCGCAGGCCAAACGCGGTGTCTCGTTCCCGGCGGCAGCGCGCGTTCGGTTCGTAGAAGACGCCGAACTGCAGTCCCCCCGACGGTCCATCGTTGTTGAACGACTTTTCGAGGCTCGCAGTCGCGAACAGGCCGAAGTCGCAGAGCGGTTGCACGTCGGCCTCGGCGTACGCGCCGATCATGCCCTGCGGTTTGCCGGTGCGGACCTGATCGAGGTCGACCTCCTCGACGCCGATCAGCGGTCCGAACCCGAACGCGGCCCGATTGAACGGGATCCGCGGGCCGGTCCGGACCAGCACCCTCTCCCAGGTGACGTGCGCCGGGTCCGGCAGCGCAAAGTGCGTGTTGAATGAATCGCGGTGGAACGATCCGCTACCGTACGACGCGTCGAGGAACAGCCCGTACCATCGCCAGACCAGCCCCACGTCCGCGGTCACGCCCGTCACGCTGAGGCCGTCCGACCGGTACTGTTCGGGCACCTTGTCCTTGATGGTGCCGCTCGCCGA
>Ga0066903_100000590_pt1 | contig 23456 bp, 21 predicted proteins | sample PanSoiMetaGPlot1_FD_67491 | JGI IMG/M metagenome (GOLD analysis project Ga0066903, IMG submission 67491) | Tropical forest soil microbial communities from Panama analyzed to predict greenhouse gas emissions - Panama Soil - Plot 1 (version 2) | ecosystem: Environmental > Terrestrial > Soil >... | reverse complement strand
CTCGGTGGTCAGGTGCGGCCAGTCGGTGCCGAACAAGATCTGCGAGACCGGGACCACCGCCTTGAGCGCCGCCATCGCCGGGGCGTCCGGCGCCTGGGCGCAGTCGTAGTAGAACTTGCGCGCCTCAGGCAGAAATCCTTCCGGCAGCACCGGCTCGTATTCCGGGCTTTCGTGCACACGCTTGATGAAGCGCCGGACGAGAAACGGCATGGTCCCGCCGGCGTGCGACCAGATCACCCGCATGTCCGGGTAGCGCCGCGAGGCGCCGCTGAACACCATCTTGGCGATGGCGCGCGTCGTATTGGTCGCGAACTCGATGTCGGCATCGCGCAGCCCCGGAACGATCCGCACGCAACAGGGATGGCTGGTCGGGTGGGTGTAGAGTACGGCCTTGCGGCGGTTGAGCTCCTCGAACACCGGTGCAAAGATCGAATCGCCGAGGAACTTGTCATCGTAATTGGTCCGAAGATAGACGCCGTCGGCCTTGAGCGTGTCGAGGGCGTATTCTATCTGCCTGAGAGTGTCGTCAATGTCGGGAAACGGAAGATAGGCGAAATTGCCGAAGCGTCCCGGATGATCGGCACTCAGCCTGGCCGCAAACTCGTTGGCGAGGCGTGAGAATTTCCGCGCCTCGGCGTGGTCGCGCAGCTCGAGGTCCGGAACCGAGATCGAGGTTACCGCAAGCGCAACGCCGCTCTTGTCCATGTCCTCGATCTGGCGCGGGATGGTGGAGCGCTCGTTGAGCCAGGTCCTGGTCCGATCGACCTGATAGCCCGGCGGCACGAAGTGGCGGTGCACGTCGATGCGCGTCCGTTTGGGCGAGGGCGTCTGAGCGTGCGCCTGCGCGGTCGGGATGAGAGCACTGGCAGCGACCGCGGCGAAGCTGGACAGAACGCCGCGCCGTGGCAGGCAACACCCGCAGGAGCGATCACCAATCTGCTTGCCGAGCATGGTTTCCTCCGACCGGTTCACCGCCCCCACATTCCCTTCAGGGCGGATCGACGCCCTTTTCCTTGAGAAGCGCCGCCACCTCGGGCGAAGCCAACACCTGCATCAATGCGAGCGCGGCCTGTGACGACGCCGCCTTCCGCGTCAGCGCAGCCACATAGACCGTTTTGAGCTGGATACCTTCCGGTAGCGGGCCGGCAAGATCGACGCCCGCCACCACCCGGATGGATGTCATCGGTGCGATGGTGAGGGCGACGTCGCCCTTTGCGACCGCTTCGAGAGCCTTGGTCCCGTCCGGGAAAAAAATCGTCTTGATCCGCATCTCCTCGGCAATGCCAAGCTCCTGGATCAGTTTCACGAGGAAGGCGGAGGACGTGGAGCCATCGGCGGGATCGGCCATGCCGAAGGAGGGTGCGACGAGGAGCGCGCGCCGCAGCTCGTCGGGGGTGCCGACGGTGGGCTGCGGACTGCCGGCGCGAACCGCGACCCCGAGCCGGACGATGCCGAACGCAGTGCGGTTCGCCTGATCGAGGAAGCGGCGCTCGATCAGGTCGTCGATCTGCAGCGCCGGGAGGATCACGAGGTCGACGCGTCCGCCGGCCGTGACCTTGTCCTCGATTGCCGTGGCGTTGCCGAAGGTGACGGTCACGCGATGGCCGGTCGCCTTGGCGAACAACGCCGGTACCTCGATCAGAGCGGGCCGCACCGCCGCCGCACTGAGGATCGCAAGATCATCGGCGTGCGCGAAGAGGGCCGGAGCGAACGCCAGCAGCGCCGCGGTCATGACTGACGTTCTGGTGGGACCCACCGTCGCTGTGCTCCCTCATGTGCGAGACGGCTTGCCGCAGCTCCCGCAGTGCCGGCCAAGGCTCGTTTGCTTGTTCGCCGGTGTCAACATCGGCTATCGTCGCAAACAATCGAAACCCGCGGGAGGATATCATGAGGAGCGTGTGGGCGGCGCTGTTCGCAAGCGTGTTATGCGCCCTAACCGCGCGGGCTCAGGACTTCAAGCCCGACCCCATCGACGAAGCTGCGGCCAGGCGCGAAGGTCAGGTGACCTGGTACACATCGACGCCGGTTGCGGCCGGGCAGCACATCGCCAACGAGTTCGAGAAGCAGACCGGCATCAAGGTGGAGATGCTGCGCACCGGTGGCCAGAACGTGATCCGCCGCTTCATGCAGGAGGCGGAGTCCGGGCGCATCAACGTCGATGTGATCACCATGTCGGACATGTCGGCGGCGAACGCGATGACGCGACGCGGCCTGTTCGTCGCGTTCAAGCCGGTCGGCTTCGACAAGGTCGTCGCCGAGGCCAAGGACCGCGACGGTCACTATATCGCGCAGCGGCTCACCCTGGTCGGCATGGTGGCGCGTAACGACAAGGTCGCCGGCGCCGATCTGCCCAAGACCTGGACCGACCTCGTGCAGCCGAAATACAAGGGGCGGATGGTCATGTCCGACCCGTCGTTCACCGCCATCCAGCTCGCGGTGGTCGCGACCCTGTCGAAGAAGTACGGCTGGCAGTTCTATGAAGCGTTGCGCAAAAATGAGACCATGATCGTGCAGGGCCACGAGCAGGTCTACGATATGGTGAAGCGCGGCGAGCGCGTCATCGCAGCAGAGTCGAGTGACCCCCGCATCTATGCGGAAGGCAAGGTGCCGGATAATATGACCAGCATCTTTCCGGCCGTCGGCTCGATCATCGTCCCGTCGCCGAGCGCGGTCATCAAGGGCTCGCCGCACCCGAACGCGGCCAAGCTGTTCGCTCAGTTCAACCTCCTGCTCGACATACAGCGCAAGTTTGCGCAGGAAGGGCGGCTCTCTCCCCGCGTCGACGTAGCGCCACCGGAAGGGTTGCCGAGGCTTGATCAGATCGAGCCGTTCCCGGTCGACTACGACTACATCGAAGCCAACACGCGCCAGCTCAAGGCGAAGTTTGCCGATATTTTCCAGTGAGGGACTTGCACGGAGCTCTCCACCTCATGCCCGCGCTCGCAGCCAAGCTTGCGCAGGCTGCGTAAGCTTGCCTGCGCGGGCATCCGCGTCTTTCGTGCCACGAAGGCGTCATGCCCGGCACAAGGCCGGGCATGACGGGGACAGAGTTGTTTTTACCTGGTTCAAATGCCCATCATCCTGAGCTGGAATTCAGGGTAGCGCAGTCCCGCGGCCGCCTGCCGCGGGAATACCTGTTCGAGCGATTTGATCTCGGCCTCGCTCAATGCGAGGTCGACTGCGCCTGCGTTCTGCTCGACATAGGTCCGGCGCTTGGTGCCGGGGATCGGGACGACGTTGCCGCCGCGCGCGAGCACCCAGGCCAGCGCAAGCTGCGCCATGGTGGCGCCGCGCTTCTGCGCTGCCGCGCTAAGCGGCCCGAGCAGGGTCAAGTTCTTCTCGAAATTGCCCTCCTGGAAACGCGGATGAGCGTGGCGACGGTCGCTCGGGATCAGGTCCTCGCGCTTGGTGAAGGCTCCGCTGAGGAAGCCGCGGCCGAGCGGCGAATAGGCGACCAGCCCGATGCCGAGTTCACTTAGCGTCGGCAGAATCTCGGTCTCGATATCGCGGGTCCACAGCGAATACTCGGTCTCGAGTGCGGTGAGCGGATGCACCTTGTGCGCGCGCCGGATAGTGTTCGCGCCGGCCTCGCAGAGGCCGAGATGGCGCACCTTGCCCTGCTCGACCAGGCGCGACATGGCGCCGACCGTCTCCTCGATCGGAACATTCGGATCGATCCGGTGGATGTAGTAGAGGTCGATCATGTCAATGCCGAGCCTCTTCAGGCTCGCGTCGCAGGCGACCGGGACATACTCAGGCTTTCCATTGACGCCACCGCGCTGCCCGCCAGGGCCGCGGATATTGCCAAACTTACTGGCAATCAGGAATTTGTCGCGCTTGCCTTTGATCGCTTGGCCGACCAGCTCCTCGTTGACGCCGGCCGCATAAGCATCCGACGTGTCGAGCAAGGTGATGCCGAGATCGACGCAGCGGTGGATGGTCGCGATCGACTCGACGTCATCCGGCACGCCGTAGTCGGCGCTCATGCCGGAGCAGCCGAGCCCGATGGCCGATACGCGCAATCCCTGTCCCAGCTCGCGATATTGCATCACTCTCACCTCGATGTCTGGCGGCCTTCTCTTGAAGGCATTTGCGCGCGAGGGCAAGCGTGTATTCGACGCAGGCCAGGCTGTCGGCGCGCGGCTATGCCGCGTTGCAGTTCGCGGGGCCCGCCGCTTAGATTAGGCTGCGCTTCAACCCGGCCAGACGGGAGATGATGATGGGAATGCTCACCCGCCGGCGCCTGCTTGCATGCTCCGCCCTGCTGTTCTCGGACGGCATCGGGCAGGCCTTGGCGCAGCCGGTCGATATGGCCGCCGCCAAGCGCGAGGGCAGGGTCGTCTGGTACTGCTCGGTGCCGGTCGAGACCGCGCAGAAGGTCGCCAACATGTTCGAGCAGCAGACCGGCATCAAGGTCGAGTTGTTTCGCTCGGGCGGCTCCAACATCCTGCGGCGCTTCCAGCAGGAGGCCGAGGGCGGCAAGGTCTTTGTTGATGTGCTGACCCATTCGGAGCCAGCCGCCGCGCGGCTGATGACCAAGAAGGGACTGTTCGTGCCGTTCAAGGCCACCGACTTTGACAAGGTGCCGGCGGAGGTGAAGGACCCCGACGGCTATCATGTCGCGCAGCGGCTCAATGTCATGGCAATGTATGTGCGCGACGACAAGCTGCCGGCCGCTGACCGGCCCCGGACCTGGGCCGATCTCGTGCAGCCCAAGTACAAGGGCAAGATGGTGATGGCGGATCCTTCGTTCTCTTCGCTGCTCGTCACCATCGTGGGCACGCTGGCGAAGGAGCACGGGTGGCAATATTTCGAGAAGCTGCGAGCAAACGACATCATGTTGGTGCCGGGCAATCAGCAGGTGTCGGACATGATCAAGCGTGGCGAACGCATCATCGCGGTGGGCGCGGACGCCGCCTACGTGGGCGAGAGCAAGAAGGAAGGCATGCCGATCTCCACGCTCTACCAGGACGACGGCGCCTTCGTCATTCCCTCCCCGAGCTCAGTCGTGAAGGGTTCGCTCAATCCAAACGCTGCCAAGGCGTTCGCCGATTTCATGCTGAGCCGGCCCGTGCAGGAGCTGTTCCCGCAGGAGCACCTCTATTCGGCACGCACCGATGTTCCAGGCCCGGTCGGTAGTCCGCCGCTCAGTCAGATCAAGATGCACGCGATCGACTACGACTACATCGAGGCGGAAAGCACGCGCATCAAGCGCCGCTTCGCCGAGGTGTTGCAGTAGACGGGCGACGTAAGGCGGCGCGGACCTTCGATAGCCGCAGGATTGCCTCGATCATCGCGGCCGGGTTGGCAATGCCCTTGCCGGCGATGTCGTGGGCGCTGCCGTGCGCCACGGAAGAGAACAGGATCGGCGTGCCGATCGTCAGGGCGGCGGTTGCATTGGGGGCCAACAGCTTGGCAGGGATGTGACCCTGGTCGTGCAGCATGACCAGGAAGGCGTCATAGCCTTTCATCTGCAGCATGGTGTCGGCGCCGAATGGACCGCTGACGTTCAGCCCTTCTGCCGCTGCCGCATCGATCGCCGGCTTGATGATGTCGATCTCTTCGCGGCCGAACAGCCCACCTTCCCCGGCATGCGGATTGAGGCCGCCGACCGCGATCTTCGGGGCCCGGATGCCGAGCCGTTTGAGCGCGCGATCGGTCGCCTGTATGGCGCGGCCGACAGCCGGGCCCGTGATTTCAGCAATCGCCTGTTTCACGCTTCGGTGCAGCGTGACGTGGGCAATCCTGGTATGGCCGAAGCACAGCATGAGGAACACGTGGTCGATGTCGGTACCAGTCGTGCGGGCGACGAATGAGGGATAGCCGTCGAAGGCTATTCCGGCGAGCGCGATTGAGGTCTCGTTCTGCGGCGCCGCGACCACGCCGTCCGCGTCGCCGGCGAGCGCGATTTTGATCGCCGCGCCCGCGAACGCGAGGGAGGCGCGCCCGGCCGCTGGGCTCGTCGCGCCGAATGTAAGCGTCGCCGCGTCCGGCTGTGGGCAGGCCAGCACGTTGACGTGTCGCCCCGACCAGGCGGCGACACTGACGCGCTCCACCACGTTTAGGTCTGCGTTGATGCCGCCGGCCTTGTTGTGCCGTTCGAGCAGCCCCGGATCGCTCACCAGAAGAGGACGGCAGGCCTCGCGCACCGCATCATCGAGCGCGGCTTTAAGGCTGATCTCCGGTCCGATGCCGGCGGGATCGCCTGTCGCAATGGCGATGACCGGTGCGGTGCGCATTCGTCAGCGTCAGGCGCTACGTCCACGGCATCAGCGAGGCATGGATCACATCCGGCACGCCTTCGCCGCCGACCGACTTGATGGCGAGATCGACGTCTTTGAGTCCGAACTTGTGGGTGGTTACCAGCTCAAGCGGGAAGCGCTTGGAGGCCAATTGCTCCAACGCGAGCTCACACGCCTTGAAGCTGTGGCCGCGCGCGCTGTGCATGGTAATGAACTTTACCGTGAACTTCTCGAGCGGGAAGTTTGGGAATTGCGCTAGCTCGCCCTGGACCACGATGGTGCCGGCCTTGCGCTTGAGGGCTTCGATCCCGAGCAGGATCGGGATCGTGCCGGCGCCGGCGGTGCAGTCGAGCGAAACGTCGACGCCCTTGCCCCCGGTGATCTCCATGATGCGGGCAAGCGGGTCCTCTTTCTGCACGTCAATGACGTAGTCGGCGCCGAGCTTCTTGGCGACCTCCATGCGGGCGCGGTCCTTCGACGTGCCGGTGACGATGATGAGCGAGGCGCCGGCCTGCTTGCAGATGACAGTCTGCGACAGGCCCTGCTGGCCAGGCCCCTGAATCAGCACGGTCGAGTTGTAGCCGACGCCTCCATCGAACAGCGACCATTCGACCCCGTTCGCCATCGGCGTCACCAGGCCCGCGAGCTCCGGCGTGACACCCTTGGGTACGTGATGCACGACCGCGTTCCACGGCAGATACACGTACTGCGCGAAGCCGCCCCACAGGTGCGGCGCCTTCTCGGCCGAGGTGTAGCCATAGCGGATCGCGTCGGGATTGGTGCGCCAGTTGGTGTTCTCGCAATGGCGGTACTGGCCGAGGTGGCACCATTCGCACTTGCCGCACATCACATAGTGCTCGACGAAGACGAGGTCGCCTTCCTTGAAACCCTTGCGGCGGGTGAATTCGCGGCCAGCCTTGGCGATGGTGCCGATGTTCTCGTGGCCCATGATCACCGGCGCGCCGGTCGGCGGGTGCTTGTAGAGCTTGACGTCGGTGCCACAGATGCCGCCGACCTCCATCTTCATCAGCGCCGCATCCTCCGGGATATCCGGCATGGGGAATTCGCGGATCTCGGTCTTGCTCGGCCCCGTGCGTACCGCCGCCAATACTTGCTCTGTCACTGAGACAACCTCCAACGATGCAATAAATCGCGGCGCACTCTAGGGCGGGACCCTACGCGGTCAAGCTTGATCCACCATGGATTGCGTCCGTCTGACCCTTATGTATGGATCGACTGCCGCCAATAAAATGGCGATGATTGCGGCAGCCGCGGTACTTCGGAGGCCGGAACCGCACGTGAGCGACTACCAACGCGCCCTCAAGGCCTGGCAGGCCGGCCGCAACGCGCCCGGCGAGCCGATGCCGGAAGCGCTCCGGATCAGGCCGGCGCTCAATCGCGACCCCGCCCATGCCGCCGCCATCGAGCGGGTGCGGGCGTGGACGCGGCAGCGCTTCCACCTATCGGAGGAGAGTGCCGTCCTGGTCGCACAGGTGTCCTGCAGTCTTCCTGGCTGTCCGCCGCTCGAAACGGTGGTTGCGTTCTGGACCGGCGACGCGACGCGCCACCAGTTCAAGCTGTTCAAGCCGGTCGCTGCCGTGGTCCTCGACGATTTGCCGCCCGCCTGGATGAAGCACGCGCTGGTGGTCGACGAGGAGAGCGGGTTCGAGTGCTGTTGAGGACCGCCGAAGGGCAGCTTGCATTTTTCCGTCCCCTGTCGTCTGTCCTCTGCCAGCAAGGAGAAACGCGCATGGCCGGACCCAAACTCAAGACCGTCACCCGCACGCAAGGCAACAACCAGGCCCTCAAGGACGGCAGCGTGCGGCCAAAGATCTTCGAGTTCGACTTCGTCGAAGTCGACCCGCTGATCGCGGCGTTCCGGCGGATGGTGCGCGGCAACGAATTCGACATCTGCGAGATGGCGATCACCACCTATATCTGCGCGCGGGCGCACGGGAAGCCGATGACTGCCATCCCGATATTCCTGGTGCGCGCTTTCCATCACGGCGCCATCCTGGTCAACAGCAAAGCCGGCATCGCGAAACCGAAGGATCTCGAGGGGAAGCGGGTCGGCGTGAATCGCGGGTATACGGTCACCACTGGCGTGTGGGCGCGCGGGGTGCTGCAGGAGGAGCACGGCGTCGACCTGTCCAAGATCACCTGGGTGCTGTCCGGCGACGAACACGTCGCCGAGTACAAGCCGCCGTCGAACGTCGTGCCGATCGAGAAGGGCAAGGACATGGGACAGATGCTGGCGTCTGGTAAGCTTGTTGCCGCCATCGGCGTCGAGATTGAACACCCCGATGTCAGGCCGCTCATTCCCAATGCGCTCGATGCCGGCCTGGCGGCCTTGCGTCGCACTGGGCACTACCCGATCAACCATACGGTGGTGATCAAGGACGAGCTGATCGCGAAATATCCCGATCTTGCGGCGGACGTGTTCAACGCCTTCGCCGAGTCGAAGCGGGTGTACCTCGACCGCCTCAAGGGCGGCAAGATCGACAAGCCGACCGGCGTCGACAAGGTCCACCAGCGGGTGATGGAGATCACCGGCGATCCGCTGCCCTACGGCATCGCGCCGAACCGCAAGGTCATCGAGGAACTGGTCGGCCATGCCAGCAAGCAGGGCATCGTTACCAAACCGGTGACGGTCGAGGAACTGTTTGTGCCCGCGACGCGCGCGCTGACGGGATAGGGGCGCGCAGACGCATGACCGAGCGCACACGGCCAGTCGGGGAGAACCTGACGGGTATTTGGCACGGCCTCTATTCATATCCGCGTGGCGGTGTGTCGGTCTCGTTCGTCGCAACATTGATTGATGCGGGAACATCATTGAGTGGCACCATCCATGAGCCGTGCATCCTGGGCGACAGCCCGAACAAGACGCTCTACGCAACCCTCGACGGCACGCACCATGGCAAGGCGGTCTCCTTCCTCAAGACCTACCAGAACGCCGGGCCGAACTACGGCTCGGTCCAGTACGATGGCACGTTGAATGGCGACGGGACCGAGATCGAGGGTCGTTGGACAATCCGGAATGTTTGGTCCGGCAAGTTTCTGATGATCCGTTCGGCTGGCAGGGCGGCCGAGGTCGAGCGCAACGTATCGGAACGAGTCTGATCCATGACGGATTTCGCGCCAACCCACCGGCTCACGCACGAGGCGAGCCTCAAGATGCTGGCGGCCGGTGTCGCCAAGGCGAACGACCTCGGCTGCAAGGTGAGCCTCGCAGTCGTCGATCAGAGCTGTCGGCTGATCGGATTTCTGATGATGGATGGCGCGCGGCATTTCTCGATCATCACCACGCAGCGCAAGGCGATCAGCTCGGCCTCGCAGCGGATGCCGACCGGCTATGCACCCGAGGAGAACGCGCTCAGCATGACGGTGCGCATGGGCGACTTCACCAATGTGCCGGGCGGCTTTCCGATCACGGTCGGCGGGGAAGTGATCGGCGCGGTCGCCGCCGGCGGCGCCACGATCGAGCAGGATGTCATGGTGGCGAAGGCCGCGCTCGCGGCGCTGCAAACCTAGATCGATTGCCGCCCGATGTCGCCATCCCCGCACGCCCGGCTGATCAGGAGGTGGGAAATCGCGTATCGGTTCGGGATGCAGCCGCGCCTGTGGCGGGCATCGCCGGTCAAATGGGCGCTGGCGTGTCACGAGATGTTCGAAACGGGGCGGATCGATCTTCTCGAATACGCGGCGCGCCGGCTCCATGCGGCCTTTCCGGAGCTCGATTACCTGACGAAAATGGTGGCCTGGTTCGACGCTGTTCCGCGTCATCTGCCGCCGCCGCTGGCGTTCACCGACGACCCGACCGCGGAAGTGCAGATCGTGCGCAGAGCGGAGAGCGACGCGGTGCTGCTTTGCTTCTGCGCGCAGGAGGGGACGCTCGGCCTGCCGCTCAATTTCATTCACCAATGGCTCGGCCGCCTGCCGGCGAGTTTGGTCTACATCAAGGACTTTCAAGATATGTCGGGCGCGCTCGGATTTCCGTCGATCGCGTCGAGCCGCTCGCAGTCCGTCGCGGCGTTGCGAACGATTGTGGAGAAACTCGGAGGCAAGCGGATCTATACGCTCGGCGTGTCGGCGGGTGGCTATGCTGCGATGTATTACGGGCTTGAGCTCAACGCGGTAGCGGTGTTGAGCCTTGGCGGCGCGACCGACCTGACCCGGGCCTTTGTCGAAACTCTCAATCCGGTGGCCGCGGTCTGCTTCCGCGTGCTGGACGTGGCGCCCGACTACGCCGTGAGCCTGCGTGAGCCCTATGCGGCGGCGAAAAAGCGGCCGCACCTCTTGATCGCGTTCAACGCGAAATTCGTCCGGGACCGTGCGCAGGCCGAGCGGATGGCAGGGTTGCCGAATGTGGAACTGATCGCCGTCGATGGCCCGCCTCAGCACAATGTCGTTGACCCGTTGATCCTGCAGGGACAATTCCTCGAGCTGTTGCATCGGCTGCTCGCGGCCAAACTCATAGAGACCTAGAGAACCGCCAGCCTAGGCGAAGGGGCCACGCTCTCTGTCGAACACCATCACTTTGGAGGTGAAGGCGTTGACGGCGCGGACGTGCGTCAGGCCGCAGGCTGCAGCAAGCGCGCCGAAGTCCTCCGTCAGGTAGCTAGCGTAATAAGGCTCGTGGAAACTCTGCGGGAACAACTCAAGCATGCCGTCGTAGTCCGGCTCGTCGCCGAGCTGGAGCGAGTCGATAAGAACGAGACGGCCGCCGGGCTTGAGCACGCGGGCGAACTCGCCGAACACGTCGCGGCGTACCTGTGGCGGCAATTCGTGGAACATGAAAATGCTGGTCGCGGCGTCCTGGCTCGCGTCCGGCACCGGGATCGCTTCCGCCTTGGCGACCACGAGATCGATCCAGCCCCAGCGCTTGAGATGGCGGCGCGCCTCAGCGAGGTAGGCCTGCGAAAGATCGATGCCGAGCGCGGGCAGGCGCGGCCAGGCCTGCTTGACGAAATCGAGAAAGCGGCCGGTGCCGCAGCCGACATCGACGAGCCGCAGCTGACGTTGATCGCGGCCGGCGAAGCGTTCATGCAGGGGGATGAGCGCCTGCCGCCGCGTCGCATTGGCCGAACCGTTGAGCAATACCTCGACCTGGGTGTCGTAGCGTCTGGCGGAGTCGTCCGTCAGCCAGCCGCCCGACTGGAAATGGAAATTCTGCAGATAGTAGCTTGGGCGCGTCCCGCGGTTCTCCTCCGTCAGCACCTGTCGCATGTCGCCGCGTTCGCGGCGGCGGTGCACCTCCGGCAGGTCCTCGAAGAACAGGCGCGAGCGGGCGAGGAGCTTGGGCCAGGCGCCGTCATGGTCAGCCGGCATCGGGTAGATGCCGGCCTCGACATTGGCCAGGTCCTGCCCGAACAGCTTGGCCATGTCGGCGAACAGACGCCGACGGTCAGGCACCGGCTTGTCGGTGTGCGGCTTCGGCCGCGTGCTGCCGCTGCCGCGCCGCTGCACCTCCTCGCGCATCCTCCGCATGATCTCGCCCTGCCCGACATACCAGGCCACGCGCGAGAGTTGGCTTGCGCCATAGGCGAAGCGGGTGGCTATACGGGAAACGGGGCTCGCCATTTCAGTCTTTGCTCGCTCTCGAATGCCGCCGGATATATGGGCACCCGGGCGGGCTGGGTGCAACCCGCAGCTGCGGCGGCGCCCGCGTTACAATGACACGCGCTCGCACGTGTCACGACGCTTGCCAACGGATCGTCTTGCGTCAGAATGCGATGAGTCAAGTTGTCAGCACGTACATATTTCATGTCTGGCGTTTCAGCGAACTTGCCGATCGATCACGGCGGCCCGGTTGACCGGCCGTTTGAGCCATTTCCGCCCTCGACGCTCGACGCATCGATTGTCGATCGGTTCGAAGATATGGCGCGGCGCTTCCCTGAGCGCCTGGCAGTCAGCGATTCCCATCGCAATCTCACCTATGCCGAGCTTGCCGCCCTTGTGGGACGCATCGCGAACGCCACCGCGGTGGCCGCTGCGGACCGGCCAGGTCCGGTAGCGATCCTCCTTGCGAGCGATGCGTTCTTTCCCGCCGCCCTGCTCGGCGTTCTCGCCGCCGGCCGCGGCTATGTGCCGCTCGATCCCAACGTGCCGATCGCCCGCAATCAACTGATGGCGACCCAGTCCGGTGTCGCGGCCGTGCTGTCGGCCGGCGCTGATGCGATCGCCATGCGAGCCGCGATGCCAGGTGAGATCGCGCTGATTGATATTCACGCGCTCGACAATGGCGCCCGGCCGCGCCGGCGCCCGGATCCACGCGATCTCGCTTACATCGTCCAAACCTCCGGCTCGACCGGCACGCCCAGGGGCGTCTACCAGGACCATCGCAACGTCCTGCGTCACATCATGCTGCAATCCCACATGATGCACCTCAATTGCGAGGACCGATTGACGCTCGCCCGATCGCCCGCCGCGATCGGCGCGACGCGCGATGTCCTGTTCGCGCTTCTCAATGGCGCCTCGCTGCATGTGCTGCCGCCCCTCGAACTGCAGCCGGAGGGTCTCATCCACGAGATTCGAAGCCGCGGCATCACGATCTATCGGTCCTCGCCCACGCTCATGCGCCGGATCGCCGATGTGCTGGGTCCCGGTGAACGCCTGGACAGCGTCCGGCTGGGGATGCTGGTGTCCGAACGGGTCGAGTGGGCCGACTACGACATCTTTCGCCGGCTCTTTTCTCCCGATGCCTTCCTGCTGGTGACGTTCGGCTCGACCGAGTGTGCAGTGGCGCGCTGGTTCGTCGACGAGGCGGTGCGGGCAACATCTCCCCGCCTGCCGGTCGGGCGGGTATTTGCCGGCCGGAAGCTGACGATCGTCGATGAGGAGGGCAGTCCGGTTGCCGACGGGGAGATCGGCGAATTCGTGGTGACGAGCGGCGACATGGCGCTCGGCTATTGGGGCGACCCGGAGGGCACCGCGCGGGCCTTCACGGTCGACCCGGCCGATCCCGACCTGCGAATTTTCAAGACCGGCGACCTCGGCCGCCGCCGCCCGGATGGTCTGCTCGAATTCGTCGGACGCAAGGATGCGCAGATCAAGCTGCGCGGCCATCGGATCGAACTCGAGGAAATCGAGCGCGCTCTCGCCGCCTGCGAAGGCGTCACTGCCGCCGCGGTGGTGGTCCGGCGCACTGATGCCGGCGCGCCGCGCTCGCTCGCGGCCTATGTCGCCGCTGCTCCGGGCCGCCGTGCGCTGGAGTCTAGTGACCTGACCGCGACGCTGGCAACGCAGCTGCCGGGCTACATGGTGCCGCCCACGATCATCGTCGTTGACCAACTGCCGCGGCTGCCCAACCTGAAGATCGACCGCGTCCGGCTCACCCGGATGGACGCCGAACGCGTGGCACAGCTCGCCAAGGACAGCGACGACGCCATGGTCGGCGAAGTGGCCCGGATCTTCGAGCGCGTGCTTGGCGTGACCAGTGCGGCCATCGATGACAATGTCGCATCGCTCGGCGGGGACTCGCTGCAGGCGCTGCGGGTGGCGGCCGAGCTCGAGAAGCGCTTCGGGGTCGCCATACCGCCGCGTATCTTCCAGCGGAGCGAAACCATCGGGGCGCTGGCGCGATGGATTGCGTCGCAACAGGGCAGCGCTGCCCCGCCCAAAACCTGATCGCACGGTCCTCAGCACCTCACGGGCCCTGGAACGCCGGCGAGAAATTCGAGCACCCGCGCGGTGGTCGGCGCCTCGGTCTGCCCGGCGACCGGCACGTCCCAATATTGCGCGCGCGGCAGGCACTCTTCGAGATAGCGCGCCGCCGAGGTCGCATGCGCGGCGTCGCGGCCGGGCACGATCAGGGCCGGGATGTCAAGGCGCATCAGGTCCTCGGGCTCGGCACCGGGGGCGGTGTCGCGGTCGAACAGGGTGCGCGCGACCGCAGCGACCACGAGCTTGTACTGGTCGACGTTCTGCTTGACGTAGGCCTCGGCGAAGGCGCGGTCGGCCTTGACGACGGAGGCCCACGGCCCGCCGCGCGGGTCGGCGCCGAACGGCTTGCCGTCCTTGGCGACGAGCGCAACGACCGCATCGAGGCCGTTCTGCTGCACGAACGCGAGATGCTCGGCGAAGCGCTGATGGCTCGAGAGCCGGTACTTGGCGCCGCCGACCGGCCAGTAGAGAACCAGGCTCAGCGTGGTCTCCGGGTGGATGACGCCAAAGGCGGCTGCGCAGGAGACCCCCATGCAGCCGCCCATGATGTGCGCGCGCTCGAAACCGAGATGATCGAGCAGACCCTTGCCTTGGGCGACGTAATGCGCCCAGGTCAGATGCTCGACGCGGCCGCCGGACTGGCCGCATTCGCGCCGGTCGAACACGACGCAGGTGTAATGCTTGGGCAGATGGTCGAGCAGCTTGATCTTGGCGTAGACGCCCTGGGTCGACCATTTTTCGACTGTCGCGTCGAAGCCCGCCGGTGCGTACATGAGAAGGGGAGGGCCATTGCCCGTCACCTCATAGCGCGTCGTGATGCCGTCGATGACCGTGGTCGCCATGCGTTCAGCCCTTGATCTGGCGGCCTGAGCGCACGTCGTCGATCAGGGTGGTGAAGGCGGCGAGCGCAGCCTTGGCGCCGTTGAAATAGGTGTCGGTCTTGGAGTCGATCCATTTCTCGGCGTAGCCGATCGCGGTATGCGCCATGCGCACGCGGCCGTCGAGCCACGGGCCGCCACCGAAGCCGCCGATCACCGGGATCTTCACTGCCTTCACCACCGCGGCGCCGGCGACCGGCCCGGAATTGGTGAAGTCGAGCGCGACCGCGCCGACGTTCTCGAGCATCTTCGCTTCCTCGACGAGCTTTGCCGCCGCTTCGCCGGCCGCCTGTGCGTTCGCGGAATTCTGCGCGCTGTAGGGGATGCCGTACTTGAGAGCAGTCTGCGGCGTGAGCCCGAACTGGGCGAAGACCGGAATGCCGGCGCGAGTGAGCGCCTTCACGGCTTCCGGGAAATCGGCCGCGGCATCGAGCTTGACCATGTCGGCGCCGCCTTCCTTCACCAGGCGGATGGCGGCGCGCAGCGCGCTGTCGACGCCCTCCTGCACCGGCCCGAACGGGACATCGCAGCTCAGGAGCGCCCGCTTGAGCGCGCGCCGCACCGCCTTGCAGCAGACCAGGATCTCGTCGAGCGTGACTTCGAGCGGATTGGAATGGCCCCACAGGTTGACGCCGACCGAGTCGCCGACGGAGACGAAGTCGACGCCGGCGCGCTCCGCGATCAGCGCGATCTGGTAGTCCCAGGCGACCACGCCGGCGCTCTTCTTCCCGTCGCGTTTCATCTGCTGGAGCATCGGGATGGTGACGGGGGTATCGCTCGACGCCATGGGAGGTCCTCGCTTGGTTATTGGCGCTGCGCTTCTAGCGCGGATCGAGGGTGAATGGCAGCGGCTATCTCCGTGTCTTCGCGTATCCGCGCTTGCGTGGGGGAGAACGGGGAGGGGCCAGGGCCCCATAGGCCGCATGAGCGCAGCGATATGCGGGGTTATTGCCGCGTGACCCGTCCCGGATGTCGCTTCGCTCATCCGGGCTACGACGTTACATCGATTCAATTGTCAAACAGCCAAGCGATCTCGTCCCCAGTTTTGCGCGGGCTTGGGGTCGCCCGGTCTCTCATTCCCTTCCCCAAATGAGGGGAGTGGCGCGCCGAGAAGGCGCGTGGCCTGGATTTCGCCAGACCGGCCCGATCTGACGGGCGGGCCCGGAACGCCGGGACCCTGGCGCACATGACGCGTGCGCCCGCGTCTCTCGACGCGCCAGGCGGCATCTACCGCTTTCGCGTTCACGGCCAGTCGGACCGAGCCCGCGGTCTTTGTGCCGCGGGGAGGCTTCCCGAGGGCCGCCCGGGGACGTGGCTTACGTTTGCCACGCTCGCGGGTGCCGCATCCCGCCCCACCTTCACGACGCCTCGCGACGACGCCCCTCGATGGACGGGACGGCTGGGAATATAGTCGTTGTTCACCAAAAGTCAAGTGACATTGACCCAATGTGAACAATTGCTGGCACTCGGGTCCATACCGCAAACCGGCGGGATCCAGACTGCAGCGTTGGCGAGCGGCATACCGTTCCACCCAAAGCTAGCGCGCATTGACGACCGAGTTGACGCCTCGCTACGATCCTGACGCGGATCGGCGGGGTGGTGCGAGTTGCCGGTGCCGCAACGATTACGCCGCAGGTGGACGCCTTCATGCAGCTGAGCTACGCAGCGCCGGCGAGCCTGGGTGAGGCGCTGGATCTGGTCGCGGAGCGCGGACCCGACAGCACCATTCTGGCGGGCGGCATGTCGGTCGTACCGGCGCTCAAGCAGGGGCTGCTCAAGCGCACCTGCATCGTCAACATCAAGGGCATCGGTGGCGCCGGTTTGCCGGTTCCGGCAGTCAATGCGACCAACGACCGGCTGACGATCGGCGCGCTGGTCCGCCATCGCGAAGTCGAAACCTCGCCGCTGGTTGCCGAGCATTTTCCCACGCTGCGCGCGCTCGAGGAGAAGCTCGCTTCGGTCCAGATCCGCAATCTTGGCACGCTCGCCGGCAATCTCTGCGCGGCGGAGCCCTGGTCCGATCCGCCCTGCCTCCTCGCCGCGCTCGATGCGAGCCTCACGATCGTGTCCAAGCGCGGTCAGCGACAGATGGCGGCCGCCGATTGGATCCGCAGCGCCGGCGAAACGCAGCGCGAGCCTGACGAGCTGTTGTTGCAGATCGACCTTTCGCTGCCGCGCGGGCGCGCCGGGGTCGGCCATGTCCGGCTGGCGCCGCGGCAGGGGCTCGCGCGGCCGCTCGCCTGCGCCGCCGCGCAGGTTGTGTTGTCCGAAGGCGGAGAGGTGACAGCGGCGCGCGTGTTCGTCGGCGCGGTCGGACCGCGGCCGCAGCGGATGAACGAGGTCGAGGCAATGCTGACGGGACAGCGTCTCAATGGTGAACTGGCCGGCGACATCGAGCGCGCGGTCGAGCGCAAGGTCGAATGCCTGCCCGACCAGCGGTGCGGCGCGGCCTACAAGCGCCAGGTCGCCGGGGTGCTGGCACGCCGTGCCATCGCCGCCGCGGTCGAGGATGCCGGATCGGGGAGAATGGCGGCGTGATGGCGGCGAGCGGCGACGAGGCGACCAGCAAGCTCAGCTTTGTGCTCAATGGCGCAGACGTGCAGGCGACGGTCGTGCTCGCCACGACGGCGTTCGACCTGCTGCGGCATGACTTTGGCCTGACCAGCGTGCGGAGCGCCTGCGACGGGATCGGCATGTGCGGCGCCTGCACGATCCTGGTGAATGGCAGGGCCTCGCCGTCGTGCCTCCTGCTGGCGGTCGATCTCGCCGGCGCCCGGGTCGAGACGGTCGACGCCCTCGCGGACGGAGACGAGCTGCATCCGCTGCAGCAGGCCTTCGTCGCCAAGGGCGCGCTGCAATGCGGCTATTGCACCGCCGGAATGCTGCTCGCCGCCAAGGCCTTGCTCAACGAGACGCCGCACCCGACACGCGGGGAGATCGTGCGCGCTTTGACCGGCAACCTGTGCCGCTGCACCGGGTACGCCAAGATTATCGACGCGGTCGAGTCGGTCGCCGCGGGAGCCGTGCCATGAGCGGACCGGAACGACCGTCGGTGCTCGGGCGGCGCCTGCCCAAGATCAATTCGGTGTCCACGGTCACCGGACAGGGCCAATACACCGTCGACATGGCGGTGCCGGGGATGTTGCATGCGCGGGTGCTGCGCAGCCCGCACGCCCATGCGCGCATTGTCAGGCTCGATGTCAGCCGCGCACGCGGGCTTCCCGGCGTCGCCGCTGTCATCACTGCAGAGGATGTCCGCGCCAACGTGCTCGGGTCATCGGTCAAGCATCGGCCGCTGCTCGCGTCCGGCGTGGTGCGCACCTTCGGCGAGCCGGTCGCCGCGGTGGCTGCGATCGACGAGACGGTCGCCGCCAAGGCGATCGCGCTGATCGAGGTCGACTACGCGCCGCTGCCGGCCGTGTTCGACATGAAGGCGGCGACCGCGCCGGGGGCGCCGCTCCTGCATCCCGACAAGAGCCGCTATGCGCGGCTGCCAGCGCTCAACCAGTGGTTCGTGAGCGAGTCCGGCAATGTCTCGCACCGGGTTCGCATCGCGCGCGGCGATGTCGACGCCGCGCTGGCCAGGGCGCCGAAGGTCTACAGGGCGTCGTTCGCGACCCAGTCGGCGTCGCAAGTCTGTCCCGAGGTGCACGCGGCGCTTGCCTACTACGAGCCGTCCGGGCGGCTGGTGCTGTGGTGCTCGACCGGCAAGCCGGCCCGCGTCCACATCCAGATCTGCGGCCTGCTCGGACTCGATACCAGCAAGCTTCGGGTCGAGGCGCCCTTTGTCGGCTGCGACTTCGGCGTCAAGGGCGAGGTCTCGATCGAGGCGATCGTTACGCTGCTGGCGCAGAAGACCAAGCGTCCGGTCAAGGGCACATTCACCCGCGAGGAGGAGTTCACCGGCGCCGGCCTGCGCATCGCGAGCGAGATCGACGCCAGCCTTGGCGTTGCGGCCGATGGGCGGCTGTTGGCGCTCGACATGGCGTTCCGCAACGACATCGGCCCCTACGATGGGTACGGCTCGATGGTGACGGTCTGGGCCGCGGTCTGCGCCAGCGGTCCCTACGACATCGACCATGTCCGCGTGGTCGGCGAAAGCATCCACACCAACAACCTGCGCGGCGCCTCGTTCCGCGGCTTCGGCAATCCACAGGTGAGCTTCGCGCGCGAGAGCCTGCTCGATATGGCGGCGAAGGACCTTGGCATGCACCCGATCGAGCTGCGCCGGCGCAACGGCTGGAGGGACGGCAGCGTCAGCGCAACCGGTCAGAAGCTCACCAGCGAGCGCTATGGGATCGGATTCATCGACACCCTCGACCGGCTGAACGAGTCGTTTCCCCCGGCGGCGGATCGATGCACCGACCAGGGTCCGCTCCGCCGCGGCGTCGGCTACGCCTGTGGCGTGCACGGCTCGGGCTACGGCTGCCTGATCGATGCGGATACATCGGGCGCCATGGTGAGGCTCAACCCCGACGGCACCTTCACGCTGTTCTCGGGCGCCATGGACGTCGGACAGGGGACCACGACCTCGATCATCCAGATCGTGGCGGAAGCGGTCGGCGTCGGACCGCCGCAGGTGGTGCTCGCGAGCCAGGGCACCGACTCGGTGCCGTTCGACGGCGGCGCTTCGGCGAGCCGCCAGCTCTATATCAGCGGCAACGCCGCCTTGCGCGCCGCGCAGGCGCTGCGCGCGCGAATCCTCGACATCGCCGCCCGCATGCTCGACCTCGCTGCCGACAAGCTCACCATCCGCGAGGGCGTCATTCGCGCCGTCGACCCCAACTTGAGCAACCGCACGTTGACGCTGGCGCAGCTTGCGTTCCATGCGATCAATGTGAAGGGTGAGCAGCCGATGGCGTTCGGCAGCTACAGCCTGCAGGGGGCGCTGCTCGACGCCGAAGGCAAGGGCGATCCGATCGGCGCCTTCCTGTTCGCGTCGCAGCGGGCCGAGGTGGAGGTGGATATCGAGACCGGGGTCGTGCGAGTATTGTCATTGGCTGCCGCTCACGATGTGGGACGGGCGATCAATCCGATGGTGATCGAGGGACAGATCGAGGGAAGCCTGATCCAGGGTCTAGGCTATGCCCTCATGGAGGAGGTGCGCCAACAGGATGGCCGGCCGATCGGGCCGGACCTCGAGCATTACCTCGTGCCGATGAGCGCCGATATGCCGGAGCTGATCCCGATCATCGTCGAGACCAACGAGCCCTCGGGTCCGTTCGGCGCCAAGGGCGTGGGTGAGGCAGGACTCGTTCCCACCGCGGCCGCGATTGCCAACGCTATCGAAAGCGCGACCGGCGTTCGCGTCACCCGGCTGCCGATCACGCCGGAGCGAATGCTCGAAGCCTTGCGGGCGCGCCGGGAGGCGCGGCAATCCCAAAGCTCGGAGGACTGACGATGGAGCGCTCACGCCGCAGCTTTCTTGCCGGACTGGGGTCGAGCGCGCTCATGGCCTCGGCGCGCGGCGCGCGTGCGGTCGACGCCGACTGGCAGGAAGGCGCCGGCGATGACTGGAAGCGGGTGCTGGCCGCCGCTCGCGCCGAGGGTTCGGTCACCGTCGCTGGTTTTCCGCTGCTCGAAGAGAAGATGAGCGCCGCGTTCAAGCGCGACACGGGCATCGCGATGAATTTCCTCGCCAGCAATACTGCCGAACAGTCGGCGCGGCTCGAGGCCGAAGCGCGGGCCAGGAACCTGACGATCGACATCCTGCTCGGCGGCGGCCGCGAGCTTGGACCGATGATGCGCGACGGTCTGCTGGAGCCGGTCGCGCCGCAGCTCCTGCTGCCGGGCGTGGCGCCGAAGAATTTCCGGCGCGGCAAGCTCAAATGGATGGACAGTTCGGGACAATACCTCCTGCAGGGCGCGGAGTACGTGTTCGGCTGGATGGTGGTGAACAAGGACCGGATCGATCTCAACACGGTCAAGACCTGGAAGGACTTCCTCGATCCCAAATTCCGCGGCCGGATCGCGTCCTACGATCTGCGTACGCCGGGCCCCGGGCAGGGCTCGTCGGCCTGGATCTACAACACGTTCGGCATCGACTACATCAAGGCGTTCTTCCTCGACCAGCAGGTGAAGTTTACCACCGATAACCGGCAACTGGTTGAGATGGTGGCGCGCGGCACCATGCCGATCGCGTTCGGGGCGATCCAGAACGAGGTCGAGCGCTTCAAGAAGGCAGGGTTCTCCAATCTTGCCATCGTGCTGCCGACCGATGCGCCCGGCTATCTCACCGGCGGGTTCAGCGTGCTCAAGCAGGCCAAGGGCGTCCCGCATCGCAATGCCGCCACCGTGTTCATCAACTGGTACATGAGCCGGCCGGGCCAGGAAGTGTACGAGTCGGTGATGCTGGAGACGAGCGTGCGCGCCGACCTCAACACCGGCCTGCCCGAATACCTTGTTCCACGGCCGGGCCTCGACTACTACGAGGCGTTCAATGAGCATGAGTATTTCACCCGCAACGCCGTGGTGAAGCTCATCACCGAGGCGCTCGGCAACCGCTGATCGCCGATACGCCGAGCTGTCAGGAGTGCGAATGGCCGGGGGCGCGGACGAAGTAGCGGCATCGCTGCTGCGGGGTGCCATCCGGGCCAATGTCGATGCCTGCGTCTATCTGCCCGACAGCTGCCTCACGCCGGTCATCCGCGCCTTTGAGCGCAGCAACAAGATCAACATGATCCCGTGTGCGCGCGAGGACGAGGGCGTCGCCATCGCGGTCGGCCTCAACCTCGGCGGGCGCACCGCGGTCTGCATGATGGAGGCGTCGGGCCTCGGCTTGAGCGGGCTCATTCTGGCGCGCGCACAGGTGCAGCGCACGCCGGTGGTCATCGTCGCGAGTCATACCGCCGGCGCCGGCGAGCCCTACGACTACCACAGCGCGACCGCGCTTCTCTCCGAGGGCGTGTTCAAGGGCCTCGGCATTCCCTATGAGATCGCGACCCAGACGGCGGCGCTCGAGACGTTGCTGTGCCGGGTGGTGGAAACGGCACGCGGCCAGCGCACATCGTTCGGCCTGCTCATTCCGCCGTTCGTCGCCGCGGGAGCGGCCGCATGAACCGGATCGAGGCGATGAACGCGGTTGCGGCGGCGCGCGGGAATGCCGCCGTGATCACCGGGCCGGGCGCCAATTCCGGCCTGCTCTACGAACGCGCCGACGCGCCGGCGACGCTCTACAACATGGAGCTCGGCTACGCGGCCGCGGTCGGGCTCGGGGTTGCGCTCGCCTGTCCGCGCCGCCGGGTCCTCACGATCGAAGGCGAGGGATCCTTCTATGCGGGGGCGACCGTGCTCTCGACGATCTGGCGGCTCAAGCCGGAGAACCTCGTCGTGCTGGTGTTGGACAACGGCGTGTGGGGTACCGGCGACGGCAAGGAACCGACCGCGACCGCCTTCGGGCTCGATCTCGCCGGGCTCGCGCGCGCGACCGGTTGGGACGAGACGCACGTGCACCGCGCGAGCAAGGCGGATGAGCTTGGCCAGCTGGTCAGGTCGGCGCTGCGCGGCGGCGGCCCGCACCTCATCGTCGGCAAGACCGACGCCAGCAAGGACCAGGCGTCCAGCGCCGGCCGGACCCGCCCCAAGCGGCACCTGCTCGACTGTGCCGTTTTCATGCGAACGGAGCTGAGCGGTGACGGCTGAAGTCGCCGGCGGCGGGACCGTTGGACGGGCTCTTGGCCTCGTGGCCTGGCTCGGCCTTGCCTGCGCGGCGTTGGTCTGCGTGCTGCCGGTCGTGATCGTGATCCTTGGCAGCTTCAGCGAAGGCAACCCATTCAACGACTTCCGGCCCTCGCTCGATCCCTGGGCGCGCGCGTTCGAGAGCTCGCAGACGCTGCGCTCGATCGGCTACTCGTTCCTGCTGAGCCTGCGGGTGCCAGCCGCGCTGCTCGTCTCCTTCATCGTCGCCTGGTACCTCGCCCGCAACGACGTCCCCGCCAAGCGCACCATCATGTACGCACTCTGGCTCGCGTTCTTCCTGCCGATCCTTCCCGCGACGCTCGGTTGGATCCTGCTGCTCGACCCCAACTACGGGATCATCAACGGCTATGCCGAACGCCTGTTCAATGTGCCGCTGCTCAATATCTATTCGCTCGCCGGCATCACCTGGGTGCACCTGACACTCTCCACGATCCCGATCATGGTGATCCTGATCGAGCCGGCGCAGCGGTTCATCGACACGTCCTACGAGGAAGCGTCGACCATGGCCGGGGCGGGGACCTTCACGACGCTGCGCCGCGTGACGGTTCCGCTCATCCTGCCGACGCTGCTCACCGCCTTCATCGCCGGGACGATCAAGACGCTCGAAGCGTTCGAGGTCGAGCAGGTGCTGGGTGTGCCCGCCGGCATACTCGTGTACTCGACGCGCGTATTCAATCTGCTGCGCATCAGTCCGCCTGACGAACCGCAGGCGATGGCGCTGAGCACGTTCTTCCTGCTGATCCTGTTCGTGCTCGTCGTCTGCTACCGGTTGCTGCTGCAGCGCGCGCACATGGCCGCGACCCTGACCGGGAAGGGCGCCCGGCTGCTGGCGCGCGAGCGCACCGGCGGTGCCTACGTGGTGGCGGGTCTGCTTTTCGCCGTGCTCGCGATCACGGTCGTGCTGCCGTTCGCGATGGTGGCGATGAGCTCGTTCAGCACGCTGTTCGGATTCTTCGGCATCGAGCATCCCTGGACC
>Ga0066903_100000589_pt1 | contig 23457 bp, 19 predicted proteins | sample PanSoiMetaGPlot1_FD_67491 | JGI IMG/M metagenome (GOLD analysis project Ga0066903, IMG submission 67491) | Tropical forest soil microbial communities from Panama analyzed to predict greenhouse gas emissions - Panama Soil - Plot 1 (version 2) | ecosystem: Environmental > Terrestrial > Soil >... | reverse complement strand
CCGGCCGCGCGCTCCCAGCGGTCGGGGCCAAGGCAAGCTCGCGCGCGTGTGCTGCTAAAGAACGACGCTGCACGCCGTGATCAGGTTACCGGCCGCAAATCTCTCGCCAAGAAGCCATAAAGCTCCCGGCCGTGCGGTAGTATCGGCCCCCCGCATGCAGCGACATGACGCTCGCGCTTGGGTTCGGGTCTCGGCCCCTACGAGATCGTGGCGCCGATTGTCGTCGGGCTTCGTCGGACGGCTCGATCACGAAATGCGTGCAGTCGCCGCCCTGAATCATCCGAACATCTGCACTCTCTATGACGATGGGGAGGAACGACATGAAAATCAAACTGACCAGCGTCTACGTTGACGACCAGGACAAAGCCCTGCGCTTCTATACAGACGTCCTTGGCTTTACCAAAAAGGCCGATTCCAGCAACGGCCCTTATCGCTGGCTGACGGTCGCCTCAGCCGAGGAGCCGGACGGCACTCAGCTGCAGTTGGCTTTGAATAACAATCCCGCCGCCAGGGCATATCAGCAGGCGATGTTCCAACAGAGCCAGCCCGCGGCCATGTTCTCCACCGACGACGTCAACGGCGACTACGAGCGAATCAAGGCCCGCGGCGCAACGTTCACGATGCCGCCCACCGGCGTCACCGCCTCGACCATTGCGATGCTGAACGACACGTGCGGCAATCTCATTCAGCTCACCCAGTTGTCACGCCACAAATGAGACTGTCAGCCGACCCGGCACTCGGCGTGACGAGCTGGCGTGCGACGATTGCGATGAGGCTGGGGCACTAACGGCCCGAAGCTGCGGCGCTGTTCGCGGTGCCCCATGCCGACGATCGGCCTCAGTGATCGTCTGCCATTGCATGTTGCTCGGCGCGTCTGCACCGCGCGACGTGCAGACTTCATCAAATCCTTACGCGATTGGGACCGCCGAGAACTCGCCGGATGTGCCGAAAGACCGGCAGGTTCTCGCCGGTCAGTCGCGCAAACGCCGCCGTACTCCCGGCAAATCGCTGCCGAAACGCCGGCATGGCCGTTGCCTCGCGGGTGGTCGCATCGGAAGCAGGAGGAATCGGATGCCCGACCGTCAAAAAGTCGAAGCCATCCTCACCACTCGATTTCCGAGCGCGCCATTGCCGCAGATCGCCGCCGCGGTGAACGCGATCGTGGCGCTGCACCAGGCTCGTCCGGCGCCGCGAGCCGGCGCGGCTTTCGCGATGATCGCGCCAATCCCCACGCGAACGACGATTGCCGTGTCGACGCGAATCAACGCGCCGCTGACGCGCGTGTTCGATCGCTTCACCGATCTCGATCACGCGAACCAATTCGTCACGGGCATCGTTGCCCTTGAACGCTTGACCGAGGGGGAGTTCGGCGTCGGCATGCGTTGGCGCGAGACGCGCCGTATCCTTGGCCACATCGACTCGGCCGAGATGGAGGTCACGGCGTTCGATCGGTATCGCGGCTACACAATCACGCATCTCAAAGGCGGCATCCGCATCGAGACCGCGTTCGCGTTCGAAGCGGCCGCGGCCGGCACGCTCGTCGAAGTCGAGTTCGCGCTCGACGGCGGCCGCATGCCGACGGCTTTCCTGAATTCAGCGAACTGGGTCATCGCCGGCAAGGTCCGCCACGTGTTGCTCGCGGACTTGTCGGACCTCGAGGCCAGCGTCGAGGAGGCACGCTGACGTGCGTGTCCTGGTCGTCGAAGACGAGCGGCGAATGGCCACTTACATCGGTCGTGCGTTGATGGAGGAGGCATTCGCGGTGGATCTCGCTGCCGATGGGCGGCGCGGACTCGACCTGGCGCGGACGTACGAGTACGACGCGATCGTCCTCGACTTGATGCTGCCGCACCTCGACGGTCTGGCGATCTGCCGGCAGCTGCGCGAGGAAGGCCGGAAAGTTCCGGTACTCATCGTGTCGGCTCGTGACATGGTCGAGGATCGTGTGCGCGGTCTCGACGCGGGCGCGGACGACTACCTGGTGAAGCCGTTCGCGATGGTCGAGCTGACCGCGCGGCTTCGCGCGCTGCAGCGCAGGCGGCAGAACACCGGCCCGGGCGTCACGCTCGCGGTCGGCGGCCTGACGCTCGATCCGTCGGCACGCTCGGTGTCCCGCGACGGCCGTGCGATTCCGGTCACAGCGCGCGAGTACGCGCTGCTCGAGTACTTCATGCGCCGCGCCGGATCGGTGCTGACCAGGACGATGATCGCCGAGCACGTCTGGGATTTCGCCTTCGACCGGGCAAGCAACGTCGTCGACGTCTATGTCAAGCACCTGCGCGACAAGATTGACGTCGCCGGCGAGCCGAGCCTGATCCAGGCTGTCAGAGGCGTGGGCTATGTTTGCCGCGATCCGCGCCGCGCTGACGCCTAGGAGCATTCGCGCTCAGCTGACGCTCTGGTACCTGCTGATGATGGCGGGCGCGCTCGGCGCGTTCGCCGCGCTCGTGTTCGTCGCCCGCCAGCGGACGCTCGCGCGCGAAGCCGACGCCGATCTCTCGATTTCGGCGCAGCGTCTCGTCGCCGGACTGCAGCCCAAACTGCTCGAAACCATCGATCTCGGCGATGCGCTCGCCCGAGACCGCGGGCTCGACGACGAGCCCTTCCTCGTGCGGGAGCGACAGGGCGCGCTCGTCTTCCGCTCACCGGCGTTTCCACGTATCGGCGCGGCGGCCGAAGCCGCCGTCATGGACGCCGCGCGTGCCGGGGAGGGCACCGTGTCCATCGACGACCTCGACGGCAACGAGTACCGTCTCGCCACCCTCGTCGTCTCGCGAACCGGCACGACGCCGATCGTCGTCCAGACGACGGCGTCGACGGCGCCCATGCACACCGCCCTCGAACAGTTGCTGGCCGCAATGCTCCTGTGGACCGCGGCGGTCCTAGGCGTCGCCAGCTACGGCGGCCGGTTCATCGCGCGCCGGGCGCTCGAGCCGGTCGACGCGATTGTGGCGCGCGTCCGCGCGATCGAAGCGGCCGACCTCCGCGATCGACTCGAGCTTCGCGGCGGCAGCGAGGAGCTGGATCGCCTCGTCGAAACCCTCAACGACATGCTCGACCGGCTGTATGCGTCGATGCAGGCCGCACGGCGTTTTGCCGCCGATGCGTCCCACGAACTGCAGACGCCGATCGCCGCAATGCGCGCCGCACTCGACGGATGCCTGACCGGCGAGGCCGCCGATGGAGAGGCGTACCGCTCAATCCTCGACGACCTGGTGGGCGACGTCGAACAGCTGTCGGCGCTGGTGCGGGATCTCCGTCTGCTGGCGCTCGCCGACGCCGGAAGACTGGTGAACGAGGTGGAATCGATCGATCTCGGAGCGCTGGTCCTCGACTCGTCCGAACTCGTTCGCGCTGCCACCGAACCGAAGCGCGTGGCGATCACCGTCGACGTCGTGGGGACCGTCACGGCGGCTGCCAATCCGTTTCACCTGCGCCGGGCGATATTCAACCTGGTGCACAACGCCGTGCGCTACTCGCCCGACGGCGCGACGGTGGCGGTCACCGTCGAGGCCCACGGCGACGACTCACAGGTCGCCATCAGAGACGAAGGCTGCGGTATCGCTCCGCACGACCTGCCGCACATTTTCGAGCGCTTCTACCGCGCCGACAAGGCGCGGGCGAGGGCGACCGGCGGCACTGGTCTTGGCCTCGCCATTGCCGAGCAGATCGTGCGCAGCCACGGCGGCCGCATCGAAGTGACCAGCGCGCTCGACCGCGGATCCACATTTGTCATCGTCCTGCCGTTCGCGGCGCGGACGATGAATGCCGCTTAACCGGGTTTTCATCGTCCTTTCATCCGGGGAGCCCATCTTGATGACATGAAAGGTGTCATCGGGATTGTGCTGCTGCTGGCGGCTGCCACCTACGGGATGCGGCTGGCGATGCAGCCGCCGGCGCCGCGGCTGGTGCGTGCCCCCGATCGGGTTGCGTTCGCGACGGCCGTCGCTCGTGGCCGCGACGTGTACCTCCGCTACGGCTGCTCGGCGTGCCACGGACCGGACGGCAAGGGCGGCGTGGCCAACGCGAATGCCGAGACCGACGGCAAGGTTCCGGCCGTGAACTACGTGGCCGAAGGGTTCACGCGCCGCGAACTGCGGAAGAAGATCCTCGACGGCTTCGCACCGGTCGGCAAAAAGGACCCCAACGGTCCGCGCCCTCCCTTCCGCATGCCCGGCTGGGCCGGCCAGATGACTGACGCCGAAGTCAGCGACCTCGTTGAGTACCTCTGGAGCCTCTATCCCAAAACGGAGACCGACAAATGGCGATGAAGCCTCGTTTCGTCGCGGCGCTCGCCGTCGCCGCGGCCGTCGTGCTTGCCGCCGCCATCGTGCGCGCGCAGACACCCGGGCAGGAACCGGAACCCAAGGCGGCGCCGCCCGGGACCTACGCGCAAAACGCGGTGCAGACCTGCCTGCGCGAGTGCCACAACAAGGAACCGTTCACGCTCGTCCTGCAGACGCCGCATGCGGTGAAGGGGGACGAGCGGACGCCGTTCGCGCAACACCAGTGCGAAACCTGCCACGGGCCGAGTCCGGAGCACATCGCGCAGACCGACAAGCCGGTCACCATCGTGTTCAAGGGCAAGCACGCGTCGCCGGCCGCGGACCGCAACGCGAAGTGCCTGTCGTGCCACCAGTCGGGGCTGCGCCAGCACTGGAGCGGCAGCCAGCACGAGAGCCGCGGCGTCGCCTGCAACGACTGCCACCAGATCCACGCGGCCGATCAGAAAGTGCTGCGCAAGGCGACGCAGGCGGAAGTCTGCTTCGCGTGCCACAAGGAGCAGCGCGCGCAGACGCGCCGCATCTCGACGCATCCGCTCGCGATCACCAGCCTTGCGAACACGGCCAAGATGGCCTGCTCCGACTGCCACAATCCGCACGGCTCGACGGGGCCGCGGCTTCTCGTCAAGAACTCCGTGAACGAGACCTGCTTCACCTGCCACGCCGAAAAGCGCGGCCCGTTCCTGTGGGAGCACGCACCGGTCTCGGACGACTGCACCAGCTGTCACACGCCGCATGGATCGAGCAACGCGCCGCTCCTGAAGGCGCGCCCGCCCTGGCTGTGCCAGGAGTGCCACAGCGGCGATCACGGCGCGCAGATCAACAGCGGCGCGAATCTCGCCGGCGGCAACGTGACGACCGTGAACGGGCAGCAGGCGCCGGGTGCGGCGACGCCGCGCGTGCAGACCAGCGCACGCGCGTGCCTGAACTGCCACGTCCTGGTTCACGGATCGAATCATCCGGCTGGCGCGAAGTTCCAGCGCTGAGGAGCGATGTATGAAACCCCCGATAGCTCGAAGCGCGCTGGCCGTTGTGATCGTCGCGGCGATGGCCGTGCCGGCGCATGCGCAGACCCGACAGGCCAGCACCGCCGAGGTCGGTCCCGGCGGCGTCAGCGACGATTCGTACAAGGCCGGCGAGTACAACGGCCTGCAAAACAGCGGCGCCTACGGCATCGGCAACGTCGACCTCCGCGGCGGCGACGCCGCTTACAACAACGAGGCGACCCGCCGCTGGCGCGTGATCGGCAACGACCTCGGTCTCGACACGCGCAGCGTCTTCGCCGAGGTCGGCAACCAGGGCAAGTTCCGCCTGTCCGGCGGATACGACGAGCTCCGCCGCAACCGATCCGACACGTTCCAGACGCCGTATGTCGGCGCCGGCACGAACATGCTGACGCTGCCCGGGTCTTGGATCAACCCGCTCGTCGCAGGCGTCAGCGGCACCAACACCGCTGGCATGGTCGTCAGCGCCCGCGGACTCGTGCCATCGATCGGTGCTGCCCCGTACATCAACTCGGTCGCCACCTCGCCGACATTCGGCGCGATGCTCACGCCGACCACAGCGCAGATCGCGCTCGTGAACGGGGCCGCGGCCGCCGACAATCCGCTGTTCCACCCCTACGACCTCTACACGCGCCGGCAGACGGTGAGCGCAGCGTTCACCTACAACTTCGATCAGCAGTGGGCGCTCGATGGAAGCTTCCGGCCACAGCACAAGGACGGCGCAAAACCCATGGGCACGGTGTCGCGCAACACGGGCGGCGACATCTCGACGCCCATTCCGGATCTGATCGACCAGAACCACACCCAGACGAACGTCAACCTGAACTTCAAGAACGATCGCGCGTTCGCGCAGGCGTCCTACTACGGCTCGTACTTCAGGAACAACGTGCCGTCGATGTCATGGCAGAACTGGGCCTCGCCCGCCGGAACGCTCAACACCATGAGCAGCGTGCCCGGTAACGACTTCAGTCAGATCAACGCCACCGCCGGCATGAGCGTCTCCGCCGCGACGAAGCTCGTCGCAAACGGATCGTACGGCCGGGCGACACAGAACGACGCGTTCCTCACCGATCCGACCACGCCCGTCGTGCCGGTGAATTCGCTGAACGGGCTCGTGGTGACCACCGCCTTCAATACGAAGCTGACGTCGAAGCCGACGAAGAAGGTGAGCCTCTCGGCGGGCTATCGCTTCGACGACCGCAACAACCAGACGGCGGTGCACGTGTTCCAGTACGCCGACGCCGGCGAAGCGCCGGTCGCAAACGTGAATTTCCCCGCTGGTCCGGCCAACCCATTCGGTCCGGTCGTTGCGCAGAACGCAAACGCGAACCGGCCGTACAGCCGGAAACTGAATCAGGTGACGGCCGAAGCGGACTACGCGGCCGCGCCGCACCAGTGGCTGAAGGCGGCCTACGCCTTCGACCGGATCGATCGCTGGTGCAACGGGTCGTGGATCGACTGCGCCGATGCGTCGGTGACCAACGAGAGCACTTTGCGCGGCGAATGGCGGACGGCGGTCGCGGCGTCGGTGACGGCGCGCGTTGATTACGCCTACGCCGCCCGTCGAGCACCGGACTACAACGAGAACGCCTTCCTCGCGCTCGTACCCTACGCGAACGTGGTGCCGGCGACGGCGACCGGCGGCATGACGGCCTACTCCTTCATGATCGCCAACGGGTGGAACGGCTGGGGGCCCGCCGCCGGCTACTCCGCGACGACGGGGAACCTGAACCTGTTCTTCCCGAGCAACAACGCGCTGGCCAACACGCTGTATGCGAACAACAACCGCATCAGCGAACTGCCCGGGATGCGCCGGTACTACGTTGCGGATCGCAACCGCAACACGCTGCGGTCGCTGCTGACGTGGCAGGCGGGCGAGGCGTTGTCGCTGCAGGGCGGCCTCGACGTCGACCACGACGACTACCCGACGTCGGTCTACGGCCTGCAGCACGCGAGGACGTGGGCGCTGAATCTCGACGCCGGCTACGCGATCGCCGAGGACTTCACCGCCGACGTCTTCTACAACTTCGAGGACGGCCGATCGAACACCGCCAGCAACAGCTACACCGCCAACAGCAACGCGGCGGCCATCGCCGGCGCCCAGGCGGCGGCGATCGGCCTGTCCGGCAACAGCTGCGACACCTACACGACGCTGCAGCAGCGGAACAACAACAACAAGCTCGACCCGTGCCTGCCGTGGTCGGCGAACATGACCGACGTCGTAAACACCGTCGGTGTCGCGCTGCGCCGGAAGATCGACCGGCTCGATCTGAACGGTCACCTGATTTACTCGCACTCGCGCTGGGACAACGCGGTTGCCGGCGGCAACTGGCAGAACAACCTGCTCGTCGGGCCCGGCGCGGCGCCGACGACAACCGCCGCCTTCTTCATTGCGGCGGAGCCGGTGCCGACCGTGTGGACCGACACGGGCGAGGTCCGGGTCACCGGCACCTACGCGCTGACGCCGGCGCAGGGGCTGCGTGTGAGCTACGCCTACACGCGCATGCGTTCGAACGACCTCGTCTACGAAGGCATGCAGACGGGTTCGCTCAGCGCCGCCGCGCCGACCAGCGAGCAGCCGTTCAACTATTCGGTCAACGCGTTCGGTTTCTCGTACGTCCTGACATTCTAGGAGGACTCGTCATGAAACGCATTGCAGCTGTCGCGCTTCTCGCGCTCATCGGCTCGAGCGGCGCGATCCACATCGTTCGGGCTCAGGACAAGGAGGAACCGCTCGATCCGCGCATCCTCAAGTACGACAAAGGGCCCTCGAAGATCGACGTCTCGAAGTACCCGCCCGACATGCAGAAGAAGTACGCGCTCTTCACGAAGAAGTGCAGCCAGTGCCACACCATCGCGCGGCCGATCAACTGCGACTTCGCGCTCGAGGAAGAGTGGGATCGCTACATCCATCGCATGATGCGCAAGGCGGGGCCGTCCGCCATAGGGGCTGACGACGGCAAGCAGATTTTCGAATTCCTCGTCTACGACTCGAAGACGCGCAAGAAGGCGCTCTACGACAAGAAGACCGCCGAAAACAAGGAGCTGAAGTAGTCCCATGCGTCGCGCGCTGACGGCGGCGGCGATCGCAGTGGCCGCGGCGACCGTGTGGCTGGTAGCGGCGCCGCCGGCGGCGATGCGTCAGCCGATTTCATTTCCGCACGCCAGGCACCAGGCGGTGGCGTGCGCCGTGTGCCACCGCGGCGCGGCGACTGCTGCCCGCGCCGGCATTCCTGACGCGACATTCTGCGCGAAGTGCCACAGCGCGCTTCCGCGCCAGATCGCGTGGGTGCAGGTGACGCGGGTTCCGTCTCACGTGATGTTCTCCCACCGCCGCCACGTGACGCTCGCGCGCCTCGACTGCGCCTCCTGCCACGGCGAGATGCGCGAGCGCACTACGCCGGTTGGCACGGTCGCGGTGCAGCTCAGCATGACGACCTGTCTGTCCTGTCATCGCCACGAGGGCGCCGCTGAAGACTGCGCGGCGTGTCACCGCTGATGGCTGCCATCCTGACCAGGCGGGACTTCCTCACCTACGGAGGCGCGGCGGCCGCCGGCCTGACGCTCGGCGAAGCGGGCCGCCGCTGGCTCGCCCGCGCCGACGAGCGCGCGGCCGAGTTCGGCGCCCGCGCCGGCATCGAGACGCTGACGGCGAGCGTGTGCCGCGAGTGTCCGGCGGCCTGCGGCCTCCGCGTCCGCACGATCGACGGCGCGCCGGTCAAGGTCGACGGCAATCCGAATTGTCCGATCGCGCGCGGTCGGATTTGTGCGAAGGGCCAGGCCTCGCTCGAAGCGTACTTCGACCCGGACCGTCTGGTGGGACCGGCGAAGCGTGTCGGCCCGCGCGGCGACAACCAATGGGCGCCGATCAGCTGGGCCGATGGCGTCGCCCTCCTCGCGTCGCATCTGAAGACCGCGTCGGCCCCTGGCGCGATCGTCGCGCTCTCTGCCCACGAACGCGGTCCCATCGCCGACGCCTGGTCGCAGTTCTGGGAGCGTCGGGGGGCGCGGGTCGGTTGGACGCTCCCGCCGACAGCCGAGCGCCTGGCGCCGGCCTTCACGGCGCTCACCGGGTCGACCGCCGACCCCGTGTTCGATCTCGAGCATGCGACCCACGTGCTGTCGTTCGGGGCACCCATCGTCGAAGACTGGCTTTCGCCTGTGTGGTCGCAGCGCAGCTACGGCCGGTTCCGACGCGGGCCGTCGCGGCCGCGCGGGCGACTGATACACATCGACCAGCGGCGATCGCTCACCGCGCGCAAGGCCGACGAATGGCTGCCGATTGCGGCCGAGCGGCAGGCGACGCTTGCCTACGGCGTCGCATCGGTGCTGCTCCGAGAGGATCGCGTCGACCGGCGCCAGCTCGCGGCGCTCGCGTCCAACGCGGCCGACTTCGAAGCAGCGGTGATCTCGCACTACACGCCCGACGCCGTGGCGCTCGCCACCGGCGTCCCGGTCGTGACGCTGCTGCGGCTCGCCCGCGACCTTGTCAGCTCGCCGCAGCCGCTCGTTGTCGTCGATGCCAACGCACCGCGGACGCTCGTCGATGCCGTGTTCGCGCTGAACGCGCTCATCGGTGCGCTCGACCGGCCGGGCGGCGTGCTCGCCGGAGCGACGGCGCGCACCGTGCGGCGTGATCGGCGCGACGCGCTGGCCGTACTCGCGGAGCTGTCCGGCGACGCACACCCCGCGGCTGTCCTCGCCCTGCGCGACGCATCGGCGCTCCGATCGCTCGACGCCCCCGTCGACGTCACCAAGGTGCTCGCTCACTGCGAGTTCGTCGTCAGCTTCTCGCCCTACCTGGACGAAGCGGCGCTGTCGGCCGATCTGCTGCTGCCGGCGCACACGCCGCTCGAGAGTTGGCATGCCTCGGTGCCCCCGGAGTCCGACGGCGCCGAGCGGATCGCCTGCGCGCGGCCGGCCGCGCCCGCGCGACTCGACACGCGCGACGTCGTCGCGACGCTGCGGATGACTGCCGAAGCAACGGGCGGCGACGACGCGGCATCGATGCCCGCGTCGTCGGAGGAAGCGATCGAGCCCGAGCTCGATCGGATCTGGAAGCTCCGACGTGGCGCGCCGTTTGCGACGACGTTCGAAACGAACTGGCTGCGGCAGCTCGAACGCGGCGGATGGTGGGTGCCTCCAGCCGGCACGCGCGAGGAATTCGGCCGTGCCGTGCTCGACGCCGGCGGCTGGGTCGATCCGTTCGTTGCGGCCGGCTCGCTGCGGCGTTCGATTGCGGAGCGCGGCGGGCTGACGTTCGTCCCGCCGCCAGCGGGCGAGCTCGACACTCTGACGCCGGCGACGTCGAGCGCCTCGCTCGACGAAGTGCGGCCTGCCACGGCTGCGGGCCCGACCCTTCGGCTCGTCGCGTTCACGCCGGCCAGTGTGAACCTCGCGGGCGGACCGAACCAGCCGGCGCTCTTCGAGCTGCTCGGACAGCCCGAAAACGCCGCATGGCGCGTGTGGGCGGAGCTCGACCAGGAGACGGCACGCCGCCTCCGCATTGCCCCTGGCGCCGCAATCCGGATCAGCTCGAGCGCCGGCTCGATCGTTGCCCTCGCCACGGTGTTCGAGCACATGCCGCCGAACACCATCGCCGTCGCCTACGTGCCTGCGCTGCGCCGCGGCGGACGCTGGGCGCGCGAGGTCGACGCGGATGTTCGCAGGTTGTGGGAGCACGGTGCCGCACGCGAGCCACTCAGCGTTCGCGTCGTGCCCGTGTAGGAGATCGACGATGGCGCGCTGGGGACTGGTGATCGATCTGGACCGCTGCACCGCCTGCCAGGCGTGCGTCGTCGCCTGCAAGCACGAGAACAACCTAGCGTTCTCGACGCCGGCGGTCGCCCAGGACGGGCGGCTGATGACGTGGATTCAAATCGTCCCGGTCGAGACGCGGGGCGGCGCGGCGGCGCTGCCGCTGATGTGCCAGCAATGCGATCGACCGCCGTGCGCCGATGTCTGCCCCACGAGCGCGACCTATCGGAACCCCGAAGGGATCGTCGCGCAGATCTACCCGCGGTGCATCGGCTGCCGATATTGCACCAACGCGTGTCCTTACGCGGTCAAGGTCTTCAACTGGACGGCGCCAGAGTGGCCCGACGCGATGGCGGCGATGCGCAACCCGGACGTGTCGGTGCGGCCGAAGGGCGTCGCCGAGAAATGCACCTTCTGCCACCACCGGCTGCAGGCGGCGCGCGAGCGGGCGCGCGCCGCGGGCCGCGATCTCGCACCTGACGATTACGTGCCGGCTTGCGTGCAGACCTGTCCGGGCGAGGCCATGGTGTTCGGCGATCTCGACGATCCGCACAGCGAGGTTGCGACGCTCGCCGACAGCCCGCGGGCGTTCCGGTGGATGGAGGAGCTCGGCACGAAACCGAAGGTCATCTATCTGCGCGAGGGAGAGTGACGTGGACAAGCACGATGCGATCGTCACGCCGATTCTGACCGTCGGACGCCAGTTCCGCGTGTGGGTGCTGGCGCTCGGCGGCGTCGTGGCCTGGGCGGCTTTCGCCTGGATCTGGCAGCTGACGCACGGGCTCGGCGCGACGCACCTCGGGCGACCCGTCTATTGGGGGTTGTACATCACCAACTTCGTCTTCTTCATTGGCGTGTCGCATGCCGGCACGCTGATTTCCGCGATCCTGCGCATCGTGCACGCGGAATGGCGCCGGCCGATCACGCGGATGGCGGAAGTCATCACGGTGCTGGTACTGTTCTTCGGCGTCGGCAACGTGCTGCTCGATCTCGGGCGGCCGGACCGGGCGCTGAACGTCCTGCTGCATCCGCACTTCCGATCGCCGCTCTTGTGGGACGTGTCGAGCATCTCCGTGTACCTCACCTGCAGTTCGATCTACCTGTACCTGCCGCTGATTCCCGATATTGCGATCCTCCGCGATCGCACGACGGGATGGCGTCACGCGTTTTATGCACGGCTGTCGCTCGGGTGGACCGGCACGCCGCACCAGTGGCACCGGCTGGAAAAAGCGATCTCGGTGATGGCGATCCTCGTCATCCCGGTCGCTATCTCGGTGCACACGGTCGTGTCATGGGTGTTCGCGATGACGATTCAGCCGATGTGGCACTCGTCGATCTTCGGCCCGTATTTCGTGGTCGGCGCGATTTTCTCCGGCATCGCCGCGATCATCACGGCAATGGTCATCGTGCGGAAGGTGTATGGCCTCGAGGCGTATCTCCAGGAAATCCATTTCAAGAACCTCGGCATGCTACTGCTCGTGATGGCCTGCCTCTGGCTGTACTTCACCTTCGCCGAGCACCTGACGACGTGGTACGCGCAGGAACCGCAGGAGCTGAACGTATTCAACGCGAAGCTGTTCGGCCGCTTCGCCCCGTTCTTCTGGGCGATGGCGCTCTTCTGCTTCGTCATCCCGTTCACGATCCTGGCCAATCCCCGCACGCTGACGATCAATGGGACGCTGCTCGCGTCGATCTCGGTGAACATCGGAATGTGGCTCGAGCGCTTCACGATCGTCGTGCCGTCGCTGTCGAATCCGCGCGCACCGGTGCACACCTTCATCTACTGGCCCAGCTGGGTGGAATGGTCGCTGATGGCCGGCTGCTTTGCGGCATTCACGCTCCTCTACATGGGGTTCACGAAGCTGTTCCCGATCGTTTCGATCTGGGAGCTGCCAGGCGCGGCGCCGGGGCATACCGCGGCCGCCGAGCCGATGCGTGCGGAGGCCGTGGGGCCGGCGGTGCATCCGCTTGGCGGGCCGGTGATCGCCCGCACCGTGCTGGGTATCGCGGCGCTCGTCGCGGTCGGCGGCGGCGCCGTCGTGGCCGCGCAGTCCGCGTCGGCTTCGAAGGAGATCGCGCTCTCGATCGAGCTGCCTGACAATCCGACCGCCGGCGCGAGGCTGTTCGTTGAAAAGGGTTGCGTCCGCTGCCACGCGCTCGCCGACGACCAGGCGCGGGTCGGACCCGACCTCGGGCGCATCCACTTCAGCGGCACGATCATGGATCTGGCCGGCGCGTTCTGGAACCACTCTCCGGTGATGCGCGAGAAGATGGCCGACCTCAAAGTCCAGCCGCCGCGCCTGACCAGCCGCGAGATGACCGACCTGGTGGCGTTTCTGACCGCTTATCGCTATTACTTGACTGAAGTCGGCCAGCCTGCGAACCCCGCGGCGGGACGCGCCGTGTTTGCCGCGAAAGGATGCGCGCGTTGCCACGCGCCGAATGCGTGGGACAAGCCGGGGCCGGATCTTTCGCATTATCGAGGCCATTTCTCAGCGCTGTTCGTTGCACAAGCGATGTGGAACCACGGCGGCGAGATGGCCAAGGTGATGAGCGGCCAGGGCGTGCCGTGGCCGCGGTTTTCCGGCGGCGAGATGGGCGACCTCGTCGCCTACCTCCAGAGCGCGAACGAAGGGGCGACCAACGATCCCGTCTACTTCGAACCTGGCAGCCCTCGACGCGGCCGCGAGGTCTTCGCCGCGAAGAAGTGCCTCGAGTGTCACTCCATCGCCGGCGTTGGCGGGCGCGGCGGCCCCGACCTCGCCCGCGGCCGCGAGTTCGTCGGATCGATCTCGACCATCGCCGGCATGATGTGGAACCACAGCCAGGGCATGTCGGCGGAGCTCGCGCGCCGAGGCATCGCGCGCGTCACTTTCTCCGGCCAGGAGATGGCCGACATCCTCGCCTATCTCTATTTCGTCAACTACGCGAACGTGCGCGGCGTTTCCGATCGCGGCGGCATCGTGTTCGTCAAGAAGTGCTCGACCTGCCATTCGATTGGAGGCGGCACCCGCATCGGCCCCGATCTCTCCGCGGCGGTCGACCTCGACCAGCCGATTGCGATCATGGCCGCGATGTGGGACCACGCGTCAGCGATGGAGCGGGAGATGCGGACCCGCCGCCTTGCGTGGCCGCGGCTCGAGGTCGGCGAGGCCGCTGATCTCGCGGCGTTTCTGCTGACGCGTCGTGGCGCGTCCGAGAAGTAACCTGGGCGAGCGGCAAACGACGATCTCGGCGCCGCGCACGCGACAACGTCGACGTCCAACTCTCGCTCGTCTCGCTCGTCTCGCTCACGCCGGCGAACACCATGATCAAGCTTCGATTTGAGCAAATGGATCGGTCAACGTCCTACTTCGAGGCGATGGTAGGGTTCACCCACCCGTTCTTCATCACGCCATGCGACGGACGAAAACTGAGATAGTCCACATGATCGGGAATGTCGAACCAAGCCATGGATGGCGCCCGGCGGGACGATCAGCACGTCACCGACCTTCAACTCGACTCGGTCCGCCGTCGGGGTTGTTCGTGCTGCGCCGGCCGTTGACAACCTTGCCGTCGATGAACGCCGTGCCACCCCCGGAGACGATGTAATAGCCTTCGGTCTGATTGTCGTGCGTGATGGCGCCCTGAAGTGCGTCCGCCGGCGGATTGGCCATTTGCTCTCCACAGGGGGTCGTTTGCGCCGCAGCCTGGGCATTGCCTCGACCGCCGGCGGCTTCCCCGACCGTCAGCACATGCTGCTTCGAGCGATGAACGATGCCCAACTCCATGCTCCAGCCATCGCCGATATCGACGACCCTGGCGTTCTCGTCACGGGTCGTCTGGTTTTGTTCTGTGGCGCTGATCTTGTCAATCTCCGCCTTGGTGATGACGGTAGCGGTCGTCGGGTTTCCCGGCCGCGGCTGGGCGTAGACCGCCAGAGGAATCAGAACCGCCGCCACGAGCAAGACTTTCAGTGCAGTGTTCTTCATAGCGTTCCTCCTCAACCTGTTGGTCGCCCACTCGGCGCTTCGCATTCAGTGTCCAGACGGGCACCTGGACCGCACCTCGATTTGAGTTCCGACGATCGCCGCCCACTATGCGGCTTTCGCGGAATGAGCCACGGTCGAAAATCGTCCAGTGCTGCGGGCCATCTCGCGCGCCCACAGGCCGGCGCGCAATTCTCCGATGGCGACCTGTTTGTGAACAACAACCCTGGATGCCTCGACTCGGACTGTGAGTTTCGAATCACAGTCGACGTCAACAACCGGGTCAATGAGGGAAGCGAGGGGAACAACCTCGCCAGCGGCACATGCCCAGATTAAAGATGGTGACACGCTCGCCGCAGCGTCGGCCGTTCCGAACGTAGGCTTGCCGATTCGACCGCAGGAGTGCGACGCTATGGCCCGTGACATCCGGCTCAATTGTCCGCGTCGGCGTGCTCGGCGCGGGGGCATGGGCGCGGGCGGCCCATCTGCCTGGGTACCGCCGTGATCCGCGCTGCCGCATCGTCGCGGTGGCCGACACGGCGCTCGATCGCGCGCGCGAGGCCGCGCGGGAATTCGACATCGCGACCGCGACCGGCGACGGCGGCGAACTCCTCCGGCGCGATGACATCGACCTCATCGACGTATGCACGCCGAGCCACACGCACTTCGAGCTCGCGTTGTCGGCCCTCGACGCAGGCAAGCACGTCCTCTGTGAGAAGCCGGTCGCGTACGACTACCGCGACACGAAGCGCGCCAACGACCTGGCGCGCAGCAAGGGGCTGAAGACGAAAGTCGGACTGACGTTTCGCTACAGTCCCGCGATGCGCTACATGCGCGAGCTCATTGCCGATGGCTTCATCGGCACGCCGTTCATCTTCAACGGCTACGAGCAGAACTCGCAGTGGCTCGATCCGATGAACCCGTTGCGGCAGGTGGATCCCGACGCGGATCAGTCGGTGCTCCAGGTCTCGTCGCTCGAGGGCTACGGCGCGCCGATCATCGACCTCGCGCACCTGTTCGTGGGGGCCGATCTCTCGCAGGTCGTCGGCACGATGCGCAACTTCATCCCCGAACGGATGGTCCGGGCGACCAACCGAATGATGCGCATGAACATCGACGATGGCGACATCTTCTTGGGCGAGTTCGCGAACGGCGCGCTGTGTTCGATCCAGACGAGCTTCGTCACCATTGGCAACTATCCCGGCATCGAGGCGCGCGTCTACGGCAGCCGCGGCGCGCTGATCTGCCGGCTGGTCGAAGAAGAAGGCGTCGCCGAAACACTGCGCGCCGCCACGCCGGATCAAATCGAGTTTCGGGAGCTCGAGATTCCGGCGCGATGCTATCCACCCGGTGGGACGCGCACCGAGTCGTGGCGGACGCTCTTCTACGCCAACCTCGTGAGCAGCTTCATCACCGAGATCCTCGACGACGGACCGGCGAACGAAGGGGGCTTTGGCGACGGCGCGTGGGTGCAGGAAGTGATCAACGCCGTCGAGCGGTCGTTTCGCGAGCGCCGGTGGATCGCATTGCCGCTCTCGCCATGACGCGTGCGCTCGAACGTTTCTTCGACAGCTACTACCGCCTGCGACCGGTGAACGCGACGTTCACCGGCGTTCACGGCTTCGACCACCGGCTGCCCGATTGGTCGCCAGACGGGCTCGGCCGCGCGATCGACGAGATGCGCGCGCTGCGAGCGGATCTGGCCGGCGCCGACGAGACGGTGGAGGCGTTGCGCGCGACGCCCGCCCGCGACGAGGCGCTCGCGCGCTCGTTTCTCGACGTGCAGATCGCCGAGATGGAGAGCGTGCACTTTCAGCTCGGGAATCCGTCGCTCGCGATTGGAGAGGCCGCGTTCGGGATCATCTCGCTCATCACACGTCCGTTCGCGCCCGCGACCGAGCGCGCGGACGCGGTCATCGGCCGCCTCGATGCCTTTCCGGCGTTTCTCGACGGCGCGCGGCGCTCGATCGTCGCCGGCGTCCCGAGCGAGTGGCGGACGAAAGCGATGAGGGAATGCGACGGCGTCGAGCGGTTGCTCGGTGATGGTCTGTCGCGCTGGCTCTCGCTCGAATCGCTGGACGACCGCCTCGTGCGGCCCGCAGCCGAGCGCGCCGGCGCGGCGGTCGATCGCTTTCGCCGATGGCTGGCGAATGAGGTGACGAAGACGGGACCCGCGGCGTACGCGGCTGGGCCGGACTGGCTCGACCTGCTCATCGCGCGAGGACATTGGTGCGCCACGGATCGACGCACACTGATGGCAGCGGCGCGAGATGCGCTGGACGATGCGCTAGCGGTCCTTGATCGACGGGCGAAGGCCGCGGCGCCGGGCGGCTGGCCGGAGGTTCAGGATCGCCTGACCGCTGTGCATCCAACGAGCGACGGGTACCTCGCCGCGTTTCAACGGGTGTGGAAGCGCTGCCGGGCCTGCGCTATCGAGTCCCGGCTCGTCACATGGCCCGACTCGCCGATCCGGTACGTGCCGATTCCGCCGCAGACACGCGACGCCGCGCCGTTTCTCTACTATCTGTTCTATCGCTCGCCCGCGCCATTCGATCGGCTGCCGGTGCACGACTACGTCGTCACGCCAATCGACGACCAGATGCCGCTCGAGGAGCAGCGTCGACGGCTGCGAGCGGCCAATGACAGCGTGATCGCGCTGAATCACGTCGTGCACCACGGCGCAATCGGCCATCACGTGCAGAACCATTACGCGTACGCCGGCGATTCCGAGATCGGCCGCGTGGCGGCGGTCGACTGCGCGAGCCGCATCGGCATGTTCCTCGGCGGCACCATGGCCGAGGGCTGGGCCTGCTACGCAACGGACCTGATGGACGAGGTCGGCTTTCTCACGCCGGACCAGTCGTTGGCGCAGCAGCACACACGCGCGCGTCTCGCCGCCCGCGCGGTCGTCGACCTCGGCCTTCACGATCGATCGCTTTCGCTCGACGAGGCGACTGCCGTCTACCGCGATCGCGTTGGAATGCCCGCGGACGCCGCTCGGGCCGAGGCCTGTAAGAACGCGATGTTCCCGGGCACTGCGCTCATGTACTCGCTCGGTACCGACGGCCTTCACCGGTTGCGCAAGGCGCGCGAGCGCGCCGAAGGATCGGCCTTCAACCTGCAGCAGTTTCACGATCGCGTGCTCTCGTTCGGATCGATTCCGGTCCCGCTGCTGGAGCGTGTCTGGTGAGGCGTGCTGCGCGGCGCGCCGGGCTCGTCGCAGCGGCGCTGGTTCCGGTCGTCTTCAGCGGATGCGGCCGGCGGACGGTCACCGCGGGGCCGTCGAACGACCTGCTGATCGTCGGCTACGACCGCGAGCCGGACACGCTCAACCGGTTCAGCACGCACATCCTCGAGGACATCCAGACCTGTGTCGTCGAGGGGCTGACGACGACCGACGAACAGATGCGTGTCGTGCCGCTCCTGGCGATCGACGTGCCGACGATCAAGAACGGGGACGTCCGGCTCCGCAGCGACGGGGGCATGGATGTCGTCTGGAGGCTCCGTCCCGGCGTGACATGGCACGACGGCACGCCGTTCACGTCGTCGGACGTGCAGTTCACGGTCGACGCCATCAACGGGCCGAGCTACAACCCGGAGAGCACGGACGGCTTCGATCGGATCGCCTCCGTCGACACGCCCGATCCGCTGACGGCCGTCGTCCACTACAAGGAAATCTACGCGCCGTACGACATCCAGTTCATTCGCGGCGCGTTGCCGAAACACATCCTGCAAGGGCGCGACATCGACAGAGCGCAGGACTACAACAGGAATCCGCTCGGAACCGGACCCTACCATGTCCTGGAGTGGAAGTCCGGCGAGTACATCCTCCTCGAGCGCACGGCTCACTACTGGCGCGGCGACGCATACCCGAGGATTCGGCGCCTGCTGTTCAAGTTCGTTCCCAACACGAACACACGCATCAACCAGTTGAAGGCCGGCGAAGTCCATGTCGTGGCATTAGCACCGTGGGACAAGTACCGCGAGATGGCTGCGATTCCCTCGATCGTCGTCGGCAGGACGCGCGGCAACGCGTACGAGCACATCACGCTCAACGAACGTCAGTTTGTGCCGTTCGCGGACGTCCGCGTCAGGCGCGCGCTCATCTCGGCGCTCGATCGCGAGCTGTATACGCGCACGATCCTTGACGGGCTCGCGCCCGTCGCCGACGGTCCGATTCAGCCTGTGTCGTGGGCGTACAACGATCGGATCACGCGGTATCCCTTCGATCCGCTGAAGGCGCGCGCGCTGCTGGACGAGGCCGGCTGGAAGGCGGGTGCGGACGGCATCCGCATGCGCGAGGGCAAGCGGCTGGCTTTTACGCTCATCACGCAGGCCGGATATGCGATTCGAGAGAGCATGGCTCAGGCAATCGAACGGCAACTCCGCGACGTCGGCGTCGACGTGAAGGTCGAACTGCACGACGGCACGGCGATCAGCTCGATCTGGTTCGAAGGGCGTTTCGACGCGATGCTGCATTGGTGGCAGATGCCGTCGGACCCCGAGCTGACGACGTTCTTCGCGGCGGATCGCACGCCGCCGGCGGGACGAAACATCAACTACTTTCACGACGAGGAGTTGACGCGGCTGCTGTATGCCTCGGACCGAACCGTCGATCGCGCCGAGCGAAAGGCGCTGCTCGCGCGCGCGCAGGCCATCATCGCTGACGCCGTGCCGGAGATTCCGCTGTACAGCGTGACCCGTCTCGACGCGGTGCCTGCCACTCTGCTGAATTTCAAGGGCAACCCGACGAACACCGGCATCTTCTGGAACGTGCACGAGTGGGAAATCAAATAAGCTGACCGTCGTGGTCCGTTTCGTTGCGCGCCGCTGCCTGCAGGCCGTTCCGGTCCTCGTCATCGTGTCGGCGCTGGTGTTTCTGTTGATCCATGCGGCGCCGGGCGGTCCGCTGGCCGTCTATCTGGCGAATCCGAACGTGCGGCCGCAGGACATCGAACGCCTCCGGCGTGCGCTGGGGCTCGACCGGCCGATCTGGCAGCAGTACTGGACCTGGCTTTGGGCGTTCGCTCGCGGTGACTGGGGCTATAGCTTCAGCGACGGGCGGCCGGTGGCGGCCCGGATCCTCGAGCGATTGCCGGCGACACTCGAGCTCATCGGCGCCTCGCTCGCCTGCGCAATCGTGCTGACGTTGCCGGCCGGAATCGTGGCGGCGATGCGCCGCGGCGGGTGGTTCGACCGACTGATGACGATCGGCGCGATGGCAGGAATCTCGCTGCCGGGATTCTGGTTCGGCCTGCTGCTCCAGATGATCTTCGCCGTCGGATTGGGCTGGCTACCGTCCTCCGGCCGAGCGACGCCGGGCGGCGGCGATGTCGTCGATCACCTGCAGCATTTGGTGCTGCCGACGACGGTGCTCGCGATCGTACTCGCGTCCGGGTGGTCGCGATACCTACGCGGCGCCATGCTGGAGACGCTGTCGCTGCCCTTCATCGTGTCGGCGCGCGCCCGGGGGCTCCCGGCGCGCCGCGTGGTGCTGCGGCATGCGCTGCGGCACGCGCTGGGTCCCCTCCTCGCGGTGGTGACGGTCGACGCAGCGCTGCTCGTGTCGGGCGCGGTGGTCACGGAGAGCGTATTCGCCTGGCCCGGTCTCGGGAGCCTGTTCACGGAAGCCATCGCGCGCCGGGACTATACGGTGCTCATGGCGCTGCTGATGCTGTCGGGATCGGCGGTCATCGTCTTCAACATCGTCGCCGATTTCGCACACGCGGCGATCGATCCGCGTATCGCGACGACCTGATGCGGCTGCCGGCGCTCGTCCTTGCCAGCCTGTCGATCGCAGCGCTCGCCGCGCCGCTCGTCGCGCCGTACGCGCCGGAGCGCATCGCGCTCGCCGACCGGCGGGAGCCGCCGTCGGCGAAGCACGTGTTCGGCACGGACGAGCTCGGCCGCGACGTGTTCAGCCGCGTCGTCTACGGAGCGCGCGTGTCGCTCGCGGTCGGCTTGCTCTCGGCCGTCGTCGCGGGCGCGTGCGGCATCGCGATCGGCGGCGTGGCTGGTTATGCCGGCGGCGCGACCGACGCCACGCTGATGCGCGTCACCGACGGAATGCTCGCGATGCCGCGGCTGCCGCTATTGATGATCGCGGCCGTCGTGCTCCAGCCGTCCGTTCCGCTGCTCATCGCGCTGATTGGGTTCGCCGGCTGGATGGAATTGGCGCGCGTCGTGCGCGCCGAGTTCAGCGCACTCCGCGTGAGAGGCTTCGTCGAGAGTGCGCGAGCGTCGGGCGCCGACCATGTGCGGGTGCTGGCACGGCACCTGCTCCCCAACACCGCGCAGGCTGTCGCCGTGTCGGTCACGCTCGCGGTGGCACGGGGCATCCTGCTGGAGTCGGCGCTCAGCTTCTTCGGCGTCGGAGTGCATCCGCCGGCGGCGAGCTGGGGCAACATGCTCTACGAGGCGCAGGCAGCGCTGGCGACCGAGCCCTGGCTGGCCGTTGCGCCCGGCGCGTTCATCCTGCTGACGACCGTCTCGATCAACCTGATTGGAGATCACCTGGCCGGCCGTCCATCGTCATGAGCGCGAAGTCCGCTCATTCGATCAGCGGCCGCCGATCGCCCGGCAGCAGCAACTGGCGGTGGGCCCACCAGGGCGCGATGCCGTTGGTCATGACGCGCTCGTGAAACTCCCGCAGGCTGAAGGTGCTGCCGAGCGCGGCCTGATAATCACGACGCAGCGTGAACGCTGCCAGCTTGCCGAGGAAATAGCCGCCATACGTCGGATCGTAGGTACCGCGCACCGCTTCCTGACGCGCAGCCGGCGGGGGCAGGTGCGCTTCACGCTCGAACAACTGCGCGGCCTGATCGATCGACCACTCGCCGCTGTGAAGGCGAAGGCCGGCGATCAGCCGGCAGATCCTCGTGAGCGCCTCGCTGGTCTGGGCCAGACGGTATTGCGGATGGTCTCGCATGAATCCTTCGTCGCTGATCATCTGCTCCGCGTAGTGTGCCCAGCCGTCCTGGCCCGACGAAGGCTGCGGGAAGGGATTCAGTCCGATCCAGATCCGGCGGATCTTTCCGGGCGTGCGGCGCATGAAGAGGCTGTGGACGTAGTGTCCCGGCGCCACCTCGTGTGCGGAGATGTCGGCGAGCGTCGCGTAGTTGAACTTCTGCAGCCAGAGATCCTGCCGCTCTGCCGGCCACTCCGGCTGGGCATCGGTGATGTAGTAGTAGCTTTTCACGGGGGACGGTTCGAGCGGCGGCGACGAGTGCATCGACGCGAGGCCGAGATCGTACGCCGGAGCCTCGGCGACGATGACGCGCTCGCCGGCAGGCAGATCGACGAGCCGGCGTTCGCGGATGAAGGCAAAGAGCTGGTCGACTGTTTTCTGCGCGGCGGCGACGACCTCGCCGCGCCTCGGGTGGTCGCCGAGTACATCTCGCCACACGTCGAGGGCCGGACGGCCGGGCGTAACCCGGGCGGCCGCCTCGACGAATTCCGCCTGGCGCGCCTTCAATTCCCGTTCGCCAATCGCCAGGAGCGCCGCCGCCGGAATGTCGATCAATTCCTCCGCGCGGTAACGCGCCTCGACATTGGCTGTGCCGATCGCGTAGCTGCCGGTGGCGGAGCGGCGCACTGTGGTGTCGAGCTCGGTCGCGTAGGCATCGATCGAGCGGCGCGCGTCGGCCGCGGCCGCCGCAAGGTCTCCGCGCAACGATGTGTCTGGCACGCCCGCGAACGCCAGCGGGAGATCGTGCCCCAGCAGATCCGAGGCTCCGCGGAACATCGTCGAGGCGCGTTCGACGAACACGCTGGCTGGCGTTCTAATGTTCGCGCGCGCCGCCGCGAGCAGCGAAGGTACGCCGCGAAGTTTGCCGACAACCTGCCTCATCCGCGCCGGCGCGGGCGACGACTCCATCGTCATCAGGTTGTGGACACCGTCGGAGATCGCGGCGGCATAGATCATCGGGTTGCGCGTCCACGTCCGGACCGTGTCGAGATCGAGCAGCCATCCGTCGATGATGCCGACGAGAATCCGCTGGTCGACCCGCTCGTCAGGCGTGAGGCGCGCGAGATCGAACGTGTCCGCGTCGCGCCGTTCGGCACGCAGCCACGCGATTTCGGCCGCGATGCTCGACGCCGAGAAGTCTTCGAGCTGCCCGTCGTGCAGGTGGATGCCGTTGCCCGCGGCAATCGACGGATGGTACTGCGCAAAGCGATCGAGATAGGCATCGACGAAGCGCGCGAAAGACGGCCGGCTCTGCGGCACCGTTCCGGCCGCCGCGGATCGTGCATGCGGGATCGACACGAAGGCGAGGATCGCGAGCGTCTGTACGAAGACTCGTCGGACGGGTCGGACGGCGAGGCCGAAACCGACGCCGAGGATGCCGATGAGACCCCGGAATGCGGAGGGCGGAGAGGCCTGACTGAGCATCGTGTGGCGCGCCATGCTACATCGAGCAGGTGGGCCTTGGCTGAAATTCCCCA
>Ga0066903_100000586_pt1 | contig 23506 bp, 19 predicted proteins | sample PanSoiMetaGPlot1_FD_67491 | JGI IMG/M metagenome (GOLD analysis project Ga0066903, IMG submission 67491) | Tropical forest soil microbial communities from Panama analyzed to predict greenhouse gas emissions - Panama Soil - Plot 1 (version 2) | ecosystem: Environmental > Terrestrial > Soil >... | reverse complement strand
TTACGAACCGACGGTATCACGGGATCGGCGACGGCCGACTGCCGCAAACACGAGGCTCGTGAGCGCGGCCGCGATCACACCGAAGACGGCGGCCCTTGACGGATCCGGGGCGCTCCGAACCGGCTCTGGAGCGCCCGTCACGCGAAGGATCGTGAAGTTCGGGGCGGCGCCCTGCCGCCTCTCGACATTCTCGGCAATGACAAGCGAGACGAGCCTCGTTGTGACGCTCTGCGCCTTCTGAGCGTCCGGATACGAGAACGACACAGTGAGCTGGCTCCGTGCCGGCGCGTCCGTCGTCGCCAACGTGACGCCGATGTCGCGGCGGAACCGGCCGATCAGATCGGAAGCCGGACGGGTCGCCCGCTCGGGGGAATACAAGCCATTTGCCTCCATCAGGCTGGCGAGCCTCGCATCGGTGAAGGCTCGCGTGACGACTCCCGTCGCGTCCGCGTTTCCGCCGTCGGCCGGCACGACGTCGATGGTGGCACGGAAACCGCCTCTCGCCGGCGTGGCCAGGAACACGCCCCCGGCGACGATCGCGCCAAGGAGCATGCTGACGGCGAAGACGCGGAGACCCACGCGGCGGAGATGCAGCTGGAAGCCCGTGCTCATGATGTTCACCAGATCGCGACATCCAGGGTTGATGTCTTCGAGGAGCGCCTCGAGCTCCGTCGCATAGCGCACGCGCCATCGGGTGGGATACAGCGAGACGATCAGGCGGCAGATTCTCCTCATGCGTTCCTCAGGCGTCGCAGGCCGGTCTTGACGACCTGCTCGAGGCCGTCGAGCTGCTCCTGGAGGTAGCGGCGGCCCTCCGCGGTGAGGCGATACGGCTGGCGGCGGTCGCCGGGCTTCATAGCCCGAATCCAGCCGCGCTCCTCGAGCCTGGTGATCGCGCCGTACAACGTGCCGGGGCCGAGACGAATGCCGGCGAACGTTTCGATGTCATCCATCATCGCGTAACCATGTTTGTCGCCGTCGACGAGGCTGGCGAGCAGAAGGAGTGTGGGGTCAGAAGTATTACGTGGCACGTAATATCGTCACACGTAATAGCTGGGATGTCAACGCGGCCTGACCCGCCGCGGCGGCGGCCAGAATCGCCGGGAGCCGGCGACGTCCGGCGTGAAACCGGCCGAACGCTTTGTCCCTTGACGGCTGGGAATGACGGCGCGATGCTCTGAACGGTCATGCGCGCCAAAGACGTCAGAAACCCCCGGATTGTCGCCGCCGCGGCCTGCCTGGTCGCGCTGCTGTCGGGGGCCCACCCGACGGCTGCGCCCGATGAGGCTGGACTGCCCGCCGCGGCCAGGAACCAGGACTGGGCGACGGTTCGCGCCCTTCTCGCTCGCAAGGCCGACGACGTGAACGCCCGGGCGGGCGACGGATCGACGGCGCTCCTGTGGGCCGCGCACTGGGACGAGGCGGCCACCGCCGACCTGCTGATTCGCGCGCACGCCGACGTCAACCTGGCGAACGATTTCGGCATGACGCCGTTGTCGCGCGCCTGCACGAACGGCAGCGCCGCGCTCGTCGAGCTCCTTCTCGATGCGGGCGCGAACCCGAACGCACGAATCGCCACCGGCGAGACCCCGATCATGACGTGCGCGGCCAGTGGCAACACCGACGCGGTCCGCCGACTCATCATCCGCGGCGCCGACGTCAACGCGAAGGAACCGACGCAGAACCAGGATTCGCTCATGTGGGCGGCTTCCGAGCGTCATCCGGATGTGGTGCGACTCCTCGTCGAAGCGGGTGCCAACCCTCGAGCGCACACGAAAAAAGGATTCACCGCAATCCACTTCGCCGCGCGTGAAGGCGACGTCGACAGCGTGCGGCAGCTGCTCGCGTCGGGTGTCGACGTCAACATCCGGTCACTGTCCGACACGCCGTCCGAGACCGGGCGGAACACGAACGCGAGCTCCAGCGCAGGACGCAGTGCGTCGGGCCCGGCCGGCGCAGCCGCCGCTCCCCGAGGCCCCGTCTATCAGGCGACCATCTCCGCGGGAAGCACACCACTACTCGTGGCGACGGTGAGAGGCCACGTACAACTGGCGCTCTTCCTGCTCGAGCGCGGTGCCGATCCCAACGTGCTCGATGCGGGCTTCACTCCACTCCATTGGGCATCGGGCACGTGGGAAGGCGGCGTCTCCAATCAGGTCTACGGATTCACCGACCCGATGGGGGGCATCCCGAATCGTCAGCAGAAAGTGGCGCTCGTGAAGGCGCTGCTGGCGCACGGCGCGAACCCGAATGCGCGGATGACGCGACGGCAGCCGGGATTCCAGGGATTGGGCGGCGGGTACGAAGATGCACCGGGCGCGACGCCGTTCCTGATCGCCAGTGCAGCAGACGATCTCGAGATGATGAAACTGCTCCTGGCCGCTGGCGCCGATCCCAAGCTCGTCACCGACACGAAAGCCAACGCGGTGATGGCCGCGTCCGGTCTCAATCGCGGGATTGGTGAGAGTCCGACAACGGAAACGCAGGCGCTCGACGCCGTGACGTTCCTCTTCGATCTTGGTGCCGACGCGAAAGGAGCGACGACTACCGGCGAAAACGCGCTGTTCGGCGCCGCCTATCGCGGCTGGAACACACTCCTGCAGTTGCTGATCGACAAGGGCGCGAACGTCAACGCCGTCAGCAAGGCGGGCATCACGCCGTGGCTCGCGGCTTCGGGGTACGGCGACCGCCTCGGCGGCGTGCTGTACAACAAGGAAGGCGCAGACATCTTGTTGAAACACGGCGCCGATCCCAAGCTTGGGAAACCGTGTCAGGCGCAGGTCAGATGCCAGTGAAACTGTCGCGCGCACTCGTGCGAAAGACGCTGGCACTCGCGTGCCTGGTGGGAGCGGTTCGAGTCGAGGGACAGACTCCACCGACTCCAGCGCGCGCACTAGTCGCGAAGTACTGCGTCACCTGTCACAACGAGCGATTGAAAACAGCGAACCTTCTGCTCGACAAGGCCGACGACCAGGTCGCGAACGCGCCGAACACCTGGGAACGGGTCGTCGTGCAGCTGCGAAACCGGTCGATGCCCCCGGTGAACATGCCGCGCCCCGACAACGCGACGTATGACGCGGTAGCCGTGTGGCTGGAGGGCGAGTTGGATCGCGGCGCGGCCGCGCGGCCGAACCCGGGACGGCCGGCTGGCCTCCATCGCCTCAATCGCACCGAGTACGCGAACGCCGTGCGCGACCTCCTCGGCGTCGAGATCGATCCCACGTCCCTGCTGCCACCCGATGCGCAGGCGTACGGGTTCGACACCAACGCCGACGCGCTCGGAGTCGACCCGGCCCTGCTCGATCGGTATCTGACCGCGGCCGCGAAAATCGCCCGCGTCGCAGTCGGCGACCCGACGATGCCGCCGGCGTTCGAGCGCTACACCTCGGTGAAGGGCAACACGAACGAACAGACATGGCTCTGGCAGACCGATCGCTTGGGCGAGTCCTTCTCACTGGGCTCGCGCGGCGGCATCGCCGCGCGGCACTACTTTCCGGTCGATGGCGACTACGTCTTCCGGGTCCGGCTCTTGCGAACGTACGCCGGGGTGATCCGCGGGTTGAACGCGCCGGTGACGATCGACGTACGCCTCGATGGAGCGCGCGCCGGACGGTTCACGATCGGTGGAACGCCCGGTGAGCTGCGGGCCGAGGCCGACGATGCGCTGCAGGTTCGCGCGCCGGTAACGGCCGGCCTGCATCAGGTGGTCGCCGCCATCGTGAAGGCCGAGGGCATCAAGGCCGAGGGATTGGGACCCGCGCGCATCCCGATCTGGAATCGCGAAGGCGACGTCAACGGCGCCGAGCTCGCGATCTCCTCGCTGCTCGTTGGTGGACCGTACAACGGGCGCGTACCGAAAGACTCGCCGAGTCGGCAGCGCATCTTCGTGTGCACGCCTGAGTCGCGCCGCAGCTCGACTGAGCTTGATCCGAGCGAAGGCGGATGCGCGACCCGAATCGTGACGTCGCTCGCCCGGGCGGCCTATCGCCGGCAGCCGACGAGCGCCGATGTCCGGACGCTGATGGAGTTCTTCCAGCGCGGGCGCGCGGGCGGCGATTTCGACAACGGCATCCGCGCCGCGATCGAACGGCTTCTCACGAGTCCTGATTTCCTGTTCCGCATCGAAGCCGATCCCGAAGGGCTGCCGCCGGGCACGCCTTATCGTTTGTCCGACGCCGAGCTCGCATCGCGAGTGTCGTTCTTTCTGTGGAGCAGCAGCCCGGACGAAGCGCTGCTCGATCGCGCAATCCGCGGCCAGCTGCACGACACCCGCGTCCTCGACGAACAAGTGCGACGCCTGCTGGCCTCGCCCCGCGCGCGCGCGGCGCTCGTGGACAACTTCTTCGGGCAGTGGCTGCAGACGCGCAACGTGTGGCTGCTCACGCCAGATGCCAACACGAAGTTCCCGTGGTTCGACGACAACCTGCGATCGGCCATCGTGAGCGAAACCGAATTGTTCCTCGACGACCAGTTGAAAGCCGACCGCGGCATCCCGGAGCTCCTCACGGCCGATTCGACGTTCCTGAACGAGCAGCTCGCGCGCCACTACGGCGTCGCGGGCGTGTACGGCAGTCACTTCCGCCGTGTCACCCTGTCTGACGAGAACCGCTGGGGATTGCTGGGCAAGGCGAGCGTCCTCGCGGTCACCTCGTATCCGACCCGGACTTCCCCGACGATCCGCGGCAAGTGGCTGCTCGAAAACATCCTGGCCGCGCCCGTGCCGCCGCCTCCGCCCAACACGAACACGAACCTGGACGAGAGCCAGATTGGAAGGTCCGCAACTGTGCGCGAGATGCTGGAGCGGCATCGGACAAACCCGGTGTGCGCATCGTGCCACGCGCGGATGGACCCGCTCGGCTTCAGCCTCGAGAACTTCGATGCGATCGGTCAATGGCGGACCACGGACGGCGAGGCACCGATCGACGCGGCCGGCGTGCTGCTCGACGGCACGAAGGTCGATGGGCCGGCTGCCCTGCGGCGTGCGCTGACGGCGCGGAAGGAACAGTTCGTGAGAACCGTCGCCGGGAAGCTCCTGACCTACGCGCTCGGTCGCGAGCTGGAGTACGCCGATGCGCCGGCCATCCGTGCCATCGTGCGCGCGGCCGCCGCCGATGACTACCGCTGGTCGTCGACGATTCTCGCGATCGTCAAGAGCCCGCTGTTCCAGATGAGGAGGACGCGGTCATGATCGTCACCAGGAAAGCCATCTCCCGCCGTACGGTGCTGCGCGGGATGGGGACTGCCCTGGCCCTGCCGCTGCTCGACGCCATGGTCCCGGCACTCACCGCCCAGGTGAAGACGCCGGCGAACGCGGTCCGCCGCCTCGGCGTGATCTACCACCCCAACGGCGTCATCTACGAGAACTGGCGGCCGACTGGTGTGGGCCGCGACTTCGCGCTGTCACGTACGCTGGCGCCGCTCGAACCGTTGCGGAATCAGTTGATTGTGGTGACCAATCTCTCAAGCCATCAAGCCGAGGCGCTGGGGGATGGCGGCGGCGATCACTCGCGCGCGTCCGGCACGTATCTGACCGGCGTCCACGTCAAGAAGTCGGACAGCATCGTCGAGAACGGCATCTCGATGGACCAGATTGCCGCAAGAGCCCTCGAGAAGGAGACGCAGCTCTCCTCGCTGCAGCTGACGGCCGACGACAACAGCCTGGTTGGCGCGTGCGATGTCGGCTACAGCTGCGCGTACAGCAGCACGCTGTCGTGGCGCACGCCGACGCTGCCGCTCATGGCGGAGAACAACCCGCGCGTCGTCTTCGAGCGTCTCTTCGGATCGAGCGACAGCACGGATGCCCGCGTGCGGGAGCAGCGGCTTCGCCAGGATCGCAGCATTCTGGATTCCGTCACCGCGCGCGTCAGGCAACTGCAGCAGACGCTGGGGCCCTCGGATACCACCAGGCTGAGCGACTACCTCGAGTCGCTCCGCGACACCGAGCGGCGGATTCAGAAAGCAGAGGAACAGCGTGCGACGCAGGGCCCTGAGCTCCAGCAGCCGGCCGGCGTGCCCGACAGCTTTGAGCCGCACGTGAAGCTGCTGTTCGACCTGCAGCTGCTGGCCTATCAGGCCGATCTGACGCGCGTGATCACGTTCATGTACGGACGGGAACAAACGGGACGACCGTATCCGCAAATCGGGATTCCCGAGCCGCACCATCCGCTCACGCACCATCAGGGCAACGCGGAGAAGATGGAGAAGTGCACGAAGATCCAGCTGTATCACGTGTCGCTGTTTGCGTGGTATCTGGAGAAACTGCGCGCGACGCCTGACGGCGACGGCTCGCTGCTCGATCACGTGATGCTGCTGTATGGCGGCGGCATCAGCAACAGCGATCGGCACACGCACGGCCCGCTGCCGACGGTACTGGCGGGCGGCGGCACCGGTGCGCTCAAGGGCGGCCGGCATCTCGTGTATCCAGTGGATACGCCGCTGACGAACCTGCAGCTCACGCTCCTCAATCGGCTCGGTGTGCCCGCCGAGACGCTCGGAGACAGCACGGGACAGTTTTCAGAGTTGTCAGAGCTCTGATCGATTCCTCACGATTTCTTCAGGGCCTTCGCACGACGACGAGCCGCACGTTGGCCACGTCGCTGTCGGTCACGGTCACCGTCTCCGGCGTCCTGATGATCAGCGAGGCCATCGGTCCGGTGTTCGTCATGCCGCAGTTGACCTGATACGTGCCGCTCGTTACGTTCGCGATCTGGAAACGGCCGTGATCGTCGGTCCGGGACATCCCGCGCGGGCCTGCGCCTAACACGCCGCGTGAGGTCACCACGACCATCGCGCCCTCGACGGGTTGTCCGTCTTCGGTCACCACGACGCCAGACACGAGAAACGCCGGGCTCGTCGCCATACGGATCTCGATGCCTGCCGTGGTCTTGCCGGTTGTGACCTTGACGACTTGCGCGGCATGCTCGTCTGTCACACCGGGGAAATACGTGGTCGTCAGCGTGACGGATGAAGGCGACGCCGTGAGAAAGGGACCCTGCGGCGCCAGCGACGCGGCGACGGCGTACTCGCCAGCCAGCAATCCGAAGATTCGGAATTCGCCGAGGTCGTTTGTCTGGGCTGAGCGGCCCGCGGGCATCATCGGAAGGTCTGCGGGCGGGCGAAAGCCGATGGCGGCTGGCGGCGCCGGGACGCCTGGAGGCCGCATGGCCATCACGCGCACGTCGACGAGCGGTTCGCCGTTGCCGTCCAGAATGCGACCCGCGATCGCCCCGCCCCGCTCCAGGAAGATGTCCGGGCTCCTGACCTCCTGTCCGGCGGCGACTGTCAGCTGCTCCGTCATCCGCTGCACCTGAGGACCCTCGGCAAGTCCAGTCTTCTGCGCGGAGAGGCCATACTCCCCCGGCTCGAGGTGATCGAAGGTGAAGGTGCCGTCCGCGCGGGTCAGCGTTTGTGGCGGCGGGCCGGGAGGCGTTCCGTTCAGGGCGAAGGACCCACGACGGAGACGGATCAGCGTCACACGAGCACCCGCCACCGGCGTGTTCTCGCCACGGATGAGCACGCGGCCCGTCACCCGTGCGGATGAGTCAGGGCTTTGGACGGGCGACGGCACGAGCAGGAGCATGCCGATCAGGAGGACGAACATCGATTACCTCCCCGACTATCGAGTATAGACACCAGCCGACGAGCGAACGGTGCAACTTCACACCACAGCTTTGTAATAGTTTCGACAGACTTGTTCGTGCGAGAGCGCTCTGACCGGCAGTAAGACTACTTTATGGTCGGTCCGCGCCTTGCAAATTCGGGCCGGACATGTCGGACGACGCGCCGGTCGATCATTACGAAACGCTGCAAATCAGCGCGAACGCCGAGCCGGAAACGGTCCATCGCGTGTACCGTCTGCTGGCGCAGCGGTTCCACCCGGACAATGCCGAATCGGGCAATCCGGGGCGGTTCCGTCAGATCACCGAGGCCTACCGCGTGTTGGGGGATCCAGCCGAGCGAGCGCGCTATGACGCCGTGTACGAACGGCAGCGTCAGGCGCGCTGGCGGCTGGCGGACATGAGCGCCACCGCCGACAGCGACTTCGATAACGAATTGCAGTTGCGCATGGGCGTGATCGAGGTCCTCTGCACGAAGCGCCGTACCGAGCCGCAGCAACCGGGCGTGTTTCAGAACGAGATCGAGAAACTCACGGGCGCTCCGCGTGAGCACCTGGAGTTCACGCTCTGGTACCTGATTCAGAAAAAGTTCGTACAGCGCACCGACCAGTCGTTGCTCGCAATTACGGCAGAAGGTGTCGACTGGCTCGAACAGCGCCGTCAGACGCTGCCCAAAACGCGCCGCCTCGCGGCCGCGAACCGGTAGCCGACGACACTAACCTTGCCTTAGGTTCTCTCCTCCCTCTTCGGCCACAGAGCCGTGCTAGTCTGCGGACGGTAAGGAGCCGCGGGAGGCGTGCACTTCGTCTCTATCGCGCGTTGAGCCGACCGAATCCGAGACCAAGACCTGGAATCGCGCGAAGAAAAAGGCGTTGATCGTCGCAACCCCGCTCAGGGTCGCGGCGGGGACGCCCCGCCGCGAGTGATTCCCAGCGCCTTCATGCGTGACGCCAGCGTGGTTGGCTTCACGCCCAGCAACGCCGCCGCTCCGCCACGCCCGTAGATCTTCCAATCGGCCTGAGCCAGCGCGGCTCGCAGGTTCTCCCGTTCGAGCTGCCTGAATTCGCGGTCCGTCATCAGAACCGCCGGCGCCTCCGCGGGGCGCTCAACGGTGCGGAGTCGCGGCTCACGCAGGCCTGGCGGCAACGCGATGTCCAGCCGTAAGGGTCCGCCGCGGGCCAGGATCACAGCCCGTTCGATCACGTTCTGAAGCTCTCGAATGTTGCCCGGCCAGGAATACTGGCGCAGGGCGTCGAGATGTTGGCGCGTGACACGTGCAGACGGCACGTTCATGCGCGCCGAAGCCGCCCGTACGAAGTGAGCGGTAAGCTCGGACATATCCTCGATGCGCTCGCGCAACGGCGGGAGATGAATCGGAAAGACGCTGAGGCGGTAGTACAGATCCTGTCGAAAGCGACCCTGAGCCGCGTCGGCCTGCAGGTCGCGATTCGTCGCGGCGACGATCCGGACATCGACCTGGCGGGTCCGATCCTCTCCGACGCGCTCGAACTGCCCCTCCTGAATGACCCGTAGCAGCTTGCCCTGCAACTCGACCGGAATCTCACCGATCTCGTCGAGGAACAGCGTGCCGCCGTCGGCTGCCTGAAAGCGCCCCGCGCGGTCCCGCAGCGCGCCGGTGAATGCACCCTTCACGTGTCCGAAGAACTCGCTCTCGAACAGCTCCCTCGGGATGGAGGCGCAGTTCACCTTGATCAACGGTCGATCGCGCCGCAGGCTGCGATCGTGAATGCGCCTGGCAATCAGTTCCTTGCCGGTGCCCGATTCTCCAAGGAGCAGGACGCTGGCGCCGGTCGGCGCCACGAGCTCGATCTGCTGCAGGATCCGCTGCAGCGCAGGACTGCTGCCGACGATGTCGCCGGTCGAGAGCGCGACGTTGACTTCCTCCCGCAAGTACGAGTTCTCGAGCTCGAGCTGTTCGCGCAGCCGTTCGACTTCTGCAAAGGCTCGCGCGTTGGCGATCGACACGGCGGCGTGATTCGCAAACGTGCGGAGCCACTCGAACGCCGAGTCATCGAGCGGAGTCCGCGAGAACACACCCAGCACGCCGAGCGTCTCGCCGCGAAAGATCAGCGGGTGACCGGCGAAGCTCCGGATCGATTCGCGCGCGACCCATTCCGCACGAGGCGTCCATCGCTGGTCGAGACCGATGTCGCGGAGCAGCACGGATGATCCCGTGCGGCCGATGTACCCGACTTTCCGCGCGTTCAACGGAATGCGCCGGAAGTCGCCGGTCAGCCGCGACCAGTCTTCCGTGCCGTCCAGCGATCGCCCCGCGCTCGCAACCAAGTGGAGACAGCGCGTCTGATCGTCACACTCGGTGCGCAGCGTGCACGTCGCACAGATATCACCGGCGTCGATGAGCCAGACACGCGCCAGCGCCACGCCTTCGGTCGCCAATCCTTCGACCAGCCTCCCCAGGATGGCATCGAGGGATCGTTCCTGGGCGATCGCGAGCGCCACTTCCTGAAGCGACTCGAGCCGCATGGCCGGACGATACACGAAATCTCGTTGGTGCTCGATGATATTTCGTTGAATCACGATATCTCGTCGTATGTCGGCGTGGCCATATCGTCCGTAATTAGTTGACTGCACATCGGATAGATGTGAATTCTGCGACGGCATGCCCGTCGCAATCCGCTGGAATCATGTCCGACACACTTCACCCATGGACGGCGCTGCGAAACGGCCTTCGAAGAAGGTGTCCGCACTGCGGCAAAGGACCGTTGCTCGAAGGATGGTTGACGCTGCGTGGCACCTGTCCGGCCTGCGGGATTGTCTACGAGCGCAGCGCGGGCGACGCGTGGGCGTTCTGGATCATCGGCGACCGGATCCCGGTGTTCCTCGGGATCGTCGCCGTCTACTTCGGCATCGCTCCTCAATCGTGGCGGCAGGGCGTGCTCTTCCTCGTCGCGATGGGCGTCGTCCTGGTGGTCACGATTCCGCAGCGACTCGGGCTGGTCACAGCGCTCGACTACCTGAGTCGCCGGTACTGGCCTGATCCGACTGACGCCATTCCCTCGCTTCCGCCACGCTCTTGAAGGCGTGAATTGATCCCGTCGATATGTGAGGTGGTGACTGTTCAGAGGCCAGTGCCGCCGGTCGGGCGTCTGATCAGCGCATGACCCACGTGTGGAAGGATCTGCACTATGCGGCCCGGCAGCTCCGCCGCAGCCCCGCCTTCACGATCGTCGCGGTGCTCGCCCTCGGCATCGGCGTGGGCGCCAACATCAGCATTTTCGGATTCGTCAACGCCTTCATGTTCCGGCCGCTGGACGCGCCGGAGCCAGGCCGCCTGGCGCGCGTGTTCGGCGAGGGCGGCAACTCGTCTCGGGCGCTGACCACGAATTCGGAGGCGTTCATCCGGCTGGAGGATCTCCAGCCGCTCCGCGAACGCAACCAGTCGTTCACCGATCTCGCCGCACATTTCATCGGCGGACTGGTCAGCGTCCGGCTGAACGGCCCGGCGCAGATGATCCCGATCTCGCCGGTGAGCGCGAACTATTTCGTCACGGCCCGGGTGCCCGCGGCCCGCGGCCGAATGTTCAGCGAGGCTGACGGCCTTCGAGGCGCACCACGGGTCGCCGTGCTGTCTGACGAAGGCTGGCGCCGCTTCTTCAACGCCGATCCCGACATCGTCGGCAATACAGCCGTGGTCGATGGCGCCGCCGCGACGATTGTCGGCGTCGCTCCCGCGTGGTTCCGCGGCACGATGGCGCCAGTGCTTCCGCAGATGTACATGCCTCTCGAAACCTTCGACACAGCGGGACCGCTGCGGGTCTGGCTGCTCGGCCGGTTGAGACCCGGAGTGTCCGTAGCCCAGGCGCGCGCCGATCTGCTGCGTGTCGCTGCGCAGCTGACCTCGCAGGACCGCATTCGCCGATCGATCGAGGTCTACCCCGCGACCGTCCTGATGCCGCCGATCGTGGCGCCTCTCTCGCTGACCGCGGCGCTCTTCGCCGTCATCGTGGCGGTGGTGCTGCTGATCGCGTGCGACAACGTCGCGATCCTGCTGCTGACGCGGGCCGCTCTCCGTCGCCGCGAAATCGCCGTCCGCCTTGCGCTCGGTGCCTCGCGCACGCGGCTCGTCACGCAGCTGCTGAGCGAAAGCGCGCTGCTCTGCGGAGCGGGCGCCGCGCTCGGCCTGTTCCTGGCTCACGCCACCGCCCGCCTGCTCACGCAGATCTACCTCCCGGTACCGATGCCGTTTGCGCTCATCTACAACCTCGATTGGCGTGTGGTCGGTTTCACCATTGGGATCGCGATGGCGGCGATGCTCTTGTGCGGGCTGGCGCCGCTTCGGCAGTCGCTCAAGGCCGACGTCGTGACGGCGCTGAAGTCCTCGGGGCTGGAAGACGGCACGCGTCTCCGATCGGGGCTGGTGGTAACGCAGACGACGCTGTCGACCGCGCTGCTCGTCACGGCTGTGGTCCTGGGACGCAGCCTGACGGGATCGATCGCACCGGACAACGGCTTCGTCAGCCGGGGCGTCCTGATGTCCACGTTGAGCCTGAACGGGCGCACGTACGACTCGGCGCGGCGCGCCGTCGTAGTGGGCCAGCTGCTCGACGACCTCGAAAAGGGCGCCGGCATCCAGGCCGTCGCTGTCGTTCAGAACGTTCCGATCGCGAACAACAATCCCACGCCCCCCGAGGACGCGCAGGCAGAGGGTCGAACCGAACGGGTTTACCGGAACCGCGTCTCGCCTGGCTTGTTCAAGACGCTCAGTATCCCGGTGCTGAGCGGCCGCGATTTCGAGCCGCAGGACACCCGGCAAACGGCTCCGGTCGGTATCGTCAATGAAAGCCTGGCGCGTCGCTTCTGGCCCGGACAGAACGCCATTGGCCGTCAACTGCAGGACGGAGACCGTGCACTCATCACGGTTGTCGGGCTCGTGCGCGACACGAAGAGCGGTGCGGCGCAGGACGAATCACTTGCGCTCTTGTACAGACCGATCGCGCAGAGCGCGGCCTTTCCGTGGAACGTCACGTTTCTGATGAAAACCGCATGGCCGCCGCCGACGGTGTTTTCGCTTGTTCGGACGCGAGTCGCGGCGCTCGACCCCGATGTCGCCCCCTTCAATCTGATGACACTCGACGAGCGACTCGGCCTTGGCCGCATCGTGAACGGTGCGAGCGCGATCGTCTCGGGCGCGCTCGGACTCCTGGCGCTGGTGCTCGGCGCGATGGGCATCTTTGGAACGATGTCGTTTCTCGTTCAGCAGCGTCGAAGGGAGATCGGCATCCGCATCGCCCTCGGCGCCACCCCGTGGACCGTGACACAGCTGATCACGAGCCAGGGGATGCAGTGGACCGCCACCGGATTGGTGTTGGGGCTGGTCGGAGGGCTGGCTGGGGCTCTGGCCTTGCGACGAATCCTCTACGGAGTCGTGGCCGGCGATCCGCTTGCGTTCGTCATCACGCCGATCGTCCTCGGTTCGGTCGCCTATCTGGCGTGCTTCGTCCCGGCACGACGAGCGAGCCGCCTCGATCCGCTCGTCACGCTTCGGGAAGAGTGACCGCGTCGCGCTTCAACGGCTCAAGGCGGACGCGTATCAGGAGGCGAGCTCGGGCGGCAGAATGGGAAACAATCTGACGCAGACCTTGATGCCCACCGCGCCGATCATCGACGCCGCGTACCACAGCGAGAGCCGAAAGCGGCTCGAACTGCCCGTGAGCGCGCGAAGGAGATGTTCCCGGCATTCGGCCATTCGTCCCAGCCGCGCCAGATCGCGGGCGATGCACACGGTGTAGTAGCTCGCAATCCAGGGGCGCGTGGCGAGCTCTTTGTCATACTTCGCGGCGAGCTGCCGGTACCCGGTGATGGCAGCTTCCGCGTTCCACAAATGCGGACCGCCGTCGTCGCGCCGGACTTTCACGAGCGGCTCCGCGACGAAGTCGAGCGGGCCTCTCATCGCGTGGCGGATGCTGTAATCGAGGTCTTCAAGGCACCGCATGTCCACGTCGAACAGGACGTCGTCTTCGCCAGGAACCCGGCGAACGAGAATCAACTGCACGCCGTAGCCGCGCGCGCGACGGGCCAGCAGGTCCTCGAACACCTGGCCGCGGTAGATCGGCACCTGCGTCGTCACCATGCCGCTTTCGTCATAGTCCAGCCGCCCGCAGCCGACCGCGGCCAACTCGACGTCGCTCGTCCTGAACTTCTCGAGCTGCAGTTCCAGCTTTCGAGGCAGCCACTCGTCGTCGTCGTCCAGAAATGCCAGAAAGGCGCTCGGACCGGCCGCTCGGACGCCGACGTTGCGAGCGCCCGAGGCACCGAGAGCCTTCGGATTGCGCACGAACCGAATTCTCGGGTCGGTGAACGCAGCGACCGCGTCAGCCGTCGCGTCGCTCGATCCGTCGTCGACGACAATCAATTGCCAATTGGTATGAGTCTGCGCGAGGACGCTCTCAATCGCACGGCCCACCAGGTGGGCCCGGTTGTGCGTCGGCATGATCACAACGACGCTATCGTCGCGTAACGTGGTCATAAGGATATGGAAGGGCCCGTGGCAAGATGTATTCCTTCTGCCCCCTCGTTCGTCGAGATGTTCTTCACGTGAACCCTATCAGTGTCTTATCGCGGCTTTAGAGAAGCCTTGGCTCACGGGACCTTAAGCCTCCCCCTCCGATTGTCCGGCGCACCCGGGACCAAAGGGCCGCGAAAGGCAGACAAATCGACTGGAGCGACACGAAATGTCAGTCGCTCGCCCACGACTCACGACCTGAGCGCGACCTGGGCACTACTCTCCTCGCAAGACAATCGCCGGGTCGACCTTGGCAGCTCGACGCGCGGGAATGGCAGAGGCGAACATGGCGATCAGCACGAGCAATGTCGTGACAAGCGTCATCAGCCACGGATCGCGCGGTCGGACGTTGTAGAGAGCGGCTCTCAGGAGTGGCGCCAACGCGAGCGCTCCAACTGCCCCGACGGTCACGCCAATGCCTGTCACGACGAGACCCTGGCCGAGCACCGCTCGGACCAACCGTGACGAGGATGCCCCCAGCGCGGAACGAATACCGATTTCCCGCCGCCGCAGCGCCATCGAATACGCAAGGACGCCGTACATCCCAACCGCGGCGAGCAGCACGGCGACGATCGAGAAGGCGCCCATCACCGACGCTTGCACGCGCTCACTTGCGGCGGACGCGGTTTTGCGCTGCTCAAGCGTGCGGACATCCAAGACGCCCTGTCCCTTGTTCAGAGTGAACAACGCGTGCCGAACAGCCGGTTCGATTGTGCTTGGATCGACCGCCGCGCGCACCACCAGGCTCGTGAAGTACACGGGACTCTGCTCGTAGGACGTATAGCCAATCTCGCTGTCGTCATCATTCAGGGCACTGATTTTTTCGTTCGCGACGACGCCCACGATCTCCCACGGAATATCGAGACCGGGCCCGGTCTTACCGGGAATACGCTCCGGAACCAGAAGGTGCTGGCCGATCGCATCAGCATTCGGGAAATACCGCCGGGCGAGGCGCTCGTTCACCACAATCACGGGTATGGTCCCGCTGGTGTCTTCCGCATCGAGCAGCCGCCCCTGTCGCAACGTGAGTCGGAGTGCGGAGAAGTAGCTGGGCGTCACGACTTTTTGAAACCCGCCGCTGCGATTGGCGCGATCGAGCACTGGACGGTTCGCGACCTGCATGTTGAGGGGGTACATACAGCAGTTCGTCAGCGGCAGCGAGTTGGTCAAGGCGGCGCCCTCGACACCGGGAATGGCGCGAACCGCCGTCTCGATGGCTCGAACGTTCTCCTTGAACTCTTCAGGGCTCTTGTATCCGCTGCCGGGCGGGAAACCGGGCACCGGCAACGTCATCGTCAGCACGTTGCTCGACACAAACCCCGTCTCGACTGTGATCAGGCCGACGAAGCTTCGGATGAGTAGGGCAGACCCGCACAACAGCACGAACGCGACCGCCACTTCGGCGACGACGAGCGCGTCGAGCCATCGACGTGTGGCAACACTCTGTGTCTCGCTCCGTGTGCTCATGGCGCCGGCGAGGCTCGGACTTCCTCCTCGAAGTGCCGGCACGAGTCCGAACACGATCGCTGTGACGCTCGAGAGAGCGAGGGCAAACACGAGCACACGAGCATCGAGCCGGACGCTCGCTTCGCCTGGCAAGAGTCTCGATGGCACGTTCAGCGTCAGCCATCGAATCGACGCAAAGGCGCCCGCGACGCCGAGGAGGCTTCCTGCAGCTGTCAGGATTCCATGTTCAATCAAAAGCTGCAGGATCAATCGGGGACGACTGGCACCGAGGGCTGCACGTACCGCAAGCTCAGGACCTCTCGACACCGCCCGCATCAGGACGAGACTCGCCAGGTTCGAACAGCAAATCAGCACGAGCCCGAAGACCGCCGCCATCAGCGCGAGGAGCGACGTGCGAAGAGGCGATCCGACGATCACGTCCGCGTATTGATCGACGGCGACGCCCCACCCGCGATTGGAATTCGGGTAATCGGTCGCGATCCGTTTGCCGATGGTGTCCATCTGGGCGCGGGCCTGCTCGAGCGAGACGCCCGGTTTCAGACGCGCGAATGACGCGTTGATGGGTCGGTACTCGCGGATCAAGAAGGGCGGCCGGAACGCCAGCGGCTTCCAGAGTTGGGCTGTTCCCCCGTAAAAGGTGGTGTCAGTCGTGCTCTGTGCCGGCATCACCCCGATCACCGTGTGGGCCTCGTTATCCAGCTGAATCGTCGAGCCCACAATCCGCGTGTCGGCGGCGAACTGGGTGCGCCAGAGCGCGTCGCTCAGCACGATCACGTTGTCCTTGCCCGGGGCATCCTCATCCTCGGCAAACGTTCGGCCCAGGGCTGCTCGGATGCCGAACACCTTGAAGTAGTCCGCGGTGACGCGGCCGACACGGAGCGCCACCGTGTCGTGCGTCGTGGTGAGCGTCAGCAGTCCCTGTTGCATCGCAGCCATTGGCTCGAAGACCGTGTTGTTCGCTCGCCAGTCCAGGTACGTAGGCGCCGAAAACCAGGACGTCGATCCGCTGGGGTTTCGTTCGAGGATCCGCACGATGCGGTCGCCGTGCTCGTAAGGCAGCGGCTTGAGCAGGACGGCATCAACGAAGGAGAAGATCGTCGTCGCGGCGGCTATGCCGATCGCCAGGATCGACACCGCCACAACCGAGAACGCAGGACTGCGAGCGAGCACGCGACAGCCGTACCGAACGTCTCGCCAGAGTGCGTCGACTGCCGGAATGGTGAGTTGATCGCGGTACGCCTCCTGGGCCTGGGCGAGTCCGCCCATCGCACGGCGAGCCGCCGCACGAGCATCCATGGGGGATAGCCCTTGCGCGCGCGCGTCCTCCTCGAGCGCGTCGAGGTGATACGCCAGCTGCGCATCCAGATCCGTCTCGAGCCGGCGCCGGCGAAACGCGTCGACGATCCGCGGCCACATCACGTGTCCCCGGTCTTCGGGAGGAACCTCGCCATCAGGGCCACGGTCGTCTCCCAGTTCCTGGCCTCCTCATGGATCTGCTTGCGCCCGCGCGCGGTGAGTTCGTAGAACTTGGCCTTGCGGTTGTTGTCCGACACGCCCCAGCGCGACCTGATCCAGCGCCGATGCTCGAGTCGAAGGAGTGCGGGATAGAGCGTGCCCTGGTTCAGGTCCAGAAGGCCCTCGGACATCTGGAGGATTCGCTTCGCCAATCCAAGCCCGTGTTGCGGACCCAGGACGTCCAGCGTGCGCAACACCATGAGATCGAGCGTGCCCTGCAGCACTTCGGTTGGCATGCCGCCTACTCCACCTACTCCGCCTACTCCGCTTTCAGGGCTTCCACCGGATCCACGGACGTCGGGCGCCGCGCCGGCAGGTAGCTGGCCAGCACGGTCGCGGCCCCCACCACCAACGGCACAGCGACGTAGGTCACGGGATCGAGCGGCGTGATGCCGCACAACAGCGTCGACATCAGGGCGCGAAGGGCGTATCGCGCTTCTTTTGACATTCTAGATGAGACTGTCACGACTCATTTAGGATGTCAACAGGAGCCAGGCCCAAGCTCACATCATGCTTCTCGATCGCTGAGGCGGATTGGCCCGCCGCGTTGGATAATCCTCACAAATGGACGTCGTGTTCAGCGAGCAGGGCATCGACGCGCGCGGGGTGACCAAGACCTTTGGCCCCGTGACCGCCGTCCGTCATCTGAACCTCCAGGTCGCGCCCGGGACGCTCTTCGGCTTCCTGGGGCCCAACGGCTCGGGGAAGTCGACCACCGTCAAGATGCTGACCGGACTGCTGGCGCCGACCAGCGGCGAGCTGCGCGTGGCCGGGCACAGGGTTTCGCCCGAGAACATCGATCTCAAGCGTGCGATCGGCATCCTGCCGGAAGACGCGGCACTCTTTCACTCTCTGACGATCTGGGAGCATCTGGAACTGAGCGGGCCGCTGTATGGATTGAGTCGGCAGGAGACTCACGATCGAGCCGTCCAGCTCCTCCGGCATTTGGAGCTGGAGAGCGTCAGCGGCACCTACATCGATCAGGCGTCTTATGGGATGCGGAAGAAGTGCGCGCTGGCGATGGCGCTGCTGCACAACCCGCGGTTTCTCTTTCTCGACGAGCCGTTCGAGGGCATCGATCCCGGCTCATCACGCAACATCAAAGACCTGTTGATCGCGCTCGCCGCGAAGGGCGTCACCGTGTTCGTGACGTCACACATCCTCGAAGTCGTCGAGCGACTCATCGAGCGATTCGCCATCATCATCCGGGGCGAAGTCGTCTGCTGCCACACCGTCGCCGACATCCAGCATGGCGGGATGACGCTCGAAGACGTGTACTTCCAGCACGCTGGCAAGCCCGCCGTGGGGAATCTGGCATGGCTGGGATCGCGCTGATCCTCAAGTATCAGTGGCGCGCGTTCTGGCGACGTCTCATCCGTACGCGTCATCGCGCCCAGTTCTACTTCACGGTGATGATCGTTCTCGGCGGAGCGTCCGTCTTCATCCTGCCGGCACGCCTGTCGCGAGCGGCCCGGGAGCTCTCAGCCGGACAGACGACGTCGATGGATGCGGTGCTGTGGACGTTCTGTGTGTTGTGGCTGTTCGTACTGACTGAGGATGCCAGCGTCAGCCTGACGAGCGGTCATCTGCGTACCTTCCCGATCGCGGTTGGCCAATTGCTCACCGTGAGGATTCTCTCCGTCTTCTGCTCGCCGGTGGCGTTGCTAATCGCGCTTGGTTCGGTCATCAGTCTCTGGCCGTTCTTCCTGGCTCGTCAGACCGTACTGGGCTGCGCCGCCGCGCTGCTGTTGTTTGCTCTTGCCTTTGGCTCCGCCATGAGCGCGTCGCACGCGCTGGGCGTGGCTGAATTGAGAAGAAGGCTGGTCGCAATCCTGGTTGTCGCCAGCGTCGCCCTGGGAGCCGTCTTCTCCACACGAGGCCTTCCAGGTATCGAGCAGGCGCGGGCGGTTCTGGCCGTCATGCCGCCGCACCTTGTGTCTGCGGTGTCGGTCGCCGCGACGCCGTCAGCAATCCTCATCCCGATCGGCACGCTCATTGGCCTCTGCGCAGTGGTTGGCTTTGTGCTCTTCTGGAGTTTTCGTTGCACCTTGTACAGCCCGTCGCAGACTCGAGCTGTGGGGCGCGCGGCCGGCAGCATGCTCTGGTTTCCTGGCCGATTCGGCGGCCTGCTGCGGAAGGAACAGTACGAGCTCCGCAAGCTGGTGGACGTCTGGCCCGGCCTGCTGCTGGTCCTGGCCGTCAGCGCCATGTCGCTGTTCAATCCCTTGTCACCGGCCGTTCGCCAGTCGGTCATCGTCCTCGTGTTCGTGATGGACACGAACATGATCATGAACGGGTTCGGCCTGGACACGAGCGCCGGGTTGACCCGCTACGCGATACTTCCCCTCCGGGGCAAGGAGGTGCTGCTCGTCAAGAATCTGGGGCTGACGTTGCTCGTCGCGGCGCAGCTGGCGCCGCTGATCGCGATCGCCGTCTGGCGATCCGGACCGCTAGAGGCGGGCGTCGAAGCCGTCGTGGCCGCGATCCTTCTGCTTTCCCATCTCGCGTGGGGCAATCTGGTGTCCGTCACGGAGCCATTCAAGATGCAGTTCTATCGCATGGCCTCGAGCGGTTCGCCCTTGACGTCGATGGCCGGCTCGACGATCGGCAGCGCACCCGGGGTTCTCGTGCTCTTCCTGCTGTACTCCGAGTCACGGTGGTTCGTTGCGGCACCACCGAGCATCCTGTTGCTGACGCTCGCCCTCTATCTTGTGTCGCTCAATTATTCCGGGCGGTGTTTCGAGCTTCGAAGGGACCTGATCGCTGAGCGATTGTCGTGACGAAGCCGCCGCCCGGAGAATCGCGAGCATCGCCGCGTTGGCACGACGGTCTTTCACCGCGATCCTGAGCGCACGTTCGTCGAAGCAGACACCCATGCTTCGAACATCTCTGACGAACAGGCCGTTCCGGCGCGCCTCGGCGATCACCTCCGAGCTGGTGGGGCCGTCCGCCGGAACCTGGCACAGAAGGAAGTTGGCGCACCCGGTCACCACCTGCCATCCGAGCGCCTGCAATCCCCACTGAAGCTCGGCGCGCAACGCGTGCGTCTCATCCCATCGTTTGCGGTAGTACGCAGTCGCCTTCAGTGCCTCGCAGGCGGCAAGTTGTGCAGGCAGGCTCACGGCCCAGGGTGGGCACACGTGGCTCAGGTCGGCGAGCAGACGTGCGGGCCCACAAAGATAGGCCGCCCGAAGGCCAGACAGCGCATACACCTTCGACATCGATTTGCAGATGACGACGTTGGCAGAGGACGCGGCCATGCGTTCGAGCGACTGTTCCGATCCCACGTAGTCGACGTACGTCTCATCGATCCAGAATCGCGTCGTCTCGGGCGCGGACGCGATCACGCGCGCCAGGTCGCTGTGACGAACGTGACGACCGCTGGGGCTGTTCGGGTTGACGAGCACCACCCAATCGAAACCCTGAGAGGCAAGTGCGGCGAGTTCGGTCGGATCCACCTCATAGTCTCGTTCAGCGGAGAGACGAAAGCGATCGACACGCGCCCCGATCACCTGCTCGAGGACGTGCGCGTATTCGCCATACATCGGGTCGAGGATCAGAACCCGCGACGCGCGCGTCACCCACTGCCGCAGCGCCGCGAAGATCAGCGCAGACGAGCCCGCGCCCGGCAAGATGCTGGATTCGGGCACACCACGTGCCCGTGCAATGGCGCGCCGCATGCCACTGGCTTCGGTCGGTGGCGACGTTTTCATCACGAATGGCAGGTCTCTGGCCAGTTTCTCGACCACCGCAGGCGCGGGGTCGAACCAGGCGTCCAGCACGTCGGCATTGATGACGCGGTGTCGCCTTTCGAGTGCGTCGAACTCATCCCCGATCGCCTCGAAGAACGCACCACCATGCTGGCAACGAGCGGCATCGTTCCACGAAACTCCGTCCAGCCGCCAGTCGACGGTTCGCTCGAGTCGCTCCAGAGAGCCGGCAAACGCCTGGAGGTGAGCGCGGAGGTGCTCGACAGACGCACTCATGAGCTCGTAGACGACGCTGCCGGACGTTGTCTGGAGGCCGAGCGGTACCAAGCCGGCCCGCTCGTACATGTGAAGCACGTCGATGCGGCCGATGGCGACAATCATCTGTCCACCATGGGCCTCGACAAAGCGCAGCGCACCGAACATGAGGAGGAGAGCGATTCCCGATCGTCGATACCGGCTGTTCACGGTGAGCAGCCGCACTTCATAGAGCGCGCGGTCGAATGCCACCGGAACCTGGTCGCGCGTGAAATACTTATCGACCGAGTAGCCGCGTTCCGTGGGAGGCGTAATCGCGACAAAACCGGCGATCTCGTCACCGTCCTTCGCCACCAGGTAGGTGTTGAACTCGTCGAGCGGGTCGGTGAGCCGGCCTGCGGCATTCTCCGGATGTTGGTGGAGTTCGCTCGCGTAGACCTGATGGCGCATCTGATAGAGGACGTCACGGTCCTGCGCGGCGGCGATCGAGAGGGTCACCGTCCTCGTCTCTTGACGCATAGCACCACTCCTGTCATGGATGCGAAATCGCCCGCCGAACCGGCTCAGCGCAACCATCGCGGCTGGAGCGCTGCCAGCGTGTACACGAGGGGCAGGTACGCAAAACACGACATTCATCGCAGCGTAGCCCGCGCGCCAGAGGCGGCTGGTCAGGTACGGTTCCATGTTGAACACAAATGTCGCGACGGCCAGCCGGGGCGTCCAGAACTGCGCGAGGAACACGCAGAACGCGCGAGCGAGCACACTGCCGTCCGCGAGCGCGCCCGCGAAGATCGTGCTGATGAGGCTGAAGGCGACGACATCACACGCCACCCTCATCCGCCAATGCCGAGAAGCTTGAGCACCTTATCCCCCGCCTTCATGAACTTGAGAATCGCGGGCGTCGGCCACGAGCGGACCTTGTCGTACCACGCCGTCGTCGACTCGAAGAACTTGTGCAGCTCGACGAGCCGTGCCTCCGTGTGCTCGTCGGTCGCCTTGTCGGCCTTCGCCTCCTCGATGCACTCATGCAGCATCCGCATCGTTGGGTCGAACTCGCGCCTCTTCCGCTCGTCCATCACGACGCGGAACATCTCCCAGACATCCTTGATGCTCTCGAAGTGATCGCGCTTGTCGCCGCGGACGTGCACCAGCCGCACGATGCCCCACCCCTGGAGCTCCTTCAGGCTGGTGCTGACGTTGGACCGCGCGACGTCGAGGGCTTCGACGATGTCGTCGGCATTGAGCGGATGGGGAGAGATGTAGAGCAGGGCGTGAATCTGAGCGACCGTGCGGTTGATGCCCCACCGGGTGCTCATCTCGCCCCAGTGGCGGATGAACTTCTGCTGCACTGCAGAAAGTTTCGTAGATTCTGTCATTTCTGTTAAGACAGAATATACGGAAACTGTCGAACTTCGGTCAAGCCCTGGCGCGCCGAATCGAGAAAGAACGGGCATCGGCATGCCATTGGGGCGGCACCACTAAACCTTTAACGGCATTTAGCCGTCTAACCGGTGTTGAAAGCGGAATCAGCGGTTATCCACGAAATGGCGATGTGGAGGGTTCCCGTGTTCGAACGAATGAAGATGTACGACTGGACGTTTTCCGCGACGGCTGAAATCGTGGTCGGCGTGCTGCTCGCTTTGGCGATTGTCCTGAGCGTCTTCGCGTAGTCCTTACGGCTCACTCACAGAAAACTTGCGCTCGGCGGCTCGGCAGTCCGCGACTCGCCTGAAGGTGTGCCAAGATCGACGGTGCCAGCACGACTGCCACGTCGAGGCGGTGTTTCATGTCACGTCGTCGGACGACGCTTCTGGTCGCGGGCGTCATCGCATTCCTTCCACTTCAAGCGATCGCGCAAATATCCGCTTCCACATCCACTCGATCCGCTCAACCGTCTGGCGCGGCGACGGGTGATATCGACCTGATCACGCCGGCGGGGCATGAAGTGCATTTCGATATCGTCGGCTACAACTATGTCGAGCCCGGCGATACGAGCATCTCAATCCACGGCCCCAAGTTCGGCGGCGGATATACGGGCACGATGTCACTCGATGCGAGTCAGCACTGGTTTCTCCAGGCTGATGCGCGGGGCCTCGTGGGGAAGGCCACGTACGATGGATGGTGTTCGCCGTTCGTGATCGCCCCTGACAGCGCATCCCCAAATGGTTACTCGCTGGATGTTGGTGCGGCATCGCCGTGCAGCGAGAGCGGCGACGCGGACTGGTACGTGGACGGCCGTGCCCTCGTCGGCAAGGATTTCATTGGCCGCACATGGGGATGGGCGCCCGATATCGGCCTGGGCATCCGTCATCTGTCAAATGGCACCACTGGGGTCGCCGGATACCGCACGGACAACTATCTGTATCTACCAATCGGCATGACGGCACGCACCACCGTGG
>Ga0066903_100000585_pt1 | contig 23520 bp, 18 predicted proteins | sample PanSoiMetaGPlot1_FD_67491 | JGI IMG/M metagenome (GOLD analysis project Ga0066903, IMG submission 67491) | Tropical forest soil microbial communities from Panama analyzed to predict greenhouse gas emissions - Panama Soil - Plot 1 (version 2) | ecosystem: Environmental > Terrestrial > Soil >... | reverse complement strand
GTTACTCGATCACCAGATTCCCCAATCACCAGATTCCGATGCCGCCGATCAAACGGACGAAGTTCAAGCTCGCGCCCGAGCAGCTGCTCGAGATGTTCTACTGGGTGAAGCTCATTCGCGGCTTCGACGAGCGTCTGAGCATCCTCGTCAAGCAGGGCAAGGTGCGCAGCGGCGTCTACACCGGCATTGGTCAGGAAGCCATCATCGTCGGGACGTGCTACGGGCTGCGGAAGGAGGACTGGATCTGTCCGCTGCATCGCGACCTCGGCGCCTTTCTGATGAAGGGCGTCGACGCGCGCACGATGATGTCGCAGATGTTCGCGAAGGCGACGGGCCTGTCGAAGGGGCGCGATTCGGCGCTGCACAGCGGGGTGAACGAGCTCGGCATCTTCGGCAACACCAGCATGCTCGGCGCGAATCTGCCGGTCGCCGCCGGCCTCGCCTACACGTTCAAGGTGGAGAAGGTCGACAACGTCGTCATCGCGTACTTCGGCGAAGGCGCCAGCAACGTCGGCGACTTCCACGAGGCGCTGAACTTCGCGGGCGTCCAGCAGCTGCCGATCGTCTTCATCTGCGAGAACAATCAATACGCGTACTCGGTGCCGCTCGAAAAGACCATGGCGATCGACGACGTCGCCATCCGCGCCGAGGGCTACGGCTTCGACGGCGTCGCCATCAACGGCAACGACGTGCTCGCCGTCTACCAGGCGACGCAGGGCGCTCTGGCGCGAGCGCGCGGCGGCGACGGCCCGACGCTCATCGAGTGCAAGACCTACCGATGGCATGGCCATTCCGAGCACGACAAGGCGTTCTATCGATCCGACGAAGAGCTCGCGATGTGGAAGAGCCGCGATCCGATTCCGACGTTTACGATGTACCTGCGCGCGCGCCATATCCTGGACGACGAGAAGCTCGCGGACGTCGAAGGGCGCGTCAAGGCGACGATCGACGACGCCGTCGACTTCGCGACGAACGCGCCCGACCCGAAACCCGAAGACGCGACGGCCGATTTGTATGCATAGCTTTACGTCACCACGAGGGACACCATGAACAAGTGTTCTTGGGTTTTCCAAGAGAGTTCTTTGTCCATTGTGGTGACGTAAAGGTGGTATGAGCAAGGAGCTGACGTACCTGGAGGCGATCCGCGAGGCGCTCGCCGAAGAGATGCGCCGCGATCCAAAGGTGTTCGTGCTCGGCGAGGACGTCGGGCCGTACGGCGGCGCGTTCGGCGTAACGCAGGGGCTGCACGACGAGTTCGGCGAGATGCGCGTCGTCGACACGCCGATCTCCGAGTCGGCGATCATCGGCATCAGCGTCGGCGCGTCGCAGCGCGGCTACCGGCCGGTCGCCGAGATGCAGTTCGCCGACTTCATCTCCTGCGGCTTCGATCAGATCGTCAACCAGGCGGCCACGCTGCGATACCGCTACGGCGGCCGCGCGGCCGTGCCCATCGTCGTCCGGGCGCCGAGCGGCGGGAACGTGAGTGGCGGGCTCTACCATTCGCAGAATCCCGAAGGCTGGTTCATGCATCGTCCCGGGCTGAAGGTCGTCGCGCCATCGACGGCGTACGACGCGAAAGGACTGCTGAAGGCCGCGATCCGCGACGACAATCCGGTCGTCTACTTCGAGCACAAATACCTGTACCGCCGCGCGAAGGGACCGGTGCCCGAGGGCGACGACATCGTGCCGATCGGCGTCGCCGCGACGAGGCGGGAAGGCGGCGACGTCACGCTGGTGTCGTACGGCGCGATGATGACGCCATCGCTCGAGGCGGCCGACCGTCTCGCCCGCGACGGCGTCGAGGTGGAAGTGATCGATCTCCGCACGCTGATGCCGTACGACAAGGCCGCGATCTTCCGGTCGCTCGACAAGACCAGCCGGCTGCTCGTCGTTCAGGAGGACGTCAAGACGCTCGGCATCGCGTCCGAGATTTCCGCCGTCGTCATGGAGGAGAAGTTCGATGCGCTCGATGCCCCGGTGATGCGCGTCACATATCCCGACACGCACTGTCCGTTCTCGCACATCCTCGAAGGGGCCAACCTGCCCAACGCGGATACGATAGCGGATGCCGTCCGCAGGCTCGCCGCATACTGAGAGCAGACGGCAGTCTCGTCTAAAAAATCGAATAGACCAGGCCGACTTTGATGAGGAACTGGTCTGCACGCGCGCGGCGGGCATCGAGGCCGCTGCTGGTCGTGATGCGTACCTCGGGCCGCGCGAGCACGTAGCCAACGTTGATGTTCAAGCCGAGCAGCTTGTTGATGTCGTGCCAGATAGCCACTTCCGGCTTCAGCACGAAGACGTTCGACGCGTCGGCGTCGAGGACCTGCACCCCCGTGCGCGTCCGGTAAGCGTCGATCGCGGCGCCGGAAATGCTCATCGAGCCGAAGGCGAAGCCGCCGAGAAGATCGGCGGTTACGGCGTTCCTTCGGACGACCCAGGTATAGCCGTACCCGGCCATGATCGGCTTCACGTGCAGCTCGCCGAGCACGGTCGACGTGCCGCCGATCGGCCGGTCGATGTCGACGGCGTACCAGTTGAGCCCCCAGTGAAAGCCCCATCCCGGATCGGTGGTTCCGAAACGCCACAAGATTCCCGGAAGGTAGGTCGAGTGCGCATGATCCTCGGTCGACGCATGATCGGTCGCGGCGACCGTGAACTCGCCGCCGATGGCGAACCGGCTGCCCTCCTGCGCACTGGCAGCGCGCGGACACACAGCTGAGACAAGAAACGCGACGACCGCGAGGCGGCGGATCCTCACGCCGCCCGGGGACAGCAAGCGCTGTTCCACCGCGAACCGCTGAGGTCAGAAGGTCTGCCGCGCCACCCACTCACGCTGCAGCGAGTCGACGACGCGATAGCGATCGCCCTCGCGCGCGATCACGTCGTCGCGCACGAGCGCGGCCAGCGCCGCCTGCACGGTCGAGGGGCCGCCGAGCCGGTGACGCTCGCGGGCGTCGGTCGACAGCAGCTCGCGCCCGTCTTCGACGACGACGGCGCGGAGCGCGGCGCGCTGGGCGAGCGTTAGCCGCTGCCACACCGCTTCGAGCAGCGTCTGCTGCTCGGCGAGCAGCCGCTTCAGCGACTCGTGCAGGTCGTCGAGCGTCGCGCGCCGGCGGCCGCTGGCGCGAACGTCGTCCCAGGTCTCGTGCGCGAGGCGCTGCACGTCGTATGGCAGGTTGCCGGCCAGATCGACGATGGCCGCGCCCAGCCCCGCCTCCGGACGAATGCCTGAGCGCGAGAAGCGTGCGTCGACGAACGCGGCGAACTCGTCGGGCGGAATCTTCTCGAGCCGCATCACTGGTCCCGCCTTGTAGAACGGCCGCTTCGGTCCGAGCATGCGCTCCATGAGGCTCGGCTCGGATCCCGCGAACACATAACCGACCTCACGCTGGTGCTGCACCGCCGCGCGCAGCGCGTGCTCGACTGAACCGCCGTCGAACCCGCCGATCGCCTGGAACTCGTCGAGCGCGACGACGACGCGGCGGCGGCGGGTCTCGGCGAGGTGCGCGGGCAGCGCGAACACCTCGTGCGCGAGCTGCGAGACGTCGCGCTCGGTCCTCGCGGTGGGAAACGAGACGCGATACGCCACGCCCGCGCGTCCATCCGCGGCGGCGCCCGGGTTGGCGCCCACTTCGACCCGCGCCGACCGAATGGCACCGCGCAGCCAGTCGCGGGCGCGGTCCCAGCGGGTTTCGGCGGCGGCGAGCGCGCGTGCGTAGCCCTCGAGAAACGCGACGTAGGAGCTGAAGCTGCTGACGGTGACGTCGACGGTGACCGCGCCCTTGCGCGCCGTGGCGGCGAGCGCCCGCCGAATCAGCGACGACTTGCCGTAGCGGCGGGGTGAGATCAGGAACACCTTCTGGCCGGCCGCGAGGTCGGCGACGAGCCGCTCGAGCTCGTCGACGCGGTCGGCGAAGGCGGCGGCGGGGACGACCTCGCCGTAGACGAACGGGTTGGAGGTTACGTCAGACACCGTAATGATTACGTATTATAACGTAATCGCAGCGAGCCTAATGGCAGAGGTTCCCCGTGTTGAGGTCGAACATCAGCTCGGGGTTGGACTGGACGAACACAGAGTCCCACCCCGTGTCGCGCAGCGTAAAGCGCAGCACGCCGTAGGCCTTGAGGTGGTTGCGGCTCGCGGGGAGAATCGGGCCGAAGTTGTACAGCTCAATCGCGCCGCCGGTGCCGGCGATGTACTCCTTGATCCCAGCCGGCGTGTCGACACGGCCCGTCGCGTCCATGGCGTCGAACCGCTCGTACAGATGGTCGTGGCCGTTGACGACAACGTCGACGCCGAACTGGTAGAGGGCGCGCCACACCGGCAGCGCCATCGCATTGCTCCCGGCGCTCGGTCCCGACGTGAACAGCGGATGGTGCCAGTAGGCGAGCGTGCACCGCGCGCCGGTCGCCGTCTCGCGGGCTCTGTTGTCCTGGAGATCGCGCATCAACCAGACCATCTGCTCCGATCCGTCGGTCATTGGCACGTTGCTGTTGAGCGCGATGATGTGCCACGTGCCCAGCGTGTAGCTGTAAAAGCCCGCGCCGCGCGCGCCGGCGCTGTCGCCGAAGTAGTCGAAGTACGGCATCGGGGAGATTTGATACTCGTGGTTGCCCGGCGACGGATGCGTGCGATTGCGAAAACGGCCCCAGCGCGGCCCGTAGCAGTTGGCGAACTCGGCCGCCGTGCCGTTGAAGTAGGCGTTGTCGCCCGCCGTGAACACCACCGCGTCCGACATCCGGTCGATCAGACGCGCGGTGGCCTCCGCGTTCGTGCCGCTGTCGGTCGTCGTGCAGTCGGCGATGTCCCCGGCGCCCACAAACGTGATGGGCGGGGTCGGCGTCGGAATCGGCTGCGGGTTCGGATTGGGGTTCGGCGTCGTTGGAACAGTTGGGGTGGTTCCGCCCGTACATCCCACGACGATCAGGAGGGCGAAACCGACGACTGAGAGGACCCCTAACGGGTTCTTCATGGCCTCTTGAGGCAATTATTGTCCGCCTCAGCCTTGGTGTATAGTGCCGCCCATCCCCTTTTTAGCAGGAGCAGATTGCCCTGTCTTGTGCAGTTCCGTGCAGGGCGTCAAGGCTGATTTGGCCATGAAGGTGACGGAAGCGGACACGCCGGACCGACTGATTACCGCGGTCGAAGAACGCCGGCCGGCCCTGCTGGAGGTGATTCGGCGGGCGCGCCACCAGATCACACTCTCGCTCTTCCGCTGCAACGACGACGAGGTGCTCGACGAACTCGCGGCGGCGGCCGACCGCGGCGTCGCGGTCGATGTGCTGATTACGTCGCGCGCGAAAGGCGGCAAAAAGAAGATCGAAAAGCTCTGGCGGGCGCTCGAGCGCACCCGGGCGACCGTCCGTCCATATACCGATCCGGTCGTGAAGTACCACGCGAAATACCTCATCGCCGACGACGGCCCGGCCGTCGTCGCCTCGCTGAATCTCACGAAGAAGTGCTTCAGCAAGACGTGCGACGCCATGGTCGTCACCTACGACCCGGCGGTCGTCAGCGGCCTGCGGCGGCTCTGGGAGGCCGACTGCGTCGACGCGCCGATGCCCGACGATGTGACCGATAGGCTCGTCGTCGGCCCCGAGCGCGCCCGGCGCCAGCTCACGACGCTCGTGGAGCAGGCGCGCTCGAGCATCCGGCTGATCGACGCGAAGCTGTCGGATCCCGATCTCGTGTCGGTGCTCAACGCGCGGCGCGCGGCGGGCCTGACGGTCGAGGTGTTCGCGGCGAAGCGGCTCGGGGCCCTGAAGTCCCACGGAAAGATCATGCTGATCGACGATCGCACGGTCGTTGTCGGCAGCCTCGCGCTCACCGCCCTGAGTCTCGACTTCAGGCGGGAAGTCGCGATCGTCGTGACCGAGCCGTCGGCAGTGGCGGAGGCGGTCGATTTGTTCGCCGGGCTGCGCACGGCGTCGCCCGAGCGTCGCGACGCGACCGGCTCCGTCGGGGAGTTTCTGCTGTGAAACTTACTGCTCGCCTCGTCGTGGCCGTCTGCGTCTGTCTGCTGGCTCCGCTGGCCGGCGCTCAGACCGGGCTGCTGAGGTCGACTCCCCGGTATCGTTCGGGGAGCGAAGAAGCCACCGCGCGCTTGACGAGGCAAATCGATCCGCTGGCCGCCGTCTTTCAACCAGGCGGGCTCAACGGTCAGACCGGAACCTTCCTGGATTCGATGGACCAGCGCGATACGCGCACCCAGCTGTTTCGACTGGAGAGCCTCCTGCGCCTCTACCGGCACAAGTTCGGGTCGCTCAATCCGCATCTCCGTCAGGTCAAGGAGGTGGAGGACGGCCTCGGCGCCTACGCGTACGCCGTCGATTCAGTGGCCTTCGCGAAGGACAAGTTCAAGGCCGACAATCAGGCGCATCCTGCGGATGCGACGCGACTCGCCGAGCAGCAGCAGGTGCTCGAAGGCCTTGGAGAGAAGGAAGCCGCGGCGCGCGGCGTCTTGTCGAAGCTTCTCGAGCACAGCACGCTCGGCGCGGACCTGGGGCCGCTGCGGTCGCTGGTGGACACGAAACTCAGAGGCTGGGGCTACGCGCAGGACATTCCGTATGTCAAGCGCGAGTTCCAGCAGATGCTCGGCCACGTTCGCAACGGACGATTCGACTTCACCAAGCTCGAAGACGGTATTCACGAATTCCGCAGGCAGCTGCGCTGGTTTCCGATCACGGTCGATGCGCTGGACGGTCTGGTCCTCGTTCGAGACGACCCGCCGGGAAAGTGTCCCATCCCCGCTCTGGAATCGCTTGCGGGATCGCCGGCGGCCAAGAATCGCTACTCGAACCCTGCGCTTCATTTTCCCGCGTCGCACGCCTGCAGGATCTCGCGCTGCCTGCTCTGGCAGGTCGTCAAGACCGTCAGGGACCTCGGCCGGTTGAAGGACGAAGCGCAGGGGAACCTCGCGGTCGAAGCCGCGCTGGACTTCGACGACGACGACGTCGCGACGAGCAACAAGACGACGCCCGAAGAGACCGCACGCGCCGAGGCGATGCGGACCGAGCTGTTCAAGTCGCGCGCGCTCGAATCGCTCACGGCGCAGCTTGGCTCCTGCAAGCCGTAGCGCCCTCGACCGCCGATGGAGAAGAAGCCGCTGCGGATGTGCCGTGCGATGAGACGGAACCTGGCGATGATGCGCATTTGCCGGTGCGCGGTGCTGCTGTCGGCCGCTGCATGGCTGATGGCGCCGCGCGCCGTGGCCGCGCAGGATCGGTTGCCGCTCGCTGCCGGCGAGCCGCAGGAACAGACGACCGAGGCCCAGAAGCCGTCGAACGAACAGGAGCCGACGGAGCGGAAGGAGAAGAAGCGGAAGAAGGATGCCGTGAAGGTCGTCTGGGTGCCGCACCCGTCGATCCGCGTGGGCAAGCAGGTGCGCATCGATTTTCGAAGCCGCTTCCAGGAACAGGGGAATCAAACCCAGGCGTTGGAGGGCGATCAGTCCGAGCTCGACATCGTCAAGCGGCGTCTCGGGATCGAGGGCGAGCTGTTCAACAAGGCGATCGCGTTCCAATTGAGCCGCGAGATGGGCGGGCAGAAGTCCGTCACCACCACACTCGACACGCCCGACACGAGCGACGATCCGCTCACGGCGACGCCGTCGACCACCACAGTCAGCTCGAAATTCACCGTCGAGCCCTGGCGCGAGGCCTGGGTCGGCTACCAGCAATACTCGTTTGCGAGCGCGAAGTACGGCCTGTTCAAGATCCCGTTCAGCGTCGACGAAAACACCGGCGCGCACAATCTCGATTTCGCGTACCGATCGCTTGCCGCCAGTTCGCTCGCGCCCGGCCGCGACCAGGGCTGGATGCTGCACGGCCAGATCATCAATCACGCTGTCGGCTACGAGTACGGCGTCTTCCAGCACGACGGCCACAACGCGCACGTGGGCAGCAATCCCGAGCGCGTGACCGGCGGCCAGACGAAGGTCTGGCGCATCACGAGCGAGCCGTTCCGGAATGTCGCCTCGAAGTGGACGGATCTGGAAGTCGGGTACGCGCAAACCAGCAGCACGCTGGACGAAGGGCTGCCGAGCATCAAAGGCAAGACCTTCTCGGGCTTCGAGTTCTACAAGTCGCACTACTGGGTCAACGGCGCGCGCCGACGGACCGGACTCGAGTTCCGGTTTCGCCCCGGACCCTTCTCGCTGAAATCCGAGTACATGCGCGTCACGGAAGAGCGGCTGGGCCAGAGCGTTTACAACACGGATCTCTCGCCGCTCACGGCAACGGGATGGTACGTGAGTGGAACGTGGGCCGTGACGGGGGAGCAAAAGACGTTCGGGCTCGATGAGCCGAACCATCCCGTCCTGCGGGGAGGCGTTGGCGCCGTCGAGGTGGGAGCCCGCGTCGAGAAGCTCGCGTTCAACAGCGTCGCGGGCGAGCAGTCGCCGGACGTGACCGGGTCGCGCGCCGCGCGCGCCGACGTCGTGCTGCGCAACAGCGACCAGGCGGTCACCTTCGGCGTGAACTGGTATCCCAATCGATGGTTCAAGATTCAGTTCAACCTGATCAGGGAAGAGCTCGCCGATCCGAGTGAGGGACCGCTTCCGCTCCGGCCGTCGTTCTGGAGCAAGGTGGTTCGCTTTCAGTTGGGATTCTGATGCTGAAGGAACGGGTTCGGCGCGTGCTGATCGCCCTCGCCGCGCTGGCGGTGCTGTCGCCGCCGGCGTTCGCGCAGCCGCCCGACGCCGCCACCGCGCTGTTCAACGACCAGGTGGTGCACGAGATCAGACTCTCCGTCAATGCACGGGACCTGCAGCTGCTGAGGGAGCACTGGCAGGACGACACGCACTATCCCGCTGATTTCCGATGGAACGATCAGGTCGTGCGCAACGTGTCGATCAAATCGCACGGCGGCGGCAGCCGTCGGCCCAACAAGCTCAGTCTGAAGGTGGGATTTAATCACTACACGGCGGGGCAGACATTTCTCGGTCTCCAGTCCATCTTGCTGCGTAACAACTCGCAGGATGCCACCAACATGCGCGAGCGGCTGAGCATGCTGTTCTTCCGGAGCCTCGGTGTGGCGGCGCCGCGCGAGGCCCACGCGCGCTTGTTCATCGACGATCAGTTCGCAGGCTTGTACACCATCGTCGAAGAGTACGACACCGATTTCCTGCAAAAGAACTTCGGCGAAAACACCGGTTACCTCTACGAATACAAGTTCGACAACGCCGCGACGCTCGCGGGCCAGCCTCCGTTCGTTTTCCAGTACCTGGGGTCAGATCCGGCGCGGTACGTGCCGAGCCCGTTCGAACCAAAGACGCCTTTCACAGAGGTTAGCCCCCGAGGTGACGTGATCGCGAGTTTCGTCCGGGCGGTCAGCGATACGGGCGCGGCCGCATGGCGGACGAACGTGTCCGCGTTTCTCGACCTCGGGAGATTCATCCGGCATCTCGCGGTGGAGAACTTCCTGGGTGAGCAGGACGGGTTGACCGGCGATTACGGCCCCAACAATTTCTATCTCTACCGGTTCGCGAACACTACAGTGTTCAGGTTCCTGCCGTGGGACAAGAGCAACACGTTCTGGGATGCGCCGAGCGCCGATTACTACATCTTCCGGAACATCGTGGACGGTCCGGAGGATCATCGCAGCCTGCTGGTGTTGCGCGCCTTTCAAGAGACCGATCTCCTCAACCTGTACTTCGATACGCTGCTCGAGTGCGCCGCGTTCGCTGATCAGGGCGTGGCAGCCGATCAACCGGGATGGCTCGAGGCTGAAGTGAATCGCGAATACGATCAGATTCACGGCACGGCGCTCCAGGACACGATCCTGTACTCGAACGATCAGTTCGAGCAGGCTGTCGTGGACCTGAGGTCGTTCGCGCACGGCCGCAGCGCCTCGATTCGCGCACAGGTCGCGGCCGCCAGGCCACAGTAGGAGCAAGGCGAACATGGTTCGAGGTCGGTTTCGAGCCCTCGCCACGGTAGCCTTCGTCGCGGCCTTGCTGCCCGGCGTGTCAGCGGCTCAGACGACTGTCTCCGACCCCTCGGATCGCTTCTTCGATGACAGCGTGCTCCACGACGTGTACCTCTCGATCAGCGAGCGAGACTGGACGACGCTGAAGGAGCACTACCTCGAGTTCACCTACTACCCGTGCGATCTCACGTGGAACGACATCACGGTTCACAACATCGGCATCCGGTCGTACGGCACCGGCAGCCGCCGCCCCGCCAAGCCGGGGCTGCGCTTCGACTTCGATCGCTTCACGGGGGCGCAGACATTTCTCGGACTGCGATCGTTCATTCTGCGCAACAACTCGCAGGACGCATCTGGCATGCGCGAGCGGCTGAGCATGCTGATGTTTCGCCGCATGGGCATGATTGCCGAACGCGAGGCGCACGCCCGTCTGTTCGTCAACAACGTCTACTCCGGCCTCTTCACGATCGTCGAGTCGATCGATAGGAAGTTTCTTGAAAAGCAGCTGGCCGATAAGGGGGGCCATCTCTACGAGTTTCATTTCAACAACAGCGCCCCCGTCCCCTTCAACTTCGGATATCCCGGGCCGGACCCGACGCTCTACGCGCCGGCGCCGTTCAAGCCGCAGACGCTGGACGCCGATCCGCAGGGTGAGGTGCTCGAGCGACTCTTCTGGACGATCAACCAGGCGGGCGACGCGGTCTGGCGCACCGCGATGGACGCATACCTCGATCTCGGGCGGTTCATGCGTCACCTCGGCATCGAGAACTTTCTTGCTGAAGAGGACGGCGTCACGGGCGATTACGGACCCAATAATTTCTGGCTGTACCGCTACGTGAACACGACCAAATTCGTGTTCCTGCCGTTCGACAAGAGCAACACCTTCTGGAGCACGCCGTACTTCATCTTTCAGAATCTCACGACAGGGATCGCGAGCCACCGCAACCTGCTCGTGCTTCGCGCACTGGGCTATTCCGAACTGAGGGACGTGTACGAGAACACGATTCTGGAATGCGCCAACTCGATTCTGGCCGACCCTGCGCTGACGCCGAACGGTATCGTGCCGCCGGGCGTCACCCTGGTGCCCGCGGCGCCTGGTCAGCCCGGCTGGCTCGAGGCGGAAATCGCCCGGGAGTACGCGCAGATTCGCCAGGCCGCGCTGGACGATCCCGTGAAGCCGTATACCAATGAGCAGTTCGAGCAGTCGGTTCGGGATCTGACGGACTTCGCCCGGCGGCGTGCCGACTTCGTGCGCCAGCAGGTTGCCGACGACCGGGCGCAGCGTCGGTGACGGATTACCGTCGCGCGGCTTTGCGAAGCTCCGCGGACGTGCCGTCGATCAGCCGGCGCCGCTCCCGGCCGTTGTCGTCGTCGCCAACGATTCGATCGCAGCTGAACCCGACGAAGCCATCCGAGACCTCGCGTGCCCGCTGCCGCGACGCGTGGACGAAGCGGCGCTCGCCGGGCCGCGGCGCGAAGCGGAACAGGTTCGCCAGCCATACCGCGGGTAGCCCCGCGGCGCGGCCGAAAGCGACGGCCGTTTCGATGTACGGCGCGGCGACGACGGTGCGTCCCTCGAGGAGAGCGGGCCGGATCTGCCAGCGCAGTCTGAACGCCAGATCGGCGGCGTAGAGCAGCAGCAGCGTCCGCGGCGACGGCGCCCCGGCCTCCTTGTCCGCGACCGATAGATCCTGAAACACGCCGGAGGCGTCCCACTTGCTGATGCCGCCGCGCGAGCGCGATTCGAGCGCATGGCGCGCTGTCTTCAGAATCGCGTCGGCGTCGATCCCCTCGACCGCGATCAGGATCCCGCCGCTCGCCGTCCGGACGCCGTTCATCGCGGCGCTCCGCCGAACGCGAGCCACTCGGCGACCGCGTCGGCGTTCCACGCGGACCAAGGCCGCTCTCGCCCCTCGAGGAACAGCTCGCGAATCTGCCGGTGCTGGTCGCCGATCGACTGCTCGGCGTCGACCGTGATCATGTTGAAGATCAGTGCCAGCGACTCGTACTCGCGAATCACCCGCGCGATGAAGCGCTGATAGCTCTCGACCGGATCGTCGACCTCGGTGACGTCCTGGCCGGCCTCGTAGAAGTTCGGCGTCCGCGTCGCGGTCACGCGCTTGCCGGAGGTGACCGGCGACACGGCGAAGTAGAACACGAGATCCGGCCAGAGCAGCGGCTGATACAGCTTCAGGACCCAGTCGAGGTCGAGGCCGCGCGCGACGTCGCGCGCCAGCCCCGTGAACAGAAACCGATCGGCAATCACGAGCTTGCCGTCCCACAGCGCGGGCAGGATCGTCTGCTCGACACGGTGCCGGAAGTCGGCGCCGTGGAGCAGCGAGAATTCCTCGGGGCTGAGCGCGCGCACGCTCTTGCGGCTCTTGATGATCGGCTTGATCAGCTCCGACGAATTCCACTTCGTCGTGACGACGTCGTACCCCTCGGAAACGAGCCAGGCCTTGAACAGCTTGCGCTGCGTGGTCTTGCCCGAACCGTCGGGGCCCTCAAAGGCCACGAGGAGCCCGCGTTTTTTCGACCTGTCACTGAAATGCTGGCGCGCGGCGCGGCGGAGGGCCGCGCGTGAAAGTGGCATCGGCGCTAATAGTATCGCGTCGGGAGATCCACAATCACCTTTCGCCGAAGCAGCTCGGCGATCTCTCCCGACACACGCCCCGCCTCGATGGCCGCCATCGTCGACGGTTCGAGGGTGAGCTCCTCGGGGAGGTACTCGCGGCACGCGCCGTATTCCTCCTCGTAATCCGCCGACGGAAACGCCAGCCGCAGGCGCACGCGATCGCCGTCGGCCTCCTGGGCGTACAGCGGGTTCAGACGCAGCTCGCCCGCAGCCTTCGCCGGCGGTGCCGGCAGGGAGTGCGGGGCGAAGACGCGCGGCTCGAGGCTGGCCACGATCGTCAGCGCGGGGTTCGCGTCGAGCGTTGCCTTGTCGTCGCGCCGCGACAGGTCCAGCGGCCCGCCGCCGACGATATCCGCGAACAGCCCGAGCTCGCCGAAGATGTGAGGCTCCAGCGACTCGAACAGATGCGCGTAGCCCTCGGGCGGCAGCGGCTGGCCGTGCGACGGGCTCCAGGTCCGCTCGTTGTGCGCGTGGCCGATCACGGCCGCGCCGGGGGAATCAGTCTCAGTCGGCGGTTTCAGACGCGCCTCTGCGCCTCCCTGAAGCTGCTGACTGCGACCGCTCGTGTCGATGAGTCGCTCCATCTCGCCGACGAACTGCCGCTTCGTCCAGATGTACATGAACGCGTCGGTGCACATCGCGAACGTGAACGCGCCGCGCGCGAACGGCATCGGCGCGTTGCCGTCGCAGCACACCGGCTCGCAGCCGGGCGCGGTGAACCGCCGCGCGAGCCAGATTTTCGCGAAGTAGAGATCCGCGAGGATCGGCGGCGTGCTCGTCAGATCGAGCAGCGTGCGTGTGACGTGTCCCGAGCCGCCGCAGATGTCGATGGCGCGGCGCCCCGAGGCGGGGGCTCCGAGCACCGTCGACGCGACGGCGCGCACGACGGCCTGCGCGACAACGTAGGTCGGATCGGAGAAGCGATAGAGAAAATAGCCGCCCTCGAAGTTCGGTCCGAGCGCCTCGACGGCGTCGCGATACGTCGAGGTGGCTGACGCCGCCACCGCGTCGAACGCCTCGGCCTGCGCGTCGCTTTCGAGGCCGAACATCGTGCGGCGCGCGCGATCGGGCCGCTTCGCCTTCATCTGATCGAGCGCGGCCGTGGCATCCTCCTGCAGGTGCATCACCGGAATGCCGTCGATGACCGGCAGGTTGCAGCACAGGCAGGCCAGGACCCCGTTGACGATCTCGTCGCCGATGCGTTCGTGAAAATGCGACGGGTCGAGCTCGAGGTGCCAGCCGCAGTACGGGCAGCGCAGGACGTCGAGTGTCTCAATCCGCATGCTGCGTGTCGCCCAAATGTTCGAGCATCGGCTCGCCTGAGGTCTCGATCGGCGCGCGCCTGAACTGCTCGACGCCCAGCAACTGCCGCGCCTCGTCCTCGTCGATCCAGGCCATCGGGTTGTTCGGGCCCACCTGCGTCCGATGGCACCGCAGCGCCGCGAGCTTCCGCGGAACCCAATCGCGGACGTCGATGACGAACGACGGCGTGGGCGCGCTCAGACCGAACGCGTCGGGCGTGATGCCCCAGAAGCTCGGCGCCGACGTCATGCCGCCCCGAACCTGGGCCGCGTTGACGATACTGCGCATGACGCCGCGCTGTATCGTGACGAAATACAGTGGCGGTGCCTCCGCGCCAAGCGAGGCGATCGCGTCCCACGTGCGGTCGTGAACGCCGATGTGATCGATGTGCCAGTAGAGGCCGTCCTCGTCGAAGGTGATCACGGCGTCAGCGCGGTACTGCCGCACCGCGTCGATGATCTCGTTCTCGAACTGCGGCATGTCCTTCCATCGCAGGTTGCCGTCGGAGTGGTTCAGCACGATGACCTGGGCGACGCCGAGTATCGCGGCGGCTTCGTCGAGCTCGCGCGCGCGCACGCCGCCGAGATCGCCGTCGGGCACGAGCGCGGGATCGCTGATCGATCCCGCTTCGCCGCGCGACGCGCACAGGAGGATCACGCGCGCCCCGGCGTCCGACAGCCGCGCCAGCGTTCCACCGCACGCCAGCGACTCGTCGTCGGGATGCGCGAACACGCAGAGCACGGTCCGGCCCGCGAGCGACGGGTCGGACCGCTCCGCCACCCTCTTCGCGTCAACGGCCACGGCGGCTCTCGACGATGCGGGCGTACACGCCGAGGTATTCGTCGACCATGCGCGCGACGCCGAAGCGCTGGACGGCGCGCTCGCGTACGCGACGTCGATCGAGGGTGAACACGCGCGGCAGCTCGTGTGTCATCTGCTCGAGATCGTCGAAGATCATTCCCGTGACTCCCTGGTCAACGACTTCGCTGACCGCGCCGCGATTGAGCGCCGCGACCGGTGTGCCGCAGGCCATCGCCTCCGCAAGAACCAGGCCGAACGGCTCGCCGGCCTGAATCGGATACAGCAGCGCCCTTGCGCCGCCGTAGAGCTTGACCTTCGCGTCGAAGTCGGCCTCGCCGAAGTACACGATGTGCCGGCCGTCGACATGCGGGGCGACGCGCTCGCGATAGTAGTCTTCTTCGGCCGCCGCGAGAATCAGCTTCATGCCGATTCGCTTGGCGATCTCGATTGCCTGCAGCACGCCCTTTCCTTCGGTGAATCGACCGAGGAACAGGAGATAGTCATCCGGCTTTTCACGGAAGATGAAACGGTCGGTGTCGATCCCGTGGAGCACGGTGCCGACGACGTTCAGGCCGTCCAGAAGCGCGGCCTGCTCCTTCGAGATCGCGACGAACTGCGCTTCAGGGTAGTGCGACCACAGCGCAACCTCTGCCTCGCTCGGCGAGTGATGAAGCGTCTGCACGATCGGCGCCGGCGACAGCCGCGTGAACGCGAGCGAGATCGGGTAATACGCCGCCTCGTAGTGGATGATGTCGAACTCGGCCGCGCGCTCGACGGCGGACGCCATGTTCAGCATCTCGTACAGCTCCCACGGCCACATGCTCGCGTCGTGCCAGTAGCCGTGGGGATAGATCGAGTGCAGCTTCGCGCGCGTCGTCGAGTCTGCCGTCGCAAAGAGCGTCACGTCCTGGCCGCGCGTCACGAGCCCTTCGGTCAGGAGCGACGTCATCGACTCGACCGAGCCGGACTTCGGCGGCGGGATCGTGGTCGCGACCGGACCGACGTGCGCGATCCTCACGCGCCGGCGACCTCGAGCAGCCGGGGCAGTACGACGGCGGCGTCGAAGTGTTCGCGCGCGATGTCGAGCGCGCGCCGCGCATGGCGATCGTAATCCGCGTTGATGCGCTCGATTCCTGCTGCGGCTTCATCGAGTGTCGAGAACGCGAGCAGCCCCTCGCCGCAGGGGAGATGCACGGTCCAGCCGGTGTCCTGCACGAGGGCCGGACGCCCCGAGGCGAGATAGCACTCGGTGCGATCGCTGAACCAGCCAGAACGGTTCGCGACGTAGGTGTGCTTCGCGACGCCGAACTCGGCTTTCGAGCCGTGGATGAAGTCGCGGTACTCGGACGGCGTCCGCGATACGCGCATCGCGTCGACCGTGGTCCAGCCGTGCTGCCGAAGGAGCTGCTGCGGGCCGTTGATCGCGAGCTCGAAGGGCTGCGCGGTCTTCGTCGGCAGATCGATGAATTTCACGAACTCCTGATCCTTGTTGCCGCCGACGTCGGTGAAGCTCTCGATCTGCCAGGTCATCACGGTGGTGAAGCGATCGCGCGGCACGCGGTCGGTCCGCCAGTCCTCCATCGTAATCGGCTGCCACGTCTTGTGCCACGTGAACGCGCCGGTCGGCACGCGGGAGGCCGGCGTGCCGATGTTGGATCCGAACGTGAAGAGATGCGTGAAACGCCGGAAGAAGTCGACGTACCACGGCTCAGCTTTGGCAATGGCGAACTGGGTGAACGCCGGGTCCGAGTCGATGAACACGCGGCGCGGAACGGCGGCGTACTCGTCGCGCCAGAACCACGAGCCGCCTGACAGATTGACGAACAGGTCCGCGTCGGCCGCGTACCGCCGCACGTCGTCGCGCGAGCGGCCGTGGTAGGTCCCGTCGTAATTCACGAACGACCAGCGGTCGCCGAGCTCGTAGGGCTCCAGCGCGTTGTTGATGTACGTGATGCCGTAAGCGGGATCGGTGGCGCGCGTGTTCTGCACCGGGTCGTAAACGCATTCGCCGGTGTCCTCGATGTAGAAGACGTCGTGCCCGAGCGCGCGCAGGCCCAGGAGATACATCAGCGAGCACCAGGTCACACCGCCGAACGGGTAGCGGGCGATGATGCCCGCGAAGAGGATTCTCACGTCACCGTTTCGCCGCCTCGATGAGCTCGTCGACCGTTTCGGGCTCGTCGAGCGATTTGCCGACCGAGAGGCGCGCGCACATGCGGCGGTAGAGGTCGCTCTTCTCGAGCAGCTCTTCGTGCCGTCCGTGCGCGACGATGCGGCCCCCGTCGAGGACGAGGATGCGGTCGGCGTCGCGGACGGTCGAGAGGCGGTGCGCGATGACGATCGTCGTCCGGCCGGCGCGCAGGCGGCGCAGCGCGGCGAACACGATCTCCTCGGAGATGGCGTCGAGCGACGAGGTGGGCTCGTCGAGGATCAGAATCGGCGCGTTCTTGAGAATCGCGCGGGCGACGCTCAGGCGCTGGCGCTCGCCGCCCGAGAGCCCGCCGCCGGCCTCGGCAATCTGGCTCTCGTAGCCCTTGGGCAGCCGTGCAATGAACTCGTGTGCGTGCGCCGCGCGCGCCGCCTCTTCCACTTCCGCGCGCGTCGCGTCGAGCCGGCCGTACCGGATGTTGTCTTCGATGGTTCCCTGGAAGAGCACGGGATCCTGGAGCACGATCGCAATCGTTTCGCGCAGGGGCCGCACTTTGTACTGGCGGACGTCCACGCCGTCGATCGTGACGCGCCCGTCGGTCGTGTCGTAAAAGCGCGGGATCAGACTGACGAGCGTCGTCTTGCCGGCGCCGGTGAGGCCCACGAGCGCGATCATCTCGCCGGGCCTGGCGGAGAACGAGATGTCCTGGAGCACGCGCGCGCCGTCGGGATACGTGAAGCCGACGTGCTCGAGCCGGATGTCTCCCTTGATGGCGTCCGGCGCGATCGCGTTGGGCGCGTCCACCGTCTCCGGCAGCAGAGCGAACATCGCGCGCACGCGCTTCGCGCCGGCGACCGCGCCCTGCAGCTGTCCAGTGGTGTGCGCGATCGCCGACAGCGGGCCGTACACTGCGCCGAGATAGTTGATGACGACGTACAGCTGCCCGACGGTCAGGCGCCCGTCGATCACGAAGCTGCCGCCGACAATGACGACGAGCGCGGTGCCGAGGATGGTGATCGTGCTCACGACGACCGAGAACAGCGAGCTCTGCCACGTGATCGCGATGCGCGCCTTCATCGTCGTCTCACCGGCCTGCCTGTAGCGCTCGAGCTCGTGCGTCTCGCGCGAGAAGCTCTTGACCAGCCGGATCGCGCCGAAAGTTTCGTACAGCCGCTCGAGCAGCTTCGACTCGAGCTCCTTCACGCGCTCCTCGCGGTTGACGAGCGTGGACGTGTAGTACCGCAGCGACAGGTACAGGAACGGCACGACCGTGAGCGACAGCAACGCAATCGTGACGTTCATCCACAGCACGAAACCGAACATCACCAGCAGCGAGATCACCGACGTGGCGAGCGGAAACAGCCCGCTCATGACGAGATTCTCGATCGCGTACGCGTCGACGTCCACGCGATAGACCGCGTCGGCCGTGCTCGTCGTAACGTGGTGATGCAGGCCGAGGCCGGAGAGGTGTTCGAACAGCCGCCCGCGGAGGTCGTAGACCATGCGCTGGCCCGCATCGACCTGCACCTGCGTCCCCCATGCCGAGACGAACTGGTTGACGACCTGCAGCACGACACCGGCGATGACGACTGCAATGAGCAGCGCGAGTTTGTGCTGTTGCGCGATTGTGGCGACGTACGGCTGGATCTCCTTCGGAAACGGCGTCGTGCCGAGCAGGTAGTCGATGACGATCGCGAGCGGCCACGGCTGCAGCGCGCCGAGTGCGATCTCCGACACGAGCAGAAAGGACAGCAGCGCCACGCGCCGGTGATAGGGACGCAGGAACGTCAGCGTCCATCGCAGGAGCCCCGCGGTCGGGCGCGTGTCCGTCATCCGCCCACCTTTCGTGGCGGCAGGAGCGGCCGCGGCGGCACGAGGTTCGGCGCGATCTTCGGGATGATGAGCGGCACGACGCGATCTTGGCTCGAGTCGGCGACGTAGAGGAACCCGCGGCGCGCGTCGTAGGCCAGACGAGTCGGCGCGCCAAATGCTTCGCGCCCTTCGTCGCTCAGATCGCGGATGATGCCGTCTGGCCCGACGGCGCGCACGTGCCCGTTGTAGTAGTCGGCGATGAAAATCGTCACTTTGCCGCCGGCTTCGTGCACGACCGCGACGCCGGCCGGACCGGCCAGCCGCGCCTGCGTGGCGGGACCGTCGTCGCCCGAGTAGCCCCACACACCGCTGCCGGCGACCGTCGTGATGATGTGCGTCTTCGCCTCGACCTTGCGCACGCGGTTGTGGTGCATATCGGCGATGTAGAGATCGCCGTTGCGCGTGTCGAGCGCGACATCGCTCGGCATGTTGAGGTGCGCGCTCGTCGCCGGCCCGCCGTCGCCGACGTTCTGTCCGTCGCCAGGCGAGCCGTCGCCCGCGACGGTGTGGATGAGGCCCGTCTTGGCGTCGATCATCCGGATGCGGTAGTTGAGCGTGTCGGCGATATAGATGTCGCCGTTCGGCGCCGTCGCGACGGCGCTCGGCGTGTTGAGCGCCGCCTCGGTCGCCGGCTTCTCGTCGCCGTCGTACCCGTTTTCGCCGGAGCCGGCGATTGTGGTGATGACTCTCGTCGGACGGTCGACGCGTCGGATGCGATCGTTGTGCGAATCGGCGACGACGAGGTCGCCGTCGGGCGCGATCGCCACGCCGTCCGGCGTGTCGAGCTGCGCGACGATCGCGGGCCCGTTGTCTCCGGAGAATCCCGTGCCGAGATCGTGGTTGCCCGCGACCGGCTCGATATCGCCGTTTCTGTTCACGCGGCGGATGACGTCGTTGTTCGAGTCGGCGATGTACACGTCGCCGTTCGGTCCGACGACCACGCCGCCGGGCGTGTCGAGCCACGCCTCGATGGCGGGCCCGTAGTCGCCCGCGTACCCTTTCTTGCCGCCGATCACCGGACCGACCGCAGCCTCGCGCAGCATGAAGGTGCTCGCGCCGAGTGTGACGATCATGACGACGAAGATGATGGCGCTGCGGAGGCCGTAGATCCGGAGCAGCGACGGCGCGATGAGCGGCGCGCGCACCGGGCTCGACGGCATCGCGGTCATGCCGGTGCCGACCGTCACGCGCCGGATCCCGCGCCGCACGATCGCCGTCGTCTGCGCCGTTCGCCAGGCGCCGACGACGATCAGCAGCACGGTCAGGCCCGCGACGATCGCGCTCGAGACCGGCTGCCGCAGCGCGACGCCGAACGCGGCGCCGACCAGCAGCGCCGCGCCGAGCCCTAGCGCCGCGACGATGCCGAAGGTCGTCGGCCGCAGGTGGGTGCTGATACGCACGAGCGCCTTGCCGCCGGCGTGCTCTTCGACCAGCGCGCGCACGTCGAGCCAGGCCCAGCGGCCGACGAACGCGCTGACGTCGCGATCGTCCGACCACCCCTCGTCGATCTCGATCGTGCGGAGCGCGCGCGAACGGCGGAGCCAGTCCGTGAGCTGCGCGAGGACGCGCTCGGCCGAGGTCCACGTCTCGCTCCAGAACCTGTCTTCGATGACGCTGCCCGAGATCAGCAGCAGCGCGCGCCACGCCTCACCGGGTGACGGCCGCGGTCCCCGCGTCGTCTGCGGCTCGGCGGGCGGCAGCGCAACCTCGGGCGGCGACAGCACGCCGCGTATGCGGCCACGGAGCCGTGCGAGCGGCTGCAGGAAATGGAGGTACGCGACGGCCGCGCGATACCAGATTTTGCTGCCGGGCAGCGTCTCCACCTGCGAGCGCGTGGCGTACGCGATGTTCTTCACGATGGTCGCCGCGACGCCGATGAGGCCCGACCCGAGCAGCAGCGCCGACGCCCACGCGTGGCCGCCGATCGCCGCGACCACCGTGCCGCAGATCGCGAGCACGAACGAGATCACCTGCCACCGAATCGAGTGGGGGAGGAACGCGAACGGGTGGACGTCGGTGCGATAGACCGAGGGAAACGCCGCCGAGCCCCACACGCCGGCGTTGATCTTCGTGCCCCACAGCGATCGGATGAACGGCAGCGGGCTGTAGATCCGTCCGTGCCAGAGCAGGCGCCCGTCGAGGAACTTCTCGGGGTGGTGCGCCATCAGCCACGTTTCACCCTCGCCGTACCCGACCTGCTGCTTCCAGTACGCCTTCACCGACGATCGGTGGTGGTGCCAGACGAGCGCGGACGAGGCGAAGCCGATCTTCCAGCCGCGCGCCTGCAGGCGCCAGCAGACGTCGACGTCGTCGCCGGCGCGCAGATAGATGGGGTTGAAGCCGCCGATCGCGAGCAGCGTGTCGCGGCGAAACGCCATGTTGCAGCCCGGCACGTGCTCCGCGATGCGGTCGTCGAGCAGCACGTGCGTCGGCCCGCCGGGCGCGCGCGCGATGCACTGCGCCATCGGCGGATCGTCGGCCGGCACGACGTTCGGCCCGCCGGAGGCCACGACGTCCGAGTTCAGAAACGGCTGAACGAGAAACGTGAGCCAGTCGGGATCGACGCGCGTGTCGGAATCGGTGTAGGCGACGATCTCGCCCGCGGCTTCGGCGAGCCCCACGTTGCGGGCCGCGCTCAGGCCGGCGTTCGGTGTGTCGATGACGCGGACTTTCGCGAAGCTGCGGCCGATCTCGCTCGTGCGATCCTTCGAGCCGTCGTTGACGAGGAGGATCTCGTAGTCGGGATAGGTGAGCCGCTCGAGCGAGCTGAGATTGTCCTCGAGCGTGTCCGCCGCGTTGTATGCGCAGACCACGATGGAGACTCTCGGCCAGGCGCGCTGGCGCTCGAGCGGGAATGGCGCGCTCTCGAACGCGGCGGCGACGGCCGCTGCCGCGGGCTTGGCGCGCCGCTCCGCATCGACGAGACCGAACTTCCAGTCGTCGACGGTGTGGCCGCCGCGCCACCACTGGTCGGTCCACGCGAACGCGATCGCGCCGCATGCGCCTTCCTCGAACGCGGTGCGGACATGCATCGCGGTGATCTCGGCCTGGCCCGCTTCGCCTTCGCGGATGCTGTCGGCGCCCGCCTCTGCGAGCAGCAGGGGGCGCTGGCCGGCGATGTGCTGCAGCCGCACGAGGTACGCGCGCAGCTCCGGCTCGCGGTGCAGGTAGACGTTGAACGCGCAGATGTCGAAGATCGACAGGTCGAGGAATTCGGTCGGTGGAAAGTTGACGTAGGTGAACAGGCTCTCGGGCGATTTCGACTTTGCGCTGGTGTAGAGATCGCGCAGGAACCGCTCGACGCGCATGCGGCCGTGCCAGCGCACGACGCCAGCGGGAATCTCGTTGCCGAGCGCAAACGCCAGAATGGCAGGATGATCGCCGAGCTCGACGACCTTCGCGACGATCTCGCGGCGGATCGTACGCATCAACGCGCGGTCGTCGAGAAACGCGACATGCTGCGACCACGGCAGCCCGACCATGACGCGCAGCCCCTCCTGCGCGGCCGCATCGAGAAGATCGCGTCGCGGGGGCGTGTAGGTTCGGACGCTGTTGATGCCGAGATCCGCCATCTGGCGGAAGTCGGCTGCGACGGTGCGGATTGACGGGAACTGATAGCCGTCCGCGTCGGGCGCAAAGGTGCCGTAAGCGACGCCCTTGACCAGGAAGCGTTCGGCCCCCGCCTTCAGGAACTTGCCGTCGGTCACCAGGCGGACGGCTGCCGCCGGCCGTGGTTCGCGGCGAACGTGAGATGCAGTCTGGACCGCCGTGCTCACAATAGGTTTGATGCCCTTTGGCGGGCAACTTCCTATTGTATCAGCAGTTAGCGGTCGATTCGGACGCTGCCGCTGAAGGTCTTGAAACGGAGCACGCCGTCGCCCCCGCCTCCGAGCTCGGCCCGGAGGTTCTTGCGGCTCGTGCTGTGGAGCGTCAGCGGCATCTCCGAGTTGAGGTGTCCGCTGAAGGTGTTGAAGGAGACGGTCCCCCGCGCGCCTTCCGGCAGGCGCAGCTCGATGTTGCCGCTGAAGGTATCGACGTCGATCTGCTGGTTGGCTTCCCAGTCTTTCTCACGAATGATGATCGGCCCGCTGAAGGTGTGCGCCCGGACGGGACCGCTGACGTCGTTCAGCGTCAGCCGCGAGGAGAACCCGCTGAGCTTGTGCGATCCTTCGACCCCCTCAGCCGTGACCGGGGCGCTGAAGACGTTGACGTCGAGGTTCGTCCTGCGCGGCACCTTCACGTCGAGGTCCGTATCGACGACGTTGTTGCCCCAGGAATACCAGGTGTGATCGCGATGGTTGGCGTCGATGTAGACCGTGTTCGACCCTTCGGCATGGACGTCGAGGGTGATGCGGTTCAGTCGCTCGCGCGGCGCGCGGCGCACGGCGTTGACCACGACCTCGGCTGCGTTCGTTCCAGTGATCGTCACGCGGCCCGAGAAGCTCTTGAGAATCAGCTTGCCGCCGGGGTCGAGTTTGACCGTCCTGGAGACGTTCTCGGTCTCGTCATACCAGCGCTGCGCGGCCGAGAGGACCGACGGCACGGCGAGCGCACAAACAGCGAAGGCGAAAAGGTACTTTCGCATGGACCCTTTGACGACGTTGGCTGACCAAACGTTCGTCGTAATCCGCAAACTGCCAATCCGCAATCTGCAATGCGTAGTCCCCTAGTCCCCCAGGCCCCTAGCCCCCAGTCCCCGGCGCGTGTGGATTCAGCGCGCCGCTGTAGATGGCCATGCCGACGACCGCGTCCACGCCGAGCGCATCGAGGTCGTCGATCTCCTTCTGTGTCGAGATTCCGCCGGCGGCGGTTATCCGGCGCCCGGTGGCC
>Ga0066903_100000584_pt1 | contig 23523 bp, 17 predicted proteins | sample PanSoiMetaGPlot1_FD_67491 | JGI IMG/M metagenome (GOLD analysis project Ga0066903, IMG submission 67491) | Tropical forest soil microbial communities from Panama analyzed to predict greenhouse gas emissions - Panama Soil - Plot 1 (version 2) | ecosystem: Environmental > Terrestrial > Soil >... | reverse complement strand
GCCGGCGCTGGTCCGCCTGCTGCCGACCGCGCGAAATGCCCGGCTGCTCAACAACATCGCGTTCGCGCTGCAGCGCCTCGACGAGCGGGCGTTCACCCACGAGATCCAGCGGATGGTGACTCACAAGCAGGCGGTCATCCGGATGAACGCGGCATTCGTGCTCGGTGACATCCGACAGGCGAAGGCGCTGCCGCTGCTGGAACGGTCGCTGGCGGATCCGAGCGAGCGCGTCCAGCTGGAGGCCGTCATCGCGATCGCGAAGCTGGCGCCGGCGCCGGAGGCCGTTCGCCTGCTGGAGAAGGCGACCGCCAGCCCGAGCGCAAACATCCGCGCCGCCGCCATCGAGGCGGTCGCTGAACACGGAAACGAAAAGTCGATCCCGGTGCTCGAGAAGATGCTCGGTCAGACGGCGCCCGGTCCCCACGACGAGATGCTCCTCCACGCCATTAACCGGTTGAGCGGGGGGAAGCGATCGGATCTGATCTACGAACGCCTCTTCCGCGGCGACGACGAGGAGGTCCGCAAGCGCGCCGCGGTCGTGCTCGGCCAGGCGGGTGACGGACGGGTGCGCGCGTATCTGATCACCTGCTTCGAGACGGACCGCTGTTCGTTCTCCGAGATCGATCGATTTCTGAGCACAGAGGCCGCGAAGGATCCGGTCGTGGCGGGACACGTGCTCTGGATGTGGTTGCGCGGGCGCGACGATCTCTCCGGCCTGGTCGGAACGGTGCGGCCGACGGGGGCCAGCGCGCTCGCCGGAAGCGGTTTCGACGTCGCCGTCACGCGCGGGGACTGGCCGCGCGCCGGGCGGCTCGCCACGTTGCTCGGGGATCTGCACGCCGACGCCGAGCGCCCGCGCCTGCTGGCGGCCGCGAACGCCCCGGACGGCTGGCTCCGGGTGCGCGTGCTGGTCGCGCGCTGCCGCCTCGGCGACAACGACGCGGCGGCCGCGCTGCTGCGCGAGCTGGACGGCTTCCCGATCGACTGGCTGCCGGAGCTGGTCGACGCGCTTCACGGCCTGCGCGAGCCCGAGGCGCGCGCGCGTCTGGCCGGCGAGCTGGAGCGGCGGCAGTCGGGCCGCGAACCGGCCACGGCGCTCGCCGCCGCGGCGGTGCGCCTGCCCTGGACGCCGGACGCGGCGCTGCCGCGCCTGCTCGCCGGAATGAAGTCGACCGACGTCGTCGAACGCGACACGGCGGAGCTTTATCTGCGACACGATCGGACGCCCCGCGTGGGGGCCTTGCTCGCCGAGCGCCAGAGCAAGGAACGCGATCCCGAATTCCGTCTGCGCCTGCGGCGGCTGATCGATGTTCGCCGCGCAGACTAGTCGTCCCGAAGATCGTTCAGCCTGGATCCTCGGGATCGCGGCGGCGCTCGCCCTCCTCGTCTGGGATCCCGCCGCGCCGGCCGCGGATCCCAAGCGCGCGGTCACGTTGCTGGTCGCCGCCGCGGCGCTCGCATCGGTGCGCCGTCGCGATCCATCGCCGCTGCAGGTCCCGGCGGCCGCGCCCCTGTTCGTCGCGTTCGTCGCGCTCGGGGCGCTGTCGCTCGCCTGGGCGCACGGACCCGGCTGGACCGACCTCGCGACGCTGGCGGGCGCGGCGCTGCTGCTGGCCGGCGCATCCTTGCGGCCGCGCGCGGAGGCCGCCCTGCTGGCGCGCGCGACGGCGACCGTGCTCGGCGGCGGCGCCGCCCTCTGGACGTTGCTACAGGCGGCCACCGGCGCGCGCGGGCTCGACCTCCACGGTGGCCAGGGAAATCCCAACTGGCTCGGGCTGGTCCTCGCCGTGACGTTGCCGCTCTCGCTCTCCGCGTTGCTCGATGCTCGCCGCGGATCGCGCGCCGAGCGGATCCTGGCGCTGCTGGTCCTTCCCCAGATCCCGGCCCTGCTGCTCTCGCAATCGCGTACAGCGTGGGTCGCGCTGGCCGTCGCCGGCGCCTTCACGCTGGCGGACCCGCGCCTGCCCCTCAAGCGGAACGTCGCCATCGCGCTCGGTCTCGCGCTCGGCGCCGCCGCGCTGCTGCTGGTCGCGCCCGGCAGCGCGGCGCGGGCGCTCGGGGGACGGATCTGGATCTGGCGGATCGCGGCGCGCGCCGCGGTTGGCGCGCTTCCTCTTGGTGACGGCCTGGGCACGTTCCCAGGCCGGTTCCTCGAGCAACAGGGCGAAGCGCTCGCCGGGCTTCCGACGGCCGAGGCGGCGCGGCGCTTCGTGAATGCGACCAGCGCTCACGACGACTGGCTGGAGACCGCCGTCGAGACGGGCTTGCCGGGGCTCTTGCTGCTCGCTGCGGCGATCGGGGCCGGGATCGCGGCCTGCCGTCGTGCCGGCGCGCGCGCCGAGGCGGCCACGCTGATCGCCTTCGCGGTCGCGGCGCTCGCCGACAGCCCGCTGCGCCAGCCCGCCGTGCTCGCGCCGGTGGTGCTGGCGCTGGCGAGCGGGCCCCGGACCGTGACGCTGTCGACCCGCTCGCGGCGCGGCCTTCCCGCGGTCGTCGCGGCCGGGCTGCTGGCGGCCGCCGCGCTGCTGCCGATCGCGGGCTCGCGCTGGCTGGGCGCGCGCCTCGCCACCCGCGCGCGCGACGCCGACCCGAATCAAAAGGTCGCCCTGTTGTCGCGCGCGGCGCGCGTCGATCCCCGCTCCGGCGAGATCGCATTCGCGGCCGGCATCGCGCACCTCGAGCGCGGCGAGCCCCAGGCCGCCATCGCCGAGCTCGAACGCTCGCGGCCCGCCCTGCCTCAGGTCGCGACCGAGGTGGCGCTTGGCAACGCGCAGCTCATCGCGGGCCATCCCGCCGACGCCGCGGCCGCCTACGAGCGCGCCCTCTGCCTCGACCCCGGCTCGTTTCGCGCCCACGCCAACCTGGCCGTCGCGCTGCGCCGCCTCGGCCGGGACGACGAAGCGGACCGGCACCTCCGATCCGCCCGCCTCGTCTGGCCTCACCACCGCGCGCTCGCGGAGATCGCCGCCGCGATGGAAGCGGAGGACTAGATCCGATCCAGCGTCGGTCCGCCGAGCGACGACACGAGGAGGGAACGCTCCTGCGCATCCGGAGGAACAGAGACGGCAACGATCTCGGTTCTTCGCGTCACGAGATCGACGAGCGGGCGCGCCGTCCTGTCCACGTTGGCGGCAGGGCGGCGAATCGGGCCGACGCTCTCGATGCGCGACAGAACCCCTACGCCCAGGATGCCCAGGCCCGGTCGAAGCTCGATCTGCCGGACCCAGACGGGGCACGCATCACCCGCAAAATCATACTGCTCCGGAGCGACCGCGAAAGAGGTGCGCACCTCGGCGCGCACGTGGCCCGCGCCGACGGCTTCGCACCGGACCTCCGCCAGCTGCGTGCGCGCGCCGACGCGCTGGTGATCGCGAAGGAGCAAGATCGTTCCGACCGACATCGAGCCGGTCACGACCAGCGCGATCCAGAGCGCGCCCAGCGCCAGGTAGATCCCGCGCGGACGTGGCACGTGTGGAACGTCGAGCAACCGTCGAAGTCCGTGCCAGCCGAACATCAACGTCAAAACGGCCGCCGCGAACAGGCCACCCACCGCGACGGAAACCAGCTTGAGCGGGACCTCGTGCACGATTCCGGTCATCGCGTTGAAGGTAATCACTGACGAAGTCCGGCGAGCGCGTTGCAAGCGGCAGATCCAGGAACCGGGAAGGCGCGCCGGTCAGGGCTGCCGACGAAGGTCGCCCGTCGCCAGAGCGGCCGCAACGGCGATGAAGAAGATGTCGAACGGGATGCGATAGCGCACCTCGCCGGTCGCGATCGCCACCGTCACCGTCAGGGCCGCGACCGGCGCGAGGACCAGCGCGGTGCGACTGGTGAGGAAGGCCCGCACGCCGCGCCGAGCGACCAGCACGCAAGCGTACAGCGTCGGCAGGAAGAGCAGCACCACGAAGACGTACTGGAAGAGATGCGCGTAGGGCCACGACGCGTGCCCATACGACGGCCACATCGCCACGCCAAGGAACGTGTCGTAGATGTGATCGAGCGAGAGCACGATCGCTTCCCACGGATGCGCCGCGATCCAGCGCCACGCCTCCGCCGCGTTGGACGCGCTGTCGGTCATCACGAACGGGACCCTGACGCGATCGTCGTAGTGCCGCAGGTGCGATCCCGGGCTCCCGAAGAAGAAACCGTGTCCCTGATCTTCCGCCCAGTCGATGCCGGCGACGCGGCCGTAGTGCCCGAGCAGAAAATCGGCCGCCGCCTTGTTGCCCCCCACGCAGAAATGCCCGCGGTTCGCGCGCGTGCAGACCCGCGTGAGGGTGATCATCACCGGCGCGGCGCCGACGGCGACCATCGCCACGCGCAGCACCCAGGGTCGAAGCCGCGCGCGCCAGGAAGCGCCGCCCGATTGCGGCCCGCGCACGAGCAGCAGCGCCACGCCCTCTACGGCGAAGAAACCGATCGCGGCGAGCAGCCCGACGTTCTTCATCGAGATCGCGACGGAGAGCGCGAATCCGCCCGCCAGCGCGAGACCGAGCGCGACCGCCTGCCGCCGGGCGCCGCGCGCGGCCAAGAATGCGGCGAAGGCCAGGGCCAGCCACAAGATGAAGTGAATCTCGGACAGAAAGAGCGCCCCGAACTCGATGAACGGAAAGTAGAGGCTGGCGAACGCGAGCGCCAGACGACCGGTCCGCCGCCCGAATGCCACCGCCCCCAGCAGGCCGACCGCGAGCGGCACCAGGCAGCTGACCACGAGCTGGACAGTGGTGGCGCGCGCGAGCAGCGCGCCGCCGGAGCTGAGGAACGACAGCAGCGCGGGATACCCGAGCGGATGGGTCACGTCCCATGGCCCGAGCGGGATGCTGGTGTTGCGCAGCCGCTGGGCGAGGGTGACATAGAGGTACATGTCCGAATCGACGAAGCGCTCCGGCGGATGGATGTCGATCGTGTAGCGCACGCGCAGCGCCACCCCGACGAGGTAGACGAAGAAGGCGCCGAGGGCGGGGCTCCGGAGGACGGCGTCGACGCGCGGCGGGACGAAACGGGAGACGTCGAAGCGAGGGACTTTCACGCCGGCCGTACCCTAACACCGACGGCGGACAACCTGCGCGCGGGCTGTCAGTACCGAATGTCGACCAGGGTCTTCTTGCGCAGCTCGGTCAGATAGATCTTGGTCTGCCGCTCCATGTCCTTCTGGCGGAGCTGCATCCGGATGTCGTCCTTCACGTCGTCGAGCGGCTTCGCGTCCTTGACCTTGCGGTCGACCAGCTTGATGACGTGGAAGCCGCGGTCGGCGCGCACGGGGCCGCGCACCTCGCCCACCTTCATCGCGAACACCAGCTCCTCGATCGGCTTGGGCAGCATGTCCTTGCCGAAGTAACCGAGATCGCCGCCGTCGGCGCGCGTCGCCGTGTCGTCGGACACCTCGCGCGCCAGCTTGGCGAAGTCCTCGGTCTTGGCGCGCTCGAGGATCTTCTTGGCCTGCGCCTCTTTTTCGGCCGCCGCCGCCACGTCGGCGCCGTCGGGGATCGCGATGAAGATGTGGCTGGCGCGGACCTGGACGTTGGCGCTCCCCTTCATGTGGCGCTCGTAGTACGCCTTCACTTCGTCGTCGGAGACGTTGACGCGCGAGCCGACCGCGATGTTGATGACGCGAAAGCGCAGCAGCTGGCGCTTCAGGTCGGCGCGGTAGCTGGCCATCGACATCCCCTGCTGCTTCAGCGCCTCACGCAGCTGATCGTCGTCGATGTTGTTCTGCTTCTTGATCTCTTCGATCGACGAGTCGATCTGCTCGCTGGTCACGGTCAGCTTCAGCTCGCCGGCCTGCTGCAGGATCAGCTCGTCGTCGATCAGACGTTCCAGCACCTCGCGCCGCAGCGCCGAGGCCCGGGCCGCCCGCTTGTCCGGGTCGGTCACCCGGCTGACGTCGGCCATCAGCGGCGCGGCCTTCTCCTCCACCTCGCTCGCGAGCACGACGTTCTCGCCGACGACGGCGGCGATCTTCTCGACCATGCGCGCGCCGGCGACACGCGGCGCGGTCACCAGGGCGGCGACCGGCAGCAGAATGGCGGCGGCGCGGATGGCTTTCATCGGCTACGGCTTGCCCTGCGGCGCGGGCCGCATCGCCGGGGTCCCCGGCGGCGGCTGCATCATCGGCATGCCCGGAGGACCTCCGAGCGACATCCCCGGCGGCGACATGCCCGGACCCGGAGGGCCGCCCGCGCCGGCGCCCGTGTCGATGACGACCTTGGACAGGTTCGCATCGTTGACCTCGATGTTGGCCTTCTTCTTCAGCTCGGCGACGAAGTTGTCCATCGCCTTCGTGCGGGTGTCGCGGAACAAGCGCTGCTGGATCTGGTGCTTCACCTCGGCCAGCGGCCGGCTGAAGCCGGGTCGCTTCTGCGTCAGGCGGATGACGGCCCAACCCTTGTCGGTCTTGATCGGCGGCGCCACGTCGCCGACCTCGCCCAGCTTGAAGGCGGCCTCGACGATCGGCTTCGGATAACGGGTGGTGTCCTTGTCGAAGAAGCCGAGGTCGCCGCCGCGCTGCTTCGCGTCCTCGTCCTCCGAGTACTTGGTGACGATATCCTTGAACTGCTTCTGATCGGGCGTCGGCACCGCCGCGGCCTTGGGTAAGGCCTTCGCTTCGGAGTACGCCTTGTCGGCCTTGCCCTTGTCCTTGGCGGTCACCTCGCTGATCCGCACCTCATCCTTCTGATTGAACTCAGCCGGATGCTCGTTGTAGTACTTCTCGACGTCGGCGTCGGGGACGTCCTCGACCTTCAGCTTCGATTCGAAGTCCTTCTGAAGGAACTTCGAGATCATCTGCTGCTTCATCACCCGCAGCACCTCGGGGTCCTTGTCGTATCCGCGCCGCTCGGCCTCGTTGGCCATCACCTCGAACCTAATCAGGCTGTCGAGGAATTCTTTCTTCTTTTCGTTGCTGGTGTAGCGGGCGCGCACGAACGGCGACTGCTTGTTGATCCGTTCCTGCACGTCGCCGACGGTAATCACCGCGTCATCGACGCGCGCGACCACCTGGGAGGAGTCGCCGCCCCCACCCGTCGGAGCCTTGCTCTTGTTCTTTTTGCAGGCGGGCGCGCCGAGCGCGAGACAGGCAGCCACGGCCAGCGCGGCGCCACCGAAAAGCGGATGGGATGGGGTTCGCATCCGCGAGAGATTACACGCCTTTCTTTCTAGATCCAGCGGATCGGACCGGCGTGGTGGTACAGCCGGTGGGTGTGGGGAACGAAATGCAAGAGCCCGTTGACGACCGTGATCACAGCCGCCGACACCAGCAGGCCACCCAGCGTTTCGATCGCGAACGAGCCGATCAGCTTGTCGGTCAACCAGAGCAGGACCGTATTGACGATGAAGGGCACGAAAAAGAACAGCAGCCCGAGCGTGAAGATGGCGGGCACGAACAGCACCGCCCGGATGAACCACCCGAGCAGGACGTTGAGGACCGAGAAGACGATCGCCACGACGATCGCCGACCCGATGCTCTTGATCCGGACGGAGGGAAGGAAGCGCGCCAGCAGCAGAATCGTGCCGGTCAGAACCGCGATGTGCAGGAGAACGTGCGTGATTCCCATGGGGGCCAAGCTTAGCAGGCAGTGGTTGGGCCCCCGCCGGCCGGCTGGGGTTGCCTCGTAAGTACCCGGTAAGAAACCGTTTCCATAGGCGATTTTTGGGGCCTCCGTGAGCCGTCCCGAGGGCCCCCGGAGACTGGTTGCGACATGAAGGCCCTTAAGGTCGTGATCTGGTCATTGGGCCTTCTGGCCCTCGGGTGTGCGCCGACGGAGACGAACGGGACCGGCTCCGGCGGCAGCGGTCAGACCGGCACCGCCGGCACGACCGGCAGCGCCGGCACGACCGGCTCCGGCGGCAGCAGCTCCCCCGGCACGGGCGGCAGCAGCTCCCCCGGCACCGGCGGCAGCAGCTCTCCCGGTACGGGCGGCAGCAGCTCCCCCGGCACCGGCGGCAGCAGCTCTCCCGGCACGGGCGGCAGCAGCTCTCCAGGCACGGGCGGCAGCTCCGGGACGACCGGCGCGGGCGGCAGCTCCGGGACGACCGGCGCGGGCGGGACGGCCGGCACGACGGGACGGGGCGGCACGACCGGCACCGGCGGCGCGGCGGGACGGGGCGGCACGACCGGCACCGCGGGCACGACCGGCACCGCCGGCACGACCGGCACCGCGGGCACGACCGGCACCGCCGGTACGACCGGCACCGGCGGCGCGACCGGCCTCGGCGGATCGCCGGTGACGGTGTCGTCGAGCTGCAAGACGCCGACCTGGCCGACCGCGCAGGGATCGACGGTGACGATCTCCGGCACGATGAACGTCAGCGGCACGTACGACGGCAAGATGGCGCTGCACGAGGGCACCCTGAACGACTGCTCCGCGGGCGATCAGGGCAGCACCAAGCCGATCCTCGACGTCGCCGACGGCGGCACCGTCAAGAACGTCATCTTCAGCGTCCACGTTGGCGACGGCATCCACTGCGAAGGGAGCTGCACGATCGACAACGTCTGGTTCAATTATGTCTGCGACGACGCCATCTCGATGCTGGGCGGATCGGGCAAGACCGCGACGATCACGAACAGCGGGTTCAAGGGCGCTCGCGACAAGACCATCCAGCACAACGGCAACGGCAGCACCGTGGTGATCAACAACGTGTACATCGAGACGGCGGGCAAGCTGTATCGCTCGTGCGGCCAGGGCTGCTCCAGCTCCGACAAGCGCACGGCGATGATCAGCAACGTCGTCGCGATCGGGACCGACCAGATCGCCGGCGTCAGCACCAACGACCACGCCACGCTCAGCAACATCTGCACGTACCGGGTCAGCACGATCTGCCACAACTACCAGCCGGGGTCCGACACCGACGCGACGACGGGCGCCAACGGCACGGGTGAGGGGCCGTCGGCGAACTGCACGTACAAGCCGTCGGACACGCACGGCCTCGTCGATCACGTGAAGGCTGGAGTGCTGACCACCGATGTCATATGCACCGGCAGGAACTCCGCGAAGGACGGATCGACCAACAACACGGCGTGCGTCACGGGCTTCGAGAACTGCCTCAACGGGTGCGCTCCTGGCCAGTACGGCTTCAAGCAGCTGAGCTGCTCGGCCGGCAAATACGCCGCCAGCGGCTCGGGCTGCGTGATGTCGTCGGACGCGACGGTCGCGAGCAACCTGAACGGCACCCTGCATTCGGCGAGCGCGACCGCAACCGAGACCAACAACAACAACTGCACGTCGCAGTGGGCCTGGGGCACCGACGGCAGCGGAAAGTACTGCGTTTGCGTGTTCAAGCCCGGCTACTACCAGGCGTCGTCGATGAACTCGACTTCGCCGTCGAGCTGGTGGGTCTGGGACTGCCAGTCCCAGTGGTGGTAGCGCCGGGCTAGCCGCTGAGCAGGCCCTTGAGCTGCTCGAGGCGCTTGCGCGCCGCGGGCAGGCGGTCGCGCTTCTCGGCCTCGTCGAAGTTGTAGGCGAGGCGCATGTCGGGCGTCAGCTTGAACCGGCTGCCCCGCGCCGACACCAGCTTCTTGACCCGGTCAGGATCGAGGCCCGCATCCGCCGCGAATGACAGCACGATGCGCGTGGGCGCCAGCTCGTAGGCCAGAGCGCCGAGCGCGCGGACGATCGTCTTGTCGATCATCACCTCGCCGAGCAGCTGCGCCTCGTCGGGCAGCGGTCCGTAGCGATCGTTCAGCTCGGCCAGCGTCGCGCGCACGCCGTCCTCGTCGCGCGCCTGGGCGAGCCGGCGGTAGAACTCCAGCCGCTGGCCGGTGTCGGGAACGTAATCGTCGGGGATGTACGCGGGCACGTCGACGTTGATCTCCGGATCGTGCTCGGGCTTGATCGGCTCGCCTTTCAGCTCGGCGACCGCCTCTTCCAGGATGCGCGCGTAGGCCTCGAAGCCGACCGCGGCGACCGCGCCGTGCTGGCGCTCGCCCAGGAGCTCGCCGGCGCCGCGGATCTCGAGATCGTGCGTGGCGACCTGGAAACCGGCGCCGAGCTCGGTGAACCGCTGTAGCACGGCCAGCCGCTGCTTCGCCTCGGGCGTGATGCGCGCGGCGTCGTCCGGCACGACCAGGTAGCAGAAGGCGCGCTCGCGCGATCGGCCGATGCGCCCGCGCAGCTGATACAGCTGCGCCAGCCCGAAGCGATCGGCGTGGTTGACGATCATCGTGTTGGCGCGCGGGATGTCGAGGCCCGACTCGATGATGGTGGTGCAGACGAGGATGTCGTAGCGCCCGTCGACGAAGTCGACCATCACCTTCTCCAGCTCGCCCTCCGCCATCTGGCCGTGGCCGATTGCGATGCGCGTCCCTTCGGGCGCGATCTCGGCGATGCGCTTGGCCAGCTCGCCGATGTCCTCGATCTTGTTGTGGACGACGAAGACCTGGCCGCCGCGCGAAAGCTCGCGCTTGACGGCGTCGCCGAGCAGCGGGGGGTCGAACCGGCAGACGAAGGTCCGGATCGCCAGCCGGTCGGCGGGCGGCGTCGCGATGATCGAGATCTCACGCAGCCCACCCATCGCCATCTGCAACGTGCGCGGGATCGGCGTGGCGGTCAGCGTCAGTACGTCGACCTGTGTGCGCAGCTCCTTGAGGCGTTCTTTGTGGCCGACGCCGAAGCGCTGCTCCTCGTCGACGACCAGCAGGCCCAGGTCCCGGAAGCGGACGTCGCGCGACAGCACCCGGTGCGTGCCGACGACGACGTCGATCTTCCCTTCCGCCAGCGCGGCCACCGTCTTCTGCTGTTCCGTCTTGTTGCGGAACCGCGACAGCACCGCGACGCGCACCGGAAAGTCGGCGAAGCGATCCGAGAACGTCACGAAGTGCTGCTCGGCGAGCACCGTGGTGGGCGCCAGCACCGCCACCTGCTTGCCGCCGAGGACCGCGAGCAGGCTGGCGCGCAGCGCGACCTCGGTCTTGCCGTAGCCGACGTCGCCGCAGATCAGGCGATCCATCGGCACGCCGTTCTGCATGTCGCCGAGGACGGTCTCGATCGCCTTGGCCTGATCGGGGGTCTCCTCGAACGGGAACGTCTCCTCGAAGGCGCTGAACACCGCGTCCGGCGGCGGAAACGCGTGCCCCTCCAGCGCGGCGCGCTGTGCGTACAGCTGCATCAGCTCCTCGGCGATCTTCTTCGCCTCGGCCGACACCTTGCGCCGCTTCTCCTGCCAGGTGCGGGCGCCCAGCTTGTCCAGCTTCACCTCGCCCGCCTCGCCGCCCAGATAGCGGTGCACGGCGCCGATGCGATAGACCGGCACGTAGACCGAGCCGCCGTCGTACTCGAGGTGCATGAAGTCGGCCGGGACGCCGCGCACCTCCAGCTTCTTGAGACCGCGGTAACGGCCGATGCCGTGCTCGTCGTGGACGACCGCGTCGCCCTCGGCGATCTCGCCCAGATCGCCGAGCGCGGCCGCCTTGGTGGCGCGCGCCTCGCGCAGCGCGCGCGGGCCGAAGATCTCCTCCTCGGCGACGACCACCAGCCGATCGGCGGGCAGGACGAACCCGCGCCGGAGCGAGCCGCTCAGCACGGCCAGCGCGGCGCCGCCTTGCGCGAACACGTCGTGGCCGGCGCGCGGCGGCGGGAGATCCGTGGCGAGGCCGAGCGCGCGCAGCAGCGCCACCAGCCGTTCGGCGTGCGTCCGGTTGGGCGCGACGACGCGCACGCGGTGGCCGGCGTCCAGCCAGCGGCGCATCCGATCGCGCAGCGGCGCGCCGATGTCGACCTCGCCTTTTCCGCTGCCGCCCGCGGCCGACCGGGCCTGATGCAGGTCGGCCCGCAGCGTCGTGTGCGGCTCGGACTCGACCCGGATGCGCGGCGGCGCGTCGGGCGGGGGATTCACGCGCACCACCTCCACGGCGCGCAGCTCGAGCCGCCGCCGCGCCGCCAGCGCCGCCGCCGCCTCGTCCTCGACGAGAACGAAGTCCTCCGCGGGCAGCGCCAGCCGGTGCTCCACGTGGCGCGACAGCGCCACCTCGCGCAGGCGCGTCGCCTGGCGGCGCGCCTCGTCCAGCACCGCCTCCGGCTCCTCGACCACGCAGATCGTGGTCTCGGGCAGGTAGTCGAACAGCGGCACCATGCCGGCGTGGAACGCCGGCGCCAGCGCCTCGATGCCGAAGAACTGTTCCCCCTCCTCGATCTGCTCCAGCAGCCGCCGCGTCTTCGACGACGGATAGACCGCCGTGTCCGCGGCGGCGAGGACGCGCGCCCGCGGATCGGCGCCCGCCGTCGGGATGGTCTCGCGCACCGGATGAACGTAGACCGCGTCCAGCGGGCGCAGCGTTCGCTGCGTCGCCGCATCGTAGAGCCGGATCGATTCCACCTCGTCGCCGAACAGCTCGATCCGGACGGGGTGCTTGTAGATGGGCGGGTAGAGATCGATCACCGCGCCGCGCACCGCGAACGTCCCCGCGTCCTCGACGACGGGCGAGCGCGAGAAGCCGGCGCGCACCAGCGCCGCGACGGTCGCGTCGCGATCCAGCGTCGAGCCGGACGCGATCACCTCGCACAGCGAGTCGAAGGGGCCGCGCGGCACCACCCGCCGGAACAGCGCCGCCGCCGACGCGACCAGCACGCGCGGCGCAAAGCCCTGCGACAGCCGGAAGAGCGCCGCCATCCGGCGCAGCGTGGTCCGGCGATCGGCCTGGACGTCGGCGTAGGGCGACGCATCGGGCGCCGCCAGCTCGAGAACGGGCGGCGGCGCGAGCGGATCGTCCGAAGCGCCGGCCGCGGGCAGGAAGAACTCGAGATCGCTCGCTCGCATCTCCGCCGTCTCCTCATCGGGGACGACGTAAAGCAGCGTCGTATCGGGCGCGGCGCACGAGGTCGCGATCGCGGCGCCGAGCGACCCGCTGGCGCCGTACAGCTCGACCGCCCGCGCCCTTCCGGCGAGGAGACCGCGGATCGCCGCCACCGCGTCGGTGAAACCGTACACGGCCGATCCCGGCAGGGGATCGGGCGCGCCCGCGACGTCGTGATCCGGCTTCGACTCCATTTGAAGCAGCGGCGTATTTACCTCAAACTGCGCCCCGTGGCTGGGACGACGACGCTGGGCTTGGCGGTCGTGCTTGCAGTTTCCTCGACTCCGGTGACCGACGCCGCCGTCCGGACCGAGGTCGACCGCCTTGTCGTCCAGGTCTCCGCCGCGCGCCACCTGCCGTTCCGGGGCGCCCTGCAGGCGCGCGCCATCACGCGCGACGCGGCGGACGCCCAGGTCGCGGCGGCGCTGGCCGCCCGCATCACCACCTCCGACCTGGGCGCCGAGGAGCAGATGTTCAAGCGGCTCGGCCTGATCGCGCGCGCGGCCGATTACGCGAAGTTGTGGGTGGCGGGCCCTTCGACCGCGACGGTCGCGACCTACGACCCGGCGTCGCGACGGCTGCTGGTGCCCGATTTCTTGCCGCTCGACGGTCAGCGCGTCGCGCTGATCCACGAGATCGCGCACGCGATCGCCGATCAGCGTTTCGACCTGCGCAGCTTCCTGGCGCCGCCGCCCCAGGCGCTGAGCCCGCTTTCAGGCGACGCCGTACGGGCGCGGCTGGCGCTGGTCGAAGGGGACGCGACCCTCACGACGCTGGAGGTCGTCGACCCGAGCGGCGCGTTCCTGCGCCCGACCGCGCTGGCGTCGATCGCCGATCGCCTGCGCGCCGCCGCGGGCGAGGGGCGCCCCGGCTGGCTCGGCGCGCTGGGCCGCTTCGTGCACGTCGACGGCCTCCTGTTCGTCGCGCGCGCGCGGGGGCGCCAGGCCTGGCCGGCGATCGACGCCCTCTGGCGCGATCCGCCCGCGTCGTCCGAGCAGCTGCTGCACCCGGACAAGTACGATTCCTGCGAGAGCCCGATCCCGATCCCCGAATCGGCGCTGCCGATGCTGCCCGGCTTCGACGCGCCGAAGACCAGCGACGTGCTGGGAGAGCTGGTGATTCGCACCTGGCTGTCGACCGCGCTGCCGGCGGACGTCGCGGCCCGCGCGGCGGCGGGCTGGGGCGGTGATCGCGCGGCGCTCTACCGTCCCGCCGCCCCGGCGGCCGAGGGGGGCGCGCCCGCGCCCGGCGCGGTCGCGGCGCCCGCGCTCGGGTGGCTGACGGTCTGGGATGACGGCGGCGAGGCCGACGACTTTGCCCGCGCTGCCGCCGCCGTGGCCGGCGAAGCGAACGTGCAGCGACGAGGCGACGCGGTCGCGCTCTGGTTCGGTCCGTCCGACGCCGCCGCGGAGGCGCTCGACGGTCTGCTCGACGGCTGGCGATCCGCGACGCTCAGCGAGCGCCGCGCGCACGCGGGCGGTCGGCGCGCCCACGCGCCGGCAGAGCGCCAGTCAGGCGGCTGCGCGCGCGCTGCGCGGTGACCGCGCGCGATTTGCGGAATTCGCGCGCCGACAAATCAATGAACGACCCGACTGGTTCGGGCCGATCATTTCGCCTAACACTCCCCGCGTCATTGCAGTTCATTGCAATGGTTGTTTGAGCAATTGAAACAAACGTGTGGGAGGAGCTTGTAACATGAAGATGACGAGATTGTGGAAATTGGTTCCCGGTGGTCGCGGTCTCTGGCTGTTCGGATCGCTGGCACTGGCCGCTTGCGCAGATCAGGGCAGCGTCTCCGATCCAGTCACGCAGATCGAGAGTGCACTCGGATCACCGACGGGCGCGCAGGGGTGCGTGGTGGGCACGGCCACCCTCCGGATCGCCCAGCGCGTGACGACCACCGGCGGGCTGGCGGCGAACGGCCTGGTCATGGAGTCGGGCGCCGTGGCCAACGGCGGCGCGAACATAAACAACGTTGCAGGCGCCGTGGTGCGGATTTCCGGCGCAACGATTAATGGCAACGTGAGCATTGCGGGCGCAGCCCCGTCCCAGGCCAATGGCGAGCTGATCAACGGCGCCGTGATCAATGGCACCGTCACGACCGGCGCGGGCCGGCAGGCGGTCCTGCCGACCATGACCGTCGCCGCTGGCATCATCCCCGTCACACGGAACAGCAACGATCCCGCCCTGAACCTGGCACCCGGAAATTACGGAGCTGTCAATTTGAACGGATCGACCACGACGTTCTCGGCGGGGACGTACAACCTCGCGTCGCTGACGGTCAACGCGGGCGCCACGGCCGTCTTCAATACGACCGGCGGGGCCATCAACATCAACGTGCAGGGGACGATTGCGATCAACGGCGGCACGCTGACGGCGGCCGATCCATCGCGGGTCACCTTCTACAGCAACAGCGCCGCCTCCAACGCGGTGACGATCAATACCGGAATCACCAGTTTCCCGGGGACGGTCACCGCGCCGAACGGGGGTCTGACCGTCGGCAGCCGGATCACGCTGAACGGCTGCGTGGGGGCGAAGAACGTCGACATCGAGCCCGACTCGCGCGTCAACACGACCGGGACTTGACGATAGTCACCGCTGCGCGGGCACCGCTCCCGAACCTTCGCGGGGGCGGCGCCCGCGCGAGATTCACTCCACCTTCGCCCTACCGCCGCCGTCAAGGCCCGCCTGGGCCATCTGTGCGGGCGTCAGCACCGCCGCCAGCGACGGGCGCAGCGCGTTCAGCAGGCGCTCCTCGATCTGTTGCCGCTCGGCGCGCACGCGCTTGGCGTCGTCCTCCGACAGCACGCGCGAGCCCCCGTCGGACGCGCGCAACGCCCGCAGCGTGGGGCTCTCCTCGGCGGGGCGCAGCGCCTGGGTACCGAGGATCAGCAGCACGCTATCCCGCTGTTCGGGAGAGAGTCCCAGCGGCTGCAGGCGCAGGAACAGCCGCCGTGTCTGCTCGTTCTTGTTGATCGCCGCCAGCGCGCGCGCGGCGCCGACCGACGTGAGCGCGGGCGGCGCCGCGTCGGGCGGCGCATTCCTGTTCGGCGCCGGCTGAGGCAGGGGCCCGGGCGGCGGCGCGAAGGCCGCCCCGGCCATTGTCCGTCCCACCGGTGAGGAGGCCGATCCGGCGGCGGGTCCGAGACCGGCGTGGCGTACGACCAGAAATCCAATCAGCGCGACGCCGGCGACGGCCGCGGCGATACCGAGCCGCCGCCGTCCGCTCACCCGAGCACGAGGGCGGCCTCCAGGATCCGGCCGTCCCAGAACTGGATCTGGACGACGTACGTTCCCGCCGTGAGGCCGGTCGTGCCGAGGTTGCAGGTCCACTGCCCGGACCCGAACTTGAACACCGTGTCGCCGCCCGTCGGGTTGACCGTCGTGACGACGCCCGACGCGACCTGCAGCACGGCGACGATTCGCGGCGCCGCGGCGTTGGCGCTGGTCACCGCGGCGCCGCCGAGGGAGCCGGTCAGCTTGAGCGGGATCGTCCGCCCGATGTTGAACGAACCGCTGGGCGTCGGCGCCACGAAGGTGAAGCTCTGGAGCGCGAACAGGTCCAGCCCCTGGGAGACCAGGTCCGCCCCCGCGGCGGGCGCGAACAGACCCGCCATGGTGGTGAAGTAGCGCTTGAGCGTGGTGGTCCGGCCCTGGCTGTCGTGCGCGACGACGGTCAGCGGACCGGTGCCGATGGTGGTGGCCTTCGAGAACGTGCCACCGGTGACGGGGGCGTTGGCGCCGTTCACGCTCACCTGGACGCCGGGATCGCTGCTGACGACCGTGCCGGTGACTGTCACGTTCCCGCCGGCCGCGCCCGGAATCGGCCGCACGGTGAGGAGCGCCGGCGCGCCGAAGTCGGCGGTCAGATCGTCGTCGGGCTCGAGGTCCAGTTGGCGGCTCTCGGAGAAGAAGTTGAAGTTGGCGTCGACGGCCCCCGAGCTGCCGTCGTAGCGCCCGGGCGGCAAGGTCGCGTGCGCGACCACGGCGCTGCCGTCGAAGCTGAACGCATTCGAGTTGGCCGATGTCACGTCGAGCAGACCGTTCGGCAACGTGTACTGGCTGTTCTGGGCCGACCAGAAGAAGGAGGCACCGCCCGCCGGGGGATTGAGCGTCACGCTGGCGACGCGGAAATCCGCCGCGGGAACATCGACGGTGATCGTCCCACCGGCCGTCACGTTGCCGACCAGGACCGACAGGTCCCCGCTCTGCGGGGGCACGAACGGAGGCCCGATGCGGTTCGGCATGGTCGCCACCCCGAAGCTGGACGACGCCGAGCCGTTCGCGATCGGAAAGCTGTATGCGTAGCCGATCACCTGGGCGGCCCGCAGCAGCCAGTTCGCTCCGCGCGGGTCGAGGTTCAGCTCGTAGTGCTCGCTCAATCGCATGGGCGGCTGGGCGATCACGCTGGGCGTCCACCCGGCTCCCGCGATGTCCGTGCCACTGTTGGGGATCCCCTCGAAGGTCGGGACCTGGATGCTCTCCTGGGAGATCGCGCCCCAGCGCCGGACGTCCACCACGAAGTTGCCCGCGATGATTCCCGGCGTGAAGGTCAGTGGCGCGACGGCGCTGCCGCCCGGCGGCAGGTCCACGATGATCTGGGCGCCGCCGCTCATCGCGGTTGACGACTCGATGATCCCGAGCAGCCCGTCGGGGCTGTTCAGCCGGCGATTCGCGGTCGCGACGATCCGCCATTCCCCCGACAGCGCGGGGGCGACGTCGAACGTCGCCGCCGCTCCCGGGCCGCTGCCGGAGTTGACGGTGCGGATACCGGCGCAGTCGCCAATGGTCGGCCCCGAAGCGAACCCGAAGAGGGACGTGAAGTCGTGCGGGAAGCCGTTCACCAGGAACGATCCGCTGAGCTCGCCCGGCGCGCCGGGAACGACGACGGTGACGTTGTCGGTGACCGGGTCATTGCCGACAAACAGGAAATCGGTGTGCAGCACGTCGAGCTGCGCCGGCAGGTCGGCACCTGCGTCTGCTGGATGGTGGCCGTCGAATCGAGCTCGGTGAACGAGAACCGGCCCGCCTGGACGCAGTAGCTGGCGGCTGGCGCGGTGAGCAGCGACGTCGACCAGACGCCGTCGGAGAAGAATTGCTCCGTCCCGCCCGGGCCAGAGGCGACGAGCGATTTGACGTATGTGCCCGACTGGACCGAGATGTTGCCGCAGACGGAGACCGGATCGATCGACTCGGCCGTCGGGTCGGCGATCACGTCGACGATCATGGGCGGGCCGCCGCCGGTCTGGGGCGTGAAGAAGACGTTCCCGCCGAACCGGATGTGCGTGCCGGCGACCGTCGCCGTGCCGCACGTCTCCGGATTGCTGGCGCAGTCGGCGATCACCGCGACGACGAAATACGGCGTGTTCGGATTCAGCGTCGCCGAGTAGCGCGACTGCTTGTTCGAGATCTTCGTCAGCGGCACGACGGTGAAGACGAAGTTATTGAAATCGGTGATGTCGACGAGAACGACCTCGCCGCTCTGCGCGGTGTTGAAGTGCGTGAGCGCAGTCCAATCGACGGCGCCCGTCACCTTCACGCCGGGAGCGGCCTCCGCGCTCCGATGACAGAGAAGCAGAGCTCCCGCGATCATGACCAACGTCGAAATGCGCCGCATCGTCGTCTCCTGGGTCCGGTGTGGGGCGCATTGGACAGTACGCGAGACGGGAAAGCAATAAGGTGGTAGCGGTAGCGGGCCTCGACGCTGGCGCGACTGACGTTCGCGTCCGACGTCCGTGACAATTGCGTGATCGAAATGACGAAATGGCTGGTTTTGACGTGTGCCTTGCTCGCGAGCGGGGGCGGATCGCCGGATGCGCGATTGCCCGTCGTCGTGGGCCGCATCGAGCCGTACACCTTCCCACTGGGTCCCGAGGCGAGCTGGGCCTTTCTGTGGAGTCGCGGCTGGATCGGTAATTCCCAGGACGACGAGGACCGCATCCACCGCATCCTGGTCGAACGGCCGGGAGCGAAGAAGGCCGGCGTGGCCCTGACGGTCACGGATGCGTTCATGTCTCTCCGTCGCACGCCGCGGGACATCTACGTCCACCTCTTCACGGCGAAAGACCAAGACGGCTGGCTTGCCCGCGTCGAGGGCTCCCTCGCGGTTCGCCTGTCCGGACCGGTGGACGCCGAATGGTTCGCGGACACGCCGGCCGGTCTGCGCGCTCTCCATACGGGCCCCATCGCTCACGAGTACCGGTGGCAACTGTACGCGGTCGAAAAAACGACGCTTCGCCCCCTCGGCGACGAGCACCGCGGTGAGATGACGTTCGGCCTCGTCGCCCTGCCCGGTGAGCTGCTGGTCGCAGCCGGAGACGAACAACCGTACGGTGCGCCCGCCGCCGCGCATTCGCCGCGCGGTCGCCTGCTGCATCTGACGACCGACGGGAAGGTGGTGCGCGAAGAACCATTTCCTGACCGTCGGCCTGCTGGGATCGCGCTGACCGACGACGGATGGATCGTCGTGCTGGGCTGGGGCACGCCCGCGCACGAGTTCAAGGACGGTACGGTGGTCGCTCGCAAGGTGACGCCCGCGGGCGCCGAGCCCGGGCCGTGGCGATTGCTGGCGAACCAAATCGAGATTCCGAGCAATCTGATCCAGCGCGGCGGCTGGACGTGCTTCGAAGAACGGTCCGCCGAGACGGCCGTCTTTCATTGCATCAACCCGAACCGCGGCCTCCACGTCGTCACCCCACGCCTCAGGTCCTTGGCCGTGAAGTTCGACATCGACCCGCGCGGCGGGCATCCCTGCCTCGTGTTTCGACAGCCGCGCGACGACGGCCGCGAAGGCCGTCAGACGGTCGCGATGCCGCTGCCCTGAATCACTTGAGGCCGACTGCGACGACGTGGAGGTGGTACTGGTTCCACTCCGTCGGAGCGCCCTCCTTCGTGGTGACCCGCGCGCTGCCGACGACCAAGAGCCGGACGACGTGGCCGGAGACCTTGACCTCGATCGGCCTTCCCGGCACGGCCGTCTGCACCGCCCCCGACGCGCGGACCTCGACGGGCAGCGACGCCTTGGTCACAGCGCCGGCGGTCTCGGCGCCTGGCAGCGGCGCCGTGCCCTGGCGGAGCTGCAGCGCGCCCTTGGCCAGCGTCAACGCGATCGGCTTCTCACCGTGAAGGTTGGCGCGCTCGAGCAGTGGGGCGGCCCCTTCACGCGCATCCTCGATGGTGATGCGCTCCGAGATGCCGGGGGCCTCGGCGGTCTGCCGGAACGACACGCGCACGCGCTGATCCTTGGCGAGACGTGGTTGGAGGTCAGCGGGTAGCCGCAACAGCAGTTGCAACGGCGCGCCCTGCTCGGCCGCCAGGTCGACCCGCTCCCCCGCGATCGATGTGACCACCGCGTTCGTGGTGACGTCGGGAACAATCTCGCCGTTGCGCGCCAGCTGGACGAACACCGTGGCGCGGTCCGGGATCTTGTCGAGTGCGCGCGGGAGAGCCGCCGCCGGCGCGCGCGGCTGGTTGAGCACCACCACCGGCGTCTTGGGTGGCGGAGGCAACGTCGGCGGCGAGGGCCGACCCTCGCCGGGCCCCGCGCCCCGGTTGCAGGACGGCCCCACGAGCAACGACAGGCTGACGGCCAGCACCCAGACGACACGCATCAGTTCCCTCCCCACTGCGTACCCGCGGCCGTCGCGAAACGGAGCTGGACGCGCTTGAAGTCGGCGCTGTCGTGCAGCACTGAGAGCGCTCCGTCGCTGTTGATGTCGGTCGAGACCCCGGTCTGCAAGGCTCCCGAGCCGTTCCAGTCGATCGACACATTGCCGCAGATGCCGAGGTTCTCGTTGAGGTTGTTCTCGTCGAGGTTGGACAGCATCCCTTGCGAATAGGTGAGCACGCCATCGGGGGTCAGGTCGCAGTTCGTGCTGACCCCGGGGAACTGATAGCGGTAGCTCATGATGCTGGGGTAGTTTGGCTTGAAGTTGGTGCCTTCGTCGCCGCCGTGTTGAAGGGCGAGATTGTGACCGAGCTCGTGCAGGAACGTCGCGGCCTGCGAGGTCGCCGAACACAAGTTGGACGGGCAGGTCACATAGAAGTCGTTCCCTGGGCCGAGGAAGCTCTCGCTCTGTCCGGACGAACACCCGGAGTTCGTCACGCCGCCGGCGGTGCCGCAGCCGATGGCACAGGCGGCCGAATCGAAGCCGAAGATCACATAGTGAAACAGCCGCAAGCGATTGGGATCGAAGTTCGCTGCGGTGGCCTTGAACGCGTACTGATCGGTGAAGCCGGTCGCCGTTCCGCCGCCCAACCGCATGCAATCGGTGGTCGGCGGGTTGGTGCCTCCGCCCGTGAACGGGGCGCCTTGACCACGATCGACGATGAGGTTCAACCCCTGGACCCCGTCCAGGTTCATCACCGGATAGTTGGCCATCGCGGCGACGGCCGTTGGCCAGACCGCTGCCAGCGGAGCCGCGGCGCCCGTCATCCAGTCGGCTTCGACGAGCACGTCTTTATGCCACTTGTTGACCCCCATGGCCGGCAGGTCGACGTCGATCATCCCGTCCCCGTTGGCATCGAAGCCATGGTCTTCGATCTGATCCGACAAGCCGTCGTTGTCGCTGTCGAGCTCCGCCATGTTCGCGGCGATGCGATAAGGAACCGTGGCAGAGAGCTGCCCATCCAGGTTCTTCACGGCCACGTTGATCGTGGTGCCGGGTGGCTGGTTCACGAGGCCGCACCAGATCATCCCGTAATGGAAAATCGGGTACCCGAGTGTACCGGCGGCGCCCGGCAGCGTTGCGCGCAGCACCTGGGAGAACGCGCTGGTCTGCTCGACGCCGTCGACCACGACCTTGGCACCGGCGTCAACGTTGGGTCCGTAGGCGAACAGAAGGAAGGTGGCGCCGCTCGCGTTGATCGAGAACAGCTGGACGTAAACATCGTCGATGCGCGGCGCAGGGAAAGCGACGGGAGCCGCCGTGACGGTGAAGCTGAGCGTGCCGGACGTGCCGACGCCCGTCTGCACGGCCACCGGGTGCGGCCCGGCCGCCGCGCCCGGCGGCACGCTGAACAGCGAGCCAGACAGCGACGTGGGAACCGCCACCTCGCTAGCTAGCCCTCGGTCCCAGATGACCCTCCCCAGTGCGAGGTTGGCCCCTTGTACCTGCACCACTGTATGCGGCGGCCCTTGCGGCGGATCGAGCGTGGCGATGGTCGGCGGCTTGCACGCCCCGGCGAGAAAGAGCCCCGCGCACGCTCCCACTAGGACGACGGTCGACCCTCTGTTCACCGTGTGCCGCTCCCTTCCCGTGCCGCGGGCACCGATCGCCCGCCTCTGCTCTTCACAACGGAGAGGTCGGCGGTTGTTCCCGCGTCGCTACGCGCGCGACAAATGCTCGCCCACGACGCGCAGCTCGGACAGGTTGTCGACGTCGTGATCGAGCAGCGGCACCTCGGTGATCGCGACGCCGGGGGCGCGCGCGCCGAGACGACCGAGCTCGCGGCGCTCCGACGCCGCCAGCGTCGCGAAGGCGCGCGCGACGGGCGCGAGCCGGGCCGCCGCCTCGTCGACCGCCGCCGCCGGCAAAGCCGCGACGGCCGCCCGCGCGCGCAGCGCCGCCGCGATCGCGGCCGGATCGTCCAGGCCCGGCGCCGCGTGAACCCGATTCGCGACGAAGCCCGCCAGGCCGATGCCGGCCGCTCGCAGGCGCCCGTGGAAGTAGAGCGCCTCGTCGATCGCCGCCACCTCCGGCACCAGCACCAGCAGAAAACCGACCTGCGGCCCACGCAGAAGTTCGTCGACCGCCTTGGCGCGCGCCAGAAACGCGGTCAGCACCTGCTGGAAATCGAGGAGGAACGCGCCCACGTCGTCGAGGAACCGGTTGCCGACCAGCTTCGCGATCCGGCGCACCAGCAGCGCGCCGCCCGAACGCAGCCGCTGAAACGAGAAGCGCTTCGCCCCTTGCGGCGGCCGCGCGAACCACCCGAGCGCCGGGCTGGAGACCGCGGCCGCGATGCGCCCAGGCGCCTCCAGAAAATCGAGCGCGTTGGCGGTCGGCGGCGTGTCCAGGACCACCAGATCGAAGCGGCCGCTGGCGACGAAGTCGTGCAGCGCCAGCGTCGCCGCGAACTCCTGCGATCCGGTCAGCATGGTCGTGATCTGACGGTAGATGACGTTGTCGAAGATGCGCCGCTGCATCTCCGGATCGGGCACCGCCTCGATCACCATGCGCCGGAAGGTGGCCTCGGTGTCGATGCGCACGGCGTGCAGGTTGCCCCCGGCGGCCTCGTCCACCCCGATCGCGCGGCAGGCAGCCGGCGGCAGCGGCTTCGGATCGGACCCGAGCCCGCCCGTCCCCAGCGCGTCCGCCAGCCGCGGCGCCGGATCGATCGTGCAGACCAGCGTCCGCTTCCCGCGCCGCGCCGCCAGCGCGCCCACCGCCGCGGCGATCGTCGTCTTGCCGACGCCGCCCGGACCGACGCAGACGACGACGTGGCTGTCGTTGATCAACGTATCGATCAACCCAACCGAACCAGCAGCACGGTGATGTTGTCCGGCCCTCCGGCCTCGTTGGCGGCGTCGACCAGCAGCTGGCAGGCGGCTTCGATGTCGGTCGTCGAATTCAGGATGGTCGCCATCTTGGCGTCCCGCACCGACCCCCACAGGCCGTCGGTGCACAGCATGTAGAGGTCGCCCGACTGGACCTTGTTGACGTAAACGTCGGGCTCCAGCTCGTCCTTGCTGCCGAGGCTGCGCATCACGACGTTCCGGTGCGCGAAGCCGGCCA
>Ga0066903_100000583_pt1 | contig 23531 bp, 20 predicted proteins | sample PanSoiMetaGPlot1_FD_67491 | JGI IMG/M metagenome (GOLD analysis project Ga0066903, IMG submission 67491) | Tropical forest soil microbial communities from Panama analyzed to predict greenhouse gas emissions - Panama Soil - Plot 1 (version 2) | ecosystem: Environmental > Terrestrial > Soil >... | reverse complement strand
TTTTTTTTCGAACGGCTGGCGTCTCCGTTCGTGCCGCGCAAGCGGGCACCCAGGGTCACAAACGATGGGCTTGAGAATCTGGGTCCCCGCTTTCGCGGGGACGAACGAAGACAGGGGCGTTATTGCAGCCCTGCCGCCTGCAGGTAGCGCAGATCGACGAAGCGTTCGGGCGGGGGCAGCGGTTCCTTGAGCACGCCGGCTTCGCCCATGAATGCGATCGCCGTCGCGAATCCCTTGAGATCGATCTCGCCGTGCCGGGGCAGCACGTTGCGCTCCGGCTCAAAGAACAAGGACAGCGTCAGCCGCGCGTTGGCCTCGGCAAAGCCAGTCGTCTCGACGACGGTGCGGACCACCTCGTTACGGCGTGACGGGTCGCGGATAAAGCGGAACGCCGCCGCAAGTCCGCGTACGAAACGCTCGACCGCGTCTGGATTGGCCTGCGCCCACGAACGGCGCGCCGCCGTTACGGTATAGACAAAATCGGGCACCGCTTCGGTCGACAGGCCGAGCAGCCGAAAACCCTGCCGCATCGCGACGAAATCCTGCGGCTGGCCGAGCGGCACCGCATAGCAATCGCCGGCGGTGAGGCAGGCGAGACGGCCCGGCGTCCCATCTACGAACTTGGTCTGGTAATCGTCCCGCTGCAGGCCGTTCATCGCCAGGAGCTTGCGGATCGAGATCGTGATCGAGCCGGTCTCGGCGGCCATACCGAGGAGCTTGCCCTTGAGGTCGGCGTAGCTCCTGATCTCCGGCTTTGCCACCAGACTGTAGATCGGGTTGTTGAACTCGCTCGCGATCGCGGCGGCATCGGAGCCCTTGAGCGCGGCCTGGATCAGAAAGGCGGTCGCCACATGGGTCATGTCGGCGGTGCCGTCGTGCAGCGCCTCGACAAGCTTCTCCCCGCCGCCCGGCACCGGCACGACGATGAAGTTCAAACCTTCGCGGGCAAAGAATTTCTCGCGCTCGGCGACCAGCAGCGGCAGCGCAAAGATGCTGCGCAACGCCGAAAAGGCCTGTCCGTATCGCAGGGTGATGGTCTGGGCCGCGGCGGGGTTGACGGAGCCCAGGCCCAGCAACACGGCGGCGGTGAGCGCCGCAGCAACGGATCGACGCATCCTTCCTCCTTGCGGTCGACGTTTCTTCAAGCGCCGAATTTCGCCTTCACGGTGGCGACCTTCGAGGGATCGAGGCGCACGCTCATGGCGACGCGTCCGTCGTCCCGGAGATCTTTCGTCAGGACTTCGGTGTTGCGATGGAGCCAGCTTATGCCGGCCCCGTCGGCGCCGTCGAGAACAAGCTCGAGCACCACGCGCGTGCTCGCGATCCGCGTTTCGATCTCGGCGGTGAGCCGGTCGAGCCCCTCTCCCGTGAGCGCCGACACTGGGACGGTCGCGCGCCCGCCGGGCGCTCGCTCGGCCACATTGAATAGCCGGGTGCGCGCGGTCGGGTCGAGGCGGTCGATCTTGTTCCAGACCTCGATCAGCTGCCCCTGTGCTGGCTCGATCCCGAGCTGGCGCAGGACCTGTTCGACGTCATGCGATTGCGCCTCGCTGTCCTCGTGCGAGACGTCTCGTACGTGCAGGATGACATCAGCGGCGATCACCTCTTCGAGGGTGGCGCGAAAAGCGGCGACCAGCGTGGTCGGGAGGTCGGAAATGAAGCCCACGGTGTCCGACAGGATGATCCGCGCCCCGTGCGGCAGGTCGACCGCCCGCATGGTCGGGTCGAGCGTCGCGAATAGCATGTCGGCCGAGAGCACCTGCGCCCGCGTGAGTCGATTGAACAGCGTCGACTTGCCGGCATTGGTATAGCCGACCAGTGCAACGATCGGGTATGGCACGCGCTTGCGGCTGTCGCGGTGAAGCTTGCGGGTGCGCTTGACCTTCTCCAGATCATCCTCGATGCGGGCGATGCGTTCCTCGATCAGCCGGCGGTCGGTTTCGAGCTGACTCTCGCCCGGCCCGCCGAGGAAGCCGAAGCCGCCGCGCTGGCGTTCGAGATGGGTCCAGGTGCGCACCAGCCGGCTCTTTTGATAGCTCAGGTGGGCATGCTCCACCTGGAGGGCGCCTTCGCGGGTGTGCGCGCGGCGTCCAAAGATTTCGAGGATCAGGCCGGTGCGGTCGACCACCTTCGCGCCCCAGGCCTTCTCGAGGTTGCGCTGCTGGACCGGCGAGAGCGCGCAGTCCATGACTACGATTCCGGCCTCGTCGGTCTTGATGAGGCCGGCGATCTCCTCAACCTTGCCCTTGCCGATATAGGTCGCGGGACGAATGTCCGCGACCGGCACGATGCCGGCCGCCACCACCGCGAGATCGATGGCGCGGGCGAGCCCGACCGCCTCGTCGAGCTTGGCCTCGGGCGAGCGCACCGCGAGCGGCACGTGTATTCGCGTTCCGCGCGGCGCGCGCCGATGCGGCTCGACCACAATCGCACGCCCGCTGCCCGCGCCTTCCTCGGGCTGCGGGCGGTCGCTCTGCCTATCGAACCGGCGGGGCTCCAACTAGGCCTTTTCCCCGACGGCGGGCGGCTCCTCGGCCCCTTCGAACAGCTGGATCGGATGACCCGGCATGATCGTCGAGATCGCGTGTTTGTAGACCAGTTGCGAGTGCCCGTCGCGACGCAGAAGGACGCAGAAATTATCGAACCAGGTCACGACGCCCTGCAACTTAACCCCGTTGACCAGGAAGATCGTGAGCGGAGTTTTGTTCTTTCGGACATGGTTCAGGAAGGTGTCTTGGAGATTTTGTGAGCGGTCGGCCGCCATCGTCGTTATTCCGTTTCTTTGCTTGCGGGCCCCTTCCCGCAAGCTTATTGCCAGCTCCCGGCGCCCCCTTTTTCCCTGCTCGGCTCACCGGAATCTGGACTTAGCCATTACAGGGCAGCCGCAGAACCGGTGCAAGCGGAAGTTGGGGCAAAACCGGCCTTTACCGCCTGGTAGCCTGCGGTCAGGTCCATTCTGAATGCTGGTGGAAGTCGCGCCTGAGCGCCCGTGCTACCGGTCCCGGCTCCCCGCTGCCGACCGGCCGGCCATCGATGCGAACCACCGGCATGACGATCTGGCTAGCGGCAGTCACAAAGGCTTCGCGTGCCGCCTGGGCCTCCTCCACCGTGAACGGCCGCTCCTCGAGGACAAGGCCCTGAGCCTTGATCGCGTCAAGGAGCACGGTCCTGGTGATCCCCCGTAATATCCCGGTATCGGCGGGCCGGGTCACTACCTTGCCGTCGCCGGTGACGATCCAGGCATTGGTCGACGCCCCCTCGGTGACCCAGCCGTCGCGGTCCACGAACCAGGCCTCGCGGGCCCCCTGCAAGCGAGCCGCCTGCTTGGCGAGCACGTTGGGCAGGAGCGAGATCGTCTTGATATCGACGCGTGCCCAGCGGTTATCGGGGAGCGTCACGACCGCAACGCCCTGGGCGGCGAGGCGCTCATTGGCCTCGTGATTGAGACTGCGCGCGGTGATGATGAGACTGGGTGCTGTCCCCGGCGGCGGAAAGGCATGGTCGCGGCGTGCCACCCCGCGGGTCACCTGCACATAGACGATGCCGTTGCGCACACGGTTGCGCCGGATGGTTTCGCGCAATACCAACGCGAGCGCCGCGGGCGCCATGGGCAAGGCGATGTGCAACTCACCGAGCGAGCGCTTGAGGCGGTCGAGGTGGAGCCGCTCGTCAACCATGCGGCCTGCCCTCACCTCCAAAAGCTCGTAGACGCCGTCCGCGAACTGGTAGCCGCGATCCTCGACGTGGACCATGGCATGGCGCCGCGGCAGATAGCGGCCATTGACATAGGCGATGCGGAACAAGGACGGCTCCGGTTCCAATTTTGCTGCTGCGGGCGGCCTGTGAATATCAGTTTTTCCACAGGTATTCAGTCGCTTGCAGCGACGGTATCACGGATCAGAATGCCAAATTCGCGTCACGGTCGAGTCACAACCGCCTTGTCGCCGAAATGTTGTCGCTCTTATGGTATGTGAAGGATTCGTCCGAACCCAGGCACGGCGACGCGTATGCGATCCCGGCCAAAAATGAAAGGGGGCGTTTTATGACACATGCGATGCCGGCTCACTTTGCAGAGAGCGATTTCCGCGTCGGTCGGGTTCTCAGCCGCACGATTTCGGTCCTCTCCCAGCATTTCCTGATTTTCTGCGTGGTGACCCTGGTCGCCAATGCTCCGGTGATCCTGCTAGTGCAGAATGCAGTCAAGAGCGACCCGGCCAATCCATCGCTCGGACTGCTCTTCTTGGGCATCGGGCTGTCATTCGTGCTCAGCATCCTCAGCCAGGCGGTCCTCGTGCATGCGTCGTTTCAGGCTATGCGCAATCGGGCCGTGAACCTTGGCGAATCCTTGCGGGTCGGCTTCACGCGGTTCTTCCCCGTGCTCGGGGTCGCCCTGCTCGTCGGCATTCTGGCTGGCCTCGGCTTCATGCTCCTCATCGTTCCGGGTTTGATCCTGATGACGATGTGGCTGATTGCACCTCCGGTCTGTGTCGTGGAGCAGAGCGGCCCGTGGACCAGCATGCGCCGAAGCTCTGACCTGACAAGGGGCCATCGCTGGAAGGTCTTCGGCTTGTGGCTGCTCCTGATGATCATCAGCGGCGTCGTATCGCAACTGATCGAGCTGGTGTTCGCCCGGTTTCTCGGCACCACCGTCACGCTGATCCTCACGCTGATCTGGACTGCGATCTTCGGCGCCTACTACGCCATCGCCATCGTGGTGACCTATCACGACCTGCGCGTGGTCAAGGAAGGCATCGACATCGAGCAGATCGCGGCCGTATTCGACTGACCGCGCCAATCGTTCTGACGTGAGCTTCGCTCGCGGCGCGTCGAGTCTCGGCCTGCGCGGGTAGGCCGAAGCCTGTAGGCGTGCGCCCATGACGGACATGTCGATTCCGCCCGTCCGCTTTGCCGAGGGCGAATTCCGGCTCGGGCGCGTGCTCCGGGTCACGTTCTCAGTGCTGTCGCGATACTTCCCGCAGTTCGTCGCGGTGACCGCGGTCGCCTCCCTGCCGAGCCTGCTGCTCATGCAGGCGTTGGTGACCGCCGAGACCGGTCTGCGCACGACGACAGCGCTGTCGCTCCTCGGCGCCGTAGTGGCGCTTGTGTTCAACTCGCTCGGCCAAGCGATCGTCGTTCATGAGGCGGTTCAGCACATACGCCAGCGCCCGGTCCGGCTTGCCGATTCGATGAAGACCGGCCTCGATTGGGCGCTTTCGGTTGTCGCGCTGACGATCATCGAGCTGTGTCTCGGTGCGGTTGCCTTGCTGGCGCTGGTTTTCCCGGCGCTCATCCTGGTCACGACGTGGGCGGTGACCGTGCCGGTCTGTGTCCTCGAGCGGCGTGGCCCGGTGGCCAGCTTGGGGCGAAGCTCGGAACTGACCAAGGGCCATCGGTGGAGAATCTTCCTTGGCTTGCTGGTGCCCATTTTTGCGGCCGACTTGCTGGTCACCACGGTGATCGACGACGTCTTGACGGCTCCCAGCGGCATCGGACTGATGCTCGTCGCCACCCTGGCCTGGAATGGCGTGTGGGGAGCCTTCTACGCGGTCGCCCTCGCGGTGGCCTATCACGACCTGCGCGTCGCCAAAGAGGGCGTCGACATCGAGCAGATCACGGCTGTCTTCGACTGATCTCGCGACCAGACGACGGGCGGCATGACAGTCGTCACGCGCCCTTGCCGGCGTATTTATCGGCGCGCGCCTTGCCGAAGAGCTGCTCACGCTCGAGGAAGGCGCGCTCTGCCGTGTAGAACTCGCGCAGAAACGGCATCATCTCGGCGGGCTCGACCGGAGTCGGCCAGCCGATCTTGTTACAGATCTTGTCGCAGACCTCCTTGAGCAATCGCAAGGAATCGACGGTGACCGGGCGGCGCAGCAATTCCTCGAGCACCTGCAGCTCGAACGCGCCATAGGCCTGCAACTGCTGCTCGGTGAAGGTGAACTTAGCCTTTCGTTCCACGAGGTCGTCCAACAGCACCCGCTTCGGCAACGAGATGACGAGCGTGCCGGCGAGCAGGTCGCCGCCGCGCATGCGGTCGCGGTTGATGAACGGCAGGGCGGCAAAGAACAGCATCCACACCGCGATCCCGAGATTCGCGAGGTCCAGCGTTCCGCCGGCGCCTTTCTGCATGGTCATGAGGACGCCGAGCGGAATGAACGTCTCGATCTCGCGCGTGAGGTTGCGCGCTACGATGGCCGAAGGGACCAACGGGCCGCCTGCCCGATCGATCACACGCAGGCCGGTCAGGCGCTTGCCTGGGGTGGCGCCCCGCCACGCCAGCTCGAATGCGACGAAATAGAGGTTGCGGATGAGAAAGGCAATGAACAGGGCGATCGAGATCGCGATCAGGCTGCCGCCGCCCACGCCGATCGCCGAAACAAGCGGAATGAGGATCGCCAACATGAGCAAAAACCAGATGACCAGATCGATGACGAACGCGATCATCCGCTCGCCGTAATCCGCAAGCTCGACCGACAGCGGAACGCCTTCCGGTGTCATGATCTGGCGGCGTTCGTGGCGGCCGCCTTCAAGGAAGTCGGAAGTGCGGTCATGCGTGAGCGGTGGGACTGTCATCGCCGCGCTTCCCTCCCCGCCAGGCAAAAATAGGCGAGCCACAGCGCGCCGACGCCGAACCCGATGGTGAAGCGCAACGGCGTGCTTTGCACCAGTTGGCGAAGGCCGCCTTCGAGGATGGCCGCGGCGAACAGCATCACCACCGCACCGACCGCCATCTGCGCCGCCAGCCGGCCGTGGATCGCAAGGTTTTCGAGGCGGGAATATCGGCCCGGGAACAACATCTTTTCCGCGATCACGAGGCCTCCCGCCGCGAACAGGATCAGGGCCCCGAGCTCGGTGGTGCCGTGGATCGACACCCAACCGAGAAAGTCGACAGTGAGGTCGCGGTTGTAGTGCAGCGCCAGGAAGGCGCCGAGCGGGAGGCCCTGGTAGACGGTGAGCATGATGGTCGGAATGCCGGCGCCCATGCCAAGGCCGAAGGTCAATATTCCGACCAGCGTATTGTGGTTGAACAAGACGGCGGCAAAAACACCGAACGATTCCACGGCGCCCGGCCAGGGTGCGAAAATTTCATGGTTGTAGAGTTCGGCGTGCGTGGCCGACGGGCCGCGGCCGCCGGACAGTCCGGACGGCACCAGCGATGTGAACCAGGCTTCATCCTGCACCGTCAGCATGAAGCCCGCGGCGGTGCCGACCAGCATGGCGAGCGCGGCAATCAGGATATGCCAGCGCGCGGAGCGCACGGCAGCCGGCAGATCGTGCCCGAAGAACGAGCGCAATCCCTCGAACGGGTTGGCGCGCGGCCCGTAGACAGCCAGGAAAGCCCGCACCGAGAGGCCCTCCAGGTAGAGCAGCAGGTTGCGGTCGAGCGCGATCGTGCGCGCAACCGAAAGCGACGACAGCGCGGCCCGATAGAGAATCGGCAGCCGCTGCAGTTCGTCAAGCGAGAGCGCCCGCACGCCCCGGCGCTCGACGCGATCGATCAGTCCTTCGAGCTCGCGCCAGCCCTCTGCCCGTCCCTTGCGGAACTCGCTGCTCTTGAGCACGAGCTCGGGCTTGGCGGTTGCGGGGCCGGCAGGCGGCATCAGATCAGGCGCAGGCGCGACTGCCGGCATCGTCATATCGGGCGCAAGCGGGACTGCGGGCATCTTCATATCAGGCCACGCTCCTTGATCATCAGATAGCGGTTGATGAGCGCGACCGACAAGCCGCGACTCGGGACATCGAGGCAGTGCACGCCGAGGCGTTCCAGCCGTTCGAGCACGATGCTGCGTTCGCGCAGGAATTCGTGCGCCAGCACGGCTTGAGCGACATCGGTGAACTGGCCCGGCTCCGCCTCCACCGCGCGCTGCAGAACGGAACCTCGCTGGGTGACAAAGACGACCACGTGACGGTTGGCGACACGTTGCATGCTTTCGATCAGGAGTTCGGCCGTGATCGTATCGACAAAATCGGTGAACAGGATGACAAGGGCGCGGCGCTTGAGACGCGCATTGAGCTCGGCGAGACCAAGGGTGAAATTGGTCTCCTGATGATGATACCCAAGCTCCGCGGTGGCGCGCTGGACGCGGGCAAAGCCCGATATACCGCGGATCGGGCTCAGATAGTGCCGCACGGCCGCATCGAATCCATAGGTGCCGACCAGGTCGCCGCCGTGCAGCGAAATCCAGGCGAGCACCAGTCCGGCATTGATGGCGTGGTCGAGCCGGGTAATGCCGTCGACTGGCTCGAGCATGAGATAGCCGGTGTCGAACGCCATGATGACCGGGTGGTTGCGCTCAGTCCGAAACTCCTTGCAGAGGAGCTTGCGGTGCCGGGCTGAATGCTTCCAGTCGATGAAACGGCTGTCGAAGCCAGGCGAATATTCGCGCAGCGCCTCGAACTCGGCTCCCTCGCCCTTTTGCCGCTCGCTCTTGATCCCGTAGATCGCCTCGCGCGAGAAGAACTGCAGGGCGCCGCCGTGTACGCCGCGCACGCTGGGGATCACGTCGATGGTGCGGTTGACCGCGATCTGGCGGATGAACTGGACGAGGCCGAGCGGGCCGCGCCAGCGCACCCAGATACGATCGACGTGGACTTGTCCGCGCAGGCGCGGGATCACCGGCAAGGCGATCCGCAGAGGCTGTCCGACCGGCAGCACGCCGACAAAGATATCCGAGGGCTCGATCTCGCCACGCTGCTCCGCGATCAGCTCGAATGTCGTCGCGCGCCGCCAGCGCACCGCGGCGATCGTGACCGCGGTCGCGCCGCGCTCGCCGATATAGAGCCGTTCCGGCACCATCACCTTGACGTCGAGCAAGCGCGGCGGAAACGCCAGCAGAGCGTCGGTCCCCGTCACCAGCAGGATCACCGCCCCGTAGTTGAACGACAGGACCCAAAGGCCCGGATCGTAGATCACGACGAACAGCGCCAGCGGGATGCCGCAGACGAAAATGAAGACGGCGCGGCCGGTTGGTCGGATCATCTTGGCGCCGGCGTCTGGTCGAGAATGTCGCGCATGATCCGGTCGGTGGTCAGGCCCTCGATCTCGGCGCCCGGCGACATGGTCAGACGGTGGCGCAGGACTGGTAGGGCCAGCTCCTTGATGTCGTCTGGGATCACGAAATCGCGGCCTTGCAACACCGCATAGGCGCGAGAGGCCGCGGCCAACATGTTGGCCGCCCGAGTCGACGCGCCAACCTCGAGCGAGGAATGCTCGCGCGTCGCACGGATCACGTCGACGATGTAATCGACGAGTTCGTCGGAAAGGCGGATCCGAGTGACGGCCTCGCGTGCGCTCTCAAGAGTCGAGAGGTCGGCGACAGCCTTCAGTCCGAACTCCTCGAGCCGCGGCATGGCGGATCGGTGCCCGTGCTGGCGCACGATGGCGCGCTCCTCGTCCCGGCTTGGGTGCTCGATGAGGATCTTGAACAGAAAGCGATCGAGCTGCGCCTCCGGCAGCGGATAGGTGCCCTGTTGTTCGATCGGATTTTGTGTCGCCACGACCATGAACTCCTGCCCGAGCCCATAGTCCTTGCCGTCGATCGTCACCATTCGTTCGTTCATCGCCTGTAGCAGCGCGGCCTGAGTCTTGGGCGGCGTGCGGTTGATCTCGTCGGCGAGCAGGAGCTGAGTGAAGATCGGACCCTTGGTCAGGATGAATCCATTGGTCTGAAAGTTAAACAGGTTGGTGCCGAGTACGTCGCCCGGCATCAGGTCGGGCGTGAATTGGATGCGGCCGAACTGCAGGTGCAGACCGGCGCCGAAGGCGCGGGTGATCATCGTTTTCGCGGTGCCCGGCACGCCCTCGAGCAGGATATGGCCGCCAACCAGAAGACTCGTGAGCATCAGGTCGATCACTGCGTCCTGGCCGACCACGGCCTTGCGGACCTCGCCGCGTACAGCTTCAGTGATGGTGCGGATTTCTTGGACGTCCATCGAGCATTTCCCCCTGCCATCGGTGTGTGTCGCGCGCGAGGCGGACCAGCGATGCCTGGTCCCGCCGGCCGGCATCACCTAGCTCACGGGCCCTGCGCATCAGGGCGGCGCAGTCACCCGTGACGCTGCGCGCGCCGCCCACGCGTTGCAGCCATGCGATCAGCGCGCCACCAGCCAATGCGCGCGGCGCATGCAGCTGGCGGGCGACATGCCGCACGGTTTCCTCCACATATCGCCGGATCATCACCTGCTGATGACCGGTAAATTCGATCAGCTTTGCCATGTTCTGCAGCAGGCCGGCGCGCCCGGCGCTCAGCGCTGGTGGCATCGACTGCGGAGCCCCGAACCGCGCCAGCGTTGCCCACATGAGCAACGCAATAGCGATCAGGCCCTGAATGGTTGCGACCACGAATGGAAAGCGGAACAGCAGCAGGAATGGATTGGCGGCCGGGGCGGTAAAGCCGTGGATCGTCTCGTCGAACACGACGCTTCCGCCAGCGCCGCGCAGACGCTCGATCAGGGCGACTGCGAGCGTCGCGTTGCCCTCGCGCGCCAAGCCGTGGTTGGCGATCACATCGGGATCCGCGAGCACCCAGATCTGTCGATTTCGATCGACGATTTCGCCTACCAGCATGCCCTTGTCGCTGTCGATGACCGGGAGCAGGCCGCTTCCGCGCAGCAGCTGGCTCGGCGAGGCCAGATTCGGGGCGAGGCCGATTGCGTTGGTGGTCCATTTGACGGCGCTATCCTCCCGATGGACTTCCGCGCGCGGGGCAACCAGGCTGAGCGCCCAGCGCGCCTCAACGATCGGCCGCTCTCTCACCTCGCTCACCCACCCCGGCCGTTGTTCGCTCGGGAACCCAAACCACTTCGGCAGCACCAGCAGGATCCGATCGGCCTTGAGTAGCGTGCGGATCGATTCTTCCGACTGAAGGTTGGCGCGCGGCTCGGCGATCACCAGGACGCCGCCGGACGAAAGGCGCTCCAGCGAGTTCGACGTGCTCTTGATCACCGGGATATTGAGCCGCTGCAGGACTTCGGCAATGCCAGCGTGCCCGATTGCCGAGCGTGAATAGGTACTGGCGCCGACGCTGTCGGGTCCGGCTTCCTCCTTCTGCCCCATCAGGAACAGCGAGAGGGCGAAGATCGCCATCGCGCCGGCGATCCATCCGATCAGCAGTCTGCGCGAGAAAATCGGTGCTTGGCTCATGCAAGCGCGCTTTCATTCAGCGTCAGGGCCAGCGCATTGAAGCTTGCCCGGCAGGCCACATAATCGGAGAGCGCGGCCGGATAGCTGCCGAAATAGGTCCACTCAACACGGTTGACCATGTCGCGCAGCGGCGCGCGGCCCGCCTCCGGCAAACGGGCGCTGCGCAGGATCTCACGGCTTGTCAGCGAATCCGAGAACGGCTCGTCAAGCCGGTCACGGATGGCCGTGAGGCTTTGCAACAGCAGGACGTGCATGGCTTCGACGAAGCGTTGCTCGGCGGCGAGTTGATCCGCGGCGCCGAGTGCCGCGGCAGGCGTGCGGGCTCTACCGCCACCAGCGCCAGCCTCCTCGTTGTCCCAATCGCCGCTCTGCTGCGAGCGCAGGATCGGTATCAGATCCCGGAAGGCGTAAAGCAGCACCGCCAGACCGACGGCGATCACCAGCCAAAGCACCTCCCCGGGTAATTTCAGGGAGAAACGAAAGGGTTCCGGCACGACCGGGAATGATGTTTGCAGGCCGAGCCGGCGGATCGCCTCCTCGGCAAGGCTTTGCACGTGTTGTGGAGTTTGCGCGATGAGGCGGCCGGCGGGCACAACGAGCGCGGCACCGGCAACGACGACGGCCAACGTCCGGCGAGCGCAGTCTCCTACGCGACTCCACTTCCTGCGCGCCATGGCTGGCCCTCTCAGGCACCCGTCGGCGGACATAGAGCAGGACCGTCGGGGAAGACGCAACCGGAAAACTCAGTCGATCCCGAGCGCCTTGAGCTTGCGGTGGAGCGCTGACCGCTCCATGCCGACGAATTCGGCAGTACGCGAAATATTCCCGCCGAAACGGCTGATCTGGGCGACCAGGTACTCGCGCTCGAACACTTCGCGGGCTTCGCGAAGCGGCAGACCCATGAGCTGCTCGCCACCGTTGCCGTTGGGCATCGAAGGAACCATGGAGCCCACGTCCTGTGGCAGCATGGACGCGGTAATGACCGCGTCGGGTTCGCCGCCCGCGAGGATCAACAGGCGCTCGACGTTGTTGCGCAGCTGACGCACGTTGCCGGGCCAGTCGTGCGATTGCAGCACCGCCATTGCGTCCTCGCCGATTAGTCGCTTGGGCAGCCCGGTGGCCTGAGAAATCTGTTCCATGAAATAATGGACGAGGTCGGGAATATCTTCGCGACGTTCGGCAAGCGGCGGCACGCGGATCGGCACGACCGACAGCCGGTGATAGAGGTCCTCGCGAAATTTGCCGGCGGCGATCTCGGCCTCGATGTTGCGGCTAGTCGAGGAGACGATACGCACGTCGACCGATACTTTATTGGTGCCGCCGACCCGCTGGAATGTCTGGTCGACGAGGACGCGCAGGATCTTGTTCTGCGTCTCGCGCGGCATGTCGGCGATCTCGTCTATGAACAGCGAGCCGCCGTTCGCCTCCTCCAGCGCGCCGACCTTGCGCTCCTGGGCGCCATTGGGCTGCTCGACCCCGAACAGCTCGATCTCCATGCGCTCGGGCGTCATCGCCGCCGCGTTGATGACGACGAACGGCCCCTCGGCGCGCCCCGAGGCGCCGTGCAAGGCGCGGGCTGTCAGCTCCTTGCCGGCGCCGGAGGGGCCGACGATCATGATCCGGCTGTTGGTCGGCGCAACCTTGTCAATTGTCTGGCGCAACAGATTGATCGAGGGCGAACGCCCGACCAGCGTCGAGGGCGCCAATCGCTTGAGCGCATTGACCTCGCGCTTGAGACGCGAGGTCTCGAGCGCGCGCTCCGCCACCAGCACCAGCCGGTCGGCCTTGAACGGCTTCTCGATGAAATCGTAGGCGCCCTGCTTGATCGCGGCGACAGCGGTTTCGATGTTGCCGTGGCCTGAAATCATGACCACCGGCAGCTCAGGATGCTGGTGCTTGACGGAATCGAGAAGCTGCAGGCCATCGAGTCGGCTTCCCTGCAGCCAGATGTCGAGGAAGATGAGGTTCGGTCGCCGCGCCGCGATCTGGCCGAGCGCATCGTCACTGTCACGCGCCGTGCGCGCGGCGTAGCCTTCGTCCTGGAGAATGCCAGCGACCAACTCGCGGATGTCCGCTTCATCGTCGACGATGAGGATGTCAAGGGCCATGTTAACGACTCGCCGCCAGAACTTTGGGTTCAGGTGTGCTTTGTGTGCTGTCCGCGCCGACCGGCGCTGCCGCGAACCGCAGCCGCATCCAGGCGCCGCGCTGCCCGGGCACTTTCTCAGCGGCGTCGTGCAGTTCGATCTTGCCGCCGTGTTCCTCGAGAATGCGTCCGACGATAGCGAGGCCAAGGCCGGTCCCCTTCTCGCGGGTCGTCACATAGGGTTCGAGCAGCCGGCTGCGGTTTTCCTTCGGCAGCCCGATCCCGTTGTCGACCACGTCGATAACGATGTCGCCACTGTCGCGGACTGCCGAGACCAGGATGCGGCCCTTGCCGAGGGTAGCCGGCGGCACGGCGGCAATCGCTTCGGTCGCGTTCTTGATGATGTTGGTGAGCGCCTGGGAGATGAGGCGGCGGTCGAACCGCGCCGGCATCGGATCCTCCGCGATTTCAACGTCGATATCGATGTCGGCATTGCCGACTCGCTGCAGAAATACGACCTGCCGTGTCATGTCGGCGACGTCTTCGGCCCCGATCACCGGCTTGGGCATGCGGGCAAACTGCGAGAATTCATCGACCATGCGCTTGATGTCGTCGACCTGACGCACAATCGTGTCCGTGCATTGCTGGAAGACGGCGGCATCGTCCTTGATGAGCGGACCATATTTTCGGCGCAGCCGCTCGGCCGACAGCTGGATCGGCGTGAGCGGATTCTTGATCTCGTGCGCGATGCGGCGGGCGATATCTGCCCAGGCTGAGGTGCGCTGCGCGGTCACCAGCTCGGTGATGTCGTCGAGCGTGATCACGTAGCCTTGGCCAGCATCGCCGGATTGTTCGCTGGTCACGCGCACCGAGAGATTGCGCTCGCGGCCCCCGCGGTTGATGGTCACCTGCCCTTGTATCAGCCGCTGTGACCCCATCCGCGCCGCCGTGAACAGATCCACGAGTTCGGGCGCGACGGCGCCGAGCGGGTGGCCGAGCGCCTCGGCCTCGCTCTGGCCGATCAGCCGCTCCGCCGAGCGGTTGAGGATGGTGATGCGGTTCTCGGCGTCCACGCCGATGACGCCGGCACTGGCGCCCGCCAGGACCGCCTCGGTGAAGCGGCGGCGACTGTCGATGAGATCGCGGGCACGCACGATGTCGTCGCGCTGCGTCCGCAAGTCGTGCGTCATTTTGTTGAATGTGTCGCCGAGTTGGGCGAGGTCGCCTTCCGAGCGGCGGGTCGGCACCTGAATGTGGAGGTTGCCGGTGGAAACGAGTTGCGCGGCTCCGATCAGACGCCGGATCGGCGCCACCAGGTAATTGGCAAAAGTGAGCCCGAGCCATACGGCCGAGAGCAGCACGATGAGTGCGATCACCGTGTACAACAGCGCGAAGGCGATCTGCACACCGAGCCGCCGCGCCTGGATTTCGGCAAACTGCGAAACGCCCTCGCGCGTTGCCCGCAATTGCGCTACCACCCGCGGGTCGAGCAGCCGCACGACGTAGAGATAGGTATCGGAATAGACCCGCAGCTTGATGATCGCCGCCACGTAATTGGCGTCGAGGAACACGCCGATCTGCGGCTCCACCTCATTGACCGACGCGAGTGCCTCGCGCGGGGGTTTAACGAAGGTCTGCGTATTGACGAAGGCCTGATTGAGCGGCACCTCGGCCTGATCGACCACGTTGAGGTCCTTGTCGAGCATCGTGATCACCGGCAGGCCGCGGATGCCGGCCTGCGCGTTGATGAATTGCTTGAACTGCTCGCGGTTCTGCTCGAACAGCGGCTTGGCGCGCGCTAGTTCGATGGCGGTCGCGATGGCGTCCGCGCGAACCATTTGGGCGTGCTCGCGCACGTAGGCTTCCGCGACGATCATCGAATTTTCGATCAACGAATGGGTCTGTTGCGAGAACAGGCGGTCGAGGCTGCGGTCGACGGTCACGCTCGCGACCACCGCCATCAGGATCGCGGGAGCCGCCGCGATCACCGAGAACAGGGTGACGATGCGGATGTGGAGCCGGGAGCCTGCCCGGCCGTGCCGGCGGGCCTGGAATACCCGCCACAATTCGCGCGTGATGACCGCCAGCAGCAACAGGACCGTGAAGGCGTTGAACAACAGCAGTGCGAGCACGACCTCGTGGGTCGGCAGGATCGGGGTCAGATTGGCGAGGACGAGAAAGGTCGCGACCGCCGACAGAAGCGCGAGACCGACCGCAATCAGGCCGACGACGCGGGCCAGCCAGGACGCTGGTGCCGCGGCGGACGCAATCTCGGCGGTGACGGCTTGTCCTACGCTCGTCATTCACTAGACCACTGTGGCTGTATTGACACGGAAGGCACGCTGGTTGGCTCCCCTCATGGCCAACGGCAGTGATGCTTTTGTACAACATTGTTGCAGAATTGAGACAAATCCGCGGCACCTTATCCAGCCTGTAGGTGCCGGCACAAGCCCCCGTATCGGAGCGAACGCTCCCACCGGTCTCCGTCAGCCGCCGCTTCGAAATACCTGGATGTCGAGATCGCGGATCTTCTTGCGCAGCGTGTTGCGATTGACCCCGAGCAAGTCGGCGGCGCGGATCTGGTTGCCCCGGGTTGCCGCCAGCGTGACCGTCAGCAACGGATGTTCGATTTCCCGCAGGATGCGGTGATAGAGCCCTGGCGGGGGCAAATGATCGCCGAAACCGGCAAAATAGGCCGCCAGATGGCGTTCGACCGCTGCGGATAGGCCTTCGTCCGCGCGCGGTTCATCGGCCGCGGCCGTGGCAGAGGGCTGTGACAGTTCGGCCTCGATCACCGCCGCCGAGATCGTCTCCTGCGGGTAGAGCGCTGCGAGCCTGCGGGCGAGGTTCTCGAGCTCGCGCACGTTGCCGGGCCAGCGGTAGCGCTTGAGCCGGTCGAGCCCAGCTTGATCGAGCTGCTTCGGCGGCAGGCCCTCGCGCGCGACCAGCGCCAAAAAGTGGCGAATGAGGTCGGGCACGTCTTCGATCCGCTCGCGCAGCGGCGGCAACCGGAGCGGCACCACGTTGAGCCGAAAGAACAGATCCTCACGAAACAGGCCCTGCTGGATGAGCACGCGGAGGTCCTTGTTGGTCGCGGCGATGATGCGAACGTCCGCCTTGATCGGCGTGCGGCCGCCGACGGTGGTGTATTCGCCCTGCTGCAGCACCCGTAGCAGTCTGGTCTGCGCCTCCATCGGCATGTCGCCGATTTCGTCGAGGAAGAGCGTACCGCCATCTGCCTGCTCAAAGCGTCCTGCGTTGCGCGTATTGGCACCGGTGAAGGCCCCCTTCTCGTGGCCGAACAGCTCCGACTCAATGAGGTCACGCGGGATCGCCGCCATGTTGATGGCGACGAAAGGACCGCTGCGACGCTTGCCATAGTCGTGCAGAGCGCGCGCAACCAGTTCCTTGCCGGTACCGGATTCGCCTGAGATCATCACGGTGAGGTCGGTCTGCATCAGCCGCGCCAGCACCCGGTAGATTTCCTGCATGGCGGGCGAGCGGCCGACGAGCGGAATCTGATCGAAATCCTCGAGCTTCACCGACGGTTTTGCCCGCTCTTTGGGCTCCGACAGCGCCCGCCCGACGATTCCGATCAACTCCTTGAGGTCGAACGGCTTGGGCAGATACTCGTAGGCCCCTTTCTCGGACGCCCGGATTGCGGTCATGAATGTGTTCTGGGCGCTCATGATCACGACCGGGAGCTCCGGCCGCAGTTTCTTGATCCGCGGCAGCAGGTCGAACGCATTCTCGTCCGGCATCACCACGTCGGTGATGACGAGATCGCCATCGCCCTGGCTGATCCAACGCCAGAGCGTCGCGGCATTGCTGGTCGAGCGCACCTCATAGCCCGCGCGCGACAAGGCTTGGTTGAGGACGGTGCGGATCGCCGCATCGTCATCGGCCACCAGTATGCTTCCCGCAGGCATCAGTTTCCCCTTCAGGCAGCGCCGCCCGGCCCGGCGTCGTCACCCAAATACATGGGCATGAGAACACGAAACGTTGTGTGTCGTGGTTGTGACTCGCACTCAATGATGCCGCCGTGATCGCCCACGATCTTTGCCACCAATGCAAGACCCAGACCGGATCCGCTGGGTTTGGTCGTGACGAAGGGATCGAACAGGTGCGGCAAGAGGTCATCCGGCACACCCGGCCCGTTGTCCTTGACGCAGAATTCGAGCGGGAGCGACACGCGCGTCTTGCTCCCGGGCAGCGACAGCCGGACGCCGGGGCGGAATGCGGTGGAGACCGCGATTTCTCCGTCGGACGCGCCATCGCCGATCGCCTCGGCGGCATTCTTCACCAGGTTGAGGAAGACCTGGATGAGCTGGTCGCGATTGGCGAGCACCGGGGGGAGCGAGGGGTCGTATTCTTCGATGAACTTGATGTGACGGGCGAATCCCGAATAGGCGAGCCGCTTCACGTGTTCGAGCACACGATGGATGTTGACCGGTTCGCGTTCGATCGGCCGCTCGTCGGTGAAAACTTCCATGCGGTCCACGAGCTTCACGATCCGGTCCGCCTCTTCGCAGATGAGGCGGGTGAGCGAGCGGTCGTCGTCGGCCACCGACTGTTCGAGCAGCTGCGCCGCGCCGCGAATCCCGGACAACGGATTCTTGATCTCATGCGCCAGCATGGCGGCCAGCGCCGTCACTGAGCGCGCCGCGCCGCGATGGGTGAGCTGGCGGTCCATCTTGTCGGCAATAGTGCGCTCTTGCAGCATCACGACGACATGATCGGCGCGCTCCGGCAGTGGCGCCACATGCAGGTCGACCAGGCGCTCGCCCGGATTGCGCGGCGTGCCCAGGTCGACCTTGTATTCGTTGACGGCAGCCCCGCGCGTGCGCACCTGCTCAACCAGAGCAAGCAGCGGACTTCCGAACGGGACAAGGTCGCGCAGCTGGTGGCGTCGCAAGAGCGGCAGCGACGCCTCGAAGAAGGATTCCGCGGCCGCATTGGCATTGGCCACGCGCCCCTCCGAATCGATCATGATCACAGGATGAGGCAGCGCATCGAGGACCGCGTCGGCAGCGCCGGACGGAATAGGCTGAGCCGGTATGAGCTTGCGCGTGCTCATGCGGCGACCCTCTGCGCCGAGCCGAAGGCGTCGTAGGCGTCGGCCAGATGGCGGCGAACCGCATGCGGCTCCTCGGCGGTCAGCACCCGCTGCCGATGCGTCTTGAGCATGGCGTCCGCCGTGCCGGCGCTCGCCGCCGCCGCATCGAGCCCCCAACCGAGATGCTTGCGCGCATGGCGGCGGCCGATGGCGACGCCATGATGGGCAAGCATCTCGTCGTACAGTTCGGCGAGCAGCGCATGCTGCTCCGTCAACGCCGGCGTGTCGGACGAGCGGCCGGAGGCGAGATAGCAGGCGATCTGCCCGGGCAGCCACGGCCGGCCTTGCGCCGCCCGTCCGACCATGACCGCGTCGGCGCGCGAGGCGGCAAGCGCCGCGACGGCGTCAGCGCACGCACCGATATCGCCGTTCACAACCACCGGAATCGAGACGCTGTCCTTGACGCGCCGCACCGCTGTCCAGTCGGCGCGTCCCTTGTAGAACTGGCAGCGCGTGCGGCCGTGCACGGTAATCATCTGCACGCCTGCCGCCACGGCGCGGCGCGCGAGTTCGGGCGCGTTGATGCTGCGCTCGTCCCAACCGAGCCGCATCTTCAACGTCACCGGCACCGTGACGGCGGCGACGGTCGCCTCGATCAAGGTTAGCGCGTGGTCGAGATCGCGCATCAGTGCAGAGCCCGCCTCGCCGCCGGTCACATGACGCGCCGGGCAACCCATGTTGATGTCGATTGCTGCGGCACCATTGGCCTCGGCGATACGTGCGCCTTCGGCCATCCACCGCGCTTCGCAGCCGGCAAGCTGCACCACGTGCGTGCCCACGCCTTGGCCTTCGGCCCGCAGCTTCGCGTCGCGCCGTCCCTCGACCAGGGCGGCGCTGGCGGTCATTTCCGAAATGACGAGGCCCGCTCCCAATCGCGCGGCCAAGCGCCGGAAGGGCGCATCCGTCACACCCGACATCGGCGCAAGCGCCACGCTGTTCGGCAGCCCAATACTGCCGATAACCAGCGCGGACGCTCGGAAACTCGTACCCGATAAGGCCACTCGCGGTCCTGCATAGTTATTAGGCGGACAATGGACGTTGCATATAGTTTAGACAAATCCTTGCGCGTCGCAAGTGTTGCGGTGCAACATTCCCCGATTTGGTCAGCGTCCCGCCGGCGGTTTCCCAAATCCGGTTTGCCGGCGCCGCCGAACGCGCTAATCCCGTGGCCGGGTTTCGCTTTTCGGACAGGACGATGGCAGGCACGGTGGCAGCGGTGGTGGTCGCAGCGGGGCGCGGCCTGCGCGCCGGCGGCGACCAGCCCAAACAATACCGAAGGGTCGGCGGGGAACCGGTAATCCGCCCGAGTCTGGCGGTCTTCGCCGGCCACCCTGAGGTTATGGCGGTCCAGCCGGTCATCCACCCCGATGATGGTGGGCGGTTCGAGGCTGCAAGCGCCGACCTTCGCCTGCTGCCCCCGGTCTTTGGCGGCGCCACGCGGCAGGCTTCGGTGCGCGCCGGCCTCGAGGCGCTGGCGGCGCGCCGCCCCGACGTGGTGCTCGTGCATGACGCGGCGCGGCCATTCGTTTCGGTCGCGCTGGTAACCCAGGCGATCGCCGCGGCGGCGAGCGGCGCTGCGGTGCCTGTGCTGCCCGTGGTCGACACCGTCAAGATCGTCGACAGCGTCGGCACGATCACCGGCACCCTCGACCGCGGTCCATTGCGCGTGGTCCAGACGCCGCAGGCATTCAGCTTCGACCTCCTGCTCGCCGCGCACCGCCGCGCCGTAGCCGCTGGCCGCGACGACTTCACTGACGACGCCGCGCTCGCCGAATGGGCCGGCCTCAAGGTGACGACCTTCGCGGGCGAGGCGGGCAATGTGAAACTGACCACCGCGGAGGATTTTTCCCGCGCGGAGGCGGCGCAGCTTGCGGCGGTTGCCGACATCCGCACCGGCTTCGGCTTCGACGTGCATCAGTTCGCCGACGGCGACCACCTCTGGCTGGGCGGCATCCGCATCGCCCACCAGCGTGGGGTGACGGGCCATTCGGATGCGGACGTTGTGCTGCATGCGCTCGTCGACGCCATTCTGGGCGCACTCGGCGAAGGCGACATCGGCGTGCACTTCCCGCCGAGCGATCCGCAATGGCGCGGCGTCTCGTCCGACCGCTTCCTCGCCTTCGCGGTCGAGCGGGTCAAGGCGCGCGGCGGACGCGTTGCCCATCTTGACGTCACCGTCGTGTGCGAGGCACCGCGCATCGGCCCGCATCGCGACGCCATGCGCGCGCGCATCGCCGAGATTGCCGGCATTCCGGTGGCGCGCGTCGGGGTGAAGGCGACCACCAGCGAGAAGCTCGGCTTCACCGGACGTGGCGAAGGCATCGCGGCATTCGCCAATGCCACGATCCGGTTGCCTTGGAGCGAGTGAGATGGAGGACGCGGAGCTCCTCGACCGGGCCCGGGCGCTGCTCGACCTGTGCCGGACGAAGTCGCTGAAGATCGCCGCCGCCGAATCCTGCACCGGCGGCCTCGTCGCCGCGACGCTTACGGAAATTCCGGGCTCGTCCGATGTGTTCGAGCGCGGCTTCGTCACCTACAGCAATGCCGCCAAGGCGGCCATGCTGGACGTACCGACCGATACGCTCGACCGTTTCGGCGCAGTCAGCCGCGAGACCGCCGAAGCGATGGCGCAAGGCGCCCTCGCCCACTCCCCGGCCGATCTCGCGGTTTCGATCACCGGGATTGCCGGTCCGGGCGGCGGCACTCCCGCCAAACCGGTCGGGCTCGTGCATTTCGGCGCGGCGCGGCGCGGCAGGCAGACCGTGCACCAGGAGCGGCGGTTCGGCGACGTCGGCCGCGCGCAGGTGCGCCGCGTGTCGGTGTTGCAGGCGCTCGCCATGCTGCACGCGCTTGCCGAGGCGGACACGCCGAAACGCTGACTCCGGTTCACACCCCGGACTGCCTCGTATACCCTGTCACTTCATTGGCTGCGCCGGAGTGAGGGAGCGTCGCGTGAGTGACCAGACCAAGTACATTCTCGACGAAACGCACATCCCCAAGAGCTGGTACAACATTGCGGCCGACCTGCCGAAGCCGCTGCCCCCAGTCCTCCATCCCGGCACCAAGCAGCCCGTCGGCCCCGCCGACCTCGAACCGCTGTTCCCGATGGACCTGATCCTCCAGGAAGTGTCAGGGGAACGGTTCATCGACATTCCAGAGCCGATCCGCGATGTCTATCGGATGTGGCGACCCTCGCCGCTGATGCGCGCGCGCCGCCTCGAGGAAAAGCTCGGCACGCCCGCCAGGATCTACTTCAAATACGAAGGGGTCTCGCCGGCCGGATCGCACAAGCCCAACACCGCCGTGCCGCAGGCCTGGTACAACAAGCAGGCCGGGATCAAGAAGCTCTCGACCGAGACCGGCGCCGGCCAGTGGGGCTCCTCGCTCGCCTTCGCGGGCGCGCTGTTCGGCATCGACGTGACCGTGTTCCAGGTCCGCGTCTCCTACGACCAGAAGCCCTACCGGCGCGCCCTGATGGAGACCTACGGCGCCCGCTGCATCGCCTCGCCGTCAAAGGAAACCGAATCCGGCCGCGCGATCCTGGCGAAGGACCCGGACAATCCCGGCTCGCTCGGCATCGCCATTTCCGAGGCGGTCGAGGTGGCGGCCAAGGATCCGGCGGTCAAGTACTCGCTCGGCTCCGTGCTCAATCACGTGCTGCTGCACCAGACCGTCATCGGCCAGGAAGCGATCAAGCAGTTCGAGCTCGCCGGCGACGATCCCGACATCGTCATCGCCTGTACCGGCGGCGGCTCCAACTTCTCCGGTCTCGCTCTGCCGTTTCTGGGCCTGCAACTGCGCGGTGGACGCAAGCGCCGCGTCATCGCGGTCGAGCCCGCCGCCTGCCCATCCTTGACCAAGGGCAAATACGCCTATGATTTCGGCGACACCGCGCATCTCACGCCGCTCGTCAAGATGCACACGCTCGGATCGACGTTCATCCCGCCGGGCTTCCATGCCGGCGGGCTGCGCTATCACGGCATGGCGCCGCTCGTCTCGCATATCTGCGAACTCGGCCTGATCGAGGCGCGTGCCTATCACCAGGTCGCCTGCTTCGAGGCCGGCGTCGAGTTCGCGCGCTGCGAGGGCATCGTGCCGGCGCCGGAGGCGACGCACGCGGTGCGCTGCGCGATCGACGAGGCGCTGCGCTGCAAGCGCGAGGACAAGCGTGAAACGATCGTGTTCAACATGTCCGGCCACGGTCATTTCGACATGCAGGCCTACATCAGCTATTTCGAAGGCAAGCTCGTCGATCAGGACTATGACCAGCGTGAGCTGGCGATGGCGCTTGCCGGGCTGCCGAGCGTCGCGGCCTGATGACCGGCAGAATGCGGACGCCAGGCGGTCCGCCTGCTAAGCGAGGGGGCATCATGATCGAGCCATACAACGCGGTCGGTCTCATTCCCACGTTCTGGGGCATCCGCCGGCGCGAAGACATCAAGCACAACATCGACCACCTCAAGAGCCTGACCAAGGCGGCGTTCTGGCTCTCCAACCTCGACATTCCGGTTCGGCTCCTCGCTATTCCTGAGGGTGCCCTGATGGGCTTCAACGACGAGGTGCTCGACGTCGATCACGCCGACTACGCCAACACCTGCTGCATCGATATCCCGGGACCGGAGACCGACGAGATCGGCAAGCTCGCGCGCGAGTGGAACGTGTTCATCATAGCGCAGGCCAAGGCGCGTCACAAAGACTGGAAGGATCGTTTCTTCAACATCGGCTTCATCGTCGACCCCGACGGCAATGTCATCCTGCAGCACTACAAGCTTTCGGCGCTGCTTCCGGTCGAGCGCTCGGTGTCGCCGCACGATCTCTATGACTGGTGGATCGAGAAATACGGCCGCACCCTCGACGCCTTCTGGCCGGTCGCCGACACCAAGATCGGCCGGCTCGGCATCATGATGGCGATGGAGGGCAACTACCCGGAAAACGGACGCGGCCTTGCAATGAACGGCGCCGAAGTGGTGTACCGGGCATCGATGCCGGCGCCCTTCACTGAGAACGACGTGTTCGAGATTTCAAACCGGGCGCGCGCGCTCGAGAACAACATGTACATCGTCGCGCCCAACATCGGCAGCTATCACCTCTACCCGGACAGCCACGTCGGCATCGACGCCGGCGGCGGCCAGTCGATGATCGTCGACTACCGCGGCCAGCTCGTCGGCAAACAGCGCGACACCAAC